>Ga0078972_1001159_pt1 | contig 102162 bp, 77 predicted proteins | sample YelNatPaOPGAMG01_FD_67568 | JGI IMG/M metagenome (GOLD analysis project Ga0078972, IMG submission 67568) | Hot spring thermophilic microbial communities from Obsidian Pool, Yellowstone National Park, USA - OP-RAMG-01 (SPADES assembly) (version 2) | ecosystem: Environmental > Aquatic > Thermal... | reverse complement strand
CCGGTAGAGGCATCAAAACAGTGAAGCATGCCATCGTTGGCACCAACATAGATAACTTTCTTCCTGGAAGACAGGGCTGCCTTAAAATCGGCATAACCTGAGCCCATGATTATCGGGTCCCCATCGGGCGGACCAACCACCGCCGGGGTAGAATGGTTGATGTCTCCTAACTTCCAGTAGCGGTCAAACCCCCGGACAAAGGCAATCAATCCGGCCGGGTTATTTTGGACGTCATTCAGGTAATTTTTCAGGACATCAGCATTGGCCACCTTAAAGTCAACTCTTTCTAAGGGGCCGGCATTAGGCGAGTTTCTGTTGATGGCAGTGTAAATTGTTCTGGATTCAGGGGAGCGGTCATCAAGCAACTTGCCGGCATCCCAGAGAAGTTCCACTCCTTCGGCCAGCCAGCGTCCTGTCTCGGAACCAAGGTCAGAAGTAGTTACAGTGCGCAAATTAGAGTAGCTGTTCTGCAGAGCGGTCATTCCGGTCACATCATAAGCCCTGAGATGACCTTCCCAGCCAGGATAGACAAAAGAAGCAGCGATGATCAGCTTGCGGTTCTGACCGCTGCGGTCAATGACTTCAGTGGCCACAGAAGACCTGGAGTATTCGCGGCGGCCGACATAGGTGAATTCAATGGTCAACTGCCTGATGAGAGGGGTGTCAAAAGAGGCGTGGGTGTATTCTTGCATGGCATCTTCCGGCGCGCTCAGAATTGCTTTCCATCTTAGAGCACCACCAAAATGGTCAAAAATATGCCAGCCGGAGTCAGAGAAAGGTTTGATATTGCTTCCTTCAAAGGTCTTATAAGGTTCCCAATGCAGGCCATTATCATTGGACAGGTAATACTCTATTTTTAGGCCGGCAGCCGATCCCTTCACCCCCTGATTAAGGCCGATTATCCTGGCTTTGGTGACGGAATAGAGCCTGGGGTCAATCAGGCCTTCAACCACATTGGTAGAGATAGCTTCTCCGTAAGTGTTGAACACACCTGCTAGCTTATTAATTATGAGGTAATAATCACCGGAATGGTTGGCATCGGCGACGATTAAATCCATATCGCCGTCACCATCGTAATCAACCATGGTGCACATATCCACATCATAGTAGGGTGGAATGATCGGGTCGCAGTTATTAAGGCATTGGAAAGACCAGTTTACTTCATAATAGATATTTCCTTCTTCATCGGTCATTTCAGTTCGGCCCATATTTTTGAAGATCCACATCCGGGCTTGGTTTCCAGCATTCCAGGCATCAGTAGCTCCAAAAATATCGGGCCGGCCATTTTTTCTGAAGTCGGTAACAGCCAGAGCCACAGTCCCGGTGCAGCTAGAAACCGGAATGGGAATTTCACTGCGGGTGAAATTGCCGGTTCCGTCATTCATGTAATACACTAAATAGGGCCAGTTGTTAACTGAGCCAGCTACCACATCTATGTCGCCGTCCAGGTCAAAATCTGCAGCGGCCACAGCAGAAGTTCCCCGGTCAGGATAGCTCTTTCCGTCATTTCCCAGGGGAACCGGAGCAGTATAGCCTGTCCTCTGGTCATAGGCTAGCTCAGAAATTTCCCAGTTATCAAGAGACCACCGGAACTTTCCAGGGTTTCTCATCAGAAAAATTTTATCCTGACTGGCTACCAGAATGTCAGGATCACCGTCTTTATCAATGTCCACTGTACAGAGGTGGTTAGCGGCCCAGTTGCAGTAGATGCCAGCAGCCTGAAACTTAGCCGTGAAATTAAGATTACGGGAGTCGGTCCGGGGATAAAAGACGGGGTCCGTTTTTGTGCCGCAGTTAATGTACATTACGGCTACAAAGTTATTGTAAGAAAAGCTGTCATTTCCATTCTTATAGAAGAAAAAGTCCAGCAGGCCATCGCCGTTATAATCACCGACGGTTATAGAAGCCGGTCCGACAGTCAGACCGGTGTCAAAGACTTTGGTCGTGTCAAGCTGGTATACTATTCCGTCATCATCCACCCCGTCACTGTTCCCGTCATAAAAGCGGTTGCGGACCAGAATCAGCCTGTAGTCCACGCCAATATCAAGACCTATAAGGTCCGGTTTGCCGTCGCCATCAAAATCGCCGGCATCACAGACATAAATTTTGGAACCCATGCCGCCAGGCTGAGTGATGTCAAAATTGGCCCCCAGGTATTCCAGAGAGACCGGACCAGACGGCCAGTTGGCCACTGAAGAGTTTTTATCTTTATAGGTATCAGTGCTGAAATTTTCGGTGAAGCTGGAAGTGTATTCCACGCAGGCCTGTTGCTGCTGACCTGTGAATTTCAGGACTATCAGGGTCAAGCCCAGGATTATTATGGCCGAAATGGTCAAATATTTTTTCCTCATTTTGCCCTCGCTTTTTTCCTTAAAATTTCATTTTTTTATTTTCATCTATGCCGTTTTCAATCAAGGACTTGTCTGCCGGGGCATTTCTATTTCAATTTCCAGGCGGCAGGTAGCCATAATTCTATCAGAAGGATTCGGTCCTGACCTGACCACACCGATACAAACTACAAGGGCATCGGTCGGGTCAGTCGCTGCCCCGGTGCCGGCTTCATCATCTATCAAAAAGACTGTATAGCGATATCTTTGGTCCAGGTTGCGCTTCTGGTCATAGACAAAGGGTTGTTCAAAAAACACTACCTTATCAGGATAGTCGCAGGTCCCGTCATGGTCATTATCAAGAAGATTTAAGATTTGTTCATCTGTCAGACGGCGGAAGTACCCGGGGTTAGGCTTGGTTAGATCACCATTTAAGAAGGGAATATCTATGCCAGGGTTAGTCATTCCTGTAAGATAATGATTCCCAAAGTTGAGCCAGGCCCCGTTTCCTAAAAGATCTTCAATGGTCATTCTGGCGGCGTCAAACCCGGCTTCAGCTGCATTGAAGGCTTCTTCCTGATAGCGCATGGTGGCTGAAACTTTTGGACCAGAGCTGGTTACCGTCAGAACAGCCACTCCCACGGTCAGCATGAAGGCTAAAACAAGGATAACGATGATGAGACCTGAACCTGAGGGTGATTTGCAGCAACAGGGATTATGTAGACAGGTCAGGGTATTCTTTATCCTTTTTCTTATGCTTTCAAAATAAATTTTTCTCATGCTTTCCCTCATCTTTGCCCGCTGTTATAAAGATTTAAATTTAAATTTCTGATATTGGCCGTGGTCTCTAAAATAAAGCGGCGATGGTAATCATCAGCAGTGGCTCCTTGAGAATCAGAAATGGTTGGCCTTCTGTAGTTGTGGATGTCAGTCGGCACTTTGCCTGAAACTGAGACAAAACGATTGGGAGTTCGGCCGAGCAGGATAATTCTGATCTGTCGGATGCGGCTGACCTGGTCATCAAGCCAACTGTTATCCCAGGGTTGAAACCCATCCAAAGACCCGTCGTCGTTGAGGTCCCCATTATACTCAAATTGCAGGTTTTCAATGTTTTGGGCTAACGGAAAGTGAATTCCGTTGTTGGTCACATAAAGAATTCCTGGTTCGCCTACATAACCCTTTACGCCGGGAGTAAGCGCTTTGCCTCCAAGGGTAGCATGCCCGGAAGTATCCAGCCAGAATTCTTTGACGTTGACAAACATAATGAGGCCACCATCAAAGTCATTGGGACCACAGGGAGAATTGGCCATGAGTCCTCTGGGGGGATCAATGTCAGGAGCTAATCCCGGTGACATGTTAAATGCTTCATTAGTTCCTCCTGTACTCCAGGTAATATGAGTCAATGTCCTTGTTTCCCCCTGGCGGCAGGAAGATGATGGGTTGGGCAAAATGAGAACGATGCGGTTAGTATAAAATTCGGGAGGATAGGGATACTGCTCAAAGCTGCCGTCTTCTACACTGACAGTTACCGAGCTTCCCTGATATTGCTGGATTCTCAAGTTGAGCGGGTCGTCCATGTTGCCCATAATCCTGAGGCGATCCGGAAAAACTTCGGTCCCCTGGTCTTCGTTGTTGAAGCCTTCAAAAGCATACATTCCAAATTCTGGCGGTAGCCCTGAGCCAGCCATGCGAATGTCCCTGGTCATAAAATAGAGCGCAGAGCGGACGTCATGCTGGAGTTCGGCGTACTGCTGCTGGTCAACAGAAATCTGGTTGCTTCTGGAATAAAGAGCCAGGGCGCCGACTATTACCACTAACATAATGGCTGAAGCCACCAGGACTTCAATCAAGGTGAAGCCGGACTGGCCTGATTTTCCAATCTGGTTTCTCAATGATATTCTTTTATTTACTTTTTTCATTGTTCACCTGCCTGAAACTTCCAATCCTCAATTCTCCTATCGGGTTATGATTGTATGGATGTAGGCTCTGATTTTGTAATTTTCGGGATTTGCCAGGAGCACGTTCCTCTGCTTATCTTGAACCGAAGCCGGAAAGATTAAAATCAGGACGTCAAACCCGGCGTCGGAAATAGCCATAGAAGGTTGAACGACAGTCAGACGTCTGAAATCAATGGTGCCGTCCTGATTGATATCTATCAGTTCATCATTGCTTTCTCCTATCTGGGTATTGGGAAACCTGGTCAATTCATCAAAAGTCAGACTTCTCAGGTAGTCAATCTGCTGCTGGGCTAAGAAAATAGCGTTGCTCATCTCGTTGGATCGGAGGTTCTGCATCACTGAAAGGGTAAAGAGCTGGGCTAAGCTGACAAAGACCACGGTTACCAGAGCCATACTTATTATCACCTCAATAAGGGTAAATCCATCCTTCCGGGCCTTAGTTCCTGGGGAAAAGCAACCGACTCTTTCCTGCTGATCTTGATTTTTAAGAGACATAAGAGTCTTCATAAGCGTTCTCCCATACCCTAACTTTTGGCCTTTTTGTAGCCGATGGAACCACCGGCGTAAATAGTGATGATTCGCTGGTCATCCTGAGCCAGGCTCTTAAGCTTGGCACTCTGCAGGATAATCCTAAAATTCTGAGCTGAGGTGAAATCAAAATTGCTGACCAGTCCCAGGGGAGAGAAAATTATTGACATATTAGCCGGTAACTGAATTTGGGGCTTAAACTTTGGGGGTAGGGTTTTTTTGATAAATTTGGGGACTACCGTCCAGGTGCCTGGGGTCTCTTCAGTTTCCACTAAGTAGCGCCATTCATTATTTTCCTGGAAAAAGCGAACCCGGCAATCTACCTTTTCATTCACCGCAGTGTACCTGGCGGCTTCCAGGGTTGTCAGCAGGTCTCTGGCGGCGCTGTCCAGGGCCCGGTTTTCCAGGACGTTCAAGATGCTGGGGTAAGAAGCGGCCAGGAGGATGCCGATTATGCCGAGAACGACGATGATTTCAATAAAAGTAAACCCTTCTTTTTTCATCTAATTATCCCTGTCGGTTCATTCTTTGGCTTAATTTTACCCCAGCCCTGGAAAAAATTGCAAGAAGATTAAGAAAATACCCGAGTTCTTTTGCTGGGTCCTGGTTGCGGAGGCCAGAATCAGGGCAAAAATGGGGTCTGCTCAGACAAGAGCAATCAGGAAATAAATTGTCTGAAATTCCGGACATAGCTATGGTTTTGCCTCCTGCCACATAGGATAAACTCATAAGAGTCCCCGGCAATCATCCCCCCGGGTGAATTCAGGGGTGATTTTTAAGGCTAAAGAACAACTCTACGGCTCCCATTCTATCCGCTTTTAGGCCTTTTTGACCGTTCTTAATAGCAAACCTATTTATATGGGGTCAGGAGAACTTGAATTCTTTTTGCTATTATTTATTTTTTTCCATGTGGCTTCAATGGGGTAAAAATTAGAAGAATCATGGCATTTAACACCAGGTTGAAGCTTGACCCGCTAAATCTAAGGGAGTGTAATTATAGAAAAATCAATAAAATACAACACATTCTGCTTCAACTGCCGCCTAAAATTTTCGTCCTCTGGCCCTTTTTACTTTTATTGAGGATTATAATCATACATGTTCACCCATTAATAAGCCTGAAGAGCCTTAATTCTATAAATAAAATTTTTATACCCAATACTAAATTTTCTAATTAAATAACCATTTAGATAATCATCAACCCTGAGAACTCCAGAAATTTACTTTTTGTCAGATTTATTCTTTAAGAATTAAGTTTTCAATAAAAAATTCCATCATCCGTTCTAATCTTACGCTGGTATGTCCCAGGTCAGGGCCTACCTGGACCTCAAAGCTTTTGCCCGCCTTTTGCAGAGCCTGGATGAGCTGCATGGTATTGTTGGGGTGGACGTTGTTATCAGCTGTGCCGTAGTAAATCATCAGGCGGCCTTTTAAGTCGTTGACGTAATTCATACAATTGCCGTCCTTATAGCCATCCTTATTTTCCTGGGGTATCCACATATAGCGCTCGGTGTAAATGCTATCGTAGTTCTCCCAGGCAGTAACCGGGGAAGAAGCGCAGGCTGCGGCGAAAACATTGGGGTACCTCAAGATAGTCATCAGAGAAGCATAGCCCCCATATGAAGTTCCAAAAATCCCGACCCGGTTGCCGTCCACATAAGGTCTCTCGCTCAGGGCTTTAACTCCAGCTGCCTGGTCGTCAATTTCCACCACCCCGAGCTTCTGGTAGATGGCGTCAAGAAATTTCTTGCCCCGGCCGCCGGCGCTTCTGGAGTCTAAGGAAGCCAGCAAGAAGCCAAACTCAGTAATCGGGTTGGGTATGATGAAAGTTTCCCGGGCTCCGTTGGTAGCTGGACCGGCATAAACACTGATGAGCAGGGGGTACTTTTGGTTGGGGTCAAAATTAGAGGGGAAGTGGAGCAGACCGTAAAGCTCGGTCTGACCATCAGCTGCTCTGAATTTGAATAGTTCTGCTTTTTTCAGTCCCAGAGCCTCAAACTTGGTCAAGTCGGACTTGGCCAGCTCGGTCACCAACCGGCCATCAATGGTGTAAAGCCGGGTCACTGGGGGAATGTCATGGGTTTGGGCTACATCAACAAAATATTTTAGGTTAGGGGCTATGTCTATAGTGTGGTTGAGGGCTGGGTCAGTCAGGCGGCGGTCGTTTTGGCCAGTAAGCAATACCCGATGAAGCTGAACTTTCATCGGATTATCACCACTTCGTGCGGTGTAGAAAACATAACCTGTTTTTTCATCTACTCCAAGAACATTGACTACCTCAAAAGGATGCTTGGTGAGCGTGGCCAGGAGCTTCCCCCTTAAGTCATATAAATAAAGATTCTTAAACCCGGTTCTTTCTGAAACCAGGATAAAACGGCTACCATCTTTAAGCCAGGTTATCTGGGGTGAATTCTCTGCCCAGGAGGCAGGCCATTCCTCTCTGACTACGACCCTGGTTTTTCCTGTGTCGGGGTCGGCGGCTACCAATTCGGTTATGTTCTGACGGCGGTTGGCTCTGAAAAACAGGACTTCCTTCCCATCTTTGGTCCAATCAATTCCATAAACATAATGTCCAAGCACTTCGTTGGAGAAAGGCTGGCCATCGCGGACATCAATGGTGGTAATTTTTTTGGTGCCAAGGTCATAAACCAGAACATCCACCACCGGGTTGGGTTCACCGGCTTTGGGGTAAGGCTCAATGTCCATCTTGCTGTAAAGCTTGGTCTGGTCAAGCTGGAGAAAGTAATCGGGGACGTTTTTTTCATCAAAACGGTAGAAAGCTAATTTCTTACTGTCGGGAGACCACCACATGGCTGTGATCTGATCCAGTTCTTCGCCGTAGACCCAGGAAGCTGTGCCGTATTTGATTCGGCTTCTTTCTGAACCATCAGTGGTGATGGCTGTTTCTGCCTGGGTGGTCAGGTCCACTAAATAAACATTACGGTCTTTGTAGACGGCCTTATACTTTTTATCCGGAGATTCAGCGGTGGTAAACTGTCGGCCGCGTTCTGGATAGCCTGGGCGGCGCCGAGGAGGAAACGGCGCTTCTTCCGGGGCCTGGCCAATCACGGTCAGCTTTTTGGTTCTAAGGTCATAGCGCCACTGTTTTCCCTCTCTGGAGAATTCCAGAGCCTGACCTTTGTCTTTCCAGGTTATTCGCAGAGCGCCTAACTTAGCCGCTTCTCTTATTTCCTTAGAAATCCTTTCGTATCGGTCATAGTTGGGATAGGTTTTCAGTCTATCCTGAGAAACAAGAGAGGAGGGGAAGATAGCTAATTGCAAGAAAAAGAACAGAGCCAGCAGTTCAGCTACAACTCTGAGCTTTTTAAGCTGATTTTCCAAAATCTTTTTCATATTTCCTCCATCAGAGCAATTAATCTTAAAAAAAAATTATACTCAGAAAAAGAAAAAATACAGCAAAAAATTTAGAAGCCAGCCAGACTGGCGGCTCCCACTTTTTAGCTAATCTGGTTAAACTAAAACAACTGAGGTGGTCCTGTATTTTTTGAGAAAACAGAACTGGATTTTAGACCTTAAAAAGCCAGCCGGCGCAGTTGACAATCCGAGGAGCATAAACTAAACTTAAAAAGAATTTTCTGGCCCGTTAGCTCAATAGGTAGAGCAGCGGACTCTTAATCCGCGGGTTGAAGGTTCGAGTCCTTCACGGGTCATTTCTTTTCTGGAGGGTCAAGTGAAGGGAAGAGGTGCGCTGGTAATACTGCTGTTAGCTCTGGTCATCATCTATTTTGTCTATTTTCTGAAGACCGAAAAGAAAGCCCCGATCGAGGAAGATATTTCCCGTTTTAACCAGACCAAAGCCGAGCTGACCGCTGTGAATCTGGAACAGCTGGCCAGAGCCGTTCAGGAATGGATGGCTGACAACGAAGGAAAGGTTCCGGAATCATTAAAGGAAATTCAGGGCGGTCGGAGCTACGGACTCGGTCTGACTGACGGCTGGGGAAGAGATATCAGGTACGAAAAAATTTCTGACAGCAGTTTTAAGCTGAGCTCTGCCGGGGCTGACGGACAATTTGGTACCGAAGATGATATTATCAAAGAATATTGAAAGATAACCCCTTTAATTATCTTCGCTCAATTTTAATTAAACAAGGAATTAAACATTTAGAGCAAAAGACTTTTTCCGTTTTGAGATAAGCCAGTTATGGGCCGGTTTATGGTTTATAAAGACCCAAGCTGCTTATTGATTTGGGAAGAGCTAACAAGCGGGTCAAAAATAAGCAGCGCCCAGCTTTTTTAAATTTTTGGCTGACCCATAACTGATCAATCTAAACTAGCCTTTAGAAAAAATAATAATTCCAGGGATTCATTGTTCCAGCAGGTTAGGATATTTTTCCTTCATCTCTTTCAATTTTTTTGCCAGAACGCCAGAAAGCAAAAGCAATCCAATCAGGTTGGGCAGAGCCATAAAGGCGTTGGCGATGTCGCCCATGAAGAACACAATTTCAATGGAAACCACGGCTCCGATGAAGGTCAGGGCGATGAAGACAATTCTGTAGGGCATTGCCACTTTTAAGCCGAATAAATATTTTAAGCACTGCTCGCCGTAATAACACCAGCCGATGAGGGTAGTGTAGCCAAACAAGAATGAACAAATGGAGACAATAATTCCGCCCACATGAGGCAAGGTTTTGGAAAAGGCAGTCACGGTCATGGCCGAACCTGAAACTCCGCTGGTCCAGACCCCTGAGGAAAGATTGATGATTCCAGTAAAAGTGCATACCACGATGGTGTCAATGAAAACTTCCATTACCCCGATTAATCCCTGATGCAGGGGGCTGGGAGTTTGGGCCGCGGCGTGAGCAATCGGAGCACTACCCAGTCCAGCTTCGTTGCTAAGGATGCCGCGTCTGGCTCCAAACTGGACAGCCTGCTTGATGGTGGCTCCCAGGAAACCGCCCACTGCTGCCGATGGAGTAAAAGCATATTCAAAAATCAGCATAAAAGTTCTGGGAAGGGCGCCTGCATTATCAATTAAGACTATTATTCCAGCTCCCAAGTAGAGCACGATCATGGCCGGAACCAGACGTTCAGCCACGGCTCCGATTCTCTTGATGCCGCCTATGACCACCAGGCCCACGAAAAAGGTGATAAGACTGCCGGAAACTATCGGCGGGACTCCAAACTGCGTCTTAAAAGCCAGAGACATCTGATTGCTCTGCATCATATTGCCGGTGCCGAAGAGCGAAGCAAAGACCCCACAAACAGCAAAAAATCCAGCCAGGAAAACTGCAAAATTTGTTTTGTTGAGACCGTTTTTTATGTAATACATCGGGCCACCGGCGATGGTGCCGTCAGGATGTTTTTCGCGATAGAGAACACCCAAGAAAGCTTCGGAAAATTTGGTGCCCATTCCCAGGAAGCCGCAGATCCACATCCAAAAAATGGCTCCCGGTCCGCCCCAGTAAAGGGCAGTAGCCACACCGGCTATGTTGCCATTTCCGACTGTGGCTGCCAGAGCAGTAGAGACCGCAGCAAAGGGTGAAACATCGCCTTCACCCCCGCCTTTTCTGGAACGCCGGCTGAACATAACCTTATGTGCTGTACCCAGCTTGCTGAACTGGATAAAGCCAATTCTGATGGTCAGAACAAGTCCCACTCCAAATAGAATCGGTACCATAATCGTCCAGATGTTAGTAGCGGTCTTGTCAAGCCAGACAGCCAAATTCTTAAGGAAAAGTTCCATGTTCAGTTCTCCTGTATCAAGAACTTAATCCAATTTCAAAAATAAAAACTGCGCTCACAGCTTTTCTTTCTTTAACACAAGCAAAAATCACTGTCAACATAAACTTTGACCTGCTATTTAATGGCCACCCAGTAGCCTGGACCAGCGCCAGCAATTCTTCTGGATTTGGCTTTTCCCTGTTTTTTTGTTAGGACCGCAACCCTTGATAATCAAGATAAAATCTGCTATTCTTATAAACCAGTTTTCAGGATACAAGAATAAGGAGATTATCATCTTTGAAAGAAACCACTTTTGATAGTAAATTTCGTTTTATCATAGTTGCTGCCCAGAGAGCCAAACAACTCTTAAAAGGCGGTCATCCCAAGATAAAGTCAAAGCACAGGAACCCAATCAGAATTGCTCAAGAAGAAGTTAAATCCGGTGCGGTTCAGTATGAAATCCTGCCTTATAAGAAGGAAGAAGCATTGGAAGAAGAAGTGGTGCTGACCGAAGCCATCCCGATTGTGGCTGCTGAACCCGAAGCTGAAGGCGAGATGGAAGAGCAGGAAGCAGAAGAGCTGGAAGTGGAAGAAGAAGAACTTGAGGAAGAAGGGCTGGAAGATATAGAAGGACTGGAAGTGGAAGAAGAGGAAGAGGGTGGCTTTGATGAGGAAGACCGTTAAACTTTCTGCCTTTTCTCTTTAATCATCTGAACATAGTCCAGCTTAATAAAATCCTTCCGGCAGTAGCCCAGCTGTTTGGCCAGCTTCACTATCTCGCTTCTTTTGCCCTCAAGCTCCAGAAAATTACCGACTTCAGTTTCATCCAAACAGATTTTAACTTTCCCTTTTCGCAGGAGCATCCTTTTTTTTCGGTACTCAAAGACAGGCCTCAATCCCAGATTTTTCAGAATCTTCTTGAAATGCCTGAAGTTTTTGATTTCTGATTCATATTCTTCTCTTATTTTGAATGACCTGGATTTTAAGGGTTGCCCCTTAAAGGTAAGAAAAGCTTTTTTGCCAATTCGTCTCAATCTTAAAGCCTGTTGATTTTTTTCCAGACGCCCGTCGGCAAAATCATAGAGTGCGTTCCATTCACGGTAAAATTCGCGGTCAACCTCACAACCCAGGTCCAAGAGTTTTTGTCTGACTTCTCTGATATTCGTAATTTTTAGTTTAACTTCAATTTCAATCATTTTAGTTTCTTTTTATCATTTTGTTCGGTAAAGGACAAAATCCACCAGGTCCAGAAGCAACTGGCGATAGACAGTTGGCTTCAGGGCCAGAGCTGACTGCTTAGCTTTTTGGGCCAGGGACTTAGCCAGGTCGTGGGTTTGTTCTAGGGCTCTGGATTCCTGCAGCAGGCGCAACAAAGGCCTCAGATTCATTCTGGCTGAACTATGTTTAATTTCGTCCAACCAGTTTATGAGGCTGGCTCTGGTCCGGCCATCTGCCTTTTTTAAGATCAGTATTATGGGCAGAGTAATGCGGCCTTCTTTAAGGTCTAAGAATCCGGGCTTGCCGGTTTCGGAAGGGTTTCCCAGCAGGTCTAAGAGGTCATCAACCACCTGAAACACCAGGCCAAGGTTAAGGCCGTATTTTTTTAAGGCCTCATTTTCTTTTTTTGTGGCCCGGCCGAGCCGGCAGGCTAACTCGCAGGTAGCCTGAAACAGGCAGGCCGTTTTTTTTTCTATAATCTTAAAATATTTTGCCTGGCTCAAATCATAATCATAAGCATGAGTCAGCTCTTCAATTTCTCCCTCTATCATTTTCTGGGTGACCGAAGTCAAAAGGCTGGGAATTTTTTCTCTGTCTATGGCCAATGAATGGGCTAAAGACCTGATGAAGAAAAAATCACCCAGCAGCAGGCTGAAGTCTGGCCCGAAGATTTGCAGGGCGGTCTTTTTTCCTCGGCGAGTGGTTGAACCATCAATAATATCGTCATGAATAAGGCTGGCCAGATGGATGGCTTCTATGGCCGCGGCCGCTTTTATGTCTTTTTTCCCTTTATAGCCCAAATGGCCGGTTATCAGCAGCAGGATTCCAGGGCGGATCAGTTTGCCCTGTTTGGAAATGATTTTTCTGGCCATTCTTTTCAGCTGAGGGGAAGTGTCTTCAGACCAGGTGGGCAATAAATTTTCTACTGATTTTAGTTTACCTAGGACCGGTGAAAAAATTTCATCAAGGGAAAGGTTCTGATGATGGTCGGTTAAAGCTGTATACATTCTGGTCATGCTTTTCCTGAAAGACTTGACTGGATAGCCCCAATCTTAACACCGGCTGTTCACTTTTTCAATTTGAAGAACCGGAAAAAATTTTCGGTGGTGGCTTCAGCCAGTTTTTCCAGAGAGAGGTTCTTCAGCCTGGCCAGCTCCCTGGCGGTCGAAACCACCAGGGCTGGTTCATTCCTCTTCCAGGTCTTCTTTTCCGGAAACGGGGTAAGATATGGTGAGTCGGTTTCTACCAGAAGACTTTCCAGGGGAAGTCTCTTGGCCACTTCCCTCTGTTCTTCAGAATTTTTATAAGTCAGAATTCCGGAAAATGAAACCAGAAAGCCTTCATCCACCAGGGCTTTGGCCAGTGACCACGATTCTGTAAAACAATGGAGTATGCCTTGCCCGGTAAACCCAGCAGTCCGGATTGATTCCAGAATTTTTTCGGCCGCCAGACGGCTGTGAATAATTACCGGGAGCCTCAGCTCTGAAGCCAGTTCCAGCTGCAACCGGAAGGCTTCAAGCTGTTTTTCAGGCGGGGAGAAATTGTAATGAAAGTCAAGGCCAATTTCCCCCACAGCCACTATCTTTTTCTCTTCAGCCAATTTTCTGATGCTGTCCAAATGATTCAGATTAAGCTCTTTGGCCTGGTGGGGATGGATTCCGGCAGCCAGGAAAATTTCAGAGTCAGTGCTGCGAAGTTTCAAACCAACATTCAAGCTGTTTTTCTCACACAGGTCCAGCGGACATAGAATCCAGCGGACCGAATTCTTCCTGGCTCTATTTAGAACTTCAGTTCGGTCTGAGTTGAAATCTGGCAGATCAAGATGAGCATGAGAATCAACCAGCTCATAAGTTTTATTTACCGGCATTGACTATCCTTTATAATTAAGAATCATATCGTATCTTAGGTTGTTCTCGGTTCATCATCCAAAAAAATAGGGGGAGAAAATCAGGCTTCCTCCCCCAGTTAAGTCTCAGTTAGTGACTTTATTTCTCAGCTGAGAAGGCGGCAGGGCGGAGTTGGAAATTAATTTTGCCAGAAATTCAGCCCGGTTAAAGGCCTGTCCTTTTGTTCTCTGGGCATCTTTTTCCAGATCCAAAATTTCCTGCAAGCCGATATAGGGTAGGGCTCCCATTCCGGGGTTGAGCACCAGATAATCCCACTTTCTTTCAGCCTCGGTATCGGTCTGGAAACCTTGAACGGTGAGATACCTGATTACCTGGTCTTTGGTCATACCGCCCTGGTGGATGTTCAGGTCAATGATGAAATCCATAGCCGTTTTGAGCATCAGCTTGAGTTGGTTAAGCCTGAGCCTGAGGTCGTAATCTCCATAGCCGGCAGTTATCAGGTTTTCTTCCAGATAGACCGGCCAGCCGAGGAGCAAGGCCTGATTCGGGTAAAGCTTGGTAATCAGGTCTGAAGCTTTTTTGGTGCTGACCAGGGGCACGAAGGAACCGGGGAAAACTTTCTGAGCAGTCATAACATCAATGTAAAAATTGTTATATTCTTCCAGCAAATTGTTGACTTTGTCTTCCGGCCAATCAGCAGGTAGGGGAGCGATTTCTAGGGCATAACTTCCCTGACTCTCATAGGGACCGGGTCCGACCAGGCGGGTTGGGGTCAGACCGGCAAAGCAGGCGGGCATGGGTCTGATGGCCAGGTTTTCAGCCGGAATAGGAAACAGTTTGGTTTCAGCTCCGAATTTTTTCAGGTCTTCAGCCGAAGCCGCTATCCTGGCCACTAATTCATCTTTGGAAGGATGCAGGTATTTTATCTTATCAATAACATTCTTAACTATTTTGTTCAGGATGGTATCCTGGTCGCCCTGAAGTTGTTCTATGTCTACCTCCGGATACATCATCTTGTGCAGGGGAATGCAGACCAGCAGCATTTCCCGGCGGATGTTCTTAACATCGGCTGTGGCTCTGGAGATCATTTCTTCCTGACTGATAGCTGACCCGGAGATTCTCTGAATAAGCCTTCTGTGAACTTCAGACCCCAGCCGGAAATTTCCGGTGGATTTGGGCAGGAGTTCATTTTTTAAGTACCTCTGATAATCTTCCAGAACAGCAATGGTTTTGTTGATTTCAGCCAGGAAAAGCTGTTTATTCTGATCGGAAGCGTTAGCCACCAGTTTGGGCACTTCATTCCGGTAAAAATCAATGATCGCCGGCATCTGCTTGATGGCCGTTTCGGTGTAAATCTGAGCCGGGGTTTTCAGGTTTTCTTTGGCTCTTTTGATCAGGATGGGCATCATCTTGGCTCTTTCCGTGGCGCTTCTGACTCTGGTATCAATCGGGGCAAATTCTTTGGTCAACAGGCTGTGGATGCTGTTGATAATGATGTTGTTGTAAAAAAGCGGGTTGTAATCCCAGGGGAGCAGATTTTCCAGGTTGACAAATTCCAGGTCAATATAATCAAACAGGATGTTGATAGCTTTCTGATTGTCTGGGGAAAGTTTGGCCCGGTCCAGCTTGATGATGTCGCTGTTAATCTTCTTGATGATCTCATCTCTCTTATCCACGTTGGCCTGACTGGGGTCTTCTAACTTGTCGTTGTATTTGAAATATCCGGCTAAGGTGGCGGAGGTGGGATAGAATTTCCAGTATTCGTCAAGATAAGTTTCCAGGATTTTCTGAAATTTAGCATCTTCCGTTCCCTGGGCCAGGGCTTTGCCCCTGGGCAGGAGTAGCAGGAAGATGATGACGCTTAAGACCATAAGTCTTGATTTCTTCATTCTGTTAACCTCCTCATCTATTTTTGTCTGGCTTAAACCTCGTTTCTTTATTAATCATTTATGCTATCATAATTCAAATTTGAATATCAATCCAAAATTTAAAATTTCCCTTCTTTCACCACCTGATAAAGGCTGAACCCCAGGTAAAACCGGCTCCAAAAGCAGTTAAAGCAATAAGCATGCCTTTTTGAATCCGACCATCATGGACGGCCTCAGAGAGAGCGATGGGGATGGAAGCTGCAGTGGTATTACCATATTTACTTATATTCCTTATGACCTTTTCTTCAGGAATTCTTAAACCCCTGGCTACCATCAGAGAAATTCGGTCGTTGGCCTGATGGGGAATAAGATAATCTATGTCGTTGACTGTCAGCCCGAGATGTTTCAGGCCGTGGAAGACCGACTGGGGCATTTTTTCGCAGGCGTTCTTGAACACTGTGCGGCCGTTCATCCTGGGATAAAACCTGCCCTGCTCAAAAAATTCGGGCTGAAAAGTGGGGTTGTCTTTGGAAGATGGTTTTTCCATCCAGAGTTCGCTGACAAACCGGCCGTCAGAAAACAGGTGGCAGGAAAGAACACCCCGGCCGTCTCCGGAATCATTTGGTTCCAGAATCAAGGCTCCAGCACCGTCACCGAAAAGCACAGCCATATCCCGACCCTCATCAGAATAATCCATGTTGGCTGACTGAAGTTCGGCAGCCACCAGCAATATTTTTTTATAGGTGCCCGTTCTGATGTACTGGTCGGCAACCGACAGGGCATAAATAAACCCGGAGCATTGATCGCGGACATCCAGAGCCCCGATTTCAGACAGACCCAGCTTAGCCTGAACCATAACGCCAATTCCCGGGAAATAGTGGTCTGGAGAGAGAGTAGCGGCGATGATGAAGTCAATTTCTGATTTGTCTATCTTGGCATCATCAATGGCTTTTAAGGCTGCTTCATAAGCCAGGTCTGAAGTTCCCACCCCGGGTTCAGCCCAGCGGCGCTCCACAATTCCGGTTCGTTCTCTTATCCACTCGTCGGAAGTGTTAATCATTTTTTCCAGGTCAAAGTTGGTGACCACTCTGGGCGGGACATAATGACCGATTCCAGTAATTATGGTTTTCCTCTCCATAGCTTATCACTCCATCATAAATAATAGGCTTACATTATTAGCAGAAAAACAATTTTTGATAAAGAGCAAAAATTAAAGCCATCCATTTTTTTCGTACCAAGATATGGTTTCCTCCAGAGCCTGGCTGAAATCCCATCTGGTTTCAAAACCCAAATCTCTTTTTATCTTGTTGACGTCAGCGGTCCATGATAATTTCTCCAGGTCTTGATATTTGCTCAGGTTGAGGGGACTGGGCTGGCCTGAGATTCTGGAGGTTAATTCTGAAACTCCGGCTGCGGTTTTAACCGCCCAAAGAGGAATTTTTATTTTCCTCACTTGGCGGCCAAGAATCCTGGCTGCTTCGGTTCCAATTTCCTCCCAGGTTCTGGGTTGGGGGTCGGCCACGTTATAGATTTCTCCGCTCTTCAGCTCTCGGCTTGAGCTTAGGGTCATAGCTCTAATCAGGTCGTCAACGTAGCACAGACTCATAACGACTCTTCTGGTAAAAACCGGCAGCCAGCCTTTTTTGATGGTTTGAAAAAGCTGGAGAAAATCCCGATCTCTGGGACCGTAAATAGCAGCGGCCCGCAAGATAACTACTTGAAATCTATCTTTATATTTCAAGACTTCTTGCTCAGCCAGAAGTTTACTCTTCCCGTAGGGAGAGGCCGGGCTGGGAGGTTCATCTTCTTTAACCAGCTCTCCCCTTAATGAGGGCCGGCCAGCAGCCAGACTGCTCAGATGAACGAATTTGGGAGTTATTCCACTTACCTCCAGCTTTTTCAGTAAGCTTGCTGTTCCGAGGTGGTTTACAGTATAATAATCATCCGGCTTAGGAGCCTTGGTCACTGCACCCAGATGAAAAATTACTTCACAGTCAGCCGGAATGGGAGGCAAAGAGAGAAGGTCTCCTTTTAATAGAACAAGATTATCAGACCGGCTCAAACAGCTCAATTTGGCAGGATTTCTGACCAGGGCGTAAACCAGGTTTTCTTTTCTGGCCAGCAGCTGTTCAATCAGCTGGCTGCCGATAAAACCTGTGGCTCCGGTAACCAAGGTAATCATGCCCTGATTTTAGACTAAGCTCTTGGGCGGGTCAATCAGCCTTGAAAAAAGTTTGCTAAAAAGGTAAAAGATATTAGCTTGAAAACAAGAATCAAGTGGATAAACCTGTCAGGAGGTTAAGATGGATATTTTTGATAAGTGTTATGAGTACAGCCGGGCTGAAGAGGCGATGGCTGCCGGGCTTTACCCTTACTTTACTCCGATTTCCGAGGCCAAAGGCAACCGGGTTAAAGTTCGCGGTAAAGATATGATTTTGATCGGCTCCAACAACTATCTGGGATTGATAGATCATCCTAAAGTCAAGCAGGCCGCTAAGGAGGCCATAGACCGTTACGGAGTTGCCACCTGTGGCTCCAGATTCTTGACTGGTACCATTGACCTACATGAGATTCTGGAGGAAAGATTGGCCAGGTTCATGAATAAAGAAGCCGCACTGACTTTCTCCACAGGCTACCAGACCAACCTGGGCATAATCTCCTCCATCGCTGACCGGGATGATTGCGTGATCACTGACCGGATGGACCATGCCAGCATCATTGATGCCTGCCGGCTGTCTAAAGCTGAAGTGAAAAAGTTCAAGCATAATGATATGCAGGACCTGGAAAGGATTCTGTCCGAAATTCCAGAGAACAAAGGCAAGTTAATTGTGGTAGACGGCGTTTTCAGCATGGAGGGTGATATTGCTGACCTTCCCGGTATCGTCAACCTGGCCAAAAAATATAAAGCCAGAGTGATGGTTGACGATGCCCACGGATTGGGTGTCCTGGGAAAAAACGGCCGGGGCACAGCTGAGCATTTTGGCCTGGAGGATGAAGTTGACCTTATCATGGGGACCTTCAGCAAGTCCTTCGTTTCCATAGGTGGATTCGTTGCCGGGAACAAGAAAGTGGTGAGCTACATTAAGCATCATGCCCGCTCCCTGATCTTCAGCGCTGCAGCCACTCCAGCGGCAGTAGCTACGGTTCTGGCTGCTCTGGAAGTCATTGAAACCGAACCGGAGAGGAGAGAAAGATTGTGGCAGATCGCAAATTATATGAGAACCAGTTTTCAGCAGATGGGCTTTAACACCGGTCCCAGTCAGACCCCGATCATTCCCATTTTTATTGGCGAAGATGAGAAATGCTTCGCCATGTGGAAGACTCTGAGGGATGAGGGAATCTTCACCACTCCGGTTATCCACCCGGCGGTTCCTCATGGACAGGCTCTGATCAGAACCAGCTATTCAGCCAACCATACCGATGAAGAACTTGGCCTGATCCTCGCCGCTTTTAAGAAATGCGGTAAGATGCTGGGTATCATCCCCTAAGGGCTGACCATAACTAAAGAGGTCAAAGATGTCTTCTTCATTTTCGGCCTGCTTGAAAAAATATTCTGTCTTCTTTTTCCTTTTCTTTATCTTGCTGTTGCCGGCTTCACCCCTGACGAAAATTCTTCCTCTTTCTCAGGTAAAACCTGGGATGAAGGGCGTTGGGAAGAGCGTTTTTGCTGGCAATAAGGTTGAAAACTTTGAAGTTGAAATCCTGGGCGTAATGGAAAATGTCCAGCCCAAAAAAAGCTGGATTCTGGCCAGGCTGAAAGGCCAGGGACTGGAAAATACTGGAGTAATTGCCGGGATGAGTGGCAGCCCGGTCTACGTTGAAGACCAGCTCATAGGTTCCATTGCTTTCAGCTACACTTTCGCCAAAGAAGCCATTACCGGAATCACTCCGATTGAAGAGATGCTGGAGATAACTAAAAAAAGTCCGAAAGGCAGGGTTCCGGGAGGAGCGGTGCTGAACTTGATTGAGGGGAATCCTTCCCAGCAAGAGTTCAGCCGTGCCTATTTAGAACTGAGCGCCAGGAAAGCAGAAATTTACAGTCAGGATCAAGCCTTTACTCCGATCAAGATTCCGCTCATTTTCTCCGGATTTCCAGAAAGCGCTTTCCAGCAGTTTAAGTCATTTTTCACTCAGCATAATTTTCAACCCATTTTAAGCGCCAGCCAGTCTTCAGCCCAGACGCTGCAGTTAAATCTGCAGCCAGTTGTCTTGAGCGAAGGCCAGGCTGTGGGCATCCAGTTAATGACCGGGGACCTGGATCTAACTGCTGTCGGCACTGTGACTTACGTGGAGGGAAATCAGATTCTAGCCCTCGGTCATCCTTTTTATAATCTTGGAGCTGTGGATTATGGCCTGACCCAGGCTGAAGTGTTGACCATCGTCCCCAGCCTGCAAAGTTCTTTCAAACTGACCACCACCGGTCAGCTCATCGGGCGGGTGACCCAGGACCGAACCAGTGGTCTTCTGGCAGAGGTCGGCCTCCTGCCGCACTATATTCCCCTGAATATTGAATTGCAGGATAGCCCGACCAGAAGAAAACAGTTTAAGCTTAAAGTAGTTAATGACCAGATTTTATCCCCGGCCCTGATCAATATCGGTTTAGCTACCCTGATCAGTGCAGAGCAAAGGTCTTATGGCAATCTTTCTGTTGATTTTGAAGGCGATATTTATCTGGAGCAAGGAATGAAGGTCCATCTGGAGGACCTGTTCAGCGGCAACCTGGATAATCCGACTACCAATCTTTCTGGGCTCGTTGCCGCAGTGGTTTATTTCTTAAAAAATAATGAATTTCAGGATATCAGCATCAATCAGATTGACCTGAAAATAAGGACTCTGGAACAGACTCGGACTGCCAGCCTGGAAAAAGTCCTGCTGGATAAATATGAGGTGGCTCCCGGAGAGGTGATAAAGGTTCGGGTTTATTTCAGGACCTATAACAATGAGATCAAAACCGAAGAAGTGGAATTCATGGCGCCCCCGCTACCTCCGGATTCAGAATTTGACCTGGTGGTAGCAGAAGCCAGCTACATCCAGCAGCTGGAAAGAGGTCTGTATCGCATCCAGGATTTTACTCCCAGGAATCTAAGCCAGCTGGTCAGGATCTTGAGCAATCTGAGAAAGAACAACCGCATCTATTTTAAGATAGTGGCTCCAAAGTCGGGGCTTTTTCTTAAAGGAGAAGAATTGCCCAACCTGCCCCCAAGTTATAAGAGTATGTTTACCTCACCTCGGGCCGCCACCACTAACTTAGCTGAAATCAGCAAGTCCACCCTGAGTGAGTATCAACTTCCTATTCCTTATGTTTTCAAGGGTGCCCTGACCATTCCAATCAAAATAAAAAAATAGGGGGGCTGGAGATTGGATTTTATGGTTAACTCCTTAAATGCCAGGGAAGGTTAAGAAATGAACAAAGAATTTTCGGCAACCTTAAAGTTAGCAGCCATTCTGCTCTTGGCTTCACGTCTTCAAGCCGTGGTTCCCCAAAAATGGGAACTCAGGTCCAGTGAAGATTTTCTGAAGGGAAAATTTTCAGGTGTATCACTTTCTTCCGCTGGGGTCCTGTCCCTCGGTCCCAGGGTGGAAAAGATTGAACTGCCGGCCGAAGAGTTTTATCTCTCTTTAGCCAAAGCTCCGGACGGCAGTTTCTTTCTGGGAACCGGACACAGTGGAAAAATTTATCGGATAGGTAAAGACAAAAAGGCCGAATTGTATTTCCAGGCTGATGAAATGGATGTGACCGCGCTGGTGGTTGACCAGAAGGGGAATCTATTAGCCGGGACTTCTCCCAACGGAAAGATTTATAAGATTACAGCCAAGAACAAAGGCGAAGAGTTTTTTAATCCTCAGGAAAAATACATCTGGGATTTAAGGCTTACTGAAGCCGGCCATCTCCTGGCTGCGGTTGGAGAAAGCGGCGGCATCTATGAAATAACACCCGGCGGCGAAGGGAAATTACTTTTTAAGGCCAGGGATAATCATGTGCTCTGTCTGCGCTCAGGCCCCTCAGGAGAACTTCTGGCTGGCAGCGGAGGTCGGGGGCAGCTCTATAGAATTTCATCTTCTGGTAAAGCCACTGTCCTTTTTGATTCAGATTATGAAGAAATAAGAAATATAGCCTTTGACCGTGAAGGTAATATCTATGTCAGCGCCTCGGGTGCACCTTCCAAATCGGTTTCAACCGTTACTCCTTCTGACTCTTCAGTTTCAGCTAAAGATGAACCTGAAATAAGTGTGGTGGTCTCTGGAATAACGGTAGCGCCGCCAGAAGAAGAACTTCCCAAGGTTCATGCGCCGGCAAAAAAGGTTCCAGCTGTCTCTGGCGCAATTTTCCAGATCTCCCCAGAGGGACTGGCCAGAAAGCTCTGGAGCTCTTCGGAAGAAATGGTTTACAGCCTGGTGTTTGAAGCTGAAAGCCAGAGATTGCTCCTGGGCACAGGGAACAAGGGCCGGATCTATTCTCTGGATAAACAGGGGATGCTGGAATTATTAACCCAGGAAAATTCTGACCAGATTTTTGCTCTTTTCCAGTTTGACAATCAAATTCAAGTCCTGGGCAATAATCCCTGTCTTTTTGGGACCCTCCAGGTTGGGCAGAATTTTTCCGGTGAATACCTTAGCCCTGTTCTTGACGCCAAGATTCTGTCCAACTGGGGACGGATAAGCTGGGAAGCGACCTTGTCCCAGGGCGCCCTGGTCCAGATTCAATCCAGAGCCGGGAACACGGCTGAGCCTGATGATACCTGGAGTGAGTGGTCGCCTCCTTATTCTAAACCTGATGAAAAGATTTTGAGTCCTAAAGCTCGTTTTCTGCAGTTAAAAGTCAACCTGAAGAGCCAAGGCGGACGTCAGCTGCCGCAGGTGGAAAAGCTGTTGGTTTTTTATCTTCAATCTAATGTAGCCCCATCCATAGACAAACTGGAAGTCTTGCCGCCCAATCAAGTTTTTATTAAGCCTCCAGAACAGGAGGAAGTTATCCTGGGCCTGGATTCGGCTTCCAAGGAAGGAGCCCGAAAGAAAGATGAAACCAGTATCTATTTGAGTCCCAAAAAGGCAGAACGCCAGGGTTTTCGGACCCTGACCTGGGAAGCTTCAGATGAAAATGGCGATAGGCTTCAGTTCAACCTTTATATTAGAAAGGAAGGCGAAACAGATTGGAGACAGCTGCAGGCAAACCTGACCGAAAAAGTTTTCTCCTTTGACACCAGGAATTTCCCTGATGGGACTTACTGGTTGAAGCTGGAAGCCTCTGATTTGCCGGCCAATCCACCTGGCTCGGAAAAGAAAACCGAGAAAATCAGCCAGCCTCTGGTCGTTGATAATTCTCTGCCCGTAATCAAGAATTTTCAGGCAGTCAGAACCAAAGACGGACTGGAAGTTAATTTCCTGGCTGAAGATACCTATTCTTATATTGAAGAAGTTAAATATCTTATTAAGCCGGAAGATTGGAAGGTAGTCTTCCCGGTGGATGGCATCTGCGACTCCAGGAGTGAAAGCTTCAAATTCACCGTCAAGTTGCCCCCGGGCTCAGATAACCTTCTGATAATCAGGGTCAAAGATAGTTTTGGAAATATCGGAGTTCAGCAGCAACGATTTTAGCCAGAAAGAGTTTTCCTTATTTTGTTTTGACCCTTTCCAGGTATTTGTCTTCCCTGGTGTCAACCTTAATCACATCCCCTTCTTTGATGAACTGGGGAACCTGAATTACCAGGCCGGTTTCCAGCTTGGCCGGCTTGGAGCTGGCACTTTGGGTGGCACCTTTCAGCATGGGCTCGGTCTCTATGACTTCCAGCTCCACAGTGTTGGGAAGCTGGATGCCCACCGGCTGTCCTTCATACATCTCAATGGTTAGAACCAGGTCTGGCTTCAGATAATTGACCCCATCACCTATAGCTTCCAGGTCTAATTTTATCTGTTCGTAGGTCTGAAGGTTCATGAAATAGAATTCATCGCCGCTGCGGTAGAGGAAAACCATCTCCACTTCTTCCAGGTAGGCTTGTTCCACCCGGTCTTCAGACCTGAAGCGGTATTCTAATTGAGAATTATCTTTGATATTCCGTAATTTAGTCTGGACCATGGCTTTCCAGCGACCCGGGGTTATCAGTTGACAGTCCAGAACCCGGTAAAGCTGGCCCTCCAGCTTGATAATCATTCCTCGCCTAATCTTAGTAGCATCAATCATCGGGCCTCCTCACCACTGATGAGAATTGAACTTCTTTAATCAAATCCTAAATAAAATTGAGAAGAATAAAAACAGGATTATATTTTACAAAAAAAAATGGCTTTGTCTATTCTGGGTGAAAATTCAAGTGTTAATTCTTAAACCGGAATCTATCTTTATGATATAAGCCTTACCCCCCTCTTCTTCTATGGCCCGGGCCACTTTTTCCGGTTCGCCGGGGGCATAGGCAAACATACAACCACCGCCGCCCGAACCGTTTATTTTTCCGCCCAAAGCTCCTGTTTTCAAGGCGGCTTGAAGCATCCTATCTATCTTAGGTGTGGAAATTCCAACCAGCCCTCTCAAGACTTTCTGGTGTTCGTTTAGCAGCCGACCAAATTCATGATGATTGAAAACAATCTGGGAAAAAAGCTTCAATGCTTCTTGGGTTAGATCCCGGTTGAGAATGGCTCCATGGAGTGGGTTTCTGATTTCGGGAGGAAGATTTTGGCTGAGTCTCAGAAATTCGGGTTCGCTGATGCTTTGGAGATCCAGCTCTGGATGTTGCCTTTTTATTGTCTTCAGTCCCATGGTTACTCTTTGCCGGACTGAACTTAAGGTGCCGGTGGTATCCTTTTTTTCTAAAGAATCACCCAGAACAAATGAGCCAAGAGAGGCTTTAAGTGGGGTGATGTTCAATCCAGTGGAGAATTTAATCCAGACCGTACCTCCCAGGGCTGAGGTATAATGATCCATTTTCCCGCCGGGTTCGTTAAATTCCAGCACTTCAGCCCGGTGAGCCAGCTCAGCCAGGTCTTCAGGGTGGGGCGCAAGGTCAGAGCGGCCACAGGCTTCCAGAAGAAATCTGGTCCAGGCCACTACCATAGCTGAAGAGCTGGAAGTTCCGGCATTTATCGGGATATCACCATGCATCTTAATTTCCCAGCCAGACTGAAATCGGCAACCAAGCCTGAGCAGGATATTGACCGCGCTCCGAAGATAATCTCTTTTTTTGAGATAAGGGAGCTCGCTTTCGGGGATAAACCTTTCCACTTCTCCGATATCAGGTAAATGGATAATAAACTGGCGGTCAGCTCTCGGCTTGCCTTCTATATAAAATCTCAGGCTGATGGCTGAGGCTATCACCTCCAGATTTAAGTAATCTTGATGTTCGCCGAACAAACAGATTCTTCCCGGTGAAGAAACCAGCAGTTTCTGGTCAGATAAATTCTTCATAAAATTAATTATAAGTGGTAAGAGAGTAAATAACCAGAGCTTGGCAGTAAAAGTTACTCAGCTTCTTAGTGATTCTCCCTTATTGATTTATTCGGGAAAATTATTTATAAAGAATTTTCTATCATGTGCTAAATTAAAAGGACTTAAATGAAGGTCATCTTTTTGGGAACAGGAGGCGCATTTCCCACAGCTCTAAGGGATAACACCAGCTTTCTGCTGGCAACGGAAGAGAAACTCTTTCTGGTTGATTGCCCTGGCTCGCTAACTCAGAAAATCTTGAAAGCAGGGCATGAACCTGAGCAGCTTTCAGGAATCTTTATCAGTCATATTCATACCGACCATATTTATGGTCTTTCTTCCTTAGTCCACAGCCAGATGCTTGTGGAAAAGACGGTCAGGCTCTACGGTTCAGAAGAAGTCATTAATTTTTGTCTCAGGCTGCTGGACCTTTTTAAGCTGAGAGAGGATAAGATCCTTTACCGGATTGAACCTCAGAGCTTAGTCCCCGGGATTAGGACCGAAATTTCCCCGGGCCTGGCCGTAACCGGCATCCCGGTTCCGCATCACTCTTCGTCTCTGGCTTTTATTTTTGAAACTGGGGAAGCTAAGATTATTTATTCAGGAGATACGCCCATCTTTCAGGGGTTATGGGCCCGGGCGAAAGAAGCCAGCTGTCTGATCCATGACTGCAGCACTCCAAGCCGCTATTTTGAACTTTTCCCCTTCTTGAAAAATATGCACACCAATTCCCTGGAATTGGGCCGGGCAGCTCAAGCTGCTGGGGTTAAACTTCTTGTCCCCTGCCACTTTTTCAGCGACCTTGATTTTTCCTTAGAGGAGATAGAATCAGAAATCAGAAAAAATTATGAAGGCGCTCTCTTCTTGCCAGAAGATTTTTCAGAACTTCGGGTTGAAGGTAAGATTTTGATGGAAAAGGGAAATAAATAAAAAGACAAGCCAAGAAGAAGTTTCTGGTCTAAAATAGCTGGGGTGAGAAAGGATGGTTAATCTAAAAGGAAGAATTCAGTCATGAAGATAAAAAAGTATGGAATCTTCTTTTTAATCCTCGGTTTGGTTTTTTCAATTAATTGTCGGCCTAAAGGAGGTCCTATGGCAGAGATGATTCTCTTAAATGGACATATCTGGACACTCAATCCTGAAAAGCCTGAGGCAGAAGCGCTGGCCATAGTTCAGAATAAAATTATCAAGGTTGGCCAGAATTCGGAGCTGAAAAGAATGGCCGGGCCTCAAAGCAAGATAATTGACCTCAAGGGTGCTTTTGTCCTGCCAGGGTTTATTGACTCCCACACCCATTTTCTAAACGGTGGACTTTCTTTGCGTTCAGTTCAACTGCGGGACTGTCAGTCAAAAGAAGAATTCATCAGCCGAATTGCGGCTAAGGCCAGAGAATTGCCGTGCGGCGCCTGGATTCTGAACGGAGATTGGGATCAGCAGCAGTTCAGCCCTCCAGAACTGCCAACCAAGGACTGGATTGATGCAGTTACTCCAGAAAATCCGGTTTGCGTTAATCGCTTTGATGGCCACATGGTCTTGGTCAACAGCCTTGCCCTGAAGCTCGCCGGCATAGATAAAAAAACTGTAGCTCCGGCCGGCGGAGAAATTATCAAAGACCCCAAAACCGGTGAGCCTACCGGAATTCTGAAAGACGCAGCCGCGGACCTGGTTTATAGCCGAATTCCTGAGCCGACTCTGGCCGAAAAGATTGAAGCCGTCAAAGCTGCTCTGAAAGAAGCTGCAGCTCATGGAGTAACTTCCATCCACGATATGTCAGATGCTTCCAGCTTTGAAGTCTATCAAGAATTATTGGCTAAAGGAGAATTGACTGCCAGGCTTTATGTGTATTTCCAGATTCCGGAGATAGAAACGGTCTTAAGGTTAAAGCTTAAATCCGGGTTTGGCCATCCTTTTTTAAGGTTTGCCGGTCTTAAAGGCTTTGTAGATGGCTCTTTGGGTTCCGGCACGGCTCTTTTCTTTGAGCCTTACACCGACAACCCAGAAGCTTACGGTCTGTTAGCTGCCCATATGTTCCCTGAAGGTATAATGGAAAAAAGACTCCGTATGGCCGATGAGGCCGGGCTTCAGGTGGCGGTCCATGCTATAGGTGACCGAGCCAATGCCATCTTGCTGGATATGATGGAAAAGATTATAAAGGAAAACAGACCTCGCGACCGACGCTGGCGCCTGGAACATGCTCAACACCTGAGAAAAAGTGATATAGCCCGCTTTGGCCAGTTGGGTATAATTGCTTCGGTTCAACCTTATCATGCCATTGATGACGGCTGTTGGGCGGAAAAGAAAATAGGTCCGGAAAGAGCCAAAACTACTTATGCTTTTAATTCTCTTAACCAAGCCGGAGCTGTGCTGGTCTTTGGTTCTGATTGGACTGTGGCTCCACTTAACCCGCTGACCGGAATCTACGCTGCAGTGACCAGAAGAACTCTGGATGGTAAACATCCTGAAGGCTGGGTGCCGGAGGAAAAAATTTCCGTGGAAGAAGCCATCAAAAGTTATACCCTCAGAGCGGCTTTTGCTGAATTTTCAGAGAAGGAAAAAGGCTCCCTGGAGCCGGGGAAACTGGCTGACCTGGTAGTCCTGGACCGGAACCTGATCAGGATAGCGCCTGAGGACATCTTAAAGACCAGAGTCCTCCTGACGATGGTTGATGGCTGGATTGTCTACTCAGCCCCCGAGTTTATGAATCATGAAACAGATTGAAAATATCCAGGAAGAAGTTGACAGAATTTTTAACAGCCTGCCTCCAGAAAGAAGGTATTTGATTCTTTTCCTCCATAGGGTCCAGCAGAAACTGGGCTATATACCGGAAGAGGCACTGCTCAGGAGCGCTGAATATTTTTCAGCTTCACCGGCTGAGGTTTACGGTGTAGTCACCTTTTATTCTGGCTTTAGGCTCAGACCGAGTTGCCAGCATGAGATTGTAATCTGCCAGGGAACGGCCTGTCATGTCCGAGGAGCCCAAGCCATCAAAGAAGAGTTATCCAGGATTCTGGAAATTACCCCGGGAGAGGCTAACTCCGGAAAAAACATTGCCCTCAGGACAGTAAATTGTCTCGGGTGCTGCGCCCTCGCCCCAGTGGTAGTGGTGGATGGCGAGTATCAGGCAAGAGTAAATCTTAAAGACCTGAAAAAAATAGTTGAAAAATTTTCTAAAAAATCAAGATGAATCAAAAGAAGTTGAGTACTTTCCAGCAGCTGCGGAGAAGTCTGCTGAGTGGCCGGGAACCCTTAAAAACCCAAAGGCTGGTCAGCGTCTCTGCGGCCAGCTGTGGTCGGGCCTCAGGAGCCCTGGCCGTGGCTTCGGCCTTGATGGAGGAAATTAAGAAATACAAGCTGGAAGATTCGGTTAAAGTAATACTGACAGGCTGTCATGGCTTCTGCCAATTTGAGCCCAATGTCGTTATTTTCCCGGAGAGGATTTTCTATCCGAATCTAAGTCAGGACAAAATTCCTCTTCTGGTGGAAAAGACCCTACTTCAGGGCCAGATTGTTTCTGAACTGGCTTTTTCTGATGGGCAGGAGGGAAAGATTTATCCGACGATTGATGAACTTCCTTTCTACCGCAAGCAGGTTCGCTGGCTTCTGGACAGTCACCTGACCCTTGAACCCGATAGCCTGGAAAGCTATCTGGAACAGGAAGGGTTTGAAGCTCTGGAAAGAGTTTTTTCCGGGATGGCTCCTGAAGAAATCATAAAAATCATAATGTCCTCCGGTCTTCGCGGCCGGGGCGGAGCTGGCTTTCCTACGGGCTTGAAATGGCAGATGGCCAGAGGGGCAAAGTCTGACAGGAAATACATAATCTGTAACGGTGACGAGGGAGATCCTGGCGCCTATATGGACCGAGGTCTTTTGGAAAGCAATCCTTTTTCCGTCATAGAGGGTATGATTATTGGAGGCTATGCGGTCGGTGCTGAAAAAGGTTTCATCTACATAAGAGAGGAATATCCTCTGGCCATAGAAAGAGTGGAAAACGCTCTGGAAAAAGCAAGAGTCAGTGGTCTTCTGGGAGAAAATATCATGGGGAGCAGATTTTCCTTTGAGTTAGAATTGGTCAGGGGAGCTGGAGCTTTTGTCTCGGGTGAAGAAACAGCTCTGATTGCCTCAATTGAAGGACGAAGGGCTTTTCCCCGACAGAGACCGCCTTTTCCAGTGGTCAGTGGGTTGTGGGGAAAGCCTACGGTCATTAACAATGTGGAAACCTGGGCCAATGTGCCTTTGATCATCCGTAAAGGAGCCCTCTGGTTCTCCAGAATAGGAACAGCAAAAAGCAAAGGAACCAAAATTTTTTCCCTGGTGGGCCAGGTTCGCTATACCGGTCTGGTTGAAGTTCCTTTGGGGCTAACACTCAAGGAAGTGATAGAAGAAGTGGGTGGGGGTCCGGAGCCCGGGAAAAAAATCAAAGCAGTCCAGACCGGCGGTCCTTCGGGTGGCTGTATCCCGGCTTCACTTTTCAGCTTGCCTCTGGATTATGAAACTCTTCAGGATGCTGGCTCCATCATGGGCTCCGGTGGAATGATTGTCATTGATGATGACACCTGTATCTTGGACTTTATTCTTTATTTCCTGCGCTTTGCCCGGGATGAATCCTGCGGGCAGTGTTCACCCTGCCGGGTCGGGACCAGACAGATGGTCAGAATTTTGGAAAAGATAGCCAGGGGAGAAGGCCGGCTTTCGGATCTTGAGCTGCTGGAAAAAATCGGCTGGACCATGAAGGAAGGTTCACTCTGTGGTCTGGGCCGGACCGCAGCCAACCCGGTGCTCAGCGCCCTCCGACATTTCCAGAATGAACTGGAGAGCCATATTCTCAGAAAAGAATGCCCGGCAAAAGTCTGTAGGGAGCTCATCTGCTATGAAATTGATAAAGAAAGATGCACTGCCTGCGGGCTGTGTCTTCAATCCTGTCCGGTGGGGGCAATCAGTCAGGAGGCAGGGGGTTACCCTTTTATCAACCAAGCTTTGTGCACCAGGTGTGGGGTCTGTTATTCCAGCTGTCCACCTGAATTTTCAGCCATAGCCAAGGTTAACCGAAGGCAAGTAGACCCATCTTTGGGAAAAGAAGGTGAGTGAGATGTCTGGGTCAGTGGTGAAGCTCAAGATTAATCAGCAGGTAGTAGAAGCTCAAGCCGGGATGACTGTGTTAGAATGCGCCCGGACCCACGGCATCTTCATTCCCTCTCTTTGCAACCTGGAAGGGCTGCCGACTTTTGCCAGTTGCCGATTGTGCCTGGTAGAAATCAAGGGTCGTCCGCACCGCTCTCCAGCCTGTCAGACTGAGGTGGAAGAAGGGATGGAAGTTATAACCACTTCACCTGAACTGGAAAAACTGCGGCGTTCAATCTTTGAGTTGATCTTGAGCGAGCATCCTTATTTCTGTCTTTTCTGTCAGGAGAAAGGAAGCTGTGAGGAACTGAAGGTTACCATGGTTAAAGCCCTGGAGCCCGGCGGTTGTCTTTTCTGTCCCAAAGACGGGAATTGCGAGCTGCAGCAGGTGGCTGATTATTTAAGGCTGAAGAGTATTCCTTATGAGTTTGAAGACCGGGGACTTTCTCTCTGGCAATCAGACCCCTTCCTAAAACATAACCCCAACCTCTGTATTCTCTGCGGCCGCTGTGTCCGGGTCTGCTCGGAAATCAGAGGAGAGGGAGTCTTGAGCTTCATCCGACGGGGGAGCCGCACGGCCATCGGAACTTTTATGGAACGCAGCCTGAGAGAAGCTGATTGCAGTTTCTGCGGCGCCTGTCTGGATGTTTGCCCCACAGCCGCTTTTTCTGAGAGGGGAGTGGTTTCAATCCAGGGTAAAAAAATATATGAAAAATCATTCATATGTCCGCTTTGCGGCTGTGGCTGCGAGTTAAAGGCTGAAATCCTGGAGGATGGCTCGCTCCGAAGAATTACTTCAGCGGCCGCGGGCCAAGAAGCCTTTAATTCTGGCTGCTACCGCGGTCGTTTTGGACTGAAAGAATTGCTGGTGGAGAAGGGAGCGGATTCTCAACCAGCTGTTAAGAAAGATGGCCAAGTGCAAGCGGTATCCTGGTCAGAAGCTATAGCCTCTTCTGCCGGGTCATTAAAAAAATATAAGCCCGAAGAAATAGCCCTGGTTCTGGGCTGGCAAAATTCAGTTGAGAGCCAGTTGGCTTTTCTGGAGTTTGGGCAGATCCTGGGAATAAAAAATTTATTCTATTTTTATCCGGGAGCTTTTCTGGAAAAGATTGCCTTTTTTGAAAAGGAGAACGGAATTAAACTGGACCGGGGCCTAAAGCTTCAGGAACTGAGCCAGGCCAAGACCCTGGTCCTGGTTGATTCCGATTTGAAAGCTGAAGCTCTGACTGTCTGGCTGGAAGTAAGGAAAAAGCTCAGGCGGGGTGCCGGACTAATAGTCCTGGATCCAGGGTTGAACCGTTCCGGGTTGACCGCCGATTTAAGTTTAAGATGTGAGCCGGGCAAAGAATCTCAGGCTCTCCTGGCTATCTTAAAACAGATAATAAAAAAAGCTACCAGTCTCAGTTTCTATCATGGCTATGACAGGCTCCTGGATGACCTGGGGAAAATCTCAGAAGAACAACTTACCCAGGAGTGCGGTCTGAAAAACCAGGAAATAGAAAGAGCAGCTCAGGTGTTGTTGGAGAACCAACCGGTTGCTTTCATTTTCGGGGAGCGATTACTGAGACAGCCTGGCTGGCAGCAAAACTTAAAGGCTCTCTGGAATTTAGACCTCAGGTTGGAAGGCAGGCTTTTTCTCCTAACTTCCAGAATAAATGAATTACTGCCGGAAAACCTTAAGACTCATTATGGGTTGAAAATCATTTCCAGTTTGGACCAATTAGAAAAAGACATAAGAGAAAGTAAAATCAAAGCCTTGTATTTACTCGGAGACCTTCCTCTTAATGAGAGCCCGGAATTCTTGATAATCCAGAACCAGTTTCCGACTCAGGTGGGAAAGGAGGCGGATGTTTTTCTGCCTGAAGCAAACTGTTTAGAACAATCTGGTTCTTTATTTGACCTTGAGGGGAAAATTAGAATTAGCCGACCTCTTGAAAAGTTTAGCTCCGGGAAGCTGGAGGGTCAGGAAATCTTAAAACGGCTTGGGGAACAATTTGGAATAAATCTGAGGGCCGACTGGAGCGAAATTTTGTTTAAGGTCCTCTCTGAGGGAGCCAAAGAAAGAGGGTCTGGTGAAATGAATTATTTGCCTCTGACTTCCGGGGCAGCCGAGAAGGCTCCTATCAAAGAGACCGTGAAGAGAAAAGACCCCTGGGAGTTTAACCTGATTGTCGGACAAAACCTTGATTTTTACGCCGGAGTAAATATGGCTGAGGTTGTTTCTGGCTTTAAGCTGATCAACAACCCCCACTGGCTCTGGCTAAATCCCAGGGAAGCCAGCGAGCTTGGTCTAAAAAAAGGGCAGAAAGTAATCGTAGAAACTGAGCTGGGTGAATTGCCTCTTGAGGTCAAGTTCGGGCCGGGAATGAAACCCGGGACAGCCTTGGTTAATCCGATTCTGGGTGAGCCTTTCAAGGTTCAGCTTTATAATCTGGGAATAACAAAAGGAATTATCAGGGTGAAGAAATGAACCGGATAGTGAGTAGCGCCAGATTGGCGCCCAACATTTTCCATCTGGCGGTGGAAGCGCCTGAAATTGCCAGAGCTGTGCGGCCGGGGCAGTTTGCCATGGTTATCCCGGATGAAAAAGGCGAAAGGATACCCTTGAACATAGCAGACTGGGATGAAGAAAGAGGAACGATTGACCTGGTATTCTTAAACCTCGGGGTCAGCACCAGGAAGCTGGCTGCGTTTCAAGCTGGAGATTCAGTGGAAGGCATAGCTGGGCCCCTGGGTCAGCCGGTGGAAATCAGAAATTTCGGGGAAGTCCTGTTGATTGGCGGTTGTTATGGCCTGGCTGGCCTTTATCCCATAGCCAGAGAATTGCAGCAGGCTGGAAATAAAGTCTTGTTCCTGAGTGAAGCTCGGAGTCCGGCTTTTATTTACTGGGAAGAAAAAAATAAGAAATTTTCCGACCGTTATCTGACTTTATTCCGGTCTGATTGTTTTAGCTCGGGTCAGGAGTTGGAAGATAAAATCAGGGAGTTGAAGTCCGAGCAGTCTGGGCTTTCTCTGGTTATGGTCATTGGCTGCAGTTATTTACTTTTTAAGGTATCAGAAGCTACGGCCAGGATTGGACTCAAAACTCTGGTTTGTTTGAATCCGATTATGGTAGATGGCACCGGCATGTGCGGGGCCTGCCGGGTTTCGGTGGATGGCCAGACCCGTTTTGCCTGCGTGGATGGTCCCTGGTTTGAAGGACACAGTCTGGACTGGAAAGAATATTTTATCCGGAGGAAAGCTTTTCTGGAGCAGGAAGAACAGGCTCTGGTGAATCTGGATAAAGAGTTCTGGAAAAAGATGGAGTGAAAGCTGTTATGAGCCAATCTATTAAGTTGGAACCGCAGCAGGCTGAAAGGCTGCGGAAAGAAAGAGAACAGCCCTGGCGGCAAGCGCTTCGCCGGGAGATTTCAGTCCAGAAAAGGCTAACCATTACCCGGCAGGTAATGCCCCAGCAGGAGCCAGAGGTCAGGATAAAAAATTTTAAGGAGGTTAACCTCGGTTATACTCTGGAATTAGCCCGAGCCGAAGCCCAGAGATGTCTGGATTGCGGCAACCCTGGTTGTATTGCCGGCTGTCCGGTGGCCATTGACATTCCAACTTTTATCAAATACCTGGAAGTCGGAGAGCTGGAAAAGGCCCTGGAAAAGATAAGGGAAACCAATGGCTTGCCGGCCATCTGTGGCCGGGTTTGTCCCCAGGAAATCCAGTGTGAAAAAAACTGCAATCTGGTCAAAGCCGGCAAAGAACCGGTAGCCATCGGTCATCTGGAAAGGTTTGTGGCTGATTTTCTCTGTACAAGGCAAGATATAGGGGCGGTGGGTAATAGCGGGGCTTCCCGGAAGCAAGAAAAAATCGCTGTGATTGGCTCTGGGCCCGGTGGTCTAACGGCCGCAGCCGACTTAGCCAGGTTAGGCTATCGGGTAACTGTGTTTGAAGCTCTCCATCTTCCAGGAGGTGTTCTGGCCTATGGCATTCCAGAGTTCCGTCTGCCGCGAGAGATTCTGCATTCTGAAATAAATTTTATCAGATCCCTCGGTGTTGAAATCAAAGCCAATTTCATCGTGGGTCAGACAGCCACTCTGGACGACCTTAAGCAGGCTGGTTACAAAGCCTTTTTCCTCGGAACGGGAGCAGGCCTTCCTTCTTTTATGAATATTCCCGGGGAGAATCTTCTCGGTGTTTTTTCGGCTAACGAATACCTGACCAGGGTTAATCTGATGAAAGGATTCCGGTTTCCGGAATTTGACACCCCGGTACCACGGGCCAGAAAAGCAGCGGTCATCGGCGGTGGCAATGTGGCCATGGACGCAGTCAGGACAGCCTTGAGGCTCGGGGCAAAAGAGGCTGTGATCTATTATCGCCGCTCCAGGGCGGAAATGCCGGCCAGAGCTGAAGAAATCAAGCATGCGGAAGAAGAAGGTATAATTTTTAATTTCCTGACCTTGCCGGTCCGGTTTCTGGGAAATGAAAAGGGTGAGCTGAAGGGAATGATTCTGCAAAGGCTGAAGCTGGGCGAACCAGATTCATCCGGCCGTCCGAGACCTGTGCCCATTCCAGGTTCAGAGTTTGAAGTGGAGGTTGACCTGGCGGTAGTGGCCATCGGTCAGAGTCCCAATCCCCTCCTCATCAAAAAATTGCCGGGCCTGAAGCTCGGACGCTGGGGCAATGTTGAAGTTGACTATCAGACGATGACCACCAGCTTAGAAGGTGTCTATGCTGGCGGGGATGCGGTTCGGGGTGGAGCCACGGTCATTCTGGCCATGGGAGATGGCCGGCGGGCGGCCAGAGCCATGGATAATTATTTGAAAAAATGTTAAGAATTAGATGAATTGTGTTATTTTGATAGCTAAGGCAGGAAAAGATGAACTGATTAGTTGGAATAGAAAAGAGTAGAAATTGAAAAAATTCAGAAAGAGTAGAAAAGAAGGTAAAGGGAAAAAAGAAAAATAAGAAATAATTTTATACTCAAATGGTGAAATTTATCTGGGGTAAAAGGCAGACAGAATGAAACAGGAAGAACTTTTTCCACCTGAAGCTGGCCACATCGGGACTGATGAATCCGGCAAGGGCGATTTTTTCGGGCCGCTGGTGGTGGCTGGTTTTTTTCTTCCAGAGGGGCAGGAAGCGGTGTTGCAGGAATTGGGCGTCAGGGATTCCAAGAGATTGTCGGACGGCCGGGTCCTGGAAATTGCCCGCAGCCTCCGGAAAGCCTATCTCTGTTCAGTAGTGGCTATTGGTCCAGAACGTTACAATACTCTTTATCAAAACCTCCGCAACCTGAACCGCCTCCTGGCCTGGGGACATGCCCGAGCGATTGAAAATATCCTGGAACAGGTAAACTGCGGTCTGGCTTTGACTGATCAGTTTGGAGATGAACGTTTCGTCAAGCAGGCTCTCCTAAAAAAGGGAAAGAATATCAATCTGGTGCAGAAGACCCAGGCCGAGGAAGACCTGGCCGTGGCCGCGGCTTCCATCCTGGCCAGAGCCCAATTTCTTCTAAGATTAAAAGATTTATCGGTAGAATATGGGATTGAATTGCCCAAAGGAGCCTCACCCCTGGTGGAAGAAGCCGGAGTTAAGCTAGTAAAAAAATATGGACCAGAAATTCTGGATAAAGTGGCCAAGAAGCATTTCAAGACTGCCCAGCGAATCTTAAAAATAGCCGGGATTGCAGATTGAACCTCAGGCCTTTCTGTATCACGGACTCTTATGGTCTAATTCCCATTGCCTATCTCAAAATTAATTAGATTAAATTAATTTATCCCATTCCCAGAGGAAAATGATAAATTACCCCCGCTAAGCCTCTATGGTATACTTATGGCAGATTGGAGCAGAAAGAATGAGCGAAACCGGCAAAATCTCAAACCCTACAGTAAGACTCTATTTTGAGGATGCCTACCTGCAGGAATTTACAGCCCGAATAATCGGGCGGGAAATCAGAGAAAGTCTGCCAGTGGTCATCCTGGACAGGACAGCCTTTTACCCTGAGTCAGGCGGTCAACCCCACGACCTGGGCTGGTTGAATGAAGTCCGGGTAATCAGGGTTGAGGAAGAAGACGACCTGATTCTCCATTTTCTGGAGAAGGAGCTTGGCCAGGATGAAGTCCAGGGCAGGATTGACTGGCGGCGGCGCTTTGAACACATGCAGCAGCATACCGGACAGCACATTCTGTCGCAGGCTTTTTATGAGCTGGTTAAGGGGGAAACTCTGTCCTTTCACCTCGGTCAGGAAGAATCCACGGTGGAAATAGGACTCCCGGCAATCAAAGATGAAACTTTGCTGAAAGTAGAAGAGCGGGCCAACCAGATTGTTTTTTCAGACCTTGAAGTTAAGACTTACTTCCTTCCGGAAGAAAAAATAAATTCCATTCCCCTGCGCAAGCCGCCAAAAAAGGCTGGATTAATCCGGGTCGTTGAGGTGGCTGGCTTTGATTATTCGGCTTGTGGTGGAACGCACTGCCGTCGGACCGGCGAAGTCGGTTTGATTAAAGTTTTGAAACAGGAAAAAATCAGGGGCAACCTCCGGTTCTCCTTTGTCTGCGGCTGGCGGGCTTTAAGAGAGTTTGAAAACCGGCGGCGCTGGCTCCAGGATTCAGCCAGGCTGTTTTCAGCTGAGGAATCTGAGGTTTTTGCCTGTGCCCAGAAAAATCTGGCTGAGCTGAAAAACCTTAAGAAGAAGCAGAAAAAGCTGGAAGAAAAGGTATCCTTCTATGAAGCCAAGGAAATCCTGGAGAGAAAACCCGAGCAGATCATTTCCGGACTGTTTCCGGAAAAATCGCCAGAAGAAATCAAGTTTCTAGCTCTGCACCTGGTCCACCAGGCTGAGGTGATTGCGGTCATGGCTGCTTTCAAGAACGATGGCTTTCATCTAGTGACCGCAGCTTCTGAGCGGTTGAAGATAGATGTGAGAGAGATAATCTCATTTCTTCAATCCCAGCTTGAATGCAAGGGAGGGGGAAGTCCTACTCTGGTTGAGCTGATGAGCCCGAAAAAGGAAGAAGCGGAAAGAGCCTTAAAGCTGGTTGTTGATTTCTTAAAGGCTAAGACCGGTAGGAGCTGATTCTATTCATATCGCAAACAGACTATCGGGTCTAATTTAGCCGCTTTCTGAGCCGGGAAAATTCCAAAAAACAGACCCACGGCCATGGAAACTGATAATCCCAGAAATACTGACCACCAGGATACTGATGCCGGTAAAGGGGTTGAAAATTTGATGACCAGGGCAACTCCGAAACCAATGATAATGCCCACCAACCCGCCCAAGCTGGTGAGAACCATGGCTTCAATCAAGAATTGCCGGATGATATCTTTGGCCCTGGCTCCGATAGCTTTTCGGATTCCGATTTCCCGCGTTCTTTCTTTCACCGCCACCAGCATGATGTTCATGACGCCGATACCACCCACCAACAAACCTATGGAAGAAATGACGATCATCACGATAAAGGCAGCTCCGGTAATCTGGTTATAAAGAGAAAGAAGGCTTTCCTGAGTGAAGATGGCAAAATCATTTGGTTTATTCGGTGGGACCTTTCTTCTGAGCCGGAGCAGGTTGATAACCTGTTCCATGGTTTCCTCGATACTGCCGGCGTCTTTAGGAATCACTGTCAGTTGCAAGGAACTCTGGTCATAGGGAAAGTATTTCATCAGACTGGAATAGGGTATCACTACCAGGTTGTCCCGGCTCTGGCCGAACATCTGGCCTCGCTTACCAAGAACTCCGATGACCGTAAATCTTTCCGGTCCAATCCTTATCTCTTTTCCCAGGGGGCTGGAGTGGGGGAAAAGAGCCTCAGCGACTTCTGTGCCTATCAGGCAGACCCTGGAACTGTGCCTGATTTCCCCTTCGGTGAAGCTGCGGCCTTCTTGGGGCAGGTAGACAGCATAAACGTTGTTGAAATGCTCATCTGCACCCAGGACTATGGCGTTTTCGCTTTTCTGATTCTGGTACTTGACTTCAGGAAGCTTCAGGAAATCAGGAGTAATCTGGATGGTCAGGTCTCCGACCAGGGGACAGTTGGCGCGGATGGCTTCCGCATCTTCTAAGGTCAGGTCCTTTCTTTGTCTTTCTTCTTCCGACAGGTTACCCATTCTCACCGGCTCAAATTTTTGAATCATGATCAGGTTGCTGCCTATTCTCTCAATTTCCCCGGCGATGCTCTTGTTTAGTCCCTGGATGATGGAGACCATGGCAATGACGGTCATCACCCCGATGACTATTCCCAGGGTGGTCAGAAAAGAGCGAAGCTTGTGGCTCTTGATGGAGTCCAGAGCCATGGTGAAAATTTCCAGGAATAAACGGGTCCTGACTTTCATTGCTCTGACCTCAGTGATTCTACCGGGTTTAGCCTGGCTGCCCGGTTTGCTGGATAGATGCCAAAAAACAACCCTACCGCCGCAGACATCATAATGGCAATAACGATAGAAGCAGGGTCAACTTTGGAAGGCAAGGAAGTAGCCAAAGTAACAATCCTGGCGATTATGTAGCCAAGGAGAATCCCTATCACTCCACCCAAACCGGAAAGGATGGCTGATTCTATCAGGAATTGGATCAGGATATCCCGGCGCCTGGCACCAACCGCCATCCTGATCCCGATTTCTTTGGTCCTTTCGGTGACCGAAACCAGCATGATATTCATGATCACAATACCCCCGACCAGCAGAGCAATGGAGGAGATGGCGATCATTGCGAAGTAAATGCCGGAAGTAGCTGATTTGTAAAACTGGATGAAGGTCTCAGAAGTGTGAAAAGAAAAATCGTCGGGCTGGCTGAAGCTTCTCTTCCGCACCGAGCGCATGATAGTCCTTACTTCTTCCATGGCTCTGGTCATCGCTTCCTGGGAGGAGGTGTGGATATTAAGGCTGAGGCTCCGGCGGCTTCCGTATATTTTCATGAAAGTGGTGATTGGTATCCTGACATAATTATCCTGACTGAAACCCAGAATTTTTCCTCTTCTCTGGCCGACTCCGATTACCTCAAAATTCTGATTACCTATTTTGATCCAGCGACTGAGAGGGTCCAGGCCAGGGAATAGGTTTTCAGCTACATCAGCCCCGATGATACAAACAAAGCGCGACCGGTCTTCATCGTCCTGGAGAAAATGGCGTCCCCGTTCCAGTTCCACCACCGTGCCTATCATATGGTCAACCGAGGTGACTCCCACGACGGAAACGTTCTTTACCGAACGGTTGCCGTATTTAACATTCTGGCTGGTTTCAACCGAAGCCCCTATCAGCTCACAGGAGCGGCAGAGATTGCGGAGAGTTTTCAGGTCCTCCAGGGTCAAGTCCTTTCTTTTTAACTGTTCTTGATATTCTTTGATGGTGGAGATAAACGGCGAGAATTTGGAGACTGAAAAATCATTGGCCCCATAGAATGACATTTTGGTGTAAACGTAATTATTCAACCCCTGGATAACCGAGACTACGGCAATGATGGTCAGCACTCCGATTATCACTCCTAAGAGGGTGAGGAAGGTCCGGAGTTTATTGGCCCGAAGAGAAGCGAAGGCCATCTGGAATGATTCGTGGAAGTAGAGGCTGCCTTTTCTCATTTTCTTTCTGAGAATTAGTTTACCTTATTTTATACGAAAGGATAAGTCAGAAGTTTAAGTCAGGGGTAAGGAAAGAAAGGCGAGTTTCTGATCTGGACTATTTTTTAGCCGCAATCTTAATTTCAGGTTGAACTCTTCGGTTCTATCCTCGGTGGGGAGAAGGAAAGAAGAAACGAGGTTATTGACCATTAGTGAGTGTTAATTTTAGGATGCGAATTAAACCTCTTTCCTGACTGGTCTTTCTTAGTATTTTCAATCGTCAGTCCCCAAAATTCTTGACCAAATTTATGGTAGAAAGGATAATTTAAGGAGCGATGAATTAATTACTAAGGAGCAGAAAATGTGTCAATTTGAACTGGAGGCCAAAGGCCAGAGTGTACCCTGCCTTTATTTTGACCAGCCCGGCGAGAAAAACACCGAGGCTACCTTGAAGAGGGCAGCGGTCAGAGCTGAGGAGCTGAAGATAAAAAAAGTTGTGATAGCCTCAGCTTCGGGTGAAACGGCCCTGAAGGCAACTGAAATATTTCATGAATGCCAGCTGGTAGCGGTGACTCATTCCGCGGGTTTTTATCGGCCGAATTACCAGGAAATGTCTCCAGAGATTCGGCGCAAGCTGGAAGAAAAAGGGGTAAGAGTTTTAACCTGCCAGCATGCTTTTGGCGGAGTGAACCGAGCTGTTCGCAAAAAGCTCGGCACTTACCAGCTGGATGAAATCATCGCTTACACCTTAAGAGCTTTTGGGGAAGGGCTGAAGGTGGCCATAGAAATCACGCTGATGGCTGCCGATGCTGGTCTGGTAGAAAGCGGTCAGCCTTGTATCGCCCTGGGAGGAACGGAGAAAGGAGTTGATACCGCCATCCTTCTCAAGCCCGTAAATGCTCAGAACTTCTTTGACCTTAGGGTTATGGAGATTCTGGCCAAACCTGGTTTTTATTACGAAGAAGAAAGGATGAAATAGATAGGAAAATTGACGGGCAAAATTGGTTTGAGCAAAAGCGTTCTCCTCAGAAAAGAAAGAAAATAGGTCGGTGTGAGAGCGGTTGAGAACAAGCAACTTTCTGTAATTATCTGGCTGATTATCATGTGGTGTAAATTGACCTCTCTCTTTGCGCCCGTTTCTGATAAAATATAAAAAAAGATTCTTAAAGGAGAAGAGTCATTTTAAGGCTAAACAAATTTTTAGCCCAGGCTGGTGTCGCTTCCCGAAGGGAAGCTGACCGATTGATCCAGGAAGGCCGGGTTAAACTTAATGGCCAGGTGGTCAACCAGCTTGGGTTAAAAATTGATGAAAAGAGAGACCTGGTAGAAGTGGACAACCGTCCGGTCAGGTTGCCCTCGGGTTTTATCTATCTGCTGCTCAACAAGCCCGCAGGCTATATAGTAACGGTGGAGGACCCCCAAAAAAGAAAGACGGTAATGGAGCTTTTGCCGCGGTTGCCAGTCAGAGTATTTCCGGTTGGGCGACTGGATGGCGAGAGTGAAGGAGCCTTAATTTTTACCAATGATGGCGAGTTAGCCCACCGCCTGATGCATCCGAGGTATGAAGTTAAGAAGATATATGAAGTGAAGGTCAAGGGTTCTGTGGGTGACCATGACCTGGAGAAGCTGGAGAAGGGGATTTTCCTTGACGGTCGGAAAACAGCTCCGGCCAGAGCTAAGATAATTTACCGCAATCGGGAGAAGTCACTGCTCAGTCTGGAAATTCATGAAGGCCGAAAACATGAAGTCAGGAAAATGCTCTATGCTCTCGGTTTTGAAGTGAAGAAGCTCCGCCGAGTTTCATATGGTGGTATCACTATAAAAGGTTTAAGACACGGTTTCTGGAGGCATCTGAAAGCAGAAGAAGTAAACAGGTTGAAAAAAATGACGGGATTACTGGAATGAAGAACTGGAATAAAGAAAAAGAATAGACCCTCGTCAGCGGAAAAGGTCAAGAAGGCAAATATTAAGCAGCCATGAGGTGGACCTGTTCAGCTCTTTTTAGTTTCCCCTGAACTCCCACCTTCATTATCACCCGTTTCTTTTTCAACATTCTTTGAGAGAGCTCCCTCCCCAAATTCTTTCCAGACCCGGCCCAGATTCCGGAGGGCGGTATCAACTAAATAATTAACCGTTCCTTCCTCATAGGTTCCATCAGGCAATCTTTCTCCGGCTTTGACCCCGGTCAGGATTTCTAGGCCCTCATCAACCGTTTTGATGGGATAGATATGAAATTTACCTTCGGCCACCGCTTTGACCACTTCTTCTTTCAGCATCAAATTTTTAACATTCTGGTGAGGGATGATTACTCCCTGCGTCCCGGTCAAGCCCCGGGCTTTACAGACAGCAAAAAAGCCTTCAATTTTTTCGTTCACCCCTCCGATGGGCTGGATTTCGCCCTTCTGATTGATTGACCCCGTAACTGCAATATCTTGCCTCAGGGGCAAGCCTGAGAGACTGGAAAGAATAGCATAAGCTTCCGTTGAGGAAGCGCTGTCTCCTTCCACTCCAGAATAGGATTGTTCAAAGGCAATGCTGGCTGAAAGGCTGAATGGTTTATCTTGAGCATACTTGCCCCGCAGATAGCCGGCCAGAATAAGGACCCCTTTATCGTGAGTCCGACCGCTCAGGTCAGCTTCTCTTTCAATGTTGATTAAACCTGCCCGGCCGGTGGAAGTCCTGGCAGTGATTCTGGTTGGCTTGCCAAAAGTCAGTTCTCCGGTATCGTAAACCGCCAGGCCATTCACCTGGCCAATAACCCGGCCTTCAGTATCAATCAAAATAGTACCTTCTTCTATCATCTCCTGAATTTTTCTTTCTACCAGGTTAACCCTTTCCACTCTTTCTTCAATAGCCTTTTGAACCTCTTCCCGGGAGATGACTTTCTTGCCGTTCTGTTTGGCCCAATAGTCGCTTTCCCTGATAATGTCGGCAATTATGTGGAAACGGGTTGAAAGTTTTTTCTGCTGTCCGGCCAGTCTGACTCCAAATTCCACCATGGCCGCTATTCCTTCTTTGTCCACCGGCCTCAATTTATCTTCTTCGCAGATTTTCTTGATGAACCGGACATAATCAGATATGGTTCTCTGACTTTTTTCCATTTCGGAATCAAACTCAGCTTTGACCTTAAAAATCTTCTTGAAATCATCATCGTAGAAATAAAGCCAGTTGTAGAGGTAATCGTCTCCGATCAGAATCACCTTGACCTGGCATTTAATCGGCTGGGGTTTCATCTTGCTGGTTGACACCAGGAAAAGGGAGATCGGGTTTTGAATTTCAAAAACCTGATATCGGAGAGTCCGGGTCAGAGTGGTCCAAACTCCCGGTTCTACCAGGACATCAAGGGCGTTTAACACCAGATACCCTCCATTGGCCTTGAGAAAGGAACCCGCTTTGATTTTGGTGAAATCAGTCTGACCGATGCCGAACCGGCTGTATGAATATTCAATGGTGCCGAAAAGATTGGTATGGCTGGGCGAGGTTTCCATGATAACTGGAGCACCCTTTAGCTCCGAATTGTCTACCAAAAGATTTACCCGGTAAGGGAGAAAGGGGTCCAGCCCTTCCTTTTCTGGGTCTTCTTTTGAAGGTGCTTTGAACAGGTCTATGTCCTTGGCCAGGTTTTTTTCCACTTCATCCAGGTAGCCCTGGACTGCTGGGTAGGTCAAACGGTTCCGGAGGTCGTTTAAACCTCCCTTGATTAAAGGAGTACAGACCTCAATTTCCTGATTTTTCAGCAAAGTCTGGGTTTCTTCGTCTATTTCTTTAAGTTCGCCGATGACTTTTTCCAACAAATCTGTCAGTTGCTCATATTTTTTCTTGAGTTCCTCCACTTCAGCTTTGGTCAGTTTTTCTTCTTTGACCATGGCTTCCAGCTTGTTAAACGGGGTAGGATTGCCGTCAATTACCGGAATCAGGTCAGGCCTGGTAAAAAGACCCATAGGAACCTGGATAACAGTGAACCCTTCTGCTGCCACCAGAGCCTCAAATTTCTGCAAGATATCTCTTTGTTTGCGCTGCTGGGATTCCAGGATGGCCTGTCTTTTTTCCTGGAAGTACTGGCTTTTGAACAGCTCGGGGATATTGGTCCTGAGCATGGCAATAAATCTATCCATCCCTTCGCTCAGCAGCCGGCCCTGACCTGCAGGCAAGGTCAGAAGAAGAGGCTCGTCAGGTTTCTTAAAATTATTTACGTACATCAGGTCATCAGGAATTTCTTCGCTGATTCTGATTTTCTCCAGAAATTGCTTTATGGTGGTGGTTCTGCCAGTGCCCACCATTCCCGTTATGAAAATATTATATCCCCGGCTCTTGATTTCCAGCCCGGCTTTCAGTGATTTGAGGGCTCTGTCCTGCCCGATGATATCCTCACAGGCGGGGCATTCTTCGGTTGAATTAAAGGGAATAACATCCGGAGGACAGAGCCAGCGCAGTTCCTCTGGTTTAAGTTCATAAAAATTGTTAACTTCTTTCATGTTAACCCCCTCTCTTTTTATCATTTTCAAGGAATGACTGCAACTATCTATTACTCATAAATACTTGTGTTCGGCAATGAGCAAAAGTGGACGTATTGATTTTATTTTTCAGCTTGACAAAGAGAGTCTATCGTGTTGGTTGCCCAGGCGTTATGGGACAGAAAGAGGGGTAGATGCAATAAGAGTTATGGCGTGTTATCCTTTTTTGTTTCTGGCCATCGGCATCCATAATAAATAGCTGGGGGACACCGTTACGGTTAGAAACAAAAACAATTTTTTGGCCATCTGGTGAGAAGGCCGGCTGGTCGTCGTGACTGCAGTTAAAAGTTAATCGCCTGATGGCGGTGCCATCAATATTCATGGTATAAATCTCGGGATTACCGTCAGAATAACCCGTAAAAACTATCTTCTTTCCGTCGGGCGAAAACTTAGGGTAGCAATCAACAAAACTGTTATAAGTAAGCCGGGTAATTTCCCGGGTCTTAGTGGCCAAGAGGTAGATTTCGGGGATCCAGTAATCCCTGGTAGAAGCAAAGGCAATATACTCGCCATCAGGAGAAAAGGAAGGATACTTGTCGTCACGGGAATTATTGCTAAGGTTAAGAAGATTGGAGCCGTCCTCATTCATCAGATAGATTTCCCAGTTGCCCTCTCTATTGCTGCAAAATAATATATTCTTACCATCGGGAGAAAAAGAAGGATATATATCATCAGCCTTATTAAAGGTCAGTCTTTTTACCTTTCTTTCTTTTAGCTTTAATAGATAAATCTCAAGGTTACCATCTCGGCCTGAACAGAAAACAATTTTTTCTCCGTCTGGAGAAAAAGAAGCATAATCGTCGTAGGAAGGTTCATAGGTTAATCTCTCTGGATATAAATCACTAAGATTCATGATATAAATTTCAGCATTGCCATCTTGGCCAGAAGTAAAGATAATCGTTTGATCTTTTAAGTCTTCGGGTACCGGCCGTTGACAGCTCAAGCCAAAAATTCCTGTAAGTAGCCCCGTCATGACAAAAAGCACAAAATATAGATATTTTTTCATCTTGGAAAGTATAACCTTTTAACCAAGCCTCTTCACTAAGAAATACAATAAGAATGGCGACTTAATTTAATAATTAAGCCATACTCAAAAGCAGTTTATCTTGCTCCCGGTTCAAGACTAAATTGAACCCAGGCAATGTCATCATCAATAGCTAATTTGCCGCGAAGATTTTGAATAGGGATTAGGCGGCATATTGCGCCCTGGCTTCTGGAAAAGATCATTTTTCCTTTCTGGTTATAGAGCCGACATTCGCCCTTTAGCCCAGGATCTCCTATTATTCCTGTCTTAGATGCTTTTTGGCCTCTAAACTCAATTTTAGAACCGTTAGCTAAAATAAAGACTAAGTAACCTTCTTTTGTTTTCTGAATTTTTGTTCCCTTAGGAATAACGATAGATTTACCAGGCGGGTCGGGCTGAGGAGATAATTCCTTAAATTGAACAAAAACTAGATCAGCGGTTGAAGTATTCTGGTTGGCTAATTTTTGAACAGGGACGACAGCAAACAACCTGGCTTGCTTCCCACTATAAAGAAGTGCTCCCCCCTTATTATAGGCTCTTACGCCTAACTGGCCGGCTGAGCCGATTAATTCCAACACACCATCAGGAAGAATGAACCTGGTGATTTCGCCAGCCGTCTCAATTTTAGTGCCGATAGGGAGTTGAACAGCATTTTCACCCATCCTTAGAGCATAGGCGAGGGAAAAAAGCATAATTAAGGCAAGAAAAGAAACAATGGAAATCCTCTTTGCTCTTCGCATTTTACCCTCCTTAAATAAAATTAATTTATTTAATTGAAGTTTAGAATACTAAATGAGCTATGTTGCCCAAAATAGTTAGCGCTGCCATTTCGGTATGGCTTTCGGAGCTAAAGATAGATAAGAAATAATAACGTCTCTTTAGGATAATAGTTCTTATTGTCCCCTCCATTTCCTTTAAAAAAAATATAAAAGCTAGACAAAAAAGTCAAGTTCCGATACTTCTACTTTTGATTTTTACGGACACGCTCATAAATACTTGCTGAAAAAACACTAAGGTTTTGGTAGAATAAAAAAATATGAGCAAAGGTGTTGTGATGAATACCATTATGATTAATCAGGTCACCGGCAAGCAAGATTTCCAGCTATTCATCAAGTTTCCCTGGCAAATTTATAAAGGAAATCCCAACTGGGTTCCTCCGTTGCTCTTTGAGGTAAAAGAAAAGTTGAACAAGAAGAAAAATCCTTTTTTTGAGCACGCCGAGATGGATCTGTTCTTGGCCCGGCGTAACAGTCAAGTGGTGGGCCGGGTGGCAGCGATAATTGACCACCGTCACAATGAATGCCATAAGGAAAAGGTGGTATTTTTTGGTCTTTATGAAAGTATCAATGACTACGAGGTGGCCAGAGCCCTCCTGGAGAAAGTGATCATGTGGGGGAAAGCCCGGGGGATGGAAATTCTGCGAGGGCCCATGAATCTTTCCATGAACGATGAGTGTGCCTTTTTGCTGGAAGGTTTTGATCAACCTCCCGTCATTATGATGCCCTATAATCCTCCTTATTATCTGGAACTGATGGAAAGATGTGGTCTGACCAAAGCCAAAGATTTATATGCTCTGATGATGACCAGGGATCATGAGACAAAGGAAAGGGTTAGGGCCATAATTGAAAAAGTCAAGGCTTCTACTTCTTTCAGCCTGAGAACGGTGGATATGAAAAAAATTTATGAAGAAACCAGAAAGATTGCCTATATCTACAACCAATCCTGGGCCAAGAACTGGGGCTTTGTTCCCTGGACGGAAAAAGAGATGGACTTTATGGCTGAAAGATTAAAAAGTTTTGCCGACCCGGAGCTGGTTATTTTTGCTCTGCATGAAGGCCAGGAAGTGGGTTTTGCTTTTGGGTTGCCTAACTACAACGAGATAATCAAAGAACTTAACGGCCGGCTGTTTCCTTTTGGTGTCTTTAAGCTATTATTCAACCGGAAGAAAATTAAGGGGATGAGAGCTGTGGTCTTCGGGGTCCTGCCTGCATTTCAGCACACCGGACTGGCTTATCTTTTGTATAATGAGCTGGAGAGAAGGGCCATAGCCAGAGGGTACGAGTGGGCTGAAATGTCCTGGCAGCTGGAGGACAATGAAGCCATCAATAGATTTACGGCCTCCATAGGTGGTAAAATATACAAGAAATACAGAATTTATGAAAAACGACCGATCTGATAAATTAAAGGAGAGTAAGATGAAAGTATTTGAAGGCAAATTGCAGGCGAAAGGATATAAAATCGGGATAATCCTGAGCCGCTTCAACCAGTTTATCTCCGGTCATCTTTTGGAGGGCGCTCTGGAAGCCCTGAAAAAACTGGGCGCAGAAGACGCTGATATTTCCATACTTAAAGTTCCAGGAGCTTTTGAGATTCCTCTGGTGGCTAAAAAGTTGGCCCAGAAAAAGGAGGTGGATGGGATCATCTGCCTTGGCGTCCTTATCCGGGGAGATACCCCGCATTTTGATTTCTTGAGCGCTGAGGTTACCAAAGGCCTGGCTCAGGTGGCTTTAGAAAATGGATTGCCGGTGGCTTACGGCCTTCTAACCGTGGAAACCCTGGAACAGGGCATTGAAAGAGCCGGAACCAAAGCCGGTAATAAAGGATACAATGCGGCTATGGCTCTGGTTGAGATGTTGAACTTGCTCCAAGAGGCCAAGCTCAAATAGAACTCAGGTAATATTTTTGCTATGGGAAAAAGAAGAAAAGCCCGGGAGTGTGCCTTGCAAATTCTTTTCCAGTTAGAATTTGCTGCTGAGGATTTGTCCGAGATCTTGAAAGACTACTGGTCACAACAAAAAGTTTCAGCTGAAATCAAGGAATACAGCGAATGGCTGGTCAAGGGCATCTGGGAGCACCGCCTGGAGATTGACCGGGTCATCCAGCAGGCTTCAAAAAACTGGCGACTGGAAAGGATGGCCACCGTTGACCGGAATATCTTGAGGATAGGGGTTTTTGAAATGCTGTTTGAAAAAAATCTTGAGGTCCCGATTGTTATTGATGAAGCCATTGAGATTGCCAAGAAATTTTCGGGACAGGAAGCTGCTGTTTTTGTTAATGGCCTCCTGGACGGGGTGAAAAATAATCTCCAGAAGATTAAGGCGGCAAAAGAGCAGGGCCAATCTGAGACTCCCGATGAGAAAGGGTGAAAAATGAGCAACCAAGATAACAGAAAAGACCAGCGCCTGAAACTGGTTCAGGAAGAACTAAGCGACCAGGAGCTTATTCGGCTGGAAAAATGGAAGAAGCTTCAGGAAAAGGGCCTGGATGCTTTCCCTTGTCGGGCTGAGGTTACTCATGCCGTTTATGAAGTGGTCAGAGATTTCTCTTATTTGAGCAAAGAAGAATTAGAAGGTAAAGATTATCGGGTGAAAGTTGCCGGCCGGATAATGGCCATCCGCAAGATGGGCCGGGCTACCTTTTTCCACATGGCCGATTTCCGGGATAGAATTCAGGTTTATATACGTGAAGATATGGTCGGTAAAGAGAACTACGAACTGTTTGAGCTATTTGATATCGGAGATGTCATCCTGGTTGCAGGCAAGTTATTCCGAACCAGGACGGGAGAGCTGACTATTCTGGCTGAAAGCTTTGGCTTCTTGGCTAAATCATTCCATCCTTTACCTGAAAAATGGCATGGATTGCAGGATGTGGAGTTGCGCTATCGGAAGCGTTACCTGGACCTGATTATGAACCCGGAATCGGGAGAAACTTTTCGCATCCGGAGTCAGATTATCTCCAGCCTCAGGAAGTTTTTTGATGACCGAGGTTTTGTGGAAGTGGAGACGCCCATGATGCAGGTTATTCCCGGAGGGGCTTTGGCCAGGCCCTTTAAGACTTATCACAATGCTCTGGGCCTTGACCTTTACTTGCGCATCGCTCCCGAGCTTTATTTGAAACGCCTGGTAGTCGGCGGGATGGAAAAGGTCTATGAAATAAACCGGAATTTCCGGAATGAGGGTGTTGATTCCCAGCACAATCCAGAATTTACCATGCTGGAATTCTATCAGGCTTACATAGATTATGAACAGCTGATGGACCTAACAGAAGAGCTTTTCATTTACTTAGCCAGGGAGATTCATGGCAAGGAAGAAATTCCTTACGGCCAGGAAACAATTTCTTTTAAGAGGCCCTGGCCGAGGCTGAAGTTCAGCGAAGCGGTTAAGCAGTACAGCGGACTGACGCCAGCCCGGTTTGAAGACCCCAAGGAGCTCATAGAATTTGCCTCAACCCTGACTCCCGATAAGAAACCCACTACCTACGCTAAAGCTCTGGATGTGATTTTTGATAAACTGGTCAAGGAGAAGATTGTTCAGCCAACTTTCATCATAAATCCTCCTAAGGAAATTTCTCCGCTGGCTAAGTCGGCGAGAGATAATCCCTCGGAAGCTGCCAGGTTTGAATTGATAATAGCCGGGATGGAAATTGCTAATGCTTTTTCCGAGCTGACCGATCCTTTTGAACAACGGCGGCGATTTGAAGATCAGGCCGCTTTAAGGCAAACCGGAGACGAAGAATCACATCTGGTGGACCTGGATTATGTAGAAGCTCTGGAATACGGGTTGCCGCCCACCGGAGGCGAGGGAATCGGCATTGACCGCCTGACTATGATTTTGGCTAATAAAAAGTCAATCAGAGAAGTAATTCTTTTCCCCTTGCTGAAACCGCGTTGAGTGGGCGCTAAAAGATGGCTTTTGAATTATTCATTGCAAGAAGGTACCTGACAGCCAGGAGAAAACAGGCTTTTATTTCGGTAATCACCTTTGTTTCAATCCTCGGAGTAACCATCGGGGTTATGGCTCTGGTCATAGCCCTGTCCTTAATCACCGGTTTTCAGGAAGACGTCCAGGATAAGATTCTGGGAGCCACTTCTCATTTGATGGTTTCAGACCTTTCTGGGGAAGGATTAAAAAATTATCAGGAACTTTCAGAGCGGATAAGAAAGCTGGACCAGGTAGAGTCGGTTACTCCGGTAGCTTATAACACCGTCCTGATTATCGGGCCGGCCAGAAGTTCCGGAGCGGTGCTTAAGGGGATTAATTTTAAGGAAGAGCTGGAAGCCTCTCCCTGGCTGAAAAAACTGCTGGCCGGAAACTTGCCGGAAACCGGGGCTCAAGATCAAATCGTTCTGGGGAAAGCTTTAGCCGCCAGCCTGGGTGTTTCTACCGGGGATCTCATTAATGTTTTAGTTCCTGCGGGCCGCCTGACACCGGTCGGCCTTTTGCCCAAGAGTAAGAACTTTAAGGTCAGCGGGATTTTTGATTCAGGTCTTTATGAGTTTGATTCTTCTACGGCTCTGGTTTCGCTAGATCTGGCCCAGAAGCTTTTCAACCTGTCCTCACGGGTTAGCTATCTTCAGGTAAAGATCAAGAATATCTTCCAGGCGGATAAGGTGGCAGAGAAAATTTATCTCCTGTCCAGTCCGGGGATTTATGTCACAACCTGGATGGAATTGAACCGGTCTCTTTTTTCGGCTCTCAAACTGGAAAAGACTCTGCTCTTTTTGACCATCACCTTAATAGTGGTGGTAGCGGCCCTGAACATCATTGCCAGCCTGGTGCTGATGGTTATGGAAAAAACCAGGGATATCGGAGTTCTACTGGCGATGGGCTCAACCAGAAGCAGCATCAGGAAAATCTTTTTCCTTCAGGGGGCGATTATCGGGGTGTTCGGGACTTCAGCTGGTTTAGTCCTGGGTCTGGTCTGGTGCTGGCTAGCTAATGCCTTCAAGCTAATTAAGGTGCCGGTTGATATCTATCAGATTTCATACGTGCCGTTTCACCCCAAGCCACTTGATCTGGCAACGATAGTCCTGGTCACCTTGGCCATAACCTTTCTTTCCACCTTGCTGCCTTCAAGAAGAGCAGCCAGAATTGATCCGGTTCAGGCCTTAAAATATGAATAATGATTTAGAGAGAGTAATGGTGGCTAAAGCTGAAAACATAATCATCCGCACCGAAAACCTGGGCAAGTCTTATCAACTTCCCGATAATCAGTGGCTAAGAGTGTTTGAAAACATCAATTTTGAACTGAGGGCCGGGGAGCTGATAGCCATAATGGGTGTATCCGGGGTGGGAAAAACTACCTTTCTTAATATAATTGGCGGCCTGGACAGACCGACTGAAGGCCGGGTTTATTTTGAGGGACAGGATCTGTGGGAAAAGAACCCTCTGGAGCTGGCCCTGCTGCGCAACAGACAAATTGGGTTTATTTTTCAGTTTTATCATCTTTTGCCAGAATTTTCGGCCCTGGAAAATGTAGCCATTCCTCTTTTGATAAGAGGGAAGAAAAAGGAAGAAGCTCTGGTCCTGGCCAGCCAGGCTTTGCAGGAAGTGGGGATGAGTTCAAGAGCCAGCTCCCGACCAGCGCAGCTTTCAGGGGGAGAACAGCAGAGAATAGCCGTAGCTCGGGCTCTGGTCAGCCAGCCCCGACTTCTGCTGGCTGATGAACCAACCGGAAACCTGGATTGGAAGACCGGAGAGAAGATTCTGGAATTGATCGTGGATTTGCACCGGAGGAAAGGACTGTCATCAATAATTGTTACCCATAATGAGAAAATAGCCCGTTTTTGCCATAAAGCTTACCTGTTGGAAGCCGGCCGGATGAAACTTTTTGAGGGTCTGCCGGGTTAATTATTCTGTAAGTCATGAAAAAATCGGGCGAGCCGGCTACCATTCTTTGAAAAATGACGGGCATTATGGTATAAGGTTATGTCTATGGCCATGAAAAGAGTTAGCCTTGTTATATTAATATCTCTCGTTCTTTTTACGGGCGTAGCTTATGCTCAAGAGATAATAGAAAAAATCGAAGTAATAGGAAACGACCGTATTGCTCAAGACACGATCATCTATTATTTATCCTCAAGGCAGGGTGACTATTATAACGAATCCCTGCTGAAAAAAGACTTCCGGGTTCTCTGGTCCACCGGTTTTTTTTCGGATTTAAGGATTGAAGAAGAAGACGGACAGCGAGGAAAAATCATCAAGATTTATGTGGAAGAGAATCCCATCATCAAGAATGTGGTAATCAGAGCGGGCAAGAAGGTCAAAGAGAACGATATCGTCAATAAATTGAAGGAAAAGGATGAATACATCGCTGCTCATTCCTATTACAGCCCTTACCGGGTCCAAAAAGCTAAAAAGACCATAAAGGAACTTTTAGAAGAAAAGGGGCTTCAGGCTGCCCGGATTGAAGCCAACTTAATAACTAAGGCTAAGAATGAAGTTGAACTAATTTTCAAGATAGATGAAGGACCCAAGCTCAGGGTCGGAGAAATACTTTTTGTCGGTCGGACCAAGATTCCGGAAAGCTTCCTCCAGGAGGCCATGAAGGACAATCGCAGCCATAATCTCTTTAATTTCATCGCCGGCAAGGATGTTTTTAAGAAGAACAAACTTGAGGAAAATCTGAATGAAATCAAGAAAAGGCTCCAAGAATATGGATATATGGAAGCCTCAATCGGAGAACCACGTTTTGAAGAGATAACCAAGAAGAACGTGCTGTTCAAGCGGCAAAAAATGATGAGAATAATAATCCCCGTGGAGCCCGGGGCTGTTTATCGGACGGGTGAGATCAAGATAGAGGGAAATAAATTCATAACCACCAGATATCTCCAAACTTTGGTCAAACTCCAGCCCGGAGAAATATACAGTTCTAAGAAAAGAGAAAAAACCATTGAATCCATGGGAGAGACCTATCGTAATTTTGCCTTCCTCTATGCTCAGGTCGTGCCAGTTGAAAATCTGGACCCCAAGAAAAAATTAGTTAACGTTACTTTTAATATATACGAAGGAGAAGTAGCCTTCCTGAGAAGGCTGAATTTCAAGGGGAACACCTTTACCAAGGATAAGGTTTTACGCCGAGAAATATTAATCAGAGAGGGCGACCGCTTCAGCCTGGCTGTATTCAAAGATAGCTTATTAAGATTGAAACAGCTTGGGTTGGTTGATGTAGAAAAAGAACCGGATATCAAGCCCGACCCGGAAAAGCCGAGTCAAATTGACGTCAACCTTAACGTCAAAGAACTTCAGAGAAATAATATTCAATTTACTGCCGGCTATAGCGGTTATGAAGGAACTTTTGTCGCCTTCAGCTATTCCACCGTAAACTTTTTAGGAACCGGGGAGTCCCTGGATTTAACCATACAGCAAGGAAAACGGGTTAAGAACTACAGCTTCGGTCTGACCGAACCCTATATTTTTGATAGGCCTATGACTCTGGGTTTTAATATTTTTGACCGTAAAGTTAATATTCCTTATCTTTATAGCCAATTGGCTAAAGGCATCAGCCTGATATACGGTACCAGAGTTTATGAATACTGGAAGTTTAACCTTAATTACAGTTTCCAGAAGACAATCCTGGAAGTTCCCAGTTATCAGACATCAGAAGGCACTATCTATTATTACAACCCTTATTTTTACCCCGGAAAGTACTTTGTCAGTGCTATTGAACCTGTTTTATACAGGTCAACCATTGACAGCCCTCTGACTCCTACCCGAGGCACGATGTTTTCGGCTGCCCTCCGTTATGCTGGCTCCTTTCTGGGCGGTGATGTTCATCTGGTGAGGCCCAAAGTGGAATTTGCCCGTTATCAGCCTTTTATTTCCAACCATGTCCTCGGTTTTCACGTTGAATACCAGATTGTCAAACCGACCGGAGAGCATACCGTTCCATACTGGGAAAGATTTTTCCTGGGCGGAGAACAATCCATCCGTGGCTACGAATATTTCACCATTGGCCCGAGAGATGAAAATAACTATCTTATCGGAGGGGAGAAATCTCTGGTGGCTAATTTTGAATACATCATCCCCTTTGGCGGTGGGTCCTTATTCGGAATTCTATTCTATGATATGGGCAATGCCCTGCTTTCTTCGGAAAAATTTAGCTTGAAAAATATGTATACCTCCGGCGGAGTTGAAATCAGGGTTTTCATTCCGGCCCTGAGAGTGCCCTTCCGGTTGATTTTCGCCTATAACAACCGGAAAATCTATGCGGATGACTCCAATTTTGCCTTCCGCTTTGCTGTCGGGACCACCTTCTGAGGATCGGGGTGCCTTTATCTTTTATAAAAAATAAGTTAAAATTAGTGCCTATAATTTTTTAGGAGGAATTAGAGATGTCCAAAAAGCTATTGACCGTTCTGTTCCTGGCTACAATGGTTGTCAGCTTCAGCCTATTAGCCCAGGCCCAACAAACTCTCAAGATCGGTCTCGTCAACTCCCAGGAAATTCTGGAGAAGTCAATTGAAGGGAAGAAGGCTATTTCTCAACTGGAAGAGAAAAACCGGAAGACCCAGCAGGATCTATCTAAGCTTGATGAGCAGATCAGACAGATGGAAACGAGGCTAAATACCCAGGGACTGACCATGACTCAGGAAGCAGCTCTTTCTCTATCTGCTGATCTAGACCGGAAAAAAACAGAAAGACAGAGAATGGCCGAAGATGCCACCCGGGACATCCAGGAACTGCAGCAGAGGCTTTACCTGAGGATTCAGAGTGAGGTTATGCCCATCATCACCAAACTCGGCCAGGAAAAAGGCCTGGATTTAATCCTGGATTTGAGAGCCAGCGGTGTCCTTTACTTCAATCCTACTGTAGATATAACTGATGAGGTGATCAAAAGATACGACGCTGCCAAGACTCCTGCCAAATAAGTTAATTTGGCTACTAACATGATGAAACCAGAACAGATTGAGAAATGTTTACCGCATCGGTTTCCGTTTCTCTTGGTGGACAGAGTTCTGGAGATGAAGCCGGGAGAAAGTATCCTGGCCCTAAAAAATGTAACTTATGATGAACCTTTTTTCACCGGGCATTTCCCGGGCCTCAAGATCATGCCGGGAGTTCTGATCATAGAAGCTTTGGCTCAGGCGGGAGGCATTCTCCTTTATCATTCTATCCCCAATCCAGATTCAGTATTATTGGTCCTGAGTAAGGTTGAAGAAGCCAAGTTTAGAAGGCCGGTCATTCCCGGCGATCAACTGAAGCTGGCAGTGAAATTGCTCAGGCAGAAAGCCAGCTTCTGCACTTTTGAGGGGCAGGCCCTGGTGGGAGAAGAAGTGGTAGCCGAGGGCCGATTGGTAGCGGGAATCATAAATAAAAAGGAGCTGGATGAAAAATCTTGATCTTATCCAGCTCTTCTTTTTAATTAATTTCTACCAGTTAATCCTTTTTGATTTTGAGCGGTGAAAGAGTTCATTTAAGGACAAAGAGAGAGTCTTCTAAACCGGTGTTATAGACTATCTCGGAAATGGTCATCTTAATGTATTCCACTCCGCTTTGATAAATGGTCATACCAAAGGCCGCCTTGGTGTTCCCGACCTGGCGATAATCGGAAAAAACGACCTCGGTTTCCACCTCGGCTCCACTCGGGCTTAGACTCTTATATTTATTTTTATAGGGAAGACCGGTCTCTGCTTCAAGATAAAGCGTGGCCGTATCCCCATCTTGAAATTTTTGCTCCAGGACATAGCATTTCTTGCCGTCCACCGACTCTTCTCCCTTGTAGGTATAGGTGATGCCATATTTTTCAGGATTGAGGGTGGCATCATTGCCCAGAGCCTGCTTCATCAGGTTCTTAGCCTGGTCCGGGGGCAGCTCAATTACTTCTCCTGTCTGGGGATTGGTCATCATGGCCTTTTGTCCATCATAAACCTGAACCATGCTCATGCCCATTATTTCCATTTCCATCCGGTATTTATTGGGTTCTTTTTGATAGATAGTCATGGGGGCGGTCATTCCATACTGGATGATTTCCACCGTCCCGCTGATCCTGGTATCCTTGATTTCAGAGAGGGTCTTCCTCCCTCCCAGGGAGGTAATCATCTTTTCCAGAATTTCTTTCTCAGACTGGGCAGTGAGGGGCAAGACCAGGGTGATAATCAGCCAGATTCCGGTCATCAGACATATAAAGTTTTTCCTTTCATTCATCGTAGCCTCCTTATGGTTTATCCATTTTAAAACAAATAGGCCCAAAAATAAAAGAAATAATTATATTGACCGAAAAGGCGGGGGTGAGTTTGGGCAGAAAAAATCATCCAGAAGGGTGATTGTAAAAGTTTCTTTTTTCCCCTATTTTGATATTAAAACAAGGCGTAAGATTATGATCTGGACGACAACCGAAGACCGCTATAAGTATATTTTTGATGTCATTCCCAATCCCGCTGTTTTGCTGGACCTGGACAATAGAGTAGAAGTAATCAATGACAGCTGTTTTGAATATTTTCAGAATATAATTCCCCAGAGCATAATCTACGGGGAAAAAATTCCTGTAGAAAAACTCTTCCCCTGGCTGGTCAATGAGTTGACCGCTCTGGTGGCCAGCAATGGCCGGGAATTAACCTTTGAGCGGGAAGTGGAATGTTTTAGAGGACGGGTGATCTTTCAGGTCAGAATCAAGAAGATCCTTGATCCTTTTGATATTCATCAAAGCACTTTAGTTTTGATGAACGATATTACTTTAATTGTGGAGGCAGAGAAGAAAGTCTCCCGGGCCAGAGATTTCTATCTGACTTTATTTGAGGAATTTCCGGCCATGATCTGGAGATCCGGTCCTGATGGCCAATTTGATTATTTTAACCGGGCCTGGATAGCTTTTACCGGGAAAAACTTGGAAGAGCAAAAAGGGATGGGTTGGGCTCAAAATGTTCCGATTGCTGACCGGGAAAGATTCTTCAAGGTGTATGACACCGCGGTTAAGGAGCAGAAGGCCTTTGAAATAGAATTCAGATTAAAAAGATATGATGACCAGTATCGGTGGGTTTTATGCGTCGGTCGGCCGTTTTCTGGATTGGAAGGAGTGTTCGCGGGCTTTATTGGCTCCTGCTACGATATCACAGAGCGGAAGATGCAGGAGGAAGAATTATCATATATGGCCATGCATGACCCATTGACCGGACTACCCAACCGCAGGATGCTGGAAGTGGTTCTGCCCAGGTTGATTCAGCAGACCGAACTCGGCAAATTCAGCGCACTGTTTTTCATGGACTTAGATAATTTTAAGTTAGTTAACGATAATTTCGGTCATCATGTGGGTGATGGTTTGTTAGTGGAACTTGGTCGGATAATCAAAAAGCAACTTAGAGAAGGAGATCTGCTCATCAGACTGGGCGGAGATGAGTTTGCCGTCTTGCTGGATGGGGTTCCGAAAAAAGAAGCTGAGACCATCGCCCGCCGTTTGCTGGAAAGCGTGGCCCACTATCAATTTGTTACCTCCCAGAAATCTTTCAACCTTTTCCTGAGTATCGGGGTAGCCCTGATTTCTGAGAAGATTGACCCGGAAATTATCATGTCCCGGGCTGATACCGCCATGTATCAGGCTAAAGAAAAGGGCGGCAACCAGTTCATTCTTTACGAATGACAGGAAAGCCGGCCTGAAATTCAAAAAAGGAAACCGAAAAGCTGCCTTTATTTCCTTTGATAACCTGTAATAAAATAGCTTTAACTCTCTGGAGGTGGTTAATGGCTCCAAAAAGAGCGACCAGCCTTATTTTCAGTTTTTTACTTCTTCTGTTTTGGGCTGCAGTGGCGCTTCAGGCTGGAAGGCCGGGGGTTAAACCTGGGTTCAAGCTCGGAGGTGGACTGGCCAACAATTTTGGTCAGGATACTTATGAGCAAAAGTGGCAGGGGGCTTTGGCGGGTGGATTGTTCGTGGATTTAAGACTTAATAAGAGGCTGGGGGCCGGGGTTGAAGTGCTGTTCTTCAGAAAGGGCTCTGTTTACCGGCTCAACCTGGACGGCTCAGAATACCGAGAAAAATACATCCTGGATTATCTGGAGATTCCGGTTTTCGTGAAGTTTTTTGTCCTGGAAAAAGACCGCTACAATTTTTATCTTTATGCTGGTCCTTCAATCGGATTTAATCTTGGGGCCAGGCTTAAGGTTACCTTTGATGGTCTGGAGGAATCGGTCTCGGTTGATAATCTTAAGGGGGCCGATTTGCTCTTGAACGGTGGAGCCGGAGTTGAGTATAAACTGAAGGACAGCAGCCTGATCTTGGAATTAAGGTACAATCAGGGCTTGAAATCAATCTCTACCGAAACTGAGGAAGATTTCAGGAACAAAGCCCTAGTCATTCTGGTTGGCTACCGATTCTGAACCTGTGACCTTTAATTGGTCAAACTGCCGGGGCGACGGCGTTGGTATTCAATCCTAACCCGGTTGTTGACTTCTTCTTCTATGACGGCCGTTTCAAATTTAGCCTGGGAAAGATACCTGGCATGGGCCCGGAGGTAAGCCAATCCCTGCTGGCAGATGAATTCAAGCCAGCTGCCAACGGCCGTTTCATCCATGACTTCCGGGGTTTCTTCCACCAGGGTCATCTGACTGCGCGGGGTCAGCCGATTTTCAGTAGAGGACTGTCTTTTGGCAAAAATGTTCAGGCCCTCATAAAGCTCAAGCGGTGAGACAAAAGGAGACCAGCGTCTGGCCCAGCGGTCATAGCGGGAATAGAATCTGAGGTTTGATTCTTTTATTTCAGGCTCTTGGTTCATTTCTTGAATTAGGATTTTTTTCAATTCTTCAGCTGCTTTGAGATAAGGCTGATAAATCTTGAGGTTCGGCTGCCGGTAATAAGTAAACCAGCCTTTTGGTATCCAGTAATCCCGGAATAGATAGGGTAGGTAACCGGAAAACAGTTGAACCCATTCGTGGGAAGGATAACCGTGAAGGTTGAGGTAAAGGTCCGGAACCCACTCCCGGTTGATTCGGGACCTGATCTTGGCCTCTGGCAAAAGAGGCTGACCCAACCCAACCTGATAGCCAATGTCAACTCCCAGGGCGCTGTATCTTCCAGCATGCAGACTATGAAAAGGTTCGTTTTGCCAGAGGTCCAGAGCTAAACGGGCACCATCAGGATTTTCCATCGGCTGAATGACCACTGAAAGTTTCTTCAAGAACTGCTGGTATTCTTTATCTTTGGCCAGCAATTCGGCGAATTTCAGAGAGTAATTGGTGGAAGAGACTTCGTTAGCGTGCTGTCTGGCAGTCAGATGGAGAGTTGGTTTGAAAGTTATCAGGCGGGGCAGGGAAACGTAGTTAGCCCTCGGCAGATAAATTTCCAGGACCGGAATGGGTCGGCCCTCATAAGAGGTGCCAGCCTGATAATTTCTGATCAATGAATTTTCACCAAGTGTATCGCATATCTCCAGGCAGTCTTCAGGACTTATGATGCGGTCAGTGGGAACGGACAGGTTTTTCGTAGCTTTAGCCTCACCCAGAGATTTGTCCGTTGCTGGAAACAGGCTGATGGCTTTTTCCAGGACAAGGTCCTGGAATTGAGCTTTTAGCCTTAAGGATTTAAGACCTGGATAGGAAAAAGCCTTGATATTTATATTATTTTTTCTCTGATTAAGGAAAGTTTCAAGCAGGTCAGCCAGGTTGTTGAAATCAGCTTCTTTTTCCAGCTGCAGCGAACAGCCGATTGAATCCACTGAATTCTGTGACGAATCATAAATCAGTTCTTCCAGCTGAAGACTCTTAGGTTTTATCTCGTTAAATTCCCACGATTTACTACCGGCGGTTTGCCCAGCTACTTTCCAAGTCAGGGTCATTTTGGGCTTTCGGGCCTGAAAATCTTCCAGGCTGAACTTGACCTTCGGGGGCTGACCTTCGGTAGATGGATGAATGACTGGCAGGACATTTCCTGGAGCTGAAGACCTGGAAGTATCGGCTGGCAGTTTCAGGTCTTCGTCGCCAAACCCGGTTATTCCTCGCAGAAAATCAAGGGTATCAAAGTAAATCTCATCGTGCAGGGCTTCCAGAGAGCTAATGATCTCTTCATCCAAGCCCAGGCGGTAATCCGGTTCGCTCAGCCAGAGTTCAATCATCAACCTCTTGAAATAGGGCTGCTTGGAAAAGGTCGGGTCATGATTGGTTTTTTTAAGGACAAAATCGTAAACAGGATGGAGAATATCTTCCTGAAAATAATCCCAGAACCTTTCCAGGTCAGTCTTCAGGATGGAGTCCATCAGTATTTTATTGTTCTTGATGATGGTGCACCATCCAGTGGTGATGACTACCGAACCCCACTCTGGCATTACACTCAGGAACGGTATTTCTCTTGTTCGGGGAGAAAAGGTTTCAGTGAGTAAGATATTATCATGGTCATCGTAGGCTATTGCTTCATAAACCGGCTCTGGTGAAGACTTTCCTTCAAAATCTATTCTGTCCAGCGGAAGATGCAATTCCTTAGCCAGAATTTCGTCAACAGGATAAAGCTCCAGAAGCCAGCGATTGGGGTCAGAGTAGAATCGTCTAACCTGTCCGGAACTATCATCTCTGGTCTGAGCAAAGCGAATCAAAACTCTACTTACGGGTTGATTCTTGAGCGCCCGCAGGAATCTTTCTGTCAGCCAGAAAAAGCCCTGTTTATAAGCTGATAAAACCTCAACTTCAGCTCTTATTTTCCTTTCTTCAAGAAGGGTTTTTATTTTTTCTTTGAGTTCCATCCGGACTGCCGGGGACTCGCTTACGCCCAGGCTGATTTTCAGGTCGTCGCCCTTTTCCACCTTGTTTAGCTCTTCTTTCATCAAACATAGGGCCTCCTCAACTTCCCAGGTGAATTGTTTCTCCCCGCTTAAGACCGACAAGCCCTGGTTCAGAGAAGAGACAGAGACTTTAACCTCGGGAAAATTCAGAATATTTTTGATATGTTTTTCCAGATGAGACTGGAATTCCTGGTTGGGCGAGGGCAAAGAAATGGTCAATTCCAGTTTTTCCAGGTTCTGATTTTTTAATTTTTCCAGCTCTTCATTCAACTTGGTCTGGAAATAGGCTTCGGAGGCCCCGTTATCTCCCCTTAAAAATTTTTCCAGGTCTTCTTTTATCCAGGAAATTTCAGGTTGTCCTTTTTTATATTCAGTAAGAAATGGGAAGCGCAGACTGAAAAACTCTAAAGTCTTATCCAGAGCTTTTGCTGAACCAGCCTGGATCAAAAGAGCATCTGAGGATTCAGAACGGCCCGAGATTGATTTTATGATTCCCTGGGCTGCTTCCAAAGCCGGTATTTTGAGCCGGCCAGATTTGATAAGTTCTTTGGTTATGGAATTTTCCCCGACCAGAATAGGAGCGACCAGAGCTTTCCTGTTTTCTACCTCAGAATCAAAGTAAATTAAGGGAAAACTCCCGCCGGCAGTTTCCAAAACCAATCTGGAAGCAAGGAGGGGCAAATTCTTGGCCGGGCTTTCCGGAGAAATAACGATGGCTGTTTCCAGGCCGTCAATTATTCCATCCTGATTGCGGTCTTGGTAGAAACCTTTGGCTGAGAAAGCCTCCGCCAGGTCAAATTGCTTGGGCTTTTCTGGCACTCTTGGTATTTCCTTGAACCCAGGAGTTAGCAACCTCTTGGATGAACCTGGTCTGGGCAGAGATACTTTTTCCAACCTTTTACCCGATATCAAATTTAACTCAACTTCAGCGCAAGCCGGGAAAGCCAGCTCCTCGGTCCTTTCACCCCTGGCTCTCTGGCTCTTTAAGACGCTGAGAGCCTTAAAAGCTTTTTCCAGGTCTTCAGTTTTTTGGAAGTTGAGATTAACTCTCAGACTGGAGACTTCTCCCAGGCTTTCCAGGTTCAGAGATTTCAGACCCGGTGGCAGCGAAGAAAAAGAGGGGAAAGTGTAAATCAAGCTGGATACTGTTATGCTCTTGGGAGTCAGGTTTTCCTTGGCTAAAAAGGTCTCAAGGTCTGTTTCCAATTTTTCAAAGGTATGACCTGATTCTCGTCCCCAGATTTCCCAGAAATAAGGCCACCGCAGGAAAAAAGTCCGGCCAGTTTTCAGCAAGGCTTCTCTGGACCCGGCCAAGCAAAGGATTCCGTGCTTTCCCTGGGAAGAAAAAGATAGTATCAATCCTTGGTTGGGTTTTAAGCTACTCAGGTCAAACTTTTCCTCCTCCAGAATTTTTTTTATAAGATTTAGGTTTGTTCCGATGAGCACCGGGTTGGTCAGGGCTGAAAATTTTTTGACCTCTGATTCTTTAAGCACCAGATTAAAATTGAGCGCCAGACTTTCCAGGTTGACTCTGGCTGCAATCTCTGAAGCCAGAGCCAGTTCTTCAGGCCCGGGATTATCAGGGATGATTATGGTCAGAGCGATCGTTTCGCTCAGACCATCGCCATCTTCGTCCAAAAGCGTCAGGCCCGGCTTATAGAGATGAGCCAGGTCAAAGATTTGGGCTGGAGCCAAACGGGCCATAACCATAAAAGCCAGGAAAAAAAGGAAAACTCTTTTACTCATTTTTGTCCTCTCTTCAAGATTTTATCATTTATGAAAAAGCAGAGGTAGAAAATTATGGTATATCCGACCAGAATCAAGGCTTAGAATGTGGTTATCGGCTGCCCGTGATAAATTTTAGTTGTATTCATCAGGTCAGCTGGAGATAATATTTAGGGACAAAAATAATATGACCTCCGACTAAAAAAGAGAGCCCTTAATCATAGAAAGAAAATAAGGCTTAAATAAATCTGTGGTCAGGAGGTCTTATGCTGAAAGAAAACAAGTGGTTATCTGTATCGTTGACCGTCTTGTTATTAATTTTGGGCTCCAACGGCTGGCTCTTTAGCCAGTCTGGTTCCTCTTCCAGCCTGGTTATCTCTTCTCCCGGAAATAAGATTGAAGTCAGGATAAGCTTAAAAAATCAGATAACTTATTCGGTGTATTTCAATTCCACGGAGATAATCTCTGACTCTCCTATCTCTATGACCATTAATGATAATGTAATACTGGGCAAGCGTCTCATCCTGGAAAATGCGACCAGAACGAAAGGAGAAGAAAAGATTATTCCTCCGGTCAAAGAGAAGAGGTCAGTGATCAATGACCGGTATAACCAGTTGAACCTTAAATTCAGGGGAAATTATGGAGTGATCTTCAGGGTCTACGACGATGGAGTGGCTTACAGGTTTTACACAGGATACAGGGTGCCGATTAAGATAAAAAACGAGGAGGCCACTTTTACTTTTCCTGACAACTATTCTGTTTATTTTCCTTTTATCAAAAGCTTGCACACTTCTTTTGAGAGCAATTACACCTACCTTCCATTAAAGGAAATAGGAAATCAGCGATTCGGTTTTGCTCCAGTGGTGGTGGATATTCCCGGCGGACCCAAGGTGGCCATTACTGAGGCAGCTGTAGATGATTATCCAGGCATGTTTTTGACCGGAAGTGATCAGGGAAGGCCGATGCTGGTTGGGAAATTTGCTTTATACCCGATGGAAGAAAAATTGAGAGAGAATAGCGACCGGGAGTTGGAGGTGGTTAAAGAAGCTGATTATATTGCTGAAACTAGAGGCAACCGTGAGTATCCATGGAGGTTGATAGTCCTGGCTGAGAAAGATGCAGACCTGATCAGCACTGACATAGTCTACCGCTTGTCTCCACCGCTTGAGCTTAAGGATGTTTCCTGGATAAAGCCGGGAAAGGTAGCCTGGGATTGGTGGAATGCCAATAATATCTTCGGAGTCAATTTTAAGTCTGGCCTAAACACTGATACTTATAAATTCTACATTGATTTTGCTTCTAAGTATGGAATTGAGTACATAATCCTGGATGAAGGTTGGTCTGATCCGACTGACCTTTTTAAGGTGAATCCTGAAATCCATCTGGAAGAGCTGGCCCGTTATGGTCAGCAAAAAAATGTCGGGCTAATCTTGTGGTGTGTCTGGCTAACCTTAGACAAACAGATGGACCGGGCGCTTGATTATTTTCAAAGAATCGGAATCAAGGGTATCAAGGTTGATTTCATGGACCGGGATGACCAGAAGATAGTCAATTTTTATCGCCGTTGTGCTTCAGCCGCAGCCAAAAGAAAATTGATCGTAGATTTCCACGGAGCCCATAAGCCGGTAGGCTTGAGGAGAGCCTTTCCCAACATTCTGACCAAGGAAGGAGTTCTTGGCCTGGAATATAGCAAATGGAGCAATCTGGTGACCCCCGAACATGATCTCTTGCTTCCTTTCTTAAGGATGCTGGCGGGTCCGATGGATTATACTCCTGGTGCCATGCGCAATGCTCAGGAGAAGCAATTCCGGCCGGTGTTTGACTTACCCATGAGCCAGGGAACCAGGTGTCATCAACTGGCTATGTACTTGGTTTATGAATCGCCGCTGCAGATGCTGTGCGATTCGCCTTCTGCTTACTTAAAAGAGCCAGAAGTGATGGAATTTCTGTCCAAGGTTCCCACGGTCTGGGATGAGACCCTGGTTCTGGAAGCAAAAATAGGGGACTATGTGGTCGTGGCCAGAAAAAATGGGGAAGACTGGTATCTGGGAGCCATGACTGATTGGACCCCGAGGGAGCTGGAGATAAGACTGGACTTTCTGGAGCCTGGGAAAATCTGGCAGGCTCACCTCTGGCTGGATGGCCCCAACGCCAGCCGGTATGCCAGCGATTTCAGCCATAAAAACCTGCAGATAGCCTCTGGGGAATCATTAAAGTTGAGCTTAGCACCAGGCGGGGGCGCTGTGGTCAGATTCGCACCGCAGAGATGATCAGGCAAGAAAGTTAAGGGCCGGCTTAATTTATGACTTGAATTGCGGCTGGTTGAATTTCAAGAAAGCGACCGGCCGTACTTCTGTTCAAGGTAATTTGCTGAAAATAAACACAATAGCCTCTAAAATAAAATGGCGTAGAGATACCAAAAGAGCTTGTTTTCTGGTATAATAAAAACCTTAAATCTGACAAGGAAAAGGTTTTTTACCGAACCAAATGAGTAACTGCTGGAAAAAACTTGACATTCTTGGGTCTGTCGCCTAAATTATTAGCAGGCAACACAATATATGGTATGGATTGAAAATGGTATACTATATTGAGATTATATTGGCTATGAATATAGCTTTGAGCCATTTCCAATACCCCCTCACCTTTTCTCCTATATTTCAAAGCTCTTAACAGCTTAGCCTTAGATAATCATAGAAGGATCAATTAGTTAAATGAGAAAGATTAAAGCCTTTAAGTATTTTTTGGCTGCTTTTATGGCTCTATTTTTCATAGCTGGAAAGCCTCCAGAATTCGGCCGAGACAGCAACTTTTTTCAGGGGTATATGATCCCTCAGCCGGTTATTAAAGTGGGGCTTATAACCGGGTTAAAGCAAGCCACCATCACTTCTTCTTCCGGGATGAAAATTTACGAAATTGGCAGCGAATATCGTCTGCTGGCCCAAGATGCCGAGGAAGTGGTGATTAAGGTTGATAAAGAAAAATTGACTGAAAAATTCGTGCTGCTGATTGCTCAAAGCAAGGATAAGCAGGAAGCCGAGTTGATGGCTGCTGACTTGAGCCAGAAGTTAATCGGCCAGGTAATCATTGAAGAAAAACCTGACCCTTCCGGTCCTCTTTATCTTCTCAAATACGGCGAATTTTTGACCAGAGGACAGGCTCTGGATTCTATCAGACAACTGGAGAATCTGGGCTACAAAGATGTCTGGATCATCAGAGAAAGTATCAGCCTGCCTGAGCCTGATAACATCTGGCTGCAGATTGACCATAAACTGTTGTCTCTTAATAAAAAAGCTGACCTGTATTTCATCCCGGCTTTTGCAGAAAGTTTTTTAAGTCTTAACGGACGGAACTATCGGGGAATATTCCAGCTTAAAAATACCAGCCGGGGGCTTTCATTGATTAACATCCTGAACCTGGAGGATTATTTGAAAGGGGTAGTCCCGCTGGAAATGTCTCCCAACACCTTCAATGCCTTAGAAGCCCTAAAAGCTCAAGCTGTGGCTGCCAGAACCTATGCCCTGAAGAATCTGGGTCGGAATAGGAATTTAGGGTTTGACTTGACCGATACCCAGAGCTCCCAGGTCTATGGTGGAATGTCGGTGGAACATCCACTCAGCAACCGGGCTGTTGAGGAGACGGCAGAAGAAGTTATCGTCTATAAGGGGGAGCTGATAAACGCCCTTTATACCAGCACCTGTGGCGGTATGACCGAGGATGCCGAAAACATATTTTCTGGAAACCCAGTTCCTTATTTGAAAAGCACCACTTGCACTCGTGAAAATCAACCTGAATGGCAGATAGAGACCTCCCTGACCTATCCCAGGATTGAGCTTAATAATAGGGACATCTCAGCTGAAATCTTCCCTCTGCTGGCGCTGGGAATATTCCTTCCCGAATCTCAGCCGGGTTATTTCAATCAGCCGATTTCTGGAAAAGAAGTATTAGAATGTCTGAACAGAATAAGCGAGATAAAAAAGATTAATGATCCGGCGACGGGAAATAATTTTGCCTCTTTCCATCAACTGAATTTTGTGGAACTGGCTCAAGGGCTGGTGGATTTTTTTGGCTGGCAGGAAAAAACCAGGTTTCTGATTTTGCCCAGCGAGGTTAATTTCCTGCTGAAAAATCAGGAACGGACCAAGGAGCTGAAAGAGACCGACCGGAAGGCTCTGGCTTATCTCCTCCAAGCGGGGATTTTCCCCAGTTATCTTAGGGAAGAAAATGTTTTTCGCCCTGTTACCCGGGCCGAACTGGCCTATATCCTGAAAAGATCGTTAAGTTGGTTGGAAGATTGGTATCATCAGGGAACCTTCCTGAATAAAAAAGGTAACCAATTAGAAGTCTTGGAGGATAAGGATCAAAGATTTTTGTCGCTGCCAGAATCTGCTTATTTGATCAGAAATATAGAGGAAGGAGTCTTCCCAGCTCATTCCCTGGTGCTTTTGGGCGGAGAAAAGATCAGGTGGATTGAGAAAGAGGGAAAAGTTCATTTACTGGAAGTTTTGTATCCGCCGAATACCGATGTTCTGGACCGCAGTTCGCGTTATAACCGCTGGACAATCAGAGTGGCCAGAGAAGACCTGGAGAAAAATATCCTAAAGTATTACCCCCAAATCGGCCGGCTGGTTGACCTGAAGGTGCTTCGCCGGGGGAAATCCCGGCGGGTGATTGAACTTCAGGTAATCGGGGATAAGAGTAGCGTAGTCGTGAAAGGCCTTAAAATAAAATGGGTTCTTAACCTCAAGGATACCCTGTTTTCAGTGGACCGCGAGTTTGACCGCGACAATCAGCTTTCCCATTACGTTTTTTCCGGTCGCGGCTGGGGACATGGAGTCGGACTCTGCCAGGTCGGGGCTTACGGGATGGCCCTGACCGGAGCCAATTACCGGGATATTATTTCCCATTACTACCAGAAAGTGAAAATTGAAAAGATTCGTTAGACTGATTCTAATCTAATTTTTTCTGGCCTTGAGTCTCGGTGTTGACAACGCCGGTGTTCCGTTGTAGAAGAGACTATCTCAGGCTTAGATGATTATTCAAGGCAAGGTCAAGTAACATGAATTATTTTCAGGCTATAGTTCTGGGTTTTCTTCAGGGGCTGGGTGAATTTCTGCCTATTTCCAGCTCTGCTCATCTGGCTGTAGCTCCCTTTTTGTTCAACTGGCACTATCAGGGCTTGCAGTATGATGTCATGCTTCATCTCGGAACTCTGGTGGCTATCATCGCCTATTTCTGGAAAGACTGGATAAAGATTATTTCTGAGGGAATCTTAAGACCGCAGGAAAAAGCAGGTCGCTTCCTCTGGTATGTTTTACTGGCCACCATACCCGGGGCTCTGGCCGGTTATCTGCTAGAAGATAAAGCCGAGACCATTTTCCGTGAACCATACATCATCGCCAGCAGCCTGATTTTCTTTTCGGTTTTTATTTTTCTGGCTGACCGAAAGGCCAGAAATCAGAAAGGTCTGGAGTCCTTGACCTTGATTGAGGTTCTGCTGATTGGCCTGGCCCAGAGCCTGGCCATATTGCCCGGGGCTTCACGTTCTGGTATGACCATCATGATGGCTCTGTTTCTTGGCTACCGGCGTCAGGCTGCAGCCCGGTTTTCATTCTTATTAGCCACTCCCTTGATAGTCGGGGCAGCCTTACTAGAAATTCCGAAAATTTCTCTGTCTCAAGTTAGCGGTCCGTTTGTAGCCGGGTTCCTCTCGGCGACAGTTTTTGGTTTTCTGTCCATAAAATTTTTGTTGCTTCTTTTGAAATCAAGAAACCTGACGCCTTTTATCATCTACCGACTGGGTCTGGCAGCTATCATCCTCTTGAAATATTTTTTGTAAATTTTTCCTGAATTTGACTTAGACTGACAACTTACCTAAAATACAGGCTAATTTCAGACCCATTTCTGGAGGAAAAATTGACAGCCAAAGCTTTGTCTTCTGACCGCCAAGAAGCCAGGGAATACCAGACAGAGTCTTCTGGGATTTTTTTCAAGGTGAAGAGGGTCCTTTACGAAAAAAAGTCTGCTTTTCAGAAAATAGAAATAATAGAAAATGATTTTTACGGTCGGGTTTTGTTCCTGGATGGTTTGGTCCAGACCACAGAAAAAGATGAATTCTTCTACCATGAGATGCTGGTTCACCCGGCTTTAGCTTGTCACCCCCGGCCAGAAAAAGTTTTGATCATCGGTGGGGGAGACGGGGGGGCTTTAAGAGAAGTACTCAGACATCCGGTAAAAAAAGCCTGGCTGGTAGAAATAGACCAGGAAGTGATCAAAGCTTGCGAGAAATACTTCCCCTGGCTTGATGAGTCCCTGTCTGATCCCCGGGCTGAATTGGCGATTGCCGATGGCTTTGATTTTATCCAAAGGACTACCGAAAAATTTGAGGTGATCATAGTTGACTCCTCAGACCCGGTCGGTCCTTCGGCTATCCTGCATGCCCGGGATTTCTACCTGAAGCTGAAGAAAATACTGAAGCCTGATGGGATTATCGTCGCTCAGGCCGGTTCTCAACTGCTTCATCTTCAAGAACACCGACAGAAAGCCAGATTTTTGAGACGAATGTTTCGTTTCGCTCGTTTTTATTTTGGCCCTGTGCCTACCTATCCTGTTGGAACCTGGTGTTACAATTTTTTATCTGACAGGATTGACCCTTTAACTGTTAAAAAATTAAGAATTCCCGAGGGCCTGAAGTATTATAACGCCAAGGTCTTTGCAGCGAGCTTTGCTGCGCCGGTCTTTTTTGAACAGAATGTAAGGATAAAATAATTAATAATTGGCTAAAGGATGAAGGTCAAGCCAGTCGGGAAGAGGCAACTGCTTCATTTTTTGATATTTTCATAAAGTTATCAAATGCTTTTTGAGGAGCTGTTGTGCGGAATAAGGGAAGATTCAGTTGGCCGTTTATGGCTGAAAATAAAAGAAATTTTTCTTTTTAGTGAAAGTGGTTTAGCAACGTCCAAAATGCTTTATGGGTTGGCGATGACAGCCTTCTTTGAAAAACACAAGGTCTGTTCAGAGCAACGGCCTAAGTATGACTAACCAAAAGATATGGAATAAAAAAGAAGAAAATAACCTTCTCCTGTTTGTCGGAGAAGAACCTTAAATCAGTTTGTGTTTTTAAGCCAAGGGCAATATAAATAAATTTTTAAGATGAGGAAAAAGTGGGGAAGTGCCGGGTGGCGCTTCCCCTGTGGCTTTTTGACTTTATCTCAGGAAGTTTTCCTGACGGCTTTCCAGGTGGCGCTGCCAAAATTACCCATCTGCACTTCGCCGCTGATGTTGTTGGCATCCTCAATCTTACCTTTGTAGGTCATGGTGAACTGGCCCTGGGGTGTTTCTCGGACCACAGTCCATTCAATGTCATTCCCCTTAACGGTGCCTTCACCAGTAACCTCGCCGCCTCTCATGCTGGGCATGGTCACTTTAAGGTTTTCACCTTCTTGGACAAATTTGATGTCAAAGGTGCGGTCGCCCCTCTGGCTGGAGATGGTAAAGCTCCAGTCTCCGGTCACATTGACCTGGTCAGCCAGGGCTGAAAGACCGCTGATAGCCATAATAAGAAGAAGAATGGATATTTTTTTCATATCAAACCTCCTTTTATTTTTGACGCTCATCCTGAGCTTTTCTTCCATCTTTATCCAGGGTAAATCAATTTTCCCTGATCTTTCTTTTCCGCCAGCACCCGAAGCATATCGGCTGTCATCCTGGCTAAATCATAATCAGGTTGCCAGCCCCATTCTTCCCGGGCGGCGGTGTCGTCTATGGACTCGGGCCAGGAATCGGCAATGGCCTGCCGGAAATCAGGTTGATACTCAATCTTAAATTCTGGCAGGTGTTTCTGGATTTCAGCGGCCAGCTCTGCGGCCGAAAAGGACATGGCGGTAACATTAAAGTTTGAATGATGTTTGAGGTGGGAAAAATCTGCTGCCATCAGCTGGATGATTGATTTCAGGCAATCTGGCATGTACATCATCGGCAGCCTGGTTTCAGGTTTCAGGAAACAGGTATATTTTTTATGGATGATGGCTTCATAAAAGATGGCCACGGCGTAGTCTGTGGTTCCTCCACCCGGCAGAGTTTCGTTGCTGATGATTCCCGGGAAACGACAGCCTCTGACATCTAGGTTATATTTTTTAACATAATAATCGCAGAGAAGTTCTCCGGCTACCTTGGTTACTCCATAGATAGTGGTCGGGCTCAGGATAGTGTCCTGAGGGGTATTGATACGGGGAGTGGATGGGCCAAAAACTGCTATTGAACTGGGACAGAATACCTGTCTTACGCCAAGCTCCCTGGAAGCTTCCAGAAGGTTATAGAGCCCGGTTAAGTTAACCTCCCAGGCTTTCTGGGGAAATTTTTCGCCGGTAGCTGAAAGTATGGCTGCTAGATGATAGATAACTTTGACCCGGTATTTTTTTATTATTCGGGCTATTTCTTTCCGACTGGTGACATCCAGATTTTCAAAAGGTCCTGAGTCCTTTAGGGCTGGTCCCGGCTGAATTACATCGGTTGCCAAGACTTTTTCCTTCCCATGGATTTTTCTTAAGGCGGGAACAAGCTCTGAGCCGATCTGACCGGCAGCCCCCGTTACCAGAATAGTCTCGCTCTCAGCTATCATCTTTACTCCTTATGAGTACGGAATTGATGAAGGAAAATTTATATCTTGATAGCGGCTGGATGTCAACTCGGATGGTGAAAAATTCTGTTTGGCCTTGCCTTTAACCCCGAGTTCCTATAAATTTTATATCTCATTATATAAAATAAGAAGAGGAGGACTTAATGAAAGTAGAGGTGGATGGACATTTAACCATTGACCAGGTGGTCAAAGTAGCCAGAGAAAGGGTAACGGTTGAAATTCATCCGGAAGCCAAAGACCGTATTCAAAAATGTCGGGCTTTGCTTGAAGATAAGATAAAGAAAAATGAAATAATGTATGGAGTGAATACTGGAATTGGGGAGTTGGCCAATGTGGTCTTAACTCAAGAACAGGTTGAGAAATTCCAGAAATACATAATTTATAGCCATGCAGCTGGATATGGAGAACCTTTGCCCGAGGAAGTGGTCAGAGCGGCCATGCTCTCCAGGATAAGCTGCCATTGTCACGGTCATTCTGGTCTGCGACTGGAGGTGGTGGAAAAACTGGTTGAATTACTCAATAAAGGTGTGACCCCAGTGGTTTGCGAAAAAGGGTCGGTTGGAGCTTGCGGTGACCTTTCTCCCATGAGCCAGATTGCTCTGGTCTTGATGGGCGAAGGTGAGGCTTTTTACCGGGGTGAAAGGCTCCCGGCCAGAGTGGCCCTGGAGAAGGCCGGAATTAAGCCCATTGTTTTTCAAGCCAGAGATGGATTGGCCACCATAAATGGTTCTAACGTCATTACCGGGTTGGGAGCTTTGGAAATCCATGATGCTCTGAACTGGATAAAGAACTCAGAGATAGTGGCGGCCATGATCCTGGAAGTCTTAAACGCTAATATGAAGGCCTATGACGAACGCGTCCATAAAGTCAGGGGTTATCCTGGTGCCATTACCTCGGCTGAAAATATAAGAAGGATTACTGCCGGTAGCGAGCTTCTGGCTCAGAGCGGCAAAAAGGTCCAAGATGCTTATGCCCTTAGGAGTACTCCCCAGGTAGTAGGAGCAGCCAGAGATGCCTGGCAGTGGGCCAAATATATGATTGAAATTGAGCTAAATGGGGCGGCTGATAACCCCATCTTTTTCCCGGATGAACAGCTGGTGCTCACCGGAGCTAATTTCCAGGGAGTGCCTCAAGCTTTTGCCCTTGAGCTTCTGGGAACAGCCATCACCACTGTCTGCGTTCTTTCAGAACGCCGGCTGAACCGCTTGATGAACCCCCACCTCAGCGTTGGACTCCCAGCTTTTCTGACCAGGGGAGCAGGAATGTTTTCCGGGTTGATGTTGAGTCAATATACAGCTGGAGCTTTGGTTTGCGAAAACCGGGTGTTGTCTCATCCTGCGGCCACTGGCTCTATACCGGCAGCAGCTGACCAGGAGGATTTTGTCAGCATGGGTATGACCACTGCGCTTAAGACCAAACAGATTCTGGATAACGCTCAAGCAGTTCTGGCTATTGAATTCATAGCTGGGGCTCAGGCCCTTGATTTCCGAAAACCGCTTAAACCCAGTCCGGCAGTTCAAGCTGCCTATGAGGTGATCAGAAAGTATGTTGATTTTCTGGACGAAGACCGGCCGCTTTACTCTGACATCAACTGTCTAAAAGAAGTAGTGCAGAGTGGAGAAATCCTTCAGGCCGTGGAAAAAGTGACGGGACCATTAAAATAAATAATAATTGGAGATCTATGTCAGAAAAGGTAGTCTTGATTACCGGGGCGAGCGGACATCTGGGTCCGGCGGTAGCCAGAAGACTGAGCCAGGATTGCAAAAGAATTGCTGTTCATTTTTTCCAGAGTAAAGCCGCAGCGATGAGCCTCAAGGAAGAGCTGACTAAAGCTGGCAATGAAGTGGAGATCTATCAAGCTGACCTGAAAAAAGAAGACGGGGCTTCTGAACTCATCAGGGCGGTTCAGGAGCGATTTGGTAGACTTGATATCCTGGTCAACCTGCCCGGTGCCATCCGAGCCAAACCCTGGGATGAGCTGGAGCAATCTGATTGGGAAGAAATTTTTAGGTCAAACCTGGAGAGTGCCTATTTTTGTCTAAAGCACGCCTTAAAGTTCATGCGGACCCAGAAATGGGGAAGAATAATCAATATCGGTTTTCATCTCGTAGAACATCTGGGTTCTTTCCCAGGAGTAACCCCGTATGCAGTGGCCAAGACAGGATTGCTGATTCTGACCAGAACTGCTGCGGTGGCCGAAGTGGAGAATGGGATTACGGTTAATATGGTTTCACCGGGTTTGATAGAGGGCGGACAGCTACCTGCCGGGTTGAAATTAAAAGAAGGGCAGATCGGTCGGCCAGAAGATGTGGCTGAGGCAGTTGCCTTCTTGGCCTCAGACAGTGCAGCCAAGATCACTGGAACCAACCTGATTGTGGCCGGCACCTGGAAAATGTGATCAGGAATAATAAGGCTAACCTGGATTGCTGGTGATTCCTCCAGGTAAAGGATTATGAGCCAATGAAAAAGAAAACAAATAAATATTCGGCATTTTTTTTCTGGATAGGAGGAGCCGGACTGCTTTTCCTGCTGCTCATCATTATTTCTGCTTGTCAGACGCCCCAGTCTATAACCAGGGGACGAATCAAGTCTTTAGAAAAGGGCCTTTACCGGGCAGTTTATTTTAAGGGTCAAAAGCCTGAGAAACTCAGACTGGTAGACAGAATGTCGTTTTACAAAGTTCCAGGCCTTAGTCTGGCGGTCATGGATAAGTATAAAGTGGAGTGGGTAAAAACATATGGATACAAAGATATAATCCAATATCAATCGTTAGACCCTCAAACAGCCTTTCAGGTGGGGGAACTGAGTCAGCCGGTGGCTGCTGCTGTGACCTTAAGTCTTGTCCAGGAAGGAAGGTTAAAGCTTGAAGAGCAGCTTGGTGATTATTATCTGGATAAGGTTTTTTCCGGGAGAAAATTCAGTCCGCCTTTTAAGCTTTCAATTACCCTGTCCGGGTTGCTGAGCCATAGTTCCGGTTTTTATCCCTGGTCTTCTGGTGGCTATTCACGTTCTACGCCCTTGCCCGACCTAGACTCAGTTCTTCGGGGTGAGGAGCCGGCTAATAATTTTCACAGCTTTCGGGGTTTTGATCCTGAGGCGCCGCCGCGTTTTTCAGATTTCAATTATGTACTTCTGGAAAAATATCTGAAGGATAAAACTGGTCGGAGTCTGGAAGAGCTGGCCAAGGAAAGAATATTTGAAAAGCTTGGACTAAAGCAAACTTTTTTTGGATTGCCATTTAGCGAAAACCTGGCTTCAGGTCATCGGCGGGAGGGCCCAGAGATAGAGGGCAGCTGGTACCGCTATCCGGAACAGGCGGCTCGTGGACTCTGGTCTAACCCAGAAGAATATCTAAAACTGGTCATAGAGCTTATGGAGTGTGCTCAGGGCAAAAGCAATGGACTGTTGTCCCCAGGCTTAGCCAGGGACATGCTCTCACCTCAGGCTCCTGGATACGGGTTTGGTTTCAGGCTGGAGGGGGAACATGAAAGGTTCAAGATTTATCTAAAAGGCAAGACCCAAGGTTTCCGGGCAGCCCTTTTAATCTATCCAGCTCTGGGGCAGGGTGCGGTGGTTATGACCAATAGTGAAAACGGCTGGGTATTGATAGATGAAATTCTTCGGGGCCTATCGGTTATCTATGACTGGCCTGATTTTAAACCAGAGGAAAAGACATTGTACCGGTTAAATCCTGAAATTTACCAGCAATATTGCGGACGCTATCAGGTTAGTGAAGAATATTTTCTGGATGTTGATTACCAGGATTATTATTTGATCGTCCGTCCCACTGGACAATCCCCAACCAAATTCTACGTAGAAACTCAAACCATATTCTTCGCCGTTGACCCTTTTATCAGAATTAAATTCAATTTTGATGAAAAAGGTAAAGTCACTGGGCTTGTCCTCTGGCAGGAAGATTATGAGCTCCGGGCCAGCAAGATAAATTAGTTTTTCAGAATCTTTAATCTACTCTGACCAGAGTCAGTTCTACGTCTCTGGTCTTGCCGTCTCTTTCCACAGTCAGCTTGACTTTATCACCCACTTTGTATTCATCCAGCAGATTGTAAAGGTCGTCATAGGAACGGATTTTTTGGCCATCAATGGCTTTGATGATGTCTTGAATTACCAGCCGGCCAAGCCTGTTACGGGTTAATCCCCTGAGGCCTTTCTTGTAAGCTTCGGAATCGGCAGGAACTTCATAAATAACCACACCCTGTATTCCTAGCCGCTGTCCATAACGATCGGAAAGCAGAGAAATGCCAAGCCCCGGTCTTATAACCCGGCCGTATCTGATTATCTGAGGCACAATCTTTTTTATGGTATCAACAGGAATAGCAAACCCTATTCCCGAGGAAGCCCCCGAGGGAGAAATGATCATGGTGTTCATCCCGATCAGCTCTCCGGAGGAATTTAAGAGCGGTCCGCCAGAGTTACCGGGATTGATGGAAGCATCAGTTTGAATCATATCCCTGATGGTCACACCGCCAGCACCGGGCATGCTCCGACCTAAGGCGCTGACTATCCCGGTGGTAACGGTATGGTCAAAGCCGAAGGGATTTCCTATGGCAATTACTTTCTGTCCCACCTGAAGATTGCTGGAAGTCCCCACTTTGATAGGGAAAAGCCCTGAAAGACTTCCTTCTATTTTCAGGACAGCGATATCTTTGTTTGGTTCTTTACCAATCAATTTGGCCTGTCTTTCTTCCTGATTCGGCAGAGTAACATTGAACAGATCCCCGTCCTCAATCACGTGGTAGTTGGTGATGATATGTCCCTTATCATCCCAGACAAAACCAGAACCGCTTCCCCTGGGGACAGCTTCTTCCGTCCAGGAGAAAAAGTCGCGAACCAGCTGGATGTTGGTGATAAAAACTACAGAATTTTGAGCCTTTTTGACGATCTCAATCGTATTCTTTTCGTCTTCCGTAAGCTGGGCTTGAAGAGCCGAACTAAGGAAAAAATTTGAGAATAATATTATAAAAAACGCTGTCTTTGCTATTTTTTCTTTGTTCATCTGTTTTCCCTTATTTAGATTCTTTTTTACTTTACCCCTAAAGTCCTATGATTTCAAGGCAAATTCAACCAGTTGTTCGGTGAAAATCAAAAACAGACATTTTGTAAAAATCAAAAGTGGACGTCAGGGGTAGGAATTTGAACGAAAATTCAGTTACTTTCTGTTTATTTTTAAGGACAGATAGTTTTTGGCTCGGGATTATGGCTACTGTAACCCTTTCCCCGCTTAAATGCTTTAGCTTAAACAGCTTGCCCCTGAAACTGAACGCTCCATCCTTTTTCACAGTGCGAGGGTAATAAAGATTAAGGGTCAACTCAAAGCTAATTTTACGCTGGAGCAGTCTGCAAGGGCTCTTACCGGCTTTAATTTCTTCATGCTGGCGTCTCTGAGGAATCTCCCCGGTCTCCAGGTGCTCTCTCTCGGTGTTGTAGTGATTGCAGATTTCAGTCAATATCTTCTGCCAGTCTGCTTATGTTTTATACATTAGGCCTAGTTTTGATTGTCGCCGGTAAGTATTTTTTTGTGCCGGACCTGCCCTGGCTCCCGGCCACCAAACTAAATGGTTTCTATTTTTAAGGCCAGCTTTCTTGATAACCCAGCGGCTTTTCTATATAATCTTAAAAAAGGCGGAATCTTGAAGAAAGCCCCGGCGACTCTGACGGTTTCAAGCGAACTCAACAAAATAGAAAGAATCAGAAAATTTCTCAGACAAAATCTTAAAGGATTGGAGATCTCGGAGGAAGATTATTATCAAATTGAATTATCGCTGCTGGAAATTTGCATCAACATCATCCGGTATGCCTACCCCGAGCGAAAGGGCCAGATGGTGCTTAAAATCTGGAGGCAAGAAAACAAAGTTTTTTTAGAAATAAGAGACAACGGCCTGCCTTTTGACCCAACCAAGGCCCCGCCCCCCGATCTCCACGAGATTATTAGCAAAAAGAAAAAAGGGGGCCTGGGAATTTTTCTGAGCCGCAGGCTGATGGATGGGTTTAATTATAAACGGGAAAATGATGAGAATATTCTTCTCATGTATAAAAGGCTACCTAGAGCTAAAGCCTCAGATTCAGTATAGGACGTTTTCCTCGCCCTTCTCTTTGACCAGCTTGTCAACTGCTTGAAGAATGAGCTCCTTCCTGGCCAGAACAGCCTTAATTTCTTCGTCTGTCAGGTATTCACCGACAATACTTTTCATCAGTTCAAAATTCAGGGTTTTGATTTTCTCGACAAAGGCCCGGGGAAGTTCACTCATCAGCTTCGGTCCCTCCTTGTGTTTTTCAGTGTAGATAAGCTCCTGGGTGAATTTTTTGCCGGTGCGAAAGGAGCGAGAGTGATCAATGAGAATCAACCTCCAGTCCTTGGTGATCAGAAGATTATTCTGATGGCGGTCTTCATTGGCAATCAGATTATCAAAGGCTCTCTGCAGATATATGGCTCTGTTCCAGTAAAAAATCTTGATCTGCGGAGTTTTAATATTTCTTTCGGCCTTCTGCTTGAAACTCATCTCATGTTCAACCCACAGCTGGCAGGAGCCTCTGGCCCCTTGAAAAGTTCTTTCTACGGTGGGTGGAACCATGTTCAATCCCAGATACTTGTCCATTAGATAAGCGGCAATCTCATATTTCCAGCCCTCAATAAAACCTCCTTGCAGACCTTCCGGATTCTTCCAGAGAGCATTCTTGGTGATACCGTCCATTTGCAAGGTTAGCTTCCAGGGACTGGTGACCGCTTCCCGGCCCGTAATCTGTTGTTCTTTTATTATCTTTGCTTTTACCAGGAATTCTTCCCATTTAGGCCTCTCAGCCAGTTCTTCTGGAGTGAATTGAGCAAATACAGGCGAATCAAATAACAGGAAGAATAAGAAGAATGAAAAAGCAAGAAGCTTTTTTTTCATTTTTCCCCCTTAATATAAAATTTTTGCCTCTCCGACTGCTTTAATCATTTCATCAATTTCTTTCAGAATCAGCTCCCGGCGGGCTAGAATGGCATTGATTTCTTTATCATTCAGATACGGACCTACGGCCTTTTTGATGCTGTCATAAGTCAGAGCTTTAATCTTTTCCACAAATTCTCTGGGCAGGCGCCTGAAAGGCAAAGCCCGGCTGCTGCTTATAGGGTTCAGTCCGTAGAGAAGATGCGTGGTGTATTTTTCTTCAGACCGGAAGCAACGGGAATGGTCTATGAGAATCATCCTCCAGTCCCGGGTGTAGAAAGTGTTCTGCTGGGTGCGGTCTTCGTTGGCAATGAGAGCGTCAAAGGCTCTGGTCAGATATTTTCTGTTCTCAATATTAATTGCCAGGTCGGGCTCGGTTGGCATGGGAATTTTTTTTTCCATAATTTCCAGGAGGCTGTATTGCCGTGCTACCCAGAGCTGCAAAGAACCCTTCTTGCCCTTGAATTCTCTTTCCACAGTTGGTGGAATCATATTAAGCCCCAGCAGCTTGTCCATCCGGTAGGCGGCAATCTCATACTGCCAGCCCTCCAGAAAGCCCAACTGAATCCCCTGGGGATTCTTCCAGACTCCGCTTCCTTCAACTTCTCCTTTCTTCAGAAAAAGGCGCACCGGCTTGGTAACTCCTTCTCCGATCTCTTTGAAGTTAACAATTTCTGCGGTCAGCAGGAAATCTTCCCATTCTTCTCTCTGGGCAATTTCGGAAGCGGTAAACTGTCCATAAGCCACATAGACCTGGGCTACAAAGAAAAATAAAAATATTATAGTTATCCTTTTTTTCATGGGTTGGCCTCGTTTATAAGACTTTCCCCTATTTTATGATGATAATATAAATTCCCTTGGCTTATAAGTCAAATCAAATTTAATTTGACAGGATTTTTTTTTGCTGTTATAAATCCTTTCTTTATTAAAAAGAGTCATTAAAGAGGGCAATTATGAAGAAACTCGTATTAGTCAGCGCCCTGATTTTATTAAACTGCTGTTCGGCTGAAATATACTCTCCGACAATCCGCTTTCCCTATGAATGGCTCGGCACTCCAGGTTATGGTGGAAATATTGATCGGCAAAATATCACCGAGCCCTCAGGTATCTGCTTCCACCCCCTGCGCAAAACTCTGTTTGTGGTCAGTGATGAGGGAGAGCTTTTTGAAATACAAAAAGACGGCTCACCGATTTTCAGTGTGAAAATACCTGGCGACCTGGAAGACATTACTGTTAACCCCCACTCAGGGCTTCTCTACATCGTCATTGAGGGAGAGGATGTCATTCTTGAGTTTGACCCGGAGAAGCGGGAAGTCACCCGCAGGTTTCCTGTTAACAGAGCCTACGGAGGAAACCCCAACTTCCTTCAGAAACAGGAAGAGGCTTACGACAACGGCCTTGAGTCGCTGGTTTTCGTCCCTGACCGGAATCATCCTGAGGGTGGAACCTTCTTTGCCGGCAACCAGTGGGACCCTCCCTGCATATTGGAAATTCTGGTCCCTCTCAAGTCGAATAAGGCGCAGGTGGCTGAGGCCCGCATCCTGCGGGTTCTGCCCTTTAAGATGGATGACCCCGCCGCCATGTACTATGATTCCGAAACTGGCTGCTTAAATGTCGTCAGCGATGCTGATAACATTCTGGTTGAAATAACTTTATATGGGAAACTGGTCAGGGAATACGCCTTTCTCGGTGACAATCAGGAAGGCTTAGCCAGAGACGACGAGGGTTACCTTTACATTGCTCAGGACTCAGGCGGGATAATCAAGGTCCGTGATCTTAGAAACCACAAGCCACAGGGCAAATAGTCCCGGCTGATCCTTTCCGTTCTTCCCGAATCCGGGGTTTTTGTCCATCTCTTCTCATTTTTTAGAAAAGAGGACAGCTTCTTCGCCCTTCTGTTCTATTAGCTTTTTTATTTCTGCAACTATAAGATTTTTTCGCTCAATAAGAGCCCGGATTTCTTCAGCATTGAGGTAAGAGCTGAGGGTAGATTCTATCAGTTTATCTTCTACCTTTTGCAGATTACCATAAAGTTGTTCGGAGCAACGCTTGATTTCGCAGCCGGGGATAAGGCCAAAGGCCGCCCCGAAAGCTTCAGAAAAATCAATCCGCCAGATTTTCCAATCTGTCTTGTGGATGAGAATATCGTCCCTGTCCAGGCACTCATCACGAACCAGGGCTTCAAAAATCTTTATCTCTTCCAGACTGTCCTCAAAGGCTTGGGGATCGGGTGGCTCCAGATTCTTACCCTGCCTGTAATTTTCAGTCATGGTATTTTCAACCATGATTTGGAGCGATCCTTTTTTACCGTTAACTTTTCTTTCTACCAGGGGTGGGATAAAATCCACCCCTAAGAGCTTTCCCAGCTCATAAGCAGCCAGCTCATATCTATAGCTATCGGGAAGAATAGCCGGCCGCTGTCGGTTGACATGTTTGAAAATGGCCCGATGCTTGGCCTGGCCATCATCCAGGCTGATGATCCAGGGAGCCGTTCTGCTTCCTACCGCGGTCTTGTTCACCTTGATGATGCGAGCCTTCTTCAGGTAATTTTCCATTTTGAACAGCTCCTCATCCTCTTGGGAAGTCAAAGGTAATTCGGCATAAGTCAGACCGAGAGACAAAAAAGCAATGAAAAAAACAGACTTGAAAAATATTTTAGTATTCATCGTTTTTTGCTCCCCAGAGGGAGAATTTTCCATCATTTATGATTAAGGCTCTAATTTGACCACCATAGGCTTTGGAGATGCCGGTATCCACTATCCAGATTTTGCCGCCAAAACGGCTCATATCATTAATAGAAAAAACAAGGCGGGGGGTGTGGGCTACGACCATACACCTGGCCCCCAGGTTGAGAAGAATCTGGTCAACGTCTTCGTCGGAAATTTCTCTGTCCTCTATGGCTAATTTCCGGTACCACAGAGGCCCGTCAGCCTGATAAACAATCTCAGGGTTCATATTTTCCGGGGGTTGAGAGCTAACGGCCGCCCGCTGAAATTCTGTGAGTTCAGTCCGCAGCTTCCGGTTAATATCCTCCAGCTTCCACTTGGAGAATTTTTCATTAATCCCGCCATGGACAAAAACAATATCGTTGATTTTAACCACTGCATTGTGCTCAATGATCCATTTTCCGTACTTTTCATTGAAATTAATAAGGTACTTTTTGCGGGCCCCGGCATCATTTTTCAAAACCTTTTTCCAATCCTCCCTCACACCTCTCTCTTTGTTCGATTTTTTCGCGAACTCTCTCTCCTTTTTTTGTCTGTAATCATCGGGCAGAAAAGAGACAAACTGCTCCACAGTTATATAGTCCTCATAATCAAAGGCGATACCGGTGATATTCATTTCCTCGTGGTTTCCGACCAGCATCAGAACTCGGCCGCCGGCCTGTTCAGCTTCTATTTCGAGCCTCATTATCAGGTCAAAAATCTTCCTGGCATCTGGGCCTCTGTCCAGGACGTCGCCGGTTTGGACCAGAAAGGTCTGCCCGCCAGCCCAGCGGAGTTCAGAATCTACCAGTCTCGTTCCCTTCAGAATTTTTATAAAATTTTCATAATCGCCGTGCAGGTCGCCGACCGTGACTATTTTTTTAACCCCGGTCCAGACGCAGGGCACCTCTTGCGGGTAAACCTGGCCAGCAGACAGCCAGAGAAGAAATACCATCAGCAGGATTTTTATTTTCTTACTCATTTTTCCGGATCCTGTGGTCCCCCTATAAAATACTCTTTTTTTTAAATAATTACTATTATTTGTATGGGGTCAATACATCAGTGACACTTTTGCCCAGGATTTTTTGGCAATCAATTGCCCTCTTCGTTGATGTCTGTGGCCCAGTGCCTAAGTTGGTCATAAGACGAAAACTGAAAATTCTCTTAGTAGGAAGGAGATTAATGTTCAGCACCACTCGAAGGATTCTAAGGTGTCACTAATGTATCTGACCCAGCACATTATTTTCCCCTGGACGGTTGCTCCTTTCGCTAAGTTTAGCTTATAAACAATAATGTCAAGCTTAAATTGCCACCATTAAAGTATTGTTATTTATTTAAAATAGAATTAAACTTGACAGCGGAAAGGGGTACCAAATATGTTTGCCCGTCTTACTATCATTTACGTTAAGCCAGACAGGATAGATGAAGCTGTCAAACTCTACAAGAAGAGTGTGATTCCGGAAGCCAAATTGCAGAAAGGGTGTTGTGGAGGCTATCTGTTAACCGACCGGGCTACAGGCAAAGGCATCGCCATGACCTTGTGGAAAACTGAAAAAGAGGCCATCGCCAGCGAAGAAAACCGCTATTACCAGAAGCAGCTGGTGAAATTCCTGGACCTTTTCGCCGCACCGCCCATTCGCGAAGTTTACACTATAAGCCTCAAGTTCTGAACCGGCCGATTCTAATCTCGGAATTGAAGAATTGACAAACTTAAAACAGAATTGTTAAATTATTCAAACGGAAAGAAACAAAGAAAGGCCTAAAATTGTTCATACAAACAAGAGAAAAAAATGACGTTCTTATTTTTGACATTGAAGGAGAAATCAGAAGGTCTGATATCACAGATATCACCCTTCATCAAATGATCAAACAACAGCTGGAAAATGGCAAAAGGAAAATCCTACTAAATTTTGAAAAGGTAGAATTCATTGACAGCTTCGGGGTAGGGGAAATTCTGGCCAGCTATATCTCAACCAATAATCTGGGCGGAAAACTAAAACTCGTCCGGATATCCAAAAAACTTTTTCTCATTTTTCAGGTCACCATGCTGACCAAGGTCTTAGAGATCTTTGATGATGAGCAGGTGGCCATAGAAAGTTTTTTTAAAGAATAGCCCTCGCTACTTCTTTAGGGTAAGGTATTTTTATGGCCGGGGAAAGCCGCCTGCACAAAATTCTTTCTCGTCTGGTAGAGATCAAGCCCGGGGAAGAAAAAATTGCCACCCTTCTTTTCTTCTATTTTTTCCTGATTACTGCCTCTTACACCATCATCAAATCCCTGAGAGTGGCCAGCTTTTTAGATTCTCTTGGAGCCAACAACCTGCCGCTGGCCTATCTGCTGACTGCCATCCTGATAGGTTTTGCGGTGGCTCTTCACTCCAAACTCCAGATAAAGACTCCCAGGCATCATCTGATTATCCTCAGCCTGTTGCTTTTCATATTAACAGCTTTCCTTTTCTGGTTCCTTTTTTCCTTCGGGTGGACCTGGTTGTCTCTGGCCTACTGGGTCTGGGCCAATATTTTTCTGGCAGTAATCATCACACAATTCTGGATTGTGGTCAATGATGTGTTTAATCCCAGGGAAGCCAAGAGGCTGATCGGGTTTTTCGGCAGCGGTGGAATTCTGGGAGGCATTTTGGGCGGAGAACTGACAGGGCTCTTGGCCCGGTCTAATGTTGATACCAACCTTCTTCTTGTGGCTTGCGGTTTTCTTATTATCTGCATCTTGGTCGTTCATTTTCTATTTATCTGGCAGAAAAAGAATCAGAAATCCTTCGGCCCAGACCAAAGAGAACTTCAGGAGCAAAAAGAAGCCAGCCCCAGAGTCGGGTTCAGAGATTGTCTGGAGACAGTCAGAGGCAATCACTACCTGAAGCTGATAGCAGCCGGAGTCGCCCTAAGCCTGGTGGTCTCCACTTTCATTGACTGGCAGTTCTCCAGTGTCGTCCAGAACGCTTCAGCCTTAGAAAACAACTTAACCTCTTTTTTTGGACATTTTAATGCCGGCCTTTTAATCCTGGCTTTTTTTCTGCAAATATTTCTGACCAGCCGGCTCATTCAGAACTACGGGATACGTTTTTCCTTTCTCATTTATCCTCTGATCCTTATCGGCTGTTCGCTGGGGATAGCTATCCTGCCAGCTAGCATTTATTTTGCTCTGATTCTCAAGGGCAGCGATAAGAGCCTCTCTTACTCTCTCAACCAGTCTGTCAGAGAAATTCTTTATATTCCGGTTTCTCCGGAAATAAAATACAAAGCCAAGATATTCATTGATATGTTCTTGAATAGATTTGCCAAGGGCTTGGGAGCCGTTATCTTAATTGTCATCCTGTCTATTCATCCGGGAATCCGGCTGGTGAGTCTGGTCACGCTGTGTCTCATTGTGGGCTGGATTATCCTCAATCTCAAGGTGACCCGGGAGTACTCGTCTGTGGTCAAGCAGAAATTAAGAATTAAGTGGGAACGGGCCGATAAAAAAGTGGCCGAGCAGGTTGATCTGGATTATACCAAACTGGTCTTTGATACCCTGGAGAGCAAAAATCGCAGTTCTGCCCTCTATGCCATGTACCTCTTTGACTTGATCAAACAGGAGAAGCTTACTCCTGAATTAAAAAAGTTAATTTCTTACAAATTAGACGAAATTAGGGTGTCTCCTCTGGGAACTCTTTTTGAAGAAGAGGTGGCCCCGGGGCCAGAATGGGATGAGACCATCAGCGAGGAGGTTCTCAAAAAGGACGTAACCGAGATCATGTCCTCAGAGGCTTATCAGGAAGTGATGAAAGCTTATATTCAAAAAGTCCTATCTGAGATAGGTCAGGATAACGAAACCGCCAGGATGGAAGTGGCCAAGGTAATTGGCTGTATGAATCCTAAGAGTGAACTGGGCGAAGAGCTGGCCAGATTGCTTGAGGACAAATCCCCAGAAGTCAGCCGGTTAGCCATGGAGAGTGCCGCCAGGCTGGGCTGGAAGGAATGCCTGCCGGCCGTGGTCCAAAAATTACAAAAACCCTCCAGCCGAGAAGATGCCAGTCTTTCTCTTGAAAAGTATGGCTCTAAAATAGTAGGTACCCTCTCTGATTATCTTGGGGATGAGGAAGAAGACCTGGAGCTGAGAAGGGCAGTGGCTTCTGTGCTGTCCAGAATTGCCAGCCAGGAAGCTGCAGATTTTTTGATGTTAGAACTGAAGAAAAACCAGGCTGAGCTGAACGAGGAACTGATTGAGGCCTTGGACAGAATTCGCTCTTTGAAGCCCGAGGTCCAACTGGCAGAGACAGTGGTCAGACCGGTATTGCTGGAAGAGGTAAAGAAATATTGCTGGCATTCCCTTGATTATTATTCAAAAACAGCCAGGGTTCGGGATAAGAATCGGGTTGGAGAAAAAGAACTATCTTCATCCTTGGCCAATATTTTTAAGTTGTTGTCCTTTATTTATTCCCGTGATGATATCAACCGAGCCTATCAGAATATGAGGGCCGGAACAAAAGAAGCTCAGGCCTATGCTCTTGAACTTCTTGACAACATCCTGAAAAAACAGGATAAAGACTTGCTGCTTCTCCTGCTGGAAGACCTGTCCCCGGAGGAGAAGTCTAGGAGATGTCAGGATATTTTGAGAACTCTGGGTGAAGGGTAGGCAGCAATTATGACCAGGAACAGAACCCATCTACTCCTATCGCGGGTAGTAGACCTCAGGCCGGAAGAGGTCTCCTCCTCGGTGCTCATGTTTCTTTATTTTTTCCTGATCCAGATAGCTGCCTACATTATAGAACCGGTCAAGATTTCCCTCTATTTGAGATGGCTGAGAGCCGACAGGCTGCCCTACGCTTATCTTCTTTCGGCCCTTTTTATCGGTTTCGTAGTAGCCTTGAACGCCAAATTACTGCAGCGCCTTAAAAGACATCTCTACATTGCCCTGAGCCTGGTTTTTTTCATCAGCAACCTTATTCTTTTCTGGTTTCTTTTCAAGCTGCACTGGCCGTGGTTGTCTCTCATCTACTGGTTCTGGTCAGACCTGTTCATGGTCACTTCAGTCACCCAGTTTTGGATACTGGTTAATGACCTCTACCATCCCCACCAGGCTAAAAGGCTGATCGGCTTTCTGGTCAGCGGTGGACTCTTGGGCGGCGTGGTTGGAGCCCTTCTGGCCTCCCGTCTGGCCCGAACGCTCGGCACAGAAAATCTTCTCTTAATCTGTCCGATTTTGCTTCTCTTCTGCCTCATAATTGTCTATCACTCCCGCCAATTCCCTCAGCAAGAAGAAAAGGAAACAGCCAAAGAAGCCCAGCTCCAGAAAAAACCAGGCCTCGGTCTGGTCAGCAGTTTCCAGTTGATAAGAGGCCACCGCTATTTGTTGATTCTGGCGGCCACAGTACTCACAGCTATGATTGTAACCACCCTGGTTGATTTCCAGTTCATTTCCGTGGTCGGGCAGACTTTTCCCGAGAAGGACGCCAGGACTTCTTTTCTAGGGAGCTTCCTGACTTTCCTCCTCATTTTTTCTTATCTTCTCCACATTTTTATGACCAACCGCGTGCTGAGAAAATTTGGCATAAAGGTGGCTTTGTTCATCTCCCCATTCTTTTTGCTAATTGGCTCCCTGGCTGTGCTTTTCGTTCCGGCTATCTACATGATTTACTGGGCAGTTTTTATCAAGGGTGCCGACAAGAGTCTGAGCTATTCCCTCAACCAATCTGTACGGGAGCTGCTTTATATTCCCGTTCCTTCCGATATCAAGTACCGGGCTAAGGTATTCATTGATATGTTTGTCACCAAATTTGCCAAGGGATTGAGTTCCCTGTTCCTGCTTTTATTCTTCACCCTTCTCGGTTTCAGCCTCAAACAAATCAGCTTCTTGGTAGTCATTATTATTTTCCTCTGGATATTTCTGAACCTCCAGATTACCAGAGAGTATGTGAACACCGTCAAGAAAAACTTAAAGGTCAAGTGGCAGGATGCCGATAAAATCATCAGCGAAAATATTGACGTTGACCTGACCAAACTGGTTTTTGATACCCTGGAAAGCAAGAAGAGAAGTTCTGTCCTTTATGCCATGAATCTTCTGGACCTTCTCAAAAAAGAAAAATTGAGCCCTGAGCTGAAGAAAATCATTTCCTATAAATCTGACGAAATTATGGCCCGCTCCCTGGATTCTCTCCTGGAGACCGGTGGTAATATTGCCCTGCCTGAAATTGATGAGACCCTGGAAGAGGAAGGGCTGGAATCCCAGATTAAAGAAATCCTTTCCCTTAACGTCTACCAGGAGTTGATGAAGGATTATCTAAACAAGATTATCAAAGAAAAGACAGAAGAAGGAGAAGTCAGTCGTATGGAAGCGGCCAAAGCCTTGGGAATGATGGAGCCGGGCTCAGGCCTGATTCAGAATCTGAACAGGCTGCTCCAGGACAAATCACCAGAGGTGGTCAAATATGCCCTGGAGAGCGCTGAGAAGCTGAAGCGGAGGGAATTCATTCCCATCATCATCCAGCACCTGCGCCAGCCGGCCACCAGGGAAGTAGCCTGCCGCACCCTGGTCGGCTATGGGGCCAGAATCATTGGGACTTTGAGAGACTATTTGAGTGATAAGGAAGAAGATGCTAAGCTGCGCAAATCCATCCCCGACATCCTGGCTCAAATTGGAACTCAGAGGGCCGCTGATATTCTCTCTTTAGAATTGAAAAAACAGGATGAAGAGGTTGAACCTGAAATCATAGAAGCTCTGTTCAAGCTCAGGTCTAAGAATCCTGACCTCTCCTTCCGGCCTGAGGCCATCCTTCCCGAAATCATCAGGATAATAAAAAAGAGCTATTTGATTCTTTTTGAACTGAAGGACTTAAAAGATAACAAAAAAGGCGAACTCCTGGTAAGAGACCTGGAAAACCTTCTGGCCCGGTCGCTTCGGCACATTTTTGAATTATTGAGCCTTATTTATCCTCAGGAAGATATCATCAGGGCTTATCAGAACATTTGCCTGGGGACCAGGAAATCACTTGATTATTCTATTGAGCTTCTGGACAACATCCTGAAGAAAGAAATCATTGAAGTCCTCCTGCCGCTGATTGAAGACCTGCCTCTGGAGAACAAAGTCCAGAGGTGCCGCAAGCTTCTCAAGAAACTGGAAAAGCTCAATAGTTATTAGCTGTCCGGCTGAACCAGTTTTCTTGGTAGCCACAGCAGAAAGCAGCAGCTTGAACTATTTACAGGCTGAAGTTATAATGAAATCAATTAATAATGACAAAGTTATTTGTTTATCCCGGCAAGGGCGAGGGTTTTGTCTTTAACCTTAAAGGTGAAAAAGTCTCCATCGGACGTCTTTCCGATAATGACATTCCCATTGACGATGCCTATTCCTCGGGACACCACGCTGTCATCCTGCCGACCCAATCCGGATATGCCATCCGGGACAACGGCAGCAAAAATGGAACCTTTCTTAATGATAAAAAAATTATGGCCGAAACCGAGCTCAAAAGAGGCGATGAAATTCTAATCGGTTCTACCAGAATTATCTTCGATTTAGAACTTAAAACCGATGTTGAGGTCACCGAAGAGCAACTGCCTGCCAGCAATGTCCAGAGCGTGATCCAGGTTAAAAAGATCCTGAAGACGCCCGACATTGAGACAACTTTAAGGGAGTTTGCGGCTGCTCCCGACATCCACAAGCTCAGGTCCGATTTCAAGTTCTTTTCTGTCCTGAGCGAAGTCAGCCAGGCTCTAATTCTGCACAAGCCAATTGATGAGCTGCTGGAAGAAATTATGGATCTCATCTGCCAGAATCTTCCCATGGACAGAGGAATTCTTATGCTGGAGGAGGGAAGCCCTCCCCAGTTGGTTCCGAGAGTGGTACGGATAGTAAATAAGAACCTGAAGACCCAGAGGATTCAGGTCAGCCGGAGCATCATAGATGTGGTTCGCGACAAGAATTCTTCAGTTCTAACCTACGATGCCCAGGCCGACCCCCGCTTCCAGGCCAGCGAAAGCATCATTCAATCCAACATCCACTCGGCTATGTGCGTCCCCCTCTGGAATAACAAGGAAATCATCGGCATCATCTATGCTGACCGGATTTCTATTATGGATAGGTTTTCTGAGGACGACCTCAAGCTGCTGACGCTTCTATCCAACCTGGCTGCGGTCAAGATTGAAAATGCCAGGCTGATCCAGAAAGCCATAGAAAAAGAAAAAATGGAAAGGGAGCTGGCTCTGGCTTCACAGATTCAAAAAGATTTCCTGCCGAAGAAAAATCCGGAGTGCGATAACTTTGACCTGGCCGGAATGAACCTAACCTGTTATCAGGTGGGTGGGGATTACTATGATTTTATAGACATTGATCCTTGCCGGATGGCAATAATTATTGCCGATGTTTCTGGCAAAGGGGTCAGCGCTTCTCTGCTCATGGCGTCTCTGAGAGCGGCTATTTATGCTGACCTCAACCCTGAATATAAACTGGAGTCTATGGCCTCCAAACTGAACGATTTTGTTCACCGCAGTTCAGCCTCCAACAGTTTCATCACTTTTTTCTTCTGCGAGCTGAATAAAAAGAATGGCGAAATCAGATACATCAATGCCGGTCATAACCCCCCTCTGATTCTTGACAAAAAGGGCCAGGTCCGGCGTCTGGAAAGCTGCGGTCTTTGCCTGGGCATGTTTCCTTCTGTAAATTATGAAGCCTGTCAGGCCGAGTTGCAGATTGGGGATGTGGCCGTTTTTTTTACAGATGGAATCACCGAGAGCCGAAATATAAAGAATGAAGAATTTGGTGAAGAAAGGCTTTTGAATGTGCTGAAAAATAATTCCAGGCTCTCGGCCCAGAAATTGATTGAAAAGATTTGTGCTGAAGTTGATGAGTTCTCAGCCGGAGTTGAACCTGATGACGACCGGACTCTGGTCATCATCAAGCGAATTGCCTGAAGCGGGGATAAAGTAGTGTTTTCCCAATTTGAGGAAAGGCACCGCTTCAAATTTCACAGGTCCTATCAAGTTTTGTTTGCGATTTGGCCATCGTAATCTCTTCATTTTCAGAACTCAGTTTTTGCCCTTTTCCAATCTGCCCATCTTCTAAAAATCATAAGCCGCATGTTCAGAGCCGAGAGCCAAACTAAACCCTCAGCAGTACTGACAAATCTATTTATTTTCTCCTCAACCTTTATAACCGCGCTTTCTCCAGCATTACTTCTGTTCCGCCTAAGAAGCTCGTAATCAGACACCGCGGCTTTCGTTGTCTGAAAAAAAAGAAGCGCAAACCGATTATTTTTAATGAGCTTCTACATTTTCGGGGATTTTGATTAAGACCGATAGGGTTACAATTTCTAAAATGGTTAGGATAATTGAAATCGCAATCTTGCTCAGCCCAGTTTTTTTAAATTAAACCTTTCTGGAGCCCGGTCCGTGTCTATTATAGCTTCGGAAGGGATGATTAGGTCGGGACAGGTCCTTCTGCCCGATCCTTTCGCCTCTTGTAATGTTTGTAGATCAGTAAAGAAATCATGATCCACAGGAGAACGAAGGCTATATTCAAAACGGCGAATTTTTCAATAGACATAGCCAGAAAGGTCGTGCCGACAAAGACCGAAAGAGCCGCCAGGGCATCTCCGCCCCGGACAAAAAAGGTGTCTATAGCTGCCTTGGCCTTATATTTTTCCTCACGTAGAGTGACCAGGAAGAGAGCAGCCTTGGTCGTATTCATTAACGAGTAGTCAGTGCCGTTCTCCAGGGATTTGACCCATTTGACCAGCAGAAGCGTGGCTCCCAGAGAAATGAAGGCATATCCGCCCAGGGCAATGAAAGGGAGGATGAACAAAGCCCCTCCAACGCCCAGCCAGCGGAAAATTCTGGAAACGAGAAAAAGCTGAATGATCAGGGCCAGGATATTGGCCAGGAACTGATATTCGGAAAAGAACCTTCCGATAAATACCTCCATAGATTCGACCTCGCCCCGGGCAACAGCGGCCAAGCCAGCGCGTGTGGCCACGTCGGAGATGATGTATTCTCCGACGGTGTTGATGAAGTTATAAATCATAATGGCCAGAGCGATGAATAACAGATAGCGCGTTTTGATGACCAGACTGAATCCGTCGCCGGGTTTTAGGGGTCTTTCCTGGGCCGGTTTCTCGCTTCTCCCTTCTGGATCGGAGAGCCTTATCTCCCGCTGATGGATGAACACGGCCAGCAGGATGCACAGCACGAGCAGGGTTCCGGACAGGAGCATCATATTGTAAAGGCCGAAGGGACGAATAATAAATTTGGCAATGCGACTTCCGACTACCGCCCCAAAGGTGGCGCCGAAGGCAATGAGAGGGAAAATCCGCTTGCCTGCCTCAGGGGAGTAGAGATCATTGGCAAATCCCCAGAACTGAGCCACCACCAGGAGGTTGAAGATGCCCACCCAGATGAAAAAGATGATGCCCATGGCCCCGGCCCCGACTCCGGCCAGATGGAGAATGTAGAAAACGACAAGGTTGGAAATAAAGAAAAGAGTCACCCAGGTGATTAGCCGGTGTCTTGCGACTTTGGAGGCCAGCCAGCTGAACCCCATGATGACAAACACCAGTAAGACGGCCTGGGCGCCGCTCAGATAACTCTTAATGCGGGGAGCGTCTTTGTCTACGAGGAGGAGCGCCTCCCGAACGGGCTTGATAAGGTAGTAGGCCAAAAGCAGAAGGAAAATATTAAGGGCCAAAAGAAGCGCCTTGGCGGCCTCTCCAGGCCGAATATCCACAAAGACTCTGAGAATACCATAGCCAAAATTTTCCTTCAGGCCCTTAAGGCTCATGTCTGCCTTCTCTGCGGCTCTGATTGGAGGAAAACCATTTTTCTGGTAAGCCAGATGAATGAGCGGCCAGACATCATTTTCGCCTCAACCCTTCTCTGGGAATGATAAACCGGGGCTTGATACGTGTCAAATCAAACTTTCTTTCGGGTTAAGACATAGTTTCCATGCTAAAGTGAGTATCAAGAATAGGCGTCAGGAGTAGGAATTAGAACGAAAACTCAATCACTTTCTGGCTATTATTAAGGACAGATAGTTTTTGACTCGGGATTATGGCTACTGTAACCCTTTCCCCCGGTAGATGCTTTAGCTTAAACAGCTTGCCCCTGAAACTGAACGTCCCGTCCTTTTTCACAGTGCGAGGGTAATAAAGATTAAGGGTCAACTCAAAGCTAATTTTACGCTGGAGCAGTCTGCAAAGGCTCTTACTGGATTTAATTCTTTCGTGTTGGCGTCTTGGAGAAATCTGTCTGGTTTCCAAATACTCTCTCGGAGTTGTAGTGATTGCAGAGTTCAGCCAATATCTTCTGCCAGTCTACTTATGTTTTATACATTAGGCCTAGTTTTGATTGCTGCCGAACAGGCAAATTCAAACAGTCCGGTTAGCTTGATTGGTCAGTCTGGATCAACGGAAATCTTCAGAAAAAAACTGATTGAATTTTAAGATTAAGGTTAAGGGTCTTAGCCTTCTTCCCGAAAATATCAGATCGCCGGCTCCTGGCCGCTTCCCGCGGGCAGGTGAATTTCCCTGGCTCCAAAATATCTGTCGTCCTTCGGGAGATAGAATATAAAAACGACCAGAGAAAGCAATCCGGATAGGATAAATGGAAAACGGATGCTTAACCAGTCAGAAAGGAAGCCGGCAATTAAGCTGATGATGGCTCCAGAAATCAGTTGAATGTTGGAGATCCAGCTGAAAGCCTGGGTCTGGTCTTCATCGCCCACAGTGGAGCCGACAAAAGTGTGTAAAGAAGGATAAGTCATGAGTAAAAAACCACCAAAAAACAGCAGGGCTAGGACAGAGAGCGTCCGGTCTAAAGAAAAACCTATAATTAAAAGGCAAATGGTAGCGCCAGCCAGACTGGTTAGAAAAACCCGTTTGCGGCCAAACTTTCGGCTCCAGACCCCGTAAAGATATCCTGTTAGCGTTCCCAGCCCAATCCATAAAGCCAGATAAACTCCAGTCTGACCCATAGGAATGTTGAAATTATTATGGAGGAGGGATGGAGCATAGTAAATGGTGACCGACCAGCCCATGCCACCAAAAAAGAATCCAGGAAGCAAGTGACTGATTTTTTTCAATACTCTCAGCCAGCTTCGGGCGGAAAGGTCTGGTTTGACGGGCTGGCGAGAGGAGACTTTATTGATCACTCTGACTCCCACAGCGGTGATGACCAGGCCAATTGCCGCCCAGACATATAGAGGAGCTTTCCAGCCAAAGTGCTGGGCAAGATATCCGGTAGAGATAAAGGCGATGAGCACTCCCAGATTTCCTGATCCGCTCTGAATACCCATGGCGTCATCCAGTTCCTGTCCCGACCCAGATCGGGACCTGGAAATCCAGGCTATGATTACCGGATGATAGAAGCTGGTGAAGAGTCTGAGGAGAATGAATAAGAGAAGGAGTAGACCAAAGGAAGGAGAACTCGGGATCAGAAAATTGGCCAGACAAATCCCCAGGCCGCTGGCCAGCATCAGCCAGCGGTATTCATACCGGAAGGAAATAGCCACTACCCAGAACTGAATCATAAGAGTTGTGATCAAGCCAACGTTGGAAAGCAATCCTATCTGAGAATAGTTTTTTATCAGAAAAGCCTGGCTGTAGAGTATCGGGAAAATGGTTGGAGTAACAATTGTGGCCGCATCGGTCAGGGCGTGGAACAGAGAAGCTGAGAGAAGAATCCTTTTTTTCATGGTCGCAAATTAAAGGATAATTTACCACCGCGGAGACTTTCAAGCAAGCGGATGCCAGTGATTTTATTGAGATAAGATATTGAAATAAGATTAAGGTTTTAATCCTATTCGTTTTAGTTTTCTTAAAATTATAGTTGCTCTGGTAAAGGATAAATTTATAAAATTTTATTTCACAATGTTTTTTTGAGGAGGAAGTTATGAGCAGAAGGAAAAAAGTTAGTTTCCAGTATTTAATCTTGGTTGTTATTCTTTTCTTTTTTACCAGCTTGACCTGGGCCGCTACTCCACCCGAGCAGCGTTTGTCTTCCTGGGAACTTCACCAGAAAATGGCCAGGGAATCTTGGTTCAAGAGTTTGGAGTGGAAAAATCTCGGACCTTATTTCATGGGTGGAAGAATTTGTGAAATAAAAGGCTATGCTTCCGACCCTAACCGAATTCTGGTGGCTGCGGCCAGTGGCGGTCTTTGGCTCAGCGAGAATCGGGGGACAACCTGGAAGCCACTTTTTGATGAGCAGTCCTGGGTCGGGTTTGGCAGTGTAGCGGTGTATGAAAAAGACAAGAATCTCCTCTGGGCCGGGACCGGAGAAGAGAACTCGTCTCGTTCTTCTTATGCCGGGACCGGAGTTTTCAAATCTACTGACGGTGGCCACACCTGGCAGCATATGGGATTGGCCGACACTCATCATATTGCCGAAGTGATTATTCATCCAAACAATCCAGACATTGTCTATGTTGCCGCCATAGGTCATCTTTATACTGAGAACGAAGAGCGCGGGGTATTCAAAACCAGCGATGGGGGCAAGACCTGGCAAAAGATTCTTTATATTTCTCCAAAGACCGGGGTTATCAGCTTAGTCCTGGACCCCAGTAATCCTGATATTTTGTATGCCGCCTCCTGGGAAAGAGCCCGGAGAGCTTGGAATATGCAGGAATCAGGGAAGGAGAGCGCCATCTATAAGACAGAAGATGGAGGAAAAACCTGGAGAAAAATTGTCAATGGTTTCCCCCAGAATGAGTACGTCGGCCGGATTGGTTTAGCGATCTGTCCGTCCAATCCGAAGGTGGTCTATGCTTATCTTGATAATCAAGAACCAAGAACACCCCCAAAGCCAAGAGAAGAAGCCAAGGGTGGCCTGACCATTGAGGCTCTTAAGAAAATGACAGTGCAGGATTTCCTTAAATTAGAAGATGGCCGGCTGGAAACCTTGCTCAGACAGAATCGGGCCCCGCAGGTTTTTACAGCTAAATCGGTAAAGGAAGCTGTGCAACAGAAGAAACTTACGCTTAGCGAACTGGCTGACATTCTGCTGGGCGGGGCTAATGCTGCTCTTTTTACCACCCAGGTGAAAGGAGCTGAGCTTTATCGCAGTGATGATGGGGGAGAGACCTGGCGGAAAACGCATGAAGGCTTTTTGCCCAATTCTTTAGTCAATACTTATGGATATTACTTTGGCAAAATGTTCGTTGCTCCCGATGATGAGAATGTCGTTTACCTGTTGGGAGTCCCGCTGATGAAATCTGTGGATGGTGGCAAGACCTTTAAGGAGATTCCTGAGGTTGGTGGTTCTTATGGCTACGGGTATTCCGATGTCCATCCCGACCATCACGCCCTGTGGATAAATCCGAATGATTCTCGGGAAATCTGGATAGGCAACGACGGCGGCTTAAACGTTTCTTTTGATGCCGGCCGGAGCTTCCAGAGGATTGCCAACCTGCCGCTGGCTCAGTGTTATACCATTAGCTATGACCTTGAAACGCCTTATAATATCTATGTTGGGTTGCAGGATAACGGAATTAATGTTGGACCGAGAGATTTTGTCTTCGGCCGCCGGGACAAAGACTGGAAGATGATTCTCGGCGGAGATGGAGCTTTTGTTGAGCCAAGTCTCTATGAAAAGGGCATAGTCTATGCTGAATATCAGTTTGGAAGCCTATTCCGTCTGAATCTCAATAACCCCCGGGAAAACAAGATGATCAAACCGCAACTGAAAACTGTTCAAGCTCCTTACCGCTTTAACTGGCTAACCCCTTTCTTGATTTCCAAACATAATCCCTTTACTCTGCTGCTCGGCGCCAATAAAGTCTTAAAATCTGTAGACCGGGGCGAGAACTGGGTTGAGATATCACCAGACCTGACTGACCGAAAAAACATCAATGGCGATGTGCCCTTTGCCACCATCACCGCTCTGGCTGAATCTCCGTTTACTCCTGAAGTCATCTATGCTGGAACTGATGACGGTAATGTCTGGGTGACCAGGAACGGCGGTACCTCCTGGGAAAAGATTACCGCTGGTTTGCCCAAGAAGTGGGTTACCCGGATTGAACCCAGTCGCTTCCAGCCCGGCCGGGTCTATCTGACAATGATTGGTTATCGCGAGGATGATTTCAACACCTACGTTTACGCTTCAGAAGACTTTGGACAGACCTGGAATTCTCTAAAGGGCAATCTGCCTGAAGAGGGTTGTAATGTCATCCGGGAAGACACGGTCAATGAGAACATTATTTATCTCGGGACCGACCTTACTGCTTATGTCAGCCTGGATCGGGGACGGAGCTGGCATTCGCTGCGGGCCAATCTGCCCACCCAGCCGGTTTATGATATGAAAGTACATCCGCGGGAAAAGGAACTGCTGATTGGCACGCACGGCCGGGGAGTATTTGTCGTGTCCCTGAAAAAAATTCAGGAATTGACTCCTCAAGTCCTGGCTAAGGAGCTCCACCTTCTTGAACTGGATGAGGTCACCCTGCCCGCTCCCAGAAGAGGAGAGGCTCCAGCCGAAATTTCACCGGCTAAGATTTTTGTTTATGCTAAGAATGGCGGTTCTGGAAAACTGACCATCAAGAATTCCTCGGGCCAGGTTTTAAGAGAATTCCCAGTGGAGCTCAAAGCGGGACTTAATAGCCTGACGTGGGATTTGCTGGCGGAAGGTCAGAAGGAAAGAGTTGGAGCTGGAGAATATCAGGTTGAGGTTAGCCTTGGGCAGGAAACTCGGTCAGGAAAATTAAAATTAGTGATTGCCAGAACAAATTATATGGAGTTTGAGGTTGACTGATAGGATAATTAATTATCGGGGTTGCTTTGTTTGCGGCCAGGATAATCCAGCGGGTCTGAAGCTTGATTTTTTCTTTGACCGGGAAAGAAAAAAAGCTTGGGCCGAATTCAGAGCCGGGCGGGAGTATGAAGGCTATAGAGATATCGTTCATGGTGGTATTCTGTCATCATTGCTGGACGAAGTAATGGCTAAAGCTATCCTAGCCGACGAAATCCCGGTGGTCACTTCCAAGCTGATGGTAGAGTTTAGGAAACCCGTTTTAATCGGTGAGAAGCTAAGAGCTGAAGGCTGGATTACCGGCCAGAAAGGCCAAGCCTTTTTCACTGAGGGCCGGATTGCTAAAGAGAATGGTGAAGAGGCAGCCGTGGCTAGCGGAGTCTATATCAGAGCCCGGGGTGAACTGGTTGAACTCTTGAGCAAAAGTCTGACCGAAAAGTAAGATTCGTGTCTGCAGAACATTGTACCAAGGCTGAAGTTATCCTGGATTAAAGGCCAAGATAAAAGAGGGAGATTTTCGTTACCTCAAATTAATTGAAAAGACTGGCCTGGTGGTCAGGCTGATTAGCGAGCTTTATTCGGGATAAAAAAATATCCATGTCCTTTTGCTTAATTTCAATTGAAAGATTTTATCTTATTAGATAAAACTTATTTTCAGTTGCCAATCACCGATTTGGCCATCACCGATTGGAAATTTGTTAAATTGTCAGCGCTAAAAATGAGCGTTCTACTTAAGATACAGGGATATGATTAGATCTGGCTTAAGAAGTCCTAAGAATTCTTGCTAACACTTGGCCAGAGCCTGTTTGAGGTCAGCAATCAAATCTTGGCTGGCTTCGCAGCCGACTGACAACCTGATAAGGTCATCAGTTATGCCGGCTTCATCTTTTTCTTTTTTAGGTACTGAGGCATGAGTCATGCTGGCCGGATGCTGGATGAGAGTTTCAATTCCTCCGAGGGAAACAGCCAGGGTGCAGAGTTTAACCCGGTTGATCAATTTAAGCCCGGCCTCATAGCCGCCCTTAAGGCCGAAGGAAATCATGGAACCCGGACCTTTCATCTGTTTTTTCATCAATTCATACTGGGGATGACTCTTAAGACCGGGATAATTGACCCAGGCTACTTTGGGATGGGCTTCCAGCCAGGAAGCGATTTTTTTGGCATTTTCCTGAGCTCTTTCCACCCTCAGGTGTAGTGTTCTTAGACCGCGGAGAATTAACCAGGCCTGGTGCGGGTCCATCGTCCCGCCGTGCATCCGCAGAACTTTCTGCAATCTCTGGTGAAGTTCCGGGGTGCTGCTTATTATAACGCCGCCGACCACATCGCTGTGACCATTGATAAATTTAGTCAGACTGTGAACGACTACATCAGCTCCCAGCTCCAGTGGATTCTGGAGAACCGGGGAGGCAAAGGTATTGTCAACTACCAGAATTAAATCATGTTTCTTGGCCAGCTCAGCGCAGGCTTTAATGTCGGTAATGGCCATGGTCGGATTGGCTGGGCTTTCAATGAACAATAACTTTGTGTTTTTCCTGATTCTCTTCTTAATTTCCTTGAGGTCTGAGGTGTCTATAAAATCGGCGCTCACCCCAAAGCGGACAAACTCACTCTCAATTATAGTTCTGGAGGGGCCATACAGAGCTGAGGTGCCGATGAGATGGCTGTCTTTTTCCAGAAAGGTGAGATAGACGGTGGAGACTGCGGCCATCCCTGTGGCTGTGGCCAGGGCCCCGTATCCTTTTTCCAGAGTAGCCAGGGCCTCTTCCAGAGCCTGAATGGTTGGATTTCCCAGACGGGTGTAGATAAATCCTTTTTCTTTGCCGGCAAAAAGAGCTGCTCCTTGTTCGGCACTCTCAAAGGCAAAAGTTGAAGTCTGGTAGATGGGCGGAGAAACACTGTGGGCTATCGGGTCAGGATGGTAGCCGGAATGAATGATTTCAGTTTCCAGTTCCAGATTTTTTCTTTTTCTCTTTTCCATAGTCTTACCTCCCAGCGTTAAAGGGCCAACCGAAGTTTTGGCCTTCTCTTGGCCAGCTTTATTTAAATTAGACTCATTCTAAAATTAAAATCATTATAATTATTTTTGTGTCGCTTGATTGAACCGGCTATTTATTATTTTCCTTTCGCCAGCTCAATCATCAGTTTAATCTCTTTGATCATCTTCTCAGTATCCCCTTCAAACCCAACCGCCTTAAACCTCGTTTTCCCTCTGGGGTCAATGATGAACTTGGTCGGGATGCCAGAAACTCCATAGCGAGCCACTACCTGGTTATCACTGTCCATCAGAACGTAGAATGGGTAGGAATTCTTTTCCAGAAACTCTTTAACCACCTGTTCTTTATTGGCTTCTTCCTGCCAGGTATTGACAAAGATAAAAGCCACAGATGGGTCTTTCTGATATTCCTCTACCAGATTCTTCATCCCAGGAAAGGAGCTGAGGCAGGGTCCGCACCAGGTAGCCCAGAAGTCTAAGACAACGACTTTTCCTTGATAATCGGCCAGTTTTGCGATTTTACCATTCAGGTCTTTTAATTCAAAGGCTGGGGCTGGTTGGTCAATCATTTTCTTTTTCAGACCAGCCCGCAGAAAATCGTTGGCTGCAGTTTCTACTTTTTTCTGGTGATCATCCCAGCCAATCTCTGAACCTGAAACTCCCACATAAGCCTGCTTCAGAAGGTCCATAAGCTCCCGGCTGGCAGAACCTTTTTGGGCAGTATCTTCCAGGACCTTTTTTGCCTGATCAAATTTCTTAGTATCCAGGAGAACTTGGGCATAATCAGCCGTGATAGAAGCCTGTTCACCCTGACTGTCTTCGTAAGCCTGACGCAAAGAAACGACTGCCTCATCCAGCTTTCCCTGTTTTTTAAGGAGGTTTCCTTTAAGACTCAGGAACATGGGGCCAAGAGTGGAGGTCATCTCTTCTCGCCACTCTTCTTCTGCGTAGTAAACCGGTTTGTATTTTTCTGGGTTGGCCAGTTGTTCTCCCAGAAGCGAAAGGCCGTTCTCAATGGCTTTAATAGCCAGGTCGGTTTTTTCCGGAGTCTGGCTGGCCTGAGAAGCGATAGCGTAGAAATAATAAGGTTGGACTTTTTGCTTATTATCCAGCAGAAAAGAATTAGCTTCTTCCAGTTTGTTTTCTTGGAAAAGTCCCTGGGCGATCATGGAGAGGGCTGATTCCAGGTATTTTGAATCAGGGAAGTTCTCCTGAAATTTCTTCAAGGATTCAATCCTCTGGTTCGCATCCTGGAGAGATTGGAGCTGCATCAAAGCCTGAATCTGGAAAAACTCACCCTTGGGGTTTTTCTGGGCTTGTTCCAGAATGGCCATGGCTTTTTCCTGGTTGCCGGTCTGAGCATAAAATCTGTAGAGCGTGACCAGAGTGGAGTCATCAAGTTCGGTCAGGGTAGAAATCTCATCCAGGAAAGCCTTGGATTTTTGGTCCCAGCCCTCGGGTTTGACAGCCTGAAGCAAACGGAGATAACTGTTGACAAAATTCCTTTTTACAGCCGGGTTGGATTGGAAATCTTCTTCAGTCAGTCTCAAGGCCTCGTTGAGATTCTGGTCTATTCCCGCCAGCTGTCCCCAAGAAGTGTAGGCTAAAGCCAGTCCAGCTTTGTGCCCGGGGACAATTTTCCCCTCTGGAGTATAAAGCGGAAAAATATAACCCTTACCCTGGTTATTATCTTCGTTATCTTTATCCAGCTTAACCTTGGCTACTAGGCCGTAGGCATTTTTATCCACAGCATAGGTTCCGACCCATTTCTGGCCGCTTTTTTTGAGCTCAACTGGTCTGACCTCGGGCAATTCTTTGGAGTATGAATAGACATAAAGATAAAAAGCTGGCCGAGCTGCCAGATTTTTATCTCCGGGAAAATAAGAGAAGCTGACGGTATCACCCGGTTTAGCTTTTTCCGGAGAGATGGTCAGCTGGGATGGACTGCTCTTGGAGCAAACCACAAGAAAAAGAGAGACTAGAAATATGGTTATGGTCAGAAAAAATCTTTTTTTCATCTTATATCCTTTCAAGTAAATTTCATTCATTATCTCAGAAATCAGTCCGTTTGACAAATGACCCAGCCTCCGCCGATTGATTTTCGGGCTTAAAGTCAGGCGTTTAATGTGATAACTTGAGTTTTTTTCCGATAAATTTTTCTTCAGTCTCCGCCTGGTTCCTTGAAGATTGTCTATTTCAGATGACCCTGAAGCCAGCTTCAGTTTCAGGAGATGGGGATGGTCAATTTGAAAGGAGTTGAACCGGGTCTCAGGCAGGCTTCCTGGTTGCAGGCCTGATAGCGAACCTGGCCCGGCAACTCCAGTGAACTTCCGCAGAAATCATCAGCCAGTTTAAGCCGGGCTCTAACTTTTATCTGACCTTCATACACGGAGAGCATTTTTTCGGAGAATTTGAATTTTTTCTTGACGGCTTGGGGGAAAATTATTTCCTTTACTTCCACTACCGGAAGCTCTTTGAATTCCACCGAAGTGGGGATAAGGAGTTCATCTTCTGGCTTCTGGGCGTTAATGTGATAGCCAGGTGTGATGTTTAATTCCAGGGTCAAGACAAAAGATTCCCCAGGCCGAACAGGTTTATCAGGCAGAACAGGCTTAACGGTAACCAGTGAGCTGGGAATAGTCTGCAGCTGGGGAACTTCTGAGGGACTATTTTTAATGAGCAGTCCAATTGCCAAGAAGAAATACAAAATAACCGATATAGCTTGTCTTTGTTTTATTTTATTCACAACGATTATTTTATCATTTTTTGACAGAATTGCTAATCAATGAAGCTTGACATCCTTTTCACCGTTTAATTACACTTAGCCAGAGAGAGAAAATATATTGATCTCATTATGTCTTGCTCAGTCGGCACTGCCGAGGATGGTTTTCAAGAAGGAAATATCTTGAGGCACATGGAGTTGGTAACTTCTTGAAATTAAAAAATCACTCAGAAAGGAAAAATGAAATGAAAAGAACAGCCATTTTTTTATTTTGTTTTTCTTTGCTGCTGGTTGTTCAGAGCCAGGGTGAGCTGATTGAGAAAGAAGAAGGTATCAAGGCTCTGAATTCCGGGAACTACGACCTGGCGATAGAAATTTTTAAAGCCTGCGTGGATAAACAGGGTGACAGCGGAAAGCTGGCGGCCTATTGTTCTTTTTTTCTTGGCCGGGCTTATTATGAAAAGGGTCAGATGGAAGAGGCCATTAAGTATCTAAAAAGAGCGGGTGAAGTATATAAAGAAGGTATGGTAGTCGCTCATGTTTCGGCTGGGTGGTACTACTGGTTGGGGCGTGCTTATTACAATACAGGAAAGTATAACGAAGCTATTGTGAGCTTTCAGAAAGCCTCGTCCCTGGCTTATGAAAACCCTGAAAGCGCCTTTGATGAATATTATAAAATGTTTTACCGCAGGGTTGCGGACAGAATAAAGAATGCTTACCTTCCTCATATGCCTCCGCTGGCTTCCTGTTATTTCTGGCTCGGAAATAGTTACTACCTGAACAACCAGTACCAGGAAGCGGTTGAGGCTTTGATTAAGGCAGTTGAACTAAATCCGAGAGCGGCAGACTATTATACCCAATTAGCCAATGCCTATTTAGGCTTAAACCAGTTTGAAAAAGCTATCCAGGTAGCCAAAAGGTCCATAGCCATAGAACAAAATAATCCTTTTGCTTACCACATACTCTCAAAAATATACAGAGCTATGGGGAAATACGACGAAGCCATTGACTCTCTGAAAAGGTCAATAGAGCTTGAACCAAAAGCTATTGACCGACATATCAGCTTGGCCAATCTATATGCCGAAACGGGAAATTATGAACAGGCGATTGAGGTCTTGAAAAAAGCCTTAGAAATATCCCCCCGCCATAGAAATGCACGTTTCTATCTTTCCTATTATTATATGTCTGCTGGCAGGTTTGAGGAGG
>Ga0078972_1001157_pt1 | contig 102203 bp, 104 predicted proteins | sample YelNatPaOPGAMG01_FD_67568 | JGI IMG/M metagenome (GOLD analysis project Ga0078972, IMG submission 67568) | Hot spring thermophilic microbial communities from Obsidian Pool, Yellowstone National Park, USA - OP-RAMG-01 (SPADES assembly) (version 2) | ecosystem: Environmental > Aquatic > Thermal... | reverse complement strand
CCTGGATGGCGCTGGGCACCGGGGTGATAATGTGCAGGTCCAGCCTGGCGTATTCCAAAAACATGGTGATAAGATTCTCCAGGCGCTGAATTTCCTGATAGATAGTCTCGAGATACTCGGCTTGGGGCTGGGAAAATTCTCCCACCTTGCCCTGGCGGAGGCGGTTCAACAAGCCGGCCACCGATACCACCGGGGATTTCAGATCATGGGCGAACATGCTCACCAGGTAGCGGCGCTCCTTGTCGATCTGTTTAAAGGGTCCGATATCCCGAAAGGTCTCCACCCCGCCCAGGAGATTCCCCTGGTCGTCCCGCAAGGCCGAGGCGGCCAGCATGACTTCGATATCCTGACCCCGCCGGTTGTGGAGCACCGCTTCCCGGGTCACCGCTTCGCCGTCTCGCATGGCCAGCTTGAGAGGACATTCCCGGCCGCACAGGCTGCTGTGCAGCACTTCCCCGCAAAACTTGCCCAGGGCCTCCTCCCGGCGGTAACCGGTGAGTTTTTCTGCCGCCTTATTGCAATCCGTGACCCGCATGTCGCCGTCGACGGTGATAACCCCGTCTGCCATGCTCTGGATAATAAAGTGCGGCCAATCAGGCAGGGTAGATATCTTCTTCAAGTGCCCTCCGGTGCTTCATCAATGCTCCATGAGTCGGCTTAGCGTTCCCGGGTCATGGCGCCGCCGCATTGGGGGCATTTCATCTCAAAACACGGCACGCCCTGCTGATGGGGCTCACGATGCCCGCAGGCCGGACAGACACAGAAGCCTCCGGGGCCGGGACGGAACCTGCCGCCACGGCCCCCACCACCCCGGCCGCCGCCGGGGCCGCCACCCTGGCCGCCGCCTTGACCTCGTTGTTGCGCAAGAATTGTCATTGGAAATCCTCCCTTGAAACCGTGAGCTTCGCAACCACCAACCCTTGGTGGTTGACAGGTGATTAGTTGCCTGAATTAAGTTACTTCCCTTGTCGCCCTTCCAGGTGTGACCGGATGATGACATTAAATGACCGGGGATTTTCCCGGTGGGGCAGGTGCGCGGCCTCAGGCACCACCTGGAGCACCGCGTCCTTGATCTGGCTGGCGAGAAAACGGGCGTACCCCAAGGGGGTGGCCTGGTCCTCCTCTCCCACCAGGATGAGGGTGGGAATATCCAGCGTGGGCAGCATCCAGCGGTAATCCGCCTGCAACGCGGCCACCAGTCCCTGCCGGTACACAGCCCGGGAGGTGGCCGCCATGGTCTGCACCAACTCGCCTTCCAGGATCGCCACAGACGTGGGCGTCAGGAGGCGGGGGGCCATAAACCTGGCCCAGGCCTGCATATCCAGGTGGTCAAAAAGCCGCAAAAACTCCTCCAGCATGTTCGGAGGGGGGAAAAAAGCCGTGGTATCTTCAAGAATCAAGGATCTCATCCACGAGGGGTACCGGACGAAAAGCTCCAAGGCAATCATACCCCCCAGGGAATTGCCGCAAACATGAGCCCCTTCGACCCTGAGGCCTTTTATCAGGGCGGCGATGTCATCGGCAAAAGTCCTGATGGTGGCCGATTCTTCGGGGCGGTGACCTGAGGCCCCGTGGCCCCGTAAATCCATGGCGATGACCCGGTATGAGGTGGATAATTCCTCAATTTGCTCGATCCAGCCCGCCGCGTTGGCGCCGAGGCCATGGATCAGGACCAGGGTGTCCCCTGCGCCGCGGTCATAATAAGACATGTCTATGCAGGGATGGTGCCGGGGACAGTCGATGGCTCTGGTGGAAAAAGTCATCTCAGGCATTGTCACCCCTGGTCCTGGCCGGCAGGATCAGGATGCCGTTCCAAAGACCGGATAATTTCGGTAAGGTTGCGCTGATCAGTTTGCTGCATCTCCACCTCGTTATCTGACAAAACATAATACGGCCCTTTATGCGCCAACTCCCTGGCCGTGATGACCTCTTCGACCCCCAGGCCCACCAACCATTCGCTTACTTTGATGCCCTTGCCTTTTTCTTCATTTTGAAACGAGTTGCTGACCCATTTTTCCTCCAGGACGCTACCGTCTTTATTGTTCAGGGTGATCAGGAGGAAATAGGGCGCCTCGCCGAAATGCTCCGACAGATGTTGCCGGTCAGCGGCCGCCGGCAGGGCCACCGTGCGGGTGGTCCGGGCCACCGGCTCGTAGTGGATGAGGATGTGATCCACATTGGGAACCTGCTGTCTGATCCTCTGCTCCAGTTGATTGGCCAGGAAGTGAGCCTTTTCCAGTTCCCTTACCCTGAGGGACAGGTCAGTTTCGATAAATTTGTATCTGCCGGAATTGCGCCCCGTCAGGGAAATAATCTTATCCACCTGGGGTACTTCCCGGATGATATCCCGGATGCGGTTCAGGGTGTCAAAATCCAAAGACGCATCCAGCAGCACCCGGATGGCATCCAGAGCGATCCGCACCCCCACCCAGGCAACCAGAACCACAATGATCAACGCGGCAATCCTGTCCAGGTGGAAGGTGAGTTTCAGGTAGGCCCCGATCAGTCCAACCAGAATGATGCCCGTGGAAAACAGATCGGTGGTCAGGTGCTGGGCATCAGCCTCCAGACTGGGAGAATTAAGGGCGCGGGCCCGTTTCAGTTCATACCGGGAAAAACCGAAAAGCACCAGGCCAATTACCACTACACCACCGATGGCGTAGGGCACGTGGGCCGCCCTGATATGCTCCCCGCCGGCCAGTAAGGTGTGCAGGATTTCGTAGCCGGCCAGGAGTATGATTCCTGCAGTACTAAGGGCCACGAGATTTTCCACTTTATACAGCCCATAGGGGAATCGCCTCGATTTACGGCGGGAAATTCTCAGCCCGGCCCAGATGGAAGCGGAAGACACCACGTCAGCAGAGGAGTGCACCGCGTCAGCCAACAGGGCCAGGCTGCCGGAAAATATCCCCAAAAAATACTTGGCCGCGGTGACTGCCAGGTTTATCGCCACCGAAAAGATGGCCAGCCTTTCTCCAGAGTCCATGAGATATCGGTACCGAACCGGAAGACCGGCATGCAATCAAGCCTTACCCCAAACCTGCCAGGTCGATAAAAACCCTTCCCCTGAGCGCAAGGAAACCGATAGCCACTCCGGGAACCCATGTTATGAATGGGTGTGTTCAGGCTCTTTCTGATCTTGCGCCGGGTGCTCGTGCTCGTGGCTGCCGTGGTCCCTGGTGTGGTCATGGTCATGCATTTGGACTCCGAAGGCAAGCCCGTGGGTGGGGGCATGATCGTGAAGGTGCCCGTGGATATGGGTATGGGTATGCTCATGGGAGTGGACCCCCTCTTCATGCTGATGCTCATGGTCATGGGTGTGGATATGTTCGTGGGAATGCAGGTGCTTGTGTACATGTGTGTCTTTCATGACCGGGGCTCCCTGGAGGTGTTTTTGCCAGTTAAGATACGGAAAATTTTTCGTTAAGCAAGATAAGAAAGTGCCCCTCCCGCCACCTTCGACGGCGGGAGGGGGAGAGGGGGTTTACGGTTGAGAGGTTGTAAGTTCCGCGAGACGTTTTTGAATGGCCTCAAGTTCGCTCTTCAGGAAGGCTTCTTCGTCACGGAGAGCCTGGGCTTCATCAGGAGGGGCCGCGTAGCCTGCGCCCCCTCCATAACCGAAAGGGCCAGACGCCCGAGGGCCGAAACCCCAACCGGCTCCTCTGCCGAACCAGCCCCGGCCGAAACCCCAACCGGCTCCTCTGCCGAACCAGCCCCGGCCGAAACCCCGGGCGCCGCCACGACGAAGGCCGGCGCCACACGGACCGAGACCCCAGCCGGTCCCCGGTCCTTGTCCCATCGGTCCAGTTCCATTAAAACCTGGCATCGTCATTCCCTCCTTGCCCCGATGCAGTGATGTATTGGCTCTGCCACCCGGGGCTTTTTCTGCAGCAAGTTGTCCAATGAAGGATGATGGTCGTCCCCCATCGGCTTAAAATTCCAGAATCCTGCCGGCGCCCCCCGGGACCGCAACCCCCGGAAGATGATCGGCCAATGCGGCCTGGTGTTGCGTACAGTGGCAGGCGCACACCGCAGACATATCCTGGAGGAGATCAAAGTCCCGAAAGCCGTGCAAGCCGCCCACGAGGGCCTTGACCCGCCCAAACCGTGCCGCTGCCCTGAGGATGGCCGCCACTCCCGGATGGGCGCAGCCGCAGACCACCACCAACCCCTGGCCGCTGTCCACCACCAGCGCTTGCTCACCCTTGTCCAGTTCCCCGGTGGACCAGAAATGCGGCGCGATTTGAGTGGCATCATGAATGCTTACGGCCTGCCTCGCCGCCGATGGGGGCTGACAAGAGGCGGGCAGGAAAACCGTGGCCGCCGGGTTTTCGCCCAGCAGGGCCGGGAGTCCCCCGATGTGGTCCCAATGCGCATGGGAAATAAAAAAGCGGGGAATAGTCCGCGGATCGATGGACAGCCTGGCCATGTTGTCCAGCAATACCGGCCCCTTGGCGCCGGTATCAAACAGGAGCCGGTTGCCTTGGTCCCGTTCGACAAGGCAAGCGAATCCCCAATCAGCCTGGAGTTCCGGTTTACAGGTTTCATTATCGTAGACAATGGTAAGTTTCATGGCCAAGGCTGTGCTCCATACGTTTCAGGGTTGAGCCGGGGGTTTTCTTACCAGTGGCTGGTGGCATTGGGACCCGGGGCGGGAGTTAATTTCCCGGCCCGGTATTGCTCCACCGCCTGCTTTACTGAACCGCTCACCTCCACGATCACCGGGATGCCGGCAGCCCGCAGGGTCTGGAAGGCCTTGGGGCCGCAGTGGCCGGTGAGGACTGCCGCGGGGTGGTAGCGGGCCGCCAGGGTGGCGGTCTGGACGCCGGCGCCCTGGGCAGCCTGGAGATTTACCTGGTTGGCCACCGCCTCAAACTCAAGGGTGTCCGGATCCACCACCAGCAGGTAGGGAGCCCGTCCGAAACGGGGGTCCACTGCGGCTTCCAGGGTGGGTCCGCTGGCGCTCACCGCAATCTTCACGTGTCCTCCTTTCTGCTCCCCGGGGGCTGGAACCTGGCGGCTCCGGCCCCCGGGGGTAAACAGGTTTCCTTCTTTCCAAGGGTCTTAATGGTCGCAGACATTGGGGCCGGTGGTGAGGCTCCCCGCCAGGTAATTCTGGAGCAGGGCCACCGGTTCCTGGTTGGGTGCCCCGGTAATCACTCTGATGCCCTGTTCGGCGAACAGACTGAGGGCCCGTTGTCCCATGCCGCCGGCAATGATGAGATTCACGCCCAACTCGCCCAGCCAGCGGGGCAGCACCCCGGGTTCGTGGGGCGGCGGGGTGTGAAGCTCCGCAGCGCCGATTCGCCCGTTCTGCACAGGGACAATGGCGAACTGCTCACAATGTCCGAAATGGTTGCACAGCACCCCGCCTGCCAGGGGCACCGCAACTTTAAAGGTAGTTTGCTCAGGCATTGACATCTTTGATTTCTCCTCCGGTAATAAAGTTCCCGCTGGGGTTTGAGACAAATTCTTTTCACTGCTGGCGAGCCTCCCCTCCACTTCATCCAGCAGATGCGCCAGCGCGGTCTGGTAAGGGCCGCCATCCGGCGCTGCCAGTTGGGGCGTGCCGGTGTCGCCTCCCTGGACTACCCTGAGGTCAAAGGGGAGACTGGCTAATAAGGGCACCTGCATGAGGGCCGAAGTCTTCTGCCCCCCACCTTTGCTGAACAAGGGGATTTCCTCGCCGCAACGGGGGCAGATGAGCCCGCTCATATTCTCCACCAACCCCATGATCGGCAGGTCCACCTTGCGGCAAAAATTGATGGCCTTGCGCACGTCGGCCAGGGACACTTCCTGGGGCGTAGTGACGATCACCGCCTGGGCCCCCTGAATGGTCTGGGCCACGCTCAGCGGTTCATCCCCGGTGCCGGGGGGGGAGTCGATGACCAGGATATCCAGGTCGCCCCAGTTGACCTGGGAAATGGCCTGGCGGATAAAGCTGTGTTTTAACGGACCCCGCCAGATCACGGCCTCATCCCGGTCATGGAGCAAAAATTCTATGGAGACCACCTGGAGATGGTCGTTGTAGCGGTGGGGCATCAGGCGATTTTCTTCGTCGAACTGCACCTGGCCGCTGAGGCCCAGCATCCGGGGGACATCCGGACCGTGCAGGTCAACATCCAGGAGACCCACCCGGTGGCCCCGCTGGGCCAGGCCCAGGGCCAGATACACCGCGGTGCTGGTTTTGCCCACGCCTCCTTTGCCGCTCATTACCAACAGACGATGCCTGATGTGCTTTAATTGTTCCTGGAGCCTTACCTCGTCCTGGTCATGCCCGGGGTGGGCTCCCTGGCCCCCATGACCGCAATGACTGCTCTGACAATCTCCCATCATGAAACTCCTTTTCTGGTAAATCCGACAATTCGTCACTCTTCTAATAGTCAATTTCCGTGCCAGAAAGAGAATGCGTAAATAGTGGCGGTTATCCGGTCTTGCTGAAAGAGCGGGAACAAAATGCACCTAGTTTTTTCGGAAAAAGGGGGCGGAATGTTCCCTAAAAGAACGGCATCCGGGGTGATCCGGGGACGGAAAGATTTTCGAACTGGGCCACCCCGCCACGAATCAAGGAGAGTAAATTTACCAAAGGGTATAAAATACCTTGATCTCTTTTAATAATCTCATGTAAGATGGACTTGGTGACAGGATAATGTAACTACAAAGTTTTTTCCAGGTTCCGCGGGCACTCATGAGAAGATTCCTCAAGCCAGCTCTTTATATTGTGGTGGGAATTCTTCTGGCCTTTCCCCTGTTCAGCCTTGCGTATTACACCATGGTGCGGACTTCCACCCCCCAGTTCTGCGCCTCCTGCCACGAAATCCACTTTGCTTTCAATACCTGGAGAACCTCAACCCACACCAACAACGGCCAGGGTTTCGTGGCAGACTGCATGGACTGCCATCTGCCGGCTCCGCAGGACACTTTCAACTTCTTTTATGCCAAAACTTTTCACGGCATCAAAGATGTCGTGGCCCACTTCACCGAGGCCTCCTACAATCATCAGGAAAATCGTGAAAAGGCCTATGCTTCCATAAAAAACGAGCAGTGCCTGAAATGCCACCGCAATATCATCTATCTCCCGTATAACCGGGGCGCCATGCTGGCCCACCGGTCTGTCCTCTATCCCCGGCCGGGGTATGCAAAAAGCTGTTTTGAATGCCACCGCAATCTGGTGCACAACGAAGTGCCCTACTACAACTATAAGACGTGTAAATAAGTCGGCAGCCGGCATAACGGCTGGCTGATGTTTCTGAACAGAAAGGAGGGTCGGGTGGTGAAAAGAGAACTCATGGCGCTGATGTGCCTGGCAATTCTTCTGGCCCTGGGGAGTGTCGGGGATGCCGCCAAGGAGCAGCAACCGGTGAACTTTCCCAAGACCAAGGAATTCCGCATTGAGCGCAGCATGTCCAAGGAGGCGGTGGCCTGTATCGAGTGCCACAAGACCGAAAGTCCCGGTATCTTCGTGGATTGGTCCAGGAGCAGCCATGCCAGATCCAACATCACCTGTATAGACTGCCACCAGGCCCAGGCCTCTGACGCGGATGTCAGCCAGGCGCATTACAAACAGTACGAGCGCACCGACAACCCCTGGGGCAAAGCGGAATACCGGGTGCCGGTGTCTGCGGTGGTGACTCCCAAGGACTGCTCCCGGTGTCATCCCGACGAAGTCAAGCAATATGACAGAAGCAAGCACGCCCACACCGTGGAAATCATCTGGAAAATCGACCCCTGGCTGAACGCCGGGCTGAACAGCACCATCCAGAGATCTTCTGGCTGCTACAAATGCCATGGCTCGGTGCTCAAAATCAAAGACGGCAAATTGGACACCACGACCTGGCCCAATGTGGGGGTGGGGCGGGTCAACCTGGATGGGAGTCTGGGCAGTTGCAGCAGTTGCCACACCCGTCACCGCTTTGCGATTATGGATGCCAGAAAGCCTGAGGCCTGCGGCGCCTGCCACTTGGGGCCGGACCACCCCCAGATCGAGATTTACAAGGAATCCAAACACGGCGATATTTACGACGCTTTCAAGCAGGAGTACAACTGGAACGCGGCGGCCGGGACCTGGACCCCGGGGGTTGACTATCGCGGCCCCACCTGCGCCTCCTGCCACATGTCCGGGGCCGGCAAGGTGTTGACCTCGCATGACGTCACCGAACGGCTTTCCTGGGAACTCCAGGCGCCGCTTACCGTGCGTCCTGCTGATTTTGCGGCCTTCCCGGCCAAGACCGATTGGCAGGTGGAGCGGCAAAAGATGAAGGACATCTGCCTCCAGTGCCATGAGAATGCCTGGGTGGATGACCACTATATCCAGCTCGACCAGGTGGTCAAGGATTATAACGAAATTTACTTTGCGCCCATGAAGAAAAAACTGGACGAGCTGTATGCCAAAAATCTCATGGACCCCAAAGCGTTTTTCCGGGAGCCGTTATATTTCGAGTTTTATGAATTGTGGCATCACGAAGGGCGGCGGGCCCGCATGGGCGCCGCCATGATGGCCCCGGACTATACCTGGTGGCACGGCTTCTATGAGTGCAAAAAGCGCTACGTCAGCTTCATGAAAGAGGCCGATGAACTGCTCAAGCACAACCAGAAGGCTTATCAGGCCCCGGTATTCCCGGGGGCCACCGGCAGCACCGAAAAGCCGCCGGAGGTCTTTGGCACACAACCCGCCACCCCGTCTGGCCCGGCCCCGGCGCCGGTGAAGAAGTAACCACAGAATGACGTAATAAAAAGGGAGCCTCTTGCAAATTGTAGCCGCAGGCTTCAGCCTGCGCTGGCCACAGGCTGAAAAATCGCTGCCGGCAGCGATTCAGTCAGCACCCACAAAGAATCTTTACCCCTGAAATGCATGTTGCACAAGGATGACCCCGCCCCCGATCAAGGCAGGCCGTGCGCCTGCCTTGGTTTTTTCAGGACCTTGGTCGAAAAACAATGTGGTCCATGGAAGCGGTCCCAGGAATTGGTGGCCGGAACCCACCTTGAGGTTTATGTGCTTTTTGCCTGCTGAGGGTTGCGACGCGTCTCGCTTGCAAAGCGAAATTGTTCTAAAAAGCCCTTTTACGGGCTGCCGCCACCAGGAAGGCGCCGCAGGGAAGCCGGAGAGTCCTACCCAGGCGCTCCAGAAAAGGATAATAGCGGAGCAGACGGGGAACGGGCAAGGGGGGGAAGAAGACGGCCTGACGTTGGCTGATTTCATCAAGATTGCGGGTGCTGAGAAGCAAACGCTGCAATTCCCCCGGGGAGATGAACCGGACTTCCCGCCATAGGGAGGGCCTGGACCAGGCTTTCAGGAGGCGCTTCAGAGTCCACAGGCTGTAGCGGTTCAGCAGAGCCAGGAGCAGGAAGCCCCCGGGGCGGAGCACCCGCACCATCTCCCCCACTGCCCGCAGGCGATCGGCCATAAAATCCAAGGCCAGTATGGAGATCACCCCGTCAAATTGATCTTGGGGGAACGGCAGGGCAGCAGCCTCGCCCCTGATCCAGGCGAGGGGAACATGGCGCTGCCGGGCTTTTTCCTGGGCGGCCGCCAGCATGGGGCCGGAGACGTCCAACCCGACCAGCCTTGCGCCCTTGCGGGCCAGTTCCAGGGAGATGTTGCCGGTGCCGCAGCCCACCTCGAGAACCAGCCGGCCGTGAAGATCCGGGAGGAGGGCAAAGATGGCCTCTTTCTCCACCCGGTCCACCAGGTGCCCCAAGGGGGTGGCATACCAGCGGTCATAAGAAGCGGCCTGGCTGTCAAAGGACAAAGCCACGGCTCCACCCCTCAGTCCTCCCCGCCTTCCGGGGGAGTGAGACCGAAGCGCTTGATCTTGCGGCGCAGGGTGTTCTTGTCGATGCCCAGTTCCCGGGCCGTGGCCAGGCGGCGCCAGCAGTTCCTTTCCAGGGCCTCCCAGAGGGCCCGTTTTTCTATTTCCGCCAGGGTCAGCCCGGTAAATAAGGGGCCGGCGTGATAATCCGGCCGCAGGTGCTCCGGCAGGTGCCGGGGCTGGATAAGTCCGGCGGAGCACAGGATAAAAGCGTGTTCGATGGCGTTTTCCAGTTCCCGGATGTTGCCCGGCCAGTCGTGGTTCATGAAGATGGCCAGGGTTTCGTAGCTCAAACCCAAGACTTTTTTGTCCTGAAGCTTGTTGAAACGGGCGATGAAATGCTCGGCCAGCAGGGGGATGTCTTCCTTGCGCTGCGCCAGACGGGGCAGTTTGAGCTTCACCACGTTAATGCGATAATACAGATCCTTTCTGAAACTCCCCTCTTCCACCAGTTGGGCCAGGTCCTTGTGGGTGGCGGTGACGATGCGGACGTCGGCCTTCATGGTGCGGGAGGAGCCCAGCGGCGTGTAGGTCTTTTCCTCCAGGACGCGGAGGAGTCCCACCTGGAGGGCAGGGGAAATGTCCCCGATCTCATCCAGGAACAGGGTGCCTTTTTCTGCCATGGCGAAGCGGCCCTGTCGGTCCCGGCGGGCATCGGTGAACGCGCCGGCGGTGTGGCCGAAGAGCTCGGATTCCAGGAGGGTGTCAGGCAAGGCGCCGCAGTTGACCGCGACAAAAGGCCCCCGGGCGCGGCGGCTCAGGGTATGGAGGGCCCGGGCCACCAGCTCCTTGCCGGTGCCGCTTTCTCCTTCGATGAGCACGGTGCTGTCGGTGCGGGCCACCTCCGGCAGGAGGGCGAAGATCTTCTGCATCAGGGGTGATTTGGAGATGATATCCCCGAGGCGGTAGCGGCGCTGAATTTCCTTGCGCAGCTCCTCCACCAGGCTCAGGTCCCGGAAGGTTTCCACCCCGCCGATGATCTCTCCCGCTTCGTTTCTGAGCAGCGCGGTGCTGATGCTGATGGGAATTTCCTTGCCGTCGGCCCGCAGAATGGCAATGGGCTGGTTGACCACCGGCTGGCCCGTTTCCATAGTATGCCTCAGGACACAGGCCGAGTCACAGACATTGGCCCGGAAAACCTCGCAGCAAGGCCGGCCCAAAGCCTCCGCCGCCGGGATACCGGTGATTTCTTCCGCGGCCCGGTTGAAGGAGGTGACACGCCAATCCAGGTCCACGGTGAAGACACCGTCGGCAATGCTGTCGAGAATGACCGTTGAGGGGGAAAACTCGGGCGCGGGACAGGGCGACGCCGGCTTCTGGACTGGCCGGGAAGCTGCATTCAGGGGCTTTGGCGCCTCAAGTTGTCGATTTCCGACCGTAAGTGCTCCCAGATCTCGGTAAGAAGTGCCTGTAATCTTTTATTATTATATTCTATTATGGTCTTGCCTTCAACCTGGGCGCGGGTGAAATCCGGGTCAAAGGGCAGGTGCCCCAAAAAAGGATAACCCCGGTCAGCGCAGAATTGTTCAATTTCTCGAGCGGCCTGCCAATGGAGGTCGGCCTTGTTGACCAGCACCAGGACCGGCAGGCGGAAGTGGTCAGCCAGGGCCGCCACCCGTTGCAGGTCATGTTTGCCGGAAACCGTGGGTTCAGCCACCAGGAGCACGGCCTGGGCGTTGCCCAGGGAGGAGATCACCGGACAGCCGATGCCCGGAGGGCCGTCGGTGAGGATAAAGGGCCGGTGGTCAACCTCGGCGAGCCGCCGAGCCTCCCCGCGGACCAGGGTCACCAGCTTGCCGGAATTTTCCTCGGCAATCCCCAAGCGGGCGTGCACCAGGGGACCGAAGCGGGTGCGGGAGATGTACCACTCGCCGCAATGATTGTCGGGAAACCGGACGGCCCGGGCCGGGCAGAGGTGGAAGCAGACCCCGCAGCCCTCGCAGAGCAGAGGATTGATGACCAAGTCGTCACTGATGGCATGGAAGCGGCACCAGTTTAAACAGTCACCACACTTAAGGCACAGTTCCGGATCGATGGCCGCCTTGTGACCGGCAGTGAAATCGTGTCTCTCCAGAACCTCGGGGCTCAGGAGTAAATGCAGGTCCGCGGCGTCCACATCAGCGTCGCAGAGCACTTTATCCGGCACCAAGGCCGCCAGGGCCCCCACTATGCTGGTCTTGCCGGTACCGCCCTTGCCGCTTAACACCACTATTTCATTGATTTCAGTCATGGCTCAATTTTGTTCAGGCTGGCCGAACGTTTTTTGCAGGTTATCGAAAAGGGTCAGCATCATGTCCCGCCATTCGGGGAACTCCTCCACCAATACTCGGCCCCGGGCATAGGCTTTTGCCGCCTGGCGGTCAAAGGGGATTTCCAGGAGGATGGGGATATGTTCCCAGGCCGCGTAGTCGTGCACCCGGCGGTCCCCCAAGTCGGCGCGGTTGATCACCAGGCCCATGGGAAGCTGGAGCTCCCGGACGGCCCCCACCGCCAATTTCAGGTCATAGAGTCCGAAGGGAGTGGGCTCGGTAACCAGAAGCACCCCATCGCTTCCCCACAGCGTGGTCACCACCGGACAGGAAGTGCCCGGCGGCGCGTCAATGATGGTAAGGCCATCGGGTTTTGCTTCGGCTTTCACCCGGCGGATCAGGGGCGGCGCCATGGCCTCCCCTACCCGGAGACGCCCGTGGACAAAGCGGATATTTTCCCGGTAGCCTACCTCCACGAGGCCGATGGCGCGGGTCTGGGACCTGACGGCATCCTCCGGACAGACGAGAAAGCAGCCGCCGCAACTGTGGCAGAGTTCCGGAAAGGTCAGGGCCGTTTCAGGGAGAACGGCAATGGCGTTGAACTGACAGATATCCTGGCACTTGCCGCAGAAAGTGCATTTCTCCAAGTCGATTTCCGGGACCTCCAGTTGAAACTCATAGCTCCGCTGGATCTCGGGTTTGAGGAAAAGGTGGGCGTTGGGCTCCTCCACATCGCAGTCCAGGAACTGCACCGGCCCTTCCAGGGCCGCCGCCAGATTGGTGGCGATGGTGGTCTTGCCGGTGCCCCCCTTGCCGCTGGCTATAGTGATGATCATGGTTTCGTTGTCCTGTTCTCCCCCAAAATTCTCTGTAACCTTTCAGCTTCGCAGGGCAGACCCGGGGATTGGGAAAAATGGAGCACTAGCTTTCCCCTTGAAGGGCGCACCCCCGGGTGCGTCCTCCCCTCCCAGATGCGTCACATTATCCCCGGACCAGCCGCTGACCACAGCGGGGACAATGCACCTGGTGACAGGGAATGCCCCGTTCATGGGATTGTTGGTGGCCGCACTCCGGACAGATACAGATTCTTCCGGTTTTCGAACCCGCGGGGGAAGCCTGCGCCCCGCGGCCCGGGCCGGGTTCCCGGTGCAGGCCGGGACACCTCCCGCCGCCGAACCCGGACTGGTAGCGCCTCGGGCCACGGCAACCCGGCAGATAAAACCGCGGTTGATCCAGTTGATTGGACCAATACGAACGCAGGACCTCCTCAATATCCCCGGCCACACCGCAGACCACCGTAATCCCCAGCACCTGGGCGTAATGCCGTAGATCGGGACTTAAGGCGCCACAGATCAGGGTTTTCACTCCCTGCTCCCGGAGAAACTCCAGGCGCCGGCCTGCCTCCAGGTGAGAGACATTGAGCTCCTGGGGAACACTTTGAGACGCAGGTTTCTCAGGATATATCCTGATGCTGGAGCACCAATTCAACACCGGGGCGACCCGGTCGCGCAACACGGGGATGGCGAGCATTCAACCTCTTGGCCCATGGGTTTGGTCAACTCCGGCAATCCCCCGCCACAGGGATGCCGGGGAGGGCTTGACCATTACCTGACACCAGTGAAAGCAGAATGCGTGCCAAACAAAAGTTCCCCTATTTTCAAGGAGATATCTGCCTGGAAGTCTAACCCTGGGTGCACTCTACACCCAGGCCGCGGGAAGGGCCAGAGGGAGAGCGGCTGGGAAGCGGCGGCGATCGGAAGGGTTAAAACCACCCCCGAAACTTACGTCTGTGTTCTCAGGCGCAGATCGTATCTCAGACCTCGAAGGTCTGGTGGAGGGCCGGGAGCATCACCCTGGTATATCCCAGGTCGCGGCGCAGGTGATCGGCGAGTATCTGGGCGGCCTCCGGTTCGCCGTGCACTACAAAGATCTGTTCCGGCCTTTTCCTGAAGGCCCCGACCCAGCGCAGCAAGCCCTGCTGATCGGCATGGCCGCTGAAGCCGTTCAGGGTTACCACTTCAGCTTCCAGTTGGTATTCCATGCCGAAGATCCTGACCACCGGCTGCCGTTCCACCAAGCGGCGGCCCAGGGTGTTGGGGGCCTGCCAGCCGACGATAAGCACCGTGTTCCTGGGGTCCCCGATATTTCTTTTCAGGTGGTGCTGAATCCGGCCGGCCTCCGCCATGCCCGAGGCGCTGATAATCACACAGGGACCCTGACGGTCATTCAGGGCCTTGGATTCCTCGACATCCCGGATGTAAGTCAATTTTTTGAAGCTGAAGATATCGCCTTCGGGATCACGGAGAATCTGGTCCCGGGTTTCCTGGTCGAAACAGTCCGGGTGCCGGCGGAAAACTTCGGTGGCGTTAACCGCCAGGGGGCTGTCCACAAACACCGGCATGTCGGGCAGATTGCCCTGATTATAGAGGTTGTTGAGGAGATAGACGAGCATCTGGGTGCGCTCCACGGCAAAGGCCGGGATGATCACTTTGCCCCCGCGCTCGTAGGTCCGCCTGACGGTATTTTCCAACTCTCTGGCCGAGTCCTCGATGGGAGGGTGGAGCCTGCCGCCATAGGTGCTCTCGATGAGAAGAATGTCAGCTTCCTCGATTAAGGTCGGGTCCTTGAGAATCGGCACGTCGGTGCGGCCCAGATCCCCCGAGAAGACCAGCCTTCGGGTGGGGTGCCCGTTGTCCTCGGCAAAATCCAGGACTACGATGGCGCTCCCCAGCAAATGGCCGGCATCATGAAGGGTGAGGGTGACCCCCGGCCCCAGCAGATAGGGTTCGTCATAGTCGATCCCCTGGAAATACTTGAGGGAAGCGGACGCATCCTCCTGGGTGTAAATGGGGTCAACCGGGGGTTCGCCGCGTTGTTGCCGCTTTTTATTGACATAGGCCACGTCCATTTCCTGGATATGGCCGCTGTCGAGGAGCATGGCAGCGCACAGGTCCACCGTCGCCGAGGTGCAGATAATTTTGCCCCGGAACCCCCGGCGCACCAGGTTGGGGATATTGCCGGAATGGTCGATGTGGGCATGGGAAAGCACCAGGACATCAATCTCGGCGGGATTAAAAGGAAAATTCCGGTTCCGCTTCCTGGCCTCATCCCGTTTCCCCTGATACAGGCCGCATTCCAACAGAATCCTTTGGCCGTTCAGAGTGATCAGGTGCTGGGATCCGGTAACGGTCTGGACGGCTCCGTTGAAGGTAATACGCATAACTCGGCCCCTTCATAAAAATTGTGGGCACCAGGAAGTTGGAGAAAGCCGGGGCCCACAAGATTTCCTGGTTGTTATCATAGTCCGGGGAGTTGCCGGAGACAAGGGAAATAGCATGGCGGGGAGACTGCCATGACCTCTGGCAGGAAAGTTCCCTGGACCTGCCGGAGAATTGCGGGCAAGCCGGGGGGCCCTCGCACTGTCTTTCTTCTCAGGCACATTCATAGAGTCGGGCCTGTAACACCATGCATCGGCAGGGTGGAGGTTCCTCCTGGTTTTCAAGAGAGCAACCGGTGGGACAGGCTTTCCAGACTGTGCAGGGGCAGGCTGAAGCCTGTGGCTCCAGATGCAAGTGGCTCACTTTTTAAGAAAATTTTCTCTGTCTTGAAGAATTATTCTTCTCACCTAAGAAAAAATGAGACACTTTTCCCGGAGAACTGCTGCGCATAAATCTCAATTTTTCAGTTATTTCATATAATTTTAAAAATTGCAGCACATTCTGGGCTTGGCATTATTTTTGCGTATATCGGGAACTGCAGTGGATCAGTACGACATAAGGCTGGAAGGAGATATGAGCAGAGTGCTGCGAATTTTACTCTCTTGGCTCCGGGACACCAGGGGAGCCGTTATGGTTGAATTTGCCGTCATCTCTGTCGTTTTTCTGCTGATCGTCGTCGGGATAATGGACCTGGGCCATGCTTTTTACATGGACCAGGTGATCACCAACGCCAGCCGGGAAGGGGCCCGCTACGGCGTGGTGTATCAAACCAATGCTTCCGGCGTTCGCCTGGCCCCGATTAGTTTCTCCCCAACAATTCAACAACATTTACTGGATGCAGACAAATGGAATCTGCGAGCTCTGTTGCCCTCAGATGCCAATGTCCAGGTAATTCCGGGGGGAGCCGGATACACCAGCGGTAATTCTGGGGATCCTTTGACAGTCCAGGTTACAGCCGTAAAAACCTGGTGGGTACTGGACAATTTTATTCCGGGCCTGGGGAGCAGCAAGACCCTGAGCGCCACCACGGTCATGCGCTTGGAATAAGAGGGCGGGACTGTCCCGTGCCCGAGAAGATAGTCCCGGTCGGGGGGGCCGCCGGAGCGGCGGGGGAGGACCCCACACCTGATCATGGAGGAGAAAATAATGTTTGTGCGGTTAAGAAAATTCGTCCAGGGGACAGAGGGGACCATCATGGTTTTGTCGGCCCTGGGACTGGTGGCCTTTCTGGGGTTCGCCAGCCTGGCCATCGACATGGGCCACCTCTACGTCGTCCGCAACCAACTCCAAAACGTCGCCGATGCCGCCGCTCTGGCCGGCGCCAGACAACTCATCAAAGAAGATCCCAGCACCAAGTTGGCGTACGTTGACAGCCAGGGGGCACATGATGCCGCGCTGGGCGTCGCCCAGAACCAGGCCCAGCTTTCGGGCCTGCCCACGGTGGCTGACGGGGACAGGACCGATTTGAAGATCGAATATGGCCATTGGGATATCTACGCGGGCAATCCCAACACGGCCTGGACGGCTACCGATGGCAGCGCCAATTCCGATAGCAATGCGGTGCGGGTGTCCATCAAGCGGGCTGACGGGGTGGCCTTCGGCCCGGTCACCAACTTTTTAGCCGGGATTTTGGGATACCAGACCTCCACGGTCTCGGCTACGGCCACGGCATATCTGGGTTTTGCCCAGAAAACCCTTGACGGCGGCGTCACCCTGCCCATTGCCCTGCCCACCGATGCCGTAAAGACGACTGACAGCCAGGAGAAAAACTCCTGGTGGGCCCAATGGCTGGGACCCCGGGAGGCCGTGGCGGCCACCACCAAGACCCTGTACTTTTTTGACTATCCTCTGTTCATAACCCCAACGAACAAAACCAACCAGGTTGCGAACATATATACGAACACACTACAAACTACGATTCCTCACTGGCTGAGCGAAACCTCAAATGATTTCACCACAGGCCCAATTAACCACATTGCCAACACCACAAAACCATCCCCAGACCCCTTGGCAGTGGGTACAAAGTTGGGGGTAAAACTGGCCTGGTCAGTAGGTTCTAAAACCAAGATGCCGTCTCTGGAAGTGGGTCAGGGTCAAAGTGGAACTCCACAACTGTACGCCGGCAGTGAGTGGAAGTGGGATGACCGTTCCACGGCACTCTTTGATGCCCTGAAAAAGGCCTATACCAAAAATAAAGATGCACATAATAAATGGCGGGTCCTGCTGCCGGTCTATGCCCAAAAGACCGCGGCCAATCCCCCGAACCAGGGGCTGTGGAGGCTGGCCCGGTTCTTCAGCTTCGGCCCTGCCCCGGCGTATGCCTGCGTGCAGTATGTACCGAACGTCCAGGTCCTGGGCTTTACTGTGGCGGATATTACCGCTGTCAACTATAATTCCAGCTGTACGCAATGCAGTTCCACCGATCTCACCTGCCTCAATAAAGACACCAGTTGCAGTCGTACAAACTATGCACAAATTGATGTCTATCCTGGTTCAAGCGGTGTGGCGCCTTTAGGAGGCGAATCGGGCGGCAACGACAACAGTCACATCACTTCCGGCGGTACAAGCGGCAAGGGCACCTATTCACTTACAGATATTAAGTTGGTGCAATAACTCTCCCTGCGCTGCCGGGGAAGACCGCACGGTCTTCCCCGGTTTTTTTGGGCCTGCCCGCAGCCTTGGCCCGGCGAGTATACCCGCAAAAAGCAGGGAATCTGCCCCAGACGAGGAAAGAGTCTGGCAAGTCCGGGAATTTCCTGATAAGATAGAGATAAGGGAAAATTACCTGACAGGTTTGCCTGCCAGAATACCGCAGGTCGCAGCTGAGAGCGCGGCCTTTTTTGCGCAAACCTGGAGTCTTACTGGCGCTCATCACCACCGGGGGGATGCTCACCTTGAGGGCCTGTGAGCTTGTCAAGCGGGCGGGAGGCATGGTAAGGTTCCGGGTGAATGAACTGGTGGCGGATTGCAGCCAGGAAAAGGTGAAGGGTCGCCCATGAGTTTTACCGTTTGGTTTACCGGTCTGCCGTGCTCCGGGAAGACCACCCTGTCACGGCGTCTCTATCATTATTTGAAGAACATTGACTGTCAGGTGCATCTCATGGACGGGGACGCCATCCGGGCGCAACTGCCCCGCCCCCTGAGTTTCAGCAAGGAGGACCGGGACCTGCATGGACGCAGGCTGGGCGATCTGGCCCAGAGCATGAACGATAAGGGGGTTATCTGCATTGTGGCTGCCATCACCCCTTATGCAGATACCCGGGAGCATAACCGCAGGAAATTGACCAATTACATCGAGGTCTTTTGCAGTTGCCCGGTGGCAGTGGCGGAGAGTCGCGACAGCCGTGGGCTCTATGCCAAGGCGCGCTGCGGCAAGATTTCCCATTTCACCGGTGTCTCCGACCCCTACGAGGAGCCCGAAGCACCGGAGGTGGTGGTGCTTACCGAACAGGAAGAGATCGACGCCAGTCTGGCCAAGATACTGGCTTATCTGGAAAAACAAGAGCTTATTCAAGCGGCCCCGCGACCTTCCCGGCAGCAGGAGATCGAGCCCCGGGAAGCGAGTCCGGCTAGTTGAAGCTGACCTCCTCCCCCGGCCCGAGAGGCGGGATCAAGGGGTAGTTATAGCGGGCGAAGTTGAAGGTCCAGCGCCTGCTTACCGTGGCCCGGTCTGCCTCCACCAGCCGGTGCCGGTTCTTTTTATACCTGCCCAGTTTTCCGAGATACCCCGCAACATTTTGCCAGCAACGGTCAAAATTCGGCAAATTGAGCTCCCCATACAGGCGTTCAAGACACCGGCGCGGGGAAGTCTCCAGATCTTCAAAGCGCACCTCGGTGAAGGAACCGGGCGGGATCAGGCAACGGTCCCGCTCGAAGAGGGCATACAGTTCCGTGTACCAGGAGAGAATGAGTTCATCCAGCCTGCGGGGATCAGCCTTCTGGAGATGGGAATAGGATAGCCCGTGACGCCAGAGTTTTTGGGAGGAAAGATAGACGGCATAGGGATTGCGGACAATATGGATGAATTTGGCTCCGGGAAACATCTCAAGCAGGATGGGAATCCGCCCCAGGTGCGGGGGAGATTTGAGCACAATACGTTTGTTTTTGGAAAAACTGATTTTTTTAAGGAAAAGCCGGAAATTTGCTTGCCAGTGGGCCAAGGCGCCGGGGGGCAGTTTGGCGGGATCCACCGTGGAGTAGGCGCCGTCCCCGGTGGCGGGAAACATGGCCACCAGGTACGGAGAAATGCCGGAGAGGGCAGCCAGGGCCATCTCCTCTTCATGAGGAGTGCCGCCGTGGATGGCGACATTGTCCATGGGCCTCTTGCCGGGTGTGAAGGCGTTAAAGATGCCCGCGCCCCAGGGCTGGGTGTAGACAAAGTGGTGGGGAAACATGGCCTGGTAGGAGGTGGGGCAGGTGAGAGTCGGGTCGCAGTTCAACAGATTGTGGAGATGGGTGGTGCCGCTGCGCCAGTAGCCCAGAATGAAGATGGGGGGAGCCACCAGTGGGGCGGCGGCGATGTCCTTCCCGTCCACGGCATCCTCGAGACGGGCAAGGTAGGAGTTGAACCCTGCCACAATCAGAAGATAAGCCAGGCGGTGAAGGTATCGCCAATTTACCCGCAACCGGTTGCGCAGAAGCACCGTGCACAAGGTGCCGAGTTTCATGCCCGGGACCGCCTGCTGAGCCAAGGGCCGCAAGCCTGGCGAGAATCTGCTGATAACCTTTACATAGGGCCTGTCAACTTTTTCCTTTTCCAAAAAGATAGTTCCTCTCAACCGAAGGAAATGCTGTCGCCGGGTGCCAGGGGGGGCAACAGGGGATAATCGTAGCGCTTGAAGAAAAAGCGCCACCTCTGGTTAATCAGGGCCCGCACCTCTTCGGTCAAGGTATAGGTATTTTTTTTGTACCCTTTCAGGCCATCCAGGTAAGCAGAAGCTCGCGGCCAGAAATCTTCAAAGCCCGGCAGGCCCAACCCCTGATAAATCTTTTGCAAGGAGTGGCGGGGAGATTTTTCCAAGTCCTCAAAGCGCAGTTCGTGGAGGTCTCCCGGCGGAATGAGTTTCCGGTCCCGCTCGAACAGGGCGAACAGTTCCGTATACCAGGACAGGATGACCTCCTGGATGAGCAGGGGATCCGGCTTCTGGAGATGAGAGAGGGCATGGCCGCGGCGCCAGTTCTTCTGGAAGGATTGATAGACCACATAGGGGTTTCGGGTGATATGCACAAATTTGGCGCCGGGAAACATCTTCAGCAGGACTGGTATGCGCCCCAGATGAGGAGGGGACTTAAGCACAATGCGTTTGCCCTTGGAAAAGCTGAGTTTTTTCATGAAATACCGAAAGGCCTCCTGCCACTCCGCCAAGGCCCCCGGAGGAAGCTGGGCCGGGTCCACAGCCGAGTACCCGTCACTGGCGGTCACCGGAAACAGGATGCGCAGATAGGGCGATACGCCGGTAAGCGCAGCCAGGGCCATTTCCTCTTCGTGAGGGGTGTCGCCATAAAACCTCACGTTATCCATGGGCCTTTTGCCCGGCGACAGATAATTGAACAGTTTGACCCCCCAGGGCTGGCTGTAGGCAAAGTGGTGGGGGAACATGACCTGATAGGCAGTGGGGCAGGTGAAGTTGGGATCCAGGCTCAGGAGGTTGTGCAGATGGCTGGTGCCGCTGCGCCAGTAACCCAGAATAAAAATGGGCGGGGCGACGAGGTCGGTCGCGGCGATTTCCTTGCCATTCATGGCCTCCTCAAAAAGGCTCATATACGAGTTGAAGGCGGCCAGGGCCGCAAGGAAGGCCAACCGGGGGAGATAGCGCCAGTGCACCCGGCACTGGTTGCGGCAGAGCGATGCGGCCAGAGTCCTCAGGGACATTCCCATGATGGTTTGTTGGAATAAGGCAGGCATAGGGCGCGTCATGTAACGAATGGGTAGAAAATTAATCATAGAATTTTTAAACTTAGCATGTTAGCTGTGCTAAAGTAAGTGAAATTTTTCCCGGATGGTACGGCACAGGAGACAGCGTCCATCATCCCGCCGGGCCGGGGCTTTTGGCCGGGGGATGAGGGAATAAGCTTAGGAAACCTTTTCGCAGCCGAGGGAAGCAGATATGGCACCGGATAATTTAGAGCAGCACGGCATCAGAAATGTCAAGGCCCTGCACTGGAACCTCACCACATCGGCCCTGTATGAGCAGATCATTGCCGGCCAGGAAGGCCTCATCGCCCACCTGGGGCCGGTGGTGGTGCGTACCGGGGCCTACACCGGGCGTTCCCCCCGGGACAAATTCATCGTCTATGAACCCTCGAGCGCCGATCACATCGCCTGGGGAGAGCAGAACCAATCCATGGCCCCGGAAAAGTTTGAAATTCTCCACGCCCGCCTGTTGGCCTTTTTGCAGGGGCGGGAGCTGTTTATTCAGGATTGTTATGCCGGAGCCGACCAGCAACACCGGATTCCCATCCGCGTCATCACCACCCAGGCCTGGCAAAGCCTGTTCGCCCGCAACCTCTTTGTGCAGATCAAAGACAGAAAAGAACTGGAGCGGCATCAGCCCCAGTTCACCATTATCAGCGCGCCCAACTTCCACGCCGTGCCGGAGTTGGACGGGACCAATTCCGAGGCCTGCATCATCGTCAATTTCGCCCAGCGTCTGATTCTCATCGGGGGAACCAGCTATGGCGGCGAAATCAAGAAGTCGGTATTTACTATCCTGAATTACTATCTGCCCCAGAAAGAGGTTCTTTCCATGCACTGCTCCGCCAACATGGGGGAGAAAGGGGACGTGGCCATCTTTTTCGGGCTGTCGGGCACCGGCAAGACCTCCCTGTCCGCGGATCCGACCCGGCGCCTTATCGGGGACGACGAGCACGGCTGGTGGAGCGGCGGCGTGTTCAACTTCGAGGGGGGCTGCTACGCCAAAATGATCCGTCTGAACCCCGAGGCGGAACCGGAGATTTACGCCTGCACCCGGCGCTTCGGCACCATCCTGGAAAATGTCGGCATTGACCTGGAGACCAGGCGGTTAGACCTGAATGACGACTCACTGACGGAAAACACGCGGGGGGCTTACCCCATCTCCCACCTGCAAAACATCGTGCGGGAAGGGGTGGGGGACCATCCCAAAAATATTTTCATGCTCACCTGCGACGCTTTTGGGGTTTTGCCGCCGATTTCCCGGCTGACCCCGGAGCAAGCCACCTATCACTTTTTGTCCGGCTATACCGCCAAGGTGGCGGGCACCGAGCGGGGCATGGGCACTGAGCCCACGGCCACCTTCAGCACCTGCTTCGGCGCGCCTTTCATGGCCTTGCCGGCGGAGGTCTACGCCCGGCTTTTCCGGGAGAAGGTGCAGCGCCACAAGGCCACCTGCTGGCTGGTGAACACCGGGTGGACCGGGGGTTCTTTCGGGGTGGGGCACCGCATGGACATCGGCCACACCCGGGCCCTGCTCCGGGCGGCGCTCACCGGCGTCCTGGACAAGATGTCTTTCCACCAGGACCCCACCTTCGGGCTGTTCGTACCGGACAGCGTGCCGGGGGTTCCCGACGACATCCTGCATCCCCGGAATACCTGGGCTGACCAGGCAGCCTACGACCGGGTGGCCAAGGAACTGATCGCCAAATTTGCCGCCAATTTCGCCGAGTATGCGCCCAAGGTGGAGCCGGCGGTGCGGGAGGCCGGCCCCGGGGCGCAGGTGTAAGCGCGGGTTGCCGGCATACCAATGATTTGCACGGAGGGGCGAGAGGGCATCGCCTCTCCGCAAGCTTAGTCGTGCGGCTACATGTATTGCCTTTCGGACTGCATCCCCTTCCCTCAGGCGAGCTTTTCACCCCAGACTGCATACACCGGGTCGGCAAAACGCATCCTGGGATAGTAGCGGTCAGCCCGGGGCCGGGGCCAGCCCCGGGAGGAGAAGGTTTTCAGGTTTCCAAAGGCCCCGCTCCTCAGGAAGTATTCCAGCACCAGGCCTATCCGCTCGAATTCGTGCAGCTCAGTCCAAATTTTCACCACCTTGGGGGGAAACCAGCGGTGGGAGAAGGTGTGGATAAAAAGTCCGCCGGGCCTCAGCACCCGGGCCGCTTCAGCGAAGACCTCGAATGGCCTCACCAGGTATTCCACCGAAAGATTACAGATAACTGCGTCGAACTGCCCGTCGGCAAAGGGTAGATCGGGGTCCGTGTTCAAGTCATGGATCAGGTGGCTGGTCAGTTGCGGGTTATGCTGCAGTTCCGCCGCGTTCATCCCCAGCCCCACCAGGCTGCCCAGTTCCAGGCCATGGGGCAGATGGGACTGCCAACTGCTCATGAGGTCAAGGACAGCCAGGCCCGGTTTGAGCAGCCGGCTGTAAAGCGCGGCCATGATAGCCTGGGCCTGGGTGTCAACGTGGCTCACCAGGCGGGGCTGGGCGAAAAAGGCGCGGTCGTCGCCTTCGTCTTCCCGATGGAAGGGATCGTCCTCAAAAAAGTCCGTGGGCAGCCCCTGGTAACGCGCCTCAATACCCGGCCCGCTCGTGAGAATGTCCAGCCAATCCAGGCACTCACCCCCCTTTTCGTCCCGTTTTTGCTTGATCTCCCGGACCATTACTTCGAGGGTAAGGAAGCGGCCGGCCAGGGGATGGTTGAAATCGGCGGTAAATTTGCCGCCCTGCCTGTCAATGCAGCGAAACGGGGTGGGGTTGCCGAAATAGCCCATGAGCAAATACTTAGGGTAAAACCGCCCCACATGGGGAGGGCGAGTCCCGCTGGCGAAGCTTTCCAGGGCAAACTCATACTTTTTATCGGTCTGATATTGCGGCAGATATTTTCCCGGAGACAGGTTAAGCTTGAAACTGCTTCCCGGTTCGGCGTTCTCCAGGTATCCTGCCAACGAAGGCATACACAAATCACTCTCCCGCCACGGATTGAAGGGCACAAACAATTCTTCGCAATGGGCTGCCTCCCGGCTTTCCCAGGTGAGCCGCCAGACGGAGTCCACCAGCAGACGCAGCTTATTCATCTATCAAAAATACCTCGTATTATCGTAAAAAATAAAGAGCAAACGCCTTCTTCCCTTACCACAAGGTTAGGTATAAACAGGGGGGAGTCAAGGCTCTGAGCCGGGCAAACGCAGGCTAAATTTTCATGGCCCGATAGAGACCCCCCACGCGTATGAACATCCTTCGCAGGTGCGGACCGGTGTGTCCGCCCGCTGGTATACCAAATTGAGGTCGTGGTGGTAAGCGGCAGACTTTAGCCTGCGCTGGGTCCGGTTTTGCCGTGCTCTGAAGAGGGAATGACTTGCTTGATGGTCCTTGCTGGCAGGGCGCACACGCGGGTGCGCTAGGAAATTTCCACGCGAAAGCCTGAAGCTGCATGGTTCGGTAAAGTTCCTCTCTTTCAGGCCGGCCTGGTTTTCGCCAGGCGCTGCCGCCGGGTTTCGAAGAGGGCCACCGCGCCGGCCGCCGCGGCATTCAGCGAACTCACGGCTTCCGAGGCCAAGGGGATGGCCAGTACCATATCGCACTGCCGGCGCACCCGGGGACGGATGCCGGTGTCTTCGCCGCCGATGACCAGGGCCAGGGGCACGGTGAGGTCAGCCTCGTAGAGGCTTTGGTCAGCCCCGGCGTCGGCACCCGCCACCCACAGATCCGCTTCTTTCAGACGCATGAGCGTCTCGGCCAGATTGGTGACCCGGCAGACCGGCAGAACCTCCAACGCCCCGGCCGCGGCCTTGATGACGGTTGGGGTCACTCCGGCGGCCCGGTCCTTGGGAATGATGAGACCGTGGGCCCCGGCCGCCAGAGCGCTGCGGCAAAGATTTCCCAGGTTCATGGGATCGGTGAGGGAGTCCGCCACCACCAGGAGGGCAGGTTCCCGCAGTGCCGCGAGTCTGCCCAGCAACTCCTCCAGCTCCAGATAGGCAAAGGCCCCCCGCCTGGCCGCAATCCCCTGGTGGTTGGCGGTGCGGCAGAGCCGGTCCAGGGCGGACCGGGGCACCTGCTTCAGGCGGAGGCCCTGGGCCCGGGCCAGATTCCGCGCCTCGGCGAGGCATCTTCCCCCCAGGCCTCCGGCCACCAGGATTTCCTCCAGGCTGGCATTTCCCCGGCGCAGCGCCGCCAACACGGGCTGGCGGCCATAGATGATGGTGGTCATGGTGATTCCTTTGGGGCTGCCCGGCCGGGTTTGCCCCTACCCTCCTGTTCTTCCCCGGCAAACGGAATATTGCCGAGGCCTCTCTTTGGCAATAGGCCATCGGGTCATTTAAGGGTATAATGAAAAAGCACATTTAGGAAGACTCCCGGTTCATGGATAAGTGCCTCCAGCAATTTTTGCAGCATATACAGCAAGATCCTGATCTGCCCTCCTCGCATCGGGAGGCTTGGGAGCGGGATTTGCGCCACTTTTTCGCCTTTCTTCAGGAAAAGAGCCGGGGGGCGTGGCCGGAGGTGACCTCCGAAGATTGTCAGGCGTATTTCGAGCACCTGCATCACCAGAACCTTTCCCTGCGCCACCTGGAACAACAGCGGGACGCACTCCGGGAGTTCTTCTCGTTTCTTGAAGAGCAGGGAGCGGTGAAGCACAATCCCGTGGCCGCCCTTCCCCTGCCTGGCGAGGACGGGACTCCGTCCCAGGTGTTGAGTCAAACCGAGCTTCAAGCCCTCCTGTCCGGCCTCAGGGCCACCGGCCCAGATTACATGGACGAGCTCCTGGAGCAGTTTTACCACCATCTGGGGGCGGAGCGGGGTCTCGCTCCCCTGACCCTGGAGTCCTATGCCCATGATTTGCAGGATTTTCGGGAATTTTTGCGCTCCCGCCAGCGGGAATCCTGGGAGGAGGCAAGCCTGGAGGATTTTCAACACTACCTAACATTGCTGCAGTCCCGGGGCCTGTCGGCCCGCAGCCGGGCCCGGCGCCTGTCGGCCCTGCGCCAGTTTTTCCGGTTTTTGCAGCGGGAAGAGCGCCTTCCGGCCAACCCGGTGGAACTGCTGGACTCCCCCCGCCTGCCCCTGAAATTACCCAAGGTGTTGAACGAGCAGGAAGTGGAGGCCCTTCTCAATGCCGTGGATCCTTCCACACCCCAGGGGCAGAGGGATGCGGCGCTTCTGGAAGTGCTGTACGCCACCGGCCTGCGGGTTTCTGAGTTGGTGGGGCTTACCATCAAACAGGTGGACCTGCGCCGGGGGGTGGTGCGGCCCCTGGGAAAAGGCCACAAAGAACGGCTGGTTCCCATGGTGGCCCAGGCGGTGGAGAAGCTCAGGGTCTATCTCCAGGAGGGCCGGCCCCAGCTCCTCAAGGGGAAGGACAGCCCCTTTGTGTTTGTCAATCAGCGGGGGGGCGGCCTCACCCGTATGGGTTTCTGGAAGATTTTGCAGCGCTACGCCAGGCTTGCCGGTCTGGGACACCTGTCGCCCCACACCCTGCGCCATTCCTTCGCCACGCATCTGCTGGGCCGGGGGGCCAATCTCCGGGTGTTGCAACTCCTGCTGGGGCACGCCGACCTCGCCACCACCCAGATTTACACCCATCTGGATGCAGAGCGGCTCAAATCGGCTCACAAAAAGGCGCACCCCCGGTCATGAGCAAGAACAATCAGGCCCCCGCCGCCCGGACGTTGGAGGTGATCACCACCCACCTGAACGCCGATTTTGACGCTCTGGCCTCCATGGTGGCGGCAAAAAAGCTCTATCCTGAGGCGCTGTTGGTGTTCCCCGGCGCCCAGGAAGGCAATCTACGGGATTTTTTCATCCGCTCCAGCTTTTACTTTCTGGATTTTGCCCGGGCCAAAAACGTCGCCCCGGAGGAAATCAAGCGCCTCATCCTGGTGGACACCCGACAACTCTCCCGCATCGGCAAGTTCGCCGAAGCCGCCATCTCCAGCGACGTGGATATTCACATCTACGACCACCACCCTGACTCTCCGGAAGACGTGCATGGCAGCCTCGAAGTAGTGCAGCCCCTGGGTTCCACCACCGCGATTTTGACAAAAATTCTCGAGGAAAGGCATCTGGACCCCACCCCCCAGGAGGCCACCATCATGGCCCTGGGCCTGTTCGAGGACACCGGCTCCTTCACCTTCTCCTCCACCACGCCCCAGGACTTCGAGGCCGCGGCCTATCTGCTGCGCCACGGGGCCGACCTCAATGTGGTGTCCCAGATGGTCACCCGGGAACTCACCACGGAGCAGGTGTCCCTGCTGAACGACCTCATCGCCCATGCCACCCGTTTCACGGTGGACGGCATCGAGGTGGTCCTGGCCAGCACCACTGCCTCCCAATATGTGGCGGATTTTTCAGTGCTGGCCCACAAGTATATGGACATGGAAAATCTCCAGGTCCTCTTTGCCCTGGCCCAGATGGAGGACCGGGTATTCGTGGTGGGCCGCAGCAGAGTGCCCGAGGTCAACGTGGGGGAAATCCTGGCCGAGATGGGGGGCGGCGGCCATGAATTTGCGGCGTCGGCGGCCATCAAGGACAAGCCCCTGGCCCAGGTGGAGGAAAGTCTCAGGAAAATCATCCAGCAAAAGGTGCGGCCGCTGCGGCGGGCCAGGGACATCATGAGCTTTCCGGTAAAATCGGTCCCGCCCAATGTCAGCCTGGAGAAAGCCGAGATTGTCCTCAACCGGTACAGCATCAATGCCCTCCCGGTGGTCCAGGAGGCCAAATTACTGGGACTGATTTCCCGCCAAACCGTGGAAAAGGGCATTTTCCATGGGCTCAAAAACCACCCGGTGAAGGATTACATGAGCACCCCGGTGGCCACGGTGGGTCCCGAGGACACCCTGGCGGAAATTCGGGAAAAGCTGGTGGTCAATAAACAGCGGTTGCTGCCGGTAATCCAGGAAGGCGAGGTCGTCGGCGTCATCAGCCGCACGGACCTCTTGAACCTGCTCATCGACACCGGGGATGAAAGCGAAGACACCCAGTGGTCCCAGCCCTTGCGCAAGAAAAACATCCTCAGCCTGATGCGGGAGCGCCTTCCCAAAAAAATCCTGAACATTCTGGCCCAGGTGGGACAGGTGGCCAAGGAATTAGGGTTTCATGCCTACGTGGTGGGAGGCTTTGTCCGGGACCTGTTCATTAAGCAGGAAAATCTGGATATCGACCTGGTCATCGAAGGGGACGGCATCGCCTTCGCCAAGACTTTTGCCGCCCGCCACGGAGCCCGGGCCCGGGTCTTTCAGAAGTTCAAGACTGCGGTGATCATCTTCCCGGACGGCTTCAAGATGGACGTGGCCACGGCCCGTACGGAGTATTACGATTTTCCGGGGGCGCTCCCCGTGGTGGAATACAGCTCCATCAAGATGGACCTGTACCGGCGGGACTTTACCATCAACACCCTGGCGGTCAATCTTAACCCCGAAGAGTTCGGCACGCTGCTGGACTTTTTCGGGGCCCACCGGGACTTGAAGGAACGGCGCATCAGCGTGCTGCATAACCTGAGCTTCGTGGAGGATCCCACCCGGGTCTTTCGGGCGATTCGCTTCGAGCAGCGCTTCGGCTTCCGGATCAGCAAGCTGACCATCAACCTGATCAACAACGCGGTGAAAAACAACTTCTTCGACCGGCTCTCGGGAGTCCGCCTCTTTCACGAGTTGGAACTGATTCTGCACGAGGAAAATCCCATTCCGGCCATCGCCCGCCTGGCCGAATTCGACCTTCTCAGGCCCATTCATCCCCGGCTGTGGTTCGACGAAGGCACCAGGGCCATGCTGGAACGGGTCCGGGCGGTGATTGCCTGGATGAGCCTGTCGTATCTCGAGGAGCATTTCGAGCGCTGGCTGGTCTATTTTCTGGGGCTGGTGGAGCCGCTCAATCCTGAGGAAATCAAGGAATTGATGGAACGGTTCAAGCCGCCGCCCCGATTGGCCGAGGCCATCATGCAGGGAAAAGAGGCTGCGGACCAGGCTCTCCACAACCTCTTCCGCCTGGGAGACAAAGCCAGCCGCAGCGAAGTGTACCGGCTGCTCAACCCCATCGGCACGGAATTTCTGCTCTATATGATGGCCAAGTCCCGCCAGGAACCGTCGAGGCGGCTCATATCGCTGTATTTCACCCACCTCAAGCACCTGAAGCCGGAACTCACCGGCCGCGACCTGGTGGCCCTGGGGTTTCAGCCGGGCCCGGAAATCAGAGCAATTTTAAACAGATTGCACGAAGCCAGGCTGAATGAGGAAGTGCAGAACAAACGGGAAGAATTGGAATTGATTAAAAGGACCTGGGGAAAAAAAGCCGCATCGTAAAAAAAGACGTTTTCGGTTTTCAGTGAAACGGTGAAGGACGGGGGTGAAACCTGGGTGTTCCACCCCCGTTTTGGTGACCTCAGTTTTTCCGGATATTTTCCCGGATATACTTGGCGATGTCGTTGGTGTCGGTGCCGGGGGTGAAGATCTCGGCAATGCCGGCCTTTTTCAGGTCCGGGACATCCTCCTCGGGGATGATGCCGCCCCCCAGGACCAGGATATCGCTGATGCCCTTATTCTTGAGAATTTCCATCACCCGGGGAAAAAGATAGCCATGCGCCCCGGACAGGCAGCTCATGGCAATGACGTCCACATCTTCCTGGACTGCAGCGCTGACGATCTGCTCCGGGGTTTGCCTGAGCCCGGTGTAGATCACTTCCATACCGGCGTCGCGCAGCGCCGCGCAAATGACTTTGATGCCCCGATCATGGCCGTCCAGTCCCGGTTTGGCGGCCAGTACCCGGATTTTCCTGGTTTCCTGCATGGTCCCGTCTCCTTGGAGAATGGCTATATGCTGTAAGCCTTAAGCTAAAAACATAACAACCGGAAGCCTGACAGGCTGTGGAACAGTGCTTTTCACTCGAGTCTCCTGCAAAATCCCTTTCAGGGCTCGAGATTCTTTTTGGTTTCCCGATGAATCCCCGAAGGCACAGATTTTCCCGCCTGTGCCAAAGCAGGCTGAAGCCTGCGGCTACCTTTTGCAGGAAGTTCACTTGTCAGCCTGCAGGAATGAGGGGCTCGGAGCACAAAGCGTATTGCTTGGTGCTCATGCCCCTTACATCACCGCCATTTCGTACTCGCCCCAGACGGCCCGCAGGGTGTCGCAGATTTCCCCCAGGGTGGCCAGACACTTGACGGCCTTCAGAATGGGGGGCATGAGGTTGTCCGTGCCCTGGGCCGCGGCCTTGAGTTCGGCCAGGGCCTGGTCCACGGCGGCGTTGTCCCGGGTGCTTTTAAGTTCCTTGAGGCGGGCCACCTGCTTGTCACCCACGGCGGGATCCACTTTGAGGAGGTCCTTGGGCTTTTCCTCTTCTTTGACCTGGAACTTGTTGAGGCCCACCACGATGCGCTCGTTCTTTTCGATCTCCCGCTGGTACCGGTAGGCGCTGTCCTGGATTTCTTTCTGGATGAAGCCCTTCTCGATGGCCGCCACGGCGCCGCCCATCCGGTCGATCTGGTCGAGGTAATTTTGGGCCCGGGCCTCGATCTGGTCGGTCAGGTATTCCAGGTAGTAGGAGCCGGCCAACGGGTCCACGGTGTCGGCCACGGCGGTCTCATAGGCGATGATCTGCTGGGTCTTGAGGGCCACCTGCACGGCCAGTTCCGAGGGCAGGGCCAGGGCCTCATCAAAGGAATTGGTGTGCAGGGACTGGGTGCCGCCCAGCACTGCGGCCATGGCCTCAAACGCCGTGCGCATGATATTGTTCAGAGGCTGCTGGGCGGTGAGGGAGCACCCCGCAGTCTGGGTGTGGAAACGCAGCATCTGGGAGCGGGGGTCCTGCGCCTTGAAGCGCTCCTTCATGATCTTGGCCCACAGGCGGCGCGCCGCCCGGAATTTGGCGATTTCCTCCAGGAAATCCAGATGGGAATTGAAAAAGAAGGAAAGCCGCGGCCCGAACTCATCCACCTTGAGCCCCGCCTCGATGGCCGCCTCCACGTAGGCAATGCCGTTGGCCAGGGTGAAGGCCACTTCCTGCACCGCGGTGGAACCGGCCTCACGGATGTGGTAGCCGCTGATGCTGATGGTGTTCCATTGGGGCACGCGCTCGGTGCAGAACGCGAAAATGTTGGTGATGAGGCGCATGGATTTGCGGGGGCCGAAAATATAGGTGCCCCGGGCGGGGTATTCCTTGAGGATGTCATTTTGCACCGTACCCCGGAGTTTGTCGAAGCTGACCCCCTGCTTTTCGGCCACCGCCAGGTACATGGCCAGGATGACGGCGCAGGGGGAATTGATGGTCATGGACGTGGACACCTGGTCCAGGGGAATGCCCTCGAAGAGGCGTTCCATGTCCCAGAGGGAGTCGATGGCCACCCCCACCTTGCCCACTTCGCCCCGGGCCAGTTCGTGGTCGGAGTCGTAGCCGATCTGGGTGGGCAGGTCAAAGGCCACGGACAGGCCGGTCTGCCCGGATTTTAAGAGGTAATGGTAGCGCTCGTTGGTTTCTTCGGCGGTGCCGAAGCCGGCGTACTGGCGCATAGTCCAGAAGCGGCCCCGGTAAGCCGTGGGCTGCACCGCCCGGGTAAAGGGGTATTGCCCCGGCATGCCCAGTTGTTTGAGATAATCAAATTCCTGCATATCCAGGGGAGTATACAGCCGGGCGATAGGGATACCGGAGGTATTGACGAATTCGGGCTTACGCTCCGGTATTTTTTTCAGCACCTTGTCGACCTGGGCATCATACTTGGCCTTTGCCTCTAGCAGTTTCTGGGGATCATCCATCTAGCCACCTCATATTTTGTAAGTCTTCATCTCGGCGCCCTCTGCACCTCTGCGTCCTCTTTGTGCGCCACAGAAGCGCAGAGACCCCAGAGAAAACCAAGACCGTATTAAATCTCGCCGTTCTGCTCCATCTTGGCCATGTCTTCAAAGCGGATGTCCAGACCCAGCACCCCCAGGATCTCGTCTTCGGCATCCCGGATGGGCACGCTGACCGTGATACACAGGGCGCCGGTGAACCGGGAGGTATAAAAATCGGAGACAAAGACCTTACCGGTCCTGACAGGTTCGATGAACCAATCCCGGTTGGACAGGTCTTCATCCATGCCCATGGTCTCGAATTTGGCCCGGTGCACGATATGCGTGATGTTGCGGGTGATCTTCCGTCCTTCCAGGTTGGTGATGTACATGAACTGGATAAAGGGGTTTGCCTCCAGCGCGGCCCGCAGGACCGGCTCCTGCAGTTCCGGCTGCATGGAGCGGATGGCATCCTGTCCGGCCAGGTCCTGGGCCAGGTGGGCCGCCAGTTCGTGGGCCTTCCTTTTTAAGCGGTCGAACTCCGAAATAAAGAGTTCCGGGAGGTACTTGCGGGCCAGATTTTCCATCTCATCATTGGAAATGGAGGTGACCCGCCCCTCTTCGTACATTTCATTGATGCGCTTGTGAATTTTCGCCACCCCGGGATGCGTCTTGTCCACCTGATTGGCGCCGGTAAGGCCCAGTTGTGAATTGAGCCAATGGACGATGCCGGCCTTGCCCGACTTGTCAGTGATGCTGATGGTGGGAGGCCGCTTTAAAATCAAGGTGGTGTCGAAGGGATTGTAAATTTCTTCGAACTTTTGCATACCGTCGGCGTGGATGCCGGCGCTGGTGGCATTGAAGCTGGCCCCCACAAAGGGATAATTGGGGGGAATCCGGTAGTGCAGCTCTTTTTCGAAGTAATGGGCGATGTCGGTGATCACCGTGGTGTCAATGCCGTCAGTGGTGCCCCGCAAGCCGATATACTCTATGAGCAGGGCTTCGATGGGGGAGTTGCCGGTGCGTTCGCCGAATCCCAGGAGGGTGCCGTTCACCGCGCCGCAGCCATACAGCCAGGCGGTGACGCCGTTGACAAAGACTTTATGGAAGTCGTTATGACCGTGCCACTCCATCAGGTGGCCGGGGACGCCGGCATCCTCGATCATGGCCCGCACCAGCCGGGGCACACTCCGGGGCAGGGCGGCGCCGCTGTAGGGCACCCCATAGCCCATGGTGTCGCACAGCCGGATCTTGATGTCGATGCCGCTTTCCTGCCTGAGCTTCATCAGCTCGATGGCGAAAGGCACGCAGAAGCCGTAGATGTCCGCCCGGGTGATGTCTTCGAAGTGGCACCGGGGGGCTACCCCCAACTCCAGGGCAGCCTTGACGATGGCCAGGTAGTCCTCCAGGGCCTGGCGGCGGTTCCACTTCAATTTCATGAAGATATGGTAGTCGGAGACCGAGGTGAGGATCCCGGTCTCCGTGAGGCCCATTTCTTTGACCAGCTTCAGGTCATTGGCATTGGCCCGGATCCAGCCGGTGATTTCCGGGAAAAGGTAGCCCCGCTCCCGGCAGCGCTCCACCGCTTCTTTGTCCTTGGCGCTGTAAAGGAAAAATTCGCTCTGGCGGATAATGCCCTTGGGCCCGGAGAGCTTATGGAGCATGTCGAAGATCTCCACGATCTGGCGCACCGTATAGGGCGGGCGGGCCTGCTGACCGTCCCGGAAGGTGGTGTCCGTGATGAGCATCTGCTCCGGGGGGTTGGGCATAACAAACTTGTGATCGAAGTCGATGCGAGCAATCTGGGTGTAGGGGAAGATATCCCGCATCAGGTTGGGTTCGTCAACCTCCATCAGCCGATACTTCCAGAATTGCGAGTGCTCGTGATCCAATAACCGTCTTTCAGGATTCCAACGTGCCATAATGTACATCCAGTCCTGTGATTTTTGGTGAGGGGGAGGGCCCACCGGCCCTTCGCCCTCTCACCCAAAAAATTATTATTTCTCCAACCTTAACCCCAGTTCCAAAAGCTGCTCCGGCTCCACCCGGGAGGGCGCCTTGGTGAGGAGGCAGCCGGCCTTCTGAGTCTTGGGGAAGGCAATGACTTCCCGGATGGATTTGGCCCCGGAGAGGATGGCCACCAGCCGGTCAAAGCCAAAGGCCACCCCGCCGTGGGGCGGGGCGCCGTAGTCCAGGGCCTCCAGCAGAAAGCCGAATTTTTCTTCGGCTTCATGGTGGGAAATGCCCATAACCCCGAAGACCAGCTCCTGGACATCCCGCCTGAAGTTCCGAATGCTGCCGCCGCCGATTTCCTGGCCGTTCAGCACCAGATCATACGCCCGGGCCCGAACCTGGGCGGGCGCGGTCTCCAATAAAGGAATATCATCTTCCTGGGGGGCGGTAAAGGGGTGGTGCATGGCCACGTACCGGCCTTCCTGCAGGTCAAATTCGAGCAGGGGAAAGTCGGTGACCCATAAGAGATTGTAAGTCTCCTCGGGGATCAGCCCCTCCTTCTGGGCCAGGTGCAGGCGCAGTTGCCCCAGGGCAGTGTTGACCACTTCGGGGGCATCCGCCACGAAGAAGAAGATGTCCCCTTCTTTGGCGCCCAGGTGATTGACCAGGGTATTTTTCACGCCGTCGGAGAAAAACTTGGCCAGGGGGGATTGCCAGCCGTTGCTGGTCAGTTTCACCCAGGCCAGGCCTTTGGCGCCGTAAACCGCGGCAAAATCAGTGAGATCGTCCAGGTCTTTGCGGGACAGGCGGGCCAGACCAGGGGCGCAGAGGGCCTTGACCATGCCTCCCTGGGCCACCACTTCCTTGAAGGTGCGGAACTCGCTTTCCTGCACGATTTTGGTGACTTCGGCCAGCTCCAGGCCGAAGCGGGTATCCGGACGGTCCAACCCGAACCGGTCCAGACATTCGGCATAGGTGAGGCGAGGAAAGGGGCTTTCCACCTTGACCCCGATGGTTTCGAACAGGAGGGTGGTGATGAGGCCTTCCACCACCTCATAAACGTCCTCCTCGCCGACGAAGGCCATTTCCATATCGATCTGGGTGAACTCGGGCTGGCGGTCGGCCCTCAGGTCCTCGTCCCGAAAGCAGCGGCACAGCTGGTAATAGCGGTCCAGGCCGGCCATCATGAGCAGTTGCTTGAAAAGCTGGGGCGACTGGGGCAAGGCGTAAAACAGGCCTGGCTGCACCCGGCTGGGGACCAGGTAGTCCCGGGCGCCTTCCGGGGTGCTCTTGGTAAGGATGGGGGTTTCCACCTCGATGAAGCCCTGTTCGTTTAAGAAACGGCGGGCTACCTGGGCGGCCCGGTGGCGGAACAGGATGGGCCTCATGATGCTGGGCCGCCGCAGGTCGAGATAGCGGTACTTGAGCCGCAGGGCCTCGGAGGTATCCACCCGGAAGTCCTCGAGTTCAAAGGGCGGGGTCTTGGAGGAGTTGAGGAGGCGCAATTCCTCGGCGACGACCTCGATTTCCCCGGTTTCCAGTTGAGGGTTCACCATGTCGGGGGGCCGCAGGTTCACCACGCCCCGCACTGCCAGCACATATTCGTCCCGCAGAACGCCGGCCTTGGTGTGAACCTCAAGGTTGATTTCCGGGTTGAAAACTATCTGGGTAATGCCTTCCCGGTCCCGCAGGTCCACAAAGACTAACCCTCCGTGGTCGCGGCGGCGTTGCACCCAGCCCATGAGCACCACTTCCCGGCCTTCATCGGCGGCCCGGAGGACCCCGCAGGTATGGGTGCGCTTGAGCCCTGCCAGTGAGTCGAACACGTTATGTTCCTTCCTTGGGCCCGGTGAGGGCCTTAAGTTTCGTCACCAATTCGGTCAGGGGGACAGTTTCCTGCTCGCCGGTGGCCATGCGGCGCAGCGTAACAGTGCCGGCGGCCAGTTCCTGATCCCCCAGGATCACGACGAGCGTGGCGCCCAAACGGTCAGCCAGGGACATTTGGGATTTTAGCGAGCGGCCCTCAAAGTCCATGGCCGCGGGCAATCCCTGGGCCCGGATTTTCTGGTTCAGAAAGAAAGCCCGCTCCCGCGCTGCGTCCCCCAGCGCGGCCAAAAAGGTCAGGGCACCGGCATCGGGACCTGCCTCCGGGGGGAGCACTTCCAGGAGCCGGTCCTCGCCGATGGCGAAACCCAGGCCCGGCAGATCGGCACCGCCAAGTTCTTTGGCCAGGCCATTATAGCGTCCCCCCCCGGCCACCGAGTTCTGGGCCCCGAGGCCTTCGGCCACAACTTCAAAGGCGGTGCGGGTATAATAATCCAGACCTCGCACCAGGCGCGGATTTTTTTCGTAAGCCTGACCGGCCCCGTCCAGCAGATCCAAGACGCGCTGGTAGTGCCGGGAGCAGGCCTCGCAAAGGCTGTCCTCCATGGTAGGGGCCCCCTCCAACAACGCCTGGCAATGCTGGGACTTGCAGTCCAGGACCCGCAAGGGGTTCGTGTCCCGGCGGCGCAGGCAATCATCACACCAGCCCTCCTGGGAGGCCAGAAAGAGCTGCAATTGGGCCTTGAAATCCCTGGTGCACTCGGGGCAGCCGAGGGAGTTGATGAGCAGGCGCAGGTTTGGCAACCCCACCCTCCCCAAAAACTGCAGGAGCATGAGGATGACTTCGGCGTCCAGTTCCGGGGCTTCACTTCCCAGGGCCTCGCAATTGATCTGGTGGAACTGGCGGTAGCGCCCTTTCTGGGGGCGTTCGTACCGGAACATGGGGCCGATGAGATAAAACTTCCGCACCCCGGCCCGGTTCATGAGGCCGTTTTCCAGGCAGGCCCGCACCACCTGGGCGGTGGCCTCCGGTCGTAACGTCAGGGAGTCGCCCTTGCGGTCGGTGAAGGTGTACATCTCCTTGGCCACGATATCCGTGTCGGCGCCGATGCTGCGGGCAAACAGCTCGGTCCTCTCCAGCAAAGGCAAACGGATCTCCTGATAGCCGTAAAGCTCAAAAGTCTTGCGGGCCTCGGTCTCCACCCACTGCCACCTCGAAGTTTCGGGGGGCAAGATGTCTTTCATACCGCGAATGGCGTGAATCATAACCGTAACGTTCCAAAATAGTTAATTTAACCGGGAGGAAGGCTGGTTGTCAATGAAATAGCGTGGAGCGACGGCCGGATTTCCCTGACGGAGATCGGGGGGGGGAATTGGAGGACCCCACCTCTGTGCCGCTCTTGGAGGGCGCACCCGTGGCTGCGCCCCGACTGTATTTTGCCAGCTTTTTGCCCTGGTGCGGGAGCTAGAACTGAATCTCAAAAAGGGAGCTGATGGAGTCTTCCTGGTGGATGCCGAGGATGGCCCGGGCGAAGAGGTGGGAAACCGAAAGCTGGACGATCTTTGGGCAGTTTTGAGCCTCTTCGCTCAAGGGAATGGTATCCGTGACCACCAGGCGGTTCATCTGCGAGTCCCGGATACGGCCCACCGCGGGGCCGGAGAGGACAGCATGGGTGCAGCAGGCGCTGATATTTTTGGCCCCGTTGGCCATGATCACCTTGGCCGCTTCGCTCAAGGTGCCGGCGGTGTCGATGATGTCGTCCATAATAACCACGGCCTTGTCCGTGACGTCGCCGATGAGGTGCATGGCCTTGGCTTTGCCCGGGGCGTCCCGCCGCTTGTCGATAAGGCCCAGGGTGGCTCCCAGTCTTTTGGCGTAAGCCCGGGCCCGGGCCACGCCGCCGGCGTCGGGGGAGACGATGGCCAGATCGTGATTAAAATTCTTGGAGATGTATGGAATCATCAAAGGTGAGGCGTAGAGGTTGTCCACCGGGATGTCGAAAAAGCCCTGGAGTTGGCCGGCATGGAGATCCATGGTGAGAATCCGGTCGGCCCCGGCGGTGGTGAGGAGATCGGCCACCAGCTTGGCGGTGATGGGCACCCGGGGGGCTACCTTGCGGTCCTGGCGGGCATAGCCGAAATAGGGTATGACGGCGGTGATGCGGCGGGCGCTGGCCCGTTTCACCGCGTCGATCATGATCAACAGCTCCATCAGGTTGTGGTTGGCCGGGGGACAGGTGGGCTGGATAAGAAAAACATCCCGGCCGCGCACGTTGTCGCCGATTTCCACCCGGATTTCGCCGTCGCTGAAGGCGCTGACCAGGGCTTTTCCCAAAGGGATATCGAGATGGCCGCAAATCTTTTCGGCCAGCACAGGGTTGGCATTGCCGGTAAAAATCCGGGGTCCGTTGTTCGGCATACCTGGGGAATTCCTTGGCATTCAGGAGAGATGTATGTTTTTTATGAGAACAGGGTTTTCGAGTGGTTACTATAATGCAAAGGGGAGTGTTTCGGCAAGGGTAATTTCCGGGGGAGTCACCTTTTCTTGCATAACCAAAATTTTTACCCCGGCCCCAGCCACGCGGGCCAGTTCCCGGGCATAAGCCGGGTCCACGGCGGCAGCCGGGCGAAAGCGGATGGCGTCGGCCCGCTGCACCACAAAAATTTGCCAGGCCTCGTGGCCCTGGGCCGCAAGCAAAGCCAGGTCCTCCAGGTGGCGCCGGCCCCGGGAAGTCACCCCATCAGGAAATAAGGCAATCCCGTCTTCCACCCAGGTGATGCTCTTTACCTCCATGAACAGGAGTCGGTCTCCCAGGTCACAGGCAAAATCCAGGCGGCTGCCCCGGGGCAGGGTTACTTCCCGCCGATGGCTCAAATACGGCGGCATTCCCGGTAATCCGGGTCCGGCCAGGGCCTCGGCCACCAGGCGGTTGGGGACCAGGGTGTCCACACAAATCCAGTGCTCCCCGGATTTACAGAAGCGCCAGGTGTGGGAGGTCCTGCGTCCAGGCCGGGACTCGCAGGTGAGCAGAACTTCCTGGCCGGGGACAAGGCAGCCGGTCAGAGCGCCGGTGTTGGGCACATGGGCCCAGATACGGCTGCCGTCGGCGAGCTCCACCTCAGCCAGAAACCGTTTTTCACGACGCAGGAAGCGGCCGGGAATGAGAGGGGCAGCAAAGCGCACGGCAAAGGCGAGATTCGGGGCGGATTAAAACGCGTACCAGACCCTGAACCAACCCTGGAGGTCCTTCCCATCCTCAGGCTTGATCTTGTCGGCCTGGCTCACCTGGCTCTGAAAGGTAAAGCCCCAGCGGCCCAAGTCGTATTTGAGGCTGGGCCCCCACCCCATAAGCATGTCGGTCTTCTGCCGCCAGAAAGAAAGGTGGTCGGCCGGAGGCTGATAGAGAAAGCCGCTTAAGCCAACCTTCAGCTTGGAGGACAGGCAATAATCCATGGAGTATTTGAACAGCAGGGAAGTCTGGCTGAAACGCTCCGTCCCGCCGACCGGGTTTTCGCTGTTGTAGCGAAAAGATATGCGGAAATTTTTGGGAAGCTTAAAGGTGGACTCCAGATTCCCCCCATCCAACCCACAAATTTCCTCCAGATACGAGGGCGGGGACGGCGTCGGGGACGGGACGGGACGTTCCCCGAGCATCTGGGCTTCCAGGGGAGTTTGGGCGGCGACGACTACAAAGGGGGTGGGCCACCGGCTTGACACGAAACTGGCCGTCCCCGCAGCACGTCCTGCGGCCGGCCAGAACGCCGTGACCATGATGAGCAGCCCGAAGCAGGCTCTCAGCCAGGTCTTCCCCCTGTGACCCAGCACGGTATTCCCCCTTTTTGTAGTTGTTGAGATTATACCCGGGGTTTTGTCAAAAAGTCAAGAGAAACTTTACTTAAGAGGCCTTCCGAAAATTTTCTCAAGGATTTTTCTGCCGCCCCGTTCCAGGAGCATTTCCGCCAGGCGACGTCCCATGGCATCGGCCTCCTCAGGCGGTCCCGCCAGGTGGTCTTGAAGAACTTCCCGGCCTTCCAGGTCACTGATGAGGGCCGACAGGCTCAGAGTGTCGCCATCCAAACGGCCCAGGGCAGCCACCGGCACCACGCAGCCGCCTTCCAGGCGGGCCAGAAAGCCCCGCTCCGCGGTGACCGCCACCTGACTGGGGTAATGGTTCAAAGGGCTCAGGAGTTCCAGCATCTCCTGGTCGTCCGCCCGCACCTCCAGTCCCAGCGCCCCTTGGCCGATGGCAGGCAGCATCTCGGTTTCCGAGAGGAACGTCAGGGGAATATGCTCGAGCCCCAACCGCTTGAGCCCGGCCGCGGCCAGAATAATGGCGTCCAGCCCCTCGGTTTCCAGCTTGCGCAGGCGCGTATCCACGTTGCCCCTGAGGTGCACCACTTCAAGGTCAGGGCGGCGGTGGAGGATCTGCACCTTGCGCCTGAGGCTGCCGGTGCCTATCTTCCCTCCCGCCGGGATTTCCGCAAGCGCGCTATAACGCCGGGAGATGAAGGCATCCCGGCAATCCTCCCGGGGGGGGACGGCCCCCAGTACGCACCCCGAAGGTATTTCCGCCGGCATATCCTTCAGGCTGTGGACGGCGAGGTCCACTTCCCCGGCCAGCAGGGCCTCTTCAATTTCCTTAATAAAGAGGCCCTTGCCCCCGACCTCGGCCAAGGGGACATCCTTGAGCTTGTCCCCGCTGGTTTTGATGATGACCGCTTCGGTGGACAGATGGGGATGCCGGGCCTTGAGTTGGGCCTCGACCCAATGGGTCTGGGTCAAGGCCAGGTGGCTGCCCCGGGTACCGATGCGGACGGTCCGCAGCAATGATGCTCCTAGCCGCAGGAACTGCAGGACGTGGCCGAACAGCCGCTGCAGGAGCCGCCGGCCGGCTTGGAGGTCGAGGTAAACTTATGGCCTACCTTGGCGGCACAGCTGCTCATCAGCTTGTTGACACTCTGTTCGCCGCACTCAGGGCAACAAACCGCCTCGTCGGTCCGGAAGACCAGGCGTTCAAAGGTCTTATCACACTTCTGACAATGAAACTCAAAAATTGGCATAGTTACTCCTTGATGGGGAACCTGTTCGCCTCGACGCGGAGACAAAAATAAAGAGCGGTTCACGATCGCGCTCTGGTTCCCTCTTGCATCATTCTGCCGCTTAAGGCTTATGGTTATACTATAATACTTTTTTCCCTAAACGCATTACCCTGCGGTGATTTTTCTTTGCCGCAGGCCCAGGCCGAAGTCTGCGGCTACAGAAAATAAGCGGTCGATTTCCCTTCGCCCGGTTTGTGCAGGGCGCGTTCCAGGCGCCGATCCGGCGCGCAAAACGCCCCCTGCAGGTTCGCTTCCCGAAGAATTTGAGCGCAGATCGGGAGCCGGTAGTTTAGGAAGTGAACAACTGCTTTATTTCCGCTCCACCCGCACCGTGTCCCCTGCCGATACTCCGGCCAGGCAGCAGGGGTCGCCGCCGATGCGCCCCACCAGGTTGACGGCGCTGGCAGGGCGGATTTCCCCCGGCACGCTGGCGGGTGTGAGCCCGAAGAAAAGACACAGGGCCCGGCCCGGGGGCCAATAGCCGATATCACCCACCTGCACCGAGACCGCGGCGTTATCGTCCAGTTCCTGGACCACCTGCGGCACCGAAAAGTAGATTTCATCGCCCCAGCGTTGGGCTTCCCCTTCGATGGGGAGGACCTCGGCCAGGGCCCGGCCTGTGGGGCTGTCGCTCAGGTACCCTTCCAGGCGAAGATTTCCGGCAATGATGACTATGTCAGTGGGCATTTCAGACCTCCAGAGACTCCACCACCAAGCCCGCCAAGAGCGGCAGCATGATTTCATGATGACCCGTAAGGGCATAGCCCTTTCCTACCCCGGCAGTGGGCCGCCGCACCACGTTGGTGAGGGGGCGGTAGTGCTGGATGAAATCGAGGTTGACGGTGGTCAGGGGCTCCACCGGGTGGCCCAGGTTGCGGGCCAGGGTCAGGGCCTTGAGAAAGACTTCGGGGAGAATCACCGCAGAACCCAGGTTGATATACAGTCCTCCCGCCAACCGGCTCACCTGGGCCGCAAAAACGCGGAAGTCCAGATGGGTGGTCTCCCCCAGGGCTGCGGGACAGCAGGAGGGATGCAGGTGGATGATGTCGGTGCCCACCGCGACGTGGACGGTGACGGGCACCTCCAGGCTCACCGCCGAGGCCAGCAGACTCAGGTGTTTATAGGGAAAGTCGCTGGCGTGCAGGCGGCGGCCCACCGCTGCCCCCAGACCCAGCCCTTCCCGGGCGCCCAAGATTGTGGCTTCGTTGAGAAATTCGGCGGTTTCCCGGGCCATACCGAAAAGGCCTGCGCCCAACACCTGGTCCACATCCTCAGAAGTTCGCCCCACCATGGCAATTTCGCTGTCGTGGATGATGACTGCCCCGTTCACGGCCAAACCGGTGACCAGACCCCGTTTCATCAGATCGATCAGAACAGGAGCCAGGCCCACTTTGAGGGGGTGGGCCCCCATGCCCAGGAGGATGGGCCGATTTTCCCGGCAGGCCTTTACCCAGGCCGCGGCGATTTCCCGTAAACTCTGGCCCGCCAGGATATTGGGGAGACCAGCGAGGAATTCCCTGAAACTCCCTCCCCTGGTCCAGGGGTGGGCAAAATCCTGCTGACTGACCTTGGAGGGACGGTCCTGCAAGCTATAAGTGGTCAGGCCTTTGAGGGGCAGGGGATCGATCTTGGTCATGGGTCAATCAATCCTGGGGAAATTTTTCCGAAAACAGTAAATAATCCACCAGGTCACAGAGCACATGGCCGATGGTGATGTGCACCTCCTGGATCCGGGGAGTGCTCCGGGAAGGCACCACGATGGCCAGTTCGGCCGCCGCAGCCACCGGCCCCCCCTCACCGCCGCTCAAGGCCAGGGTCGCAAGTCCCAGTTGCCCGGCAGCTTTGAGGGCTTCCACCACATTGGGGGAGTTGCCGCTGGTGCTGATGCCCAGGGCTAAGTCCCCCGGGCGCCCCAAGGCCCTGACCTGTTTGGCGAACACCTCCAGAAAGTCGTAGTCGTTGGCAATGCTGGTGAGAATTGAGGTGTCCGTGGTAAGGGCCACCGCGGCCAGGGGAGGGCGCTCGATCCTGAAGCGGTTGACAAATTCCGCGGCCAGGTGCTGGGCGTCGGCGGCGCTGCCGCCATTGCCGAAGAGCAGGATCTTGCCGCCCTGATGCAAAGTGTCTGCCATGAGCCTGGCAGCGGCGGCTACCTGGTCGGCCTGCTCCGCCACGAGGCGGTTTTTGATCTCAATGGCTTCGGCCACGGCCTCGGCCAGGCGTGCGGTCAGGGGCATGAAGACTCCGACAGATTCTCCGATCCACGTATCCACATCTTCATAGTGAACTGATGCAAACCGAGGGAACACCAAACTCAGGTGTTTCCCAGAGGGCACAGTTTGCCAGGCCCGGCGCAGTCTAAAACCTGCAGTTACATTGTCAAGCCAACAGGCTCTGATAAGGTTCGGGGCTGAAACCCAGGGCCTCGGCGATCTTGACCAGGGTATCGGCCAGTTTCCGGACCTGGGCATTCTTGGCGGCCCGAATGGCCAGCGCCGGAAAGTGCTCCTTTTGCAGAGCGAAAAAATAATTTTGGGCCTCAACAATCTCCAAAGTGATGGGAATGCGCCGCTGCAGTTCCAGAAAACTCATCAAACTGTCGGCCACCTCCTGGTTAAAGTCTGAGGCCAGGTCCATCAAGTGATGATCCAGGATACGCCTCAAGATCTGAGCCCCTTCATGGGACTCCAGTTTGAAGGCGAACAGGTCCGCTTCCTTCAGCAGATCCTGCATCTCCTCCGAGGCCGACAAAAGCTCCGGCTCGGGTTCATGACGCCGCAGAATTTCCACCAGGCGGCGGTTCAGGGTGATCTCCCCCAACGCCTGATAAAGACGGGGGATGGGCAGAGCTTCCGTGGCCATGGCTTTGAGGATGGGGGTGGCATTGGCAAACCGGTGCATGATGTCGCTCACGGCTTCTTCCCGGTTTTCCTTGAGCAGGTCGAGGAAAATCTGCTCTTTTTCCTCCTGAAAAATATCATGCACCGTGTAGTAGCGCTCCCCCAGGCGGCCGGCCAGCAGGGGAATGAGGTCCTCGGGGGTCTGGTCCAGGATCTGAAATAATTCCTGGTTCAGGCTCTGAAACTCTGCCTGGGAGCAGGTTTGGAGGACCTGGGTCCGGTAGAGGTAGCTTCCCAGGTGGACAGTGAAAAAACTCAGGGTCTCTTCCCGCCAGGTAACCCCGGAGGTCACCTGGAGGCGGCCTGAAGCCAGGGTCAGGGTGCCCTGGGTCTGGACTTCCTGCTCCAGGGGCTTTACCTGGAAGTGATAGACATGACTGGGGCACTGACGTTCCCGGTCCTTGAGCCAGGAGATGGCCCATTGGTTGGCCACCTTGGGAAAATCCACTACCGCCGGCTTGATGCGGCGCAGAAAAATATTCCGGCCGTTTCCCTCTTCGGGGACGTTGCTTTCGGCCTGTTCCAGAATCTTCAGGAAGGGTTCTTCCAGGGGTTCTTTGGCGAAATAATCCCCAAGTTGCAGAGCCCTGGCGGCGTATTTCATGACCTGGATGGTCTCCAGGCCCGCCAGGTCGGCGAAGAACCAGCCGCAACTGGTATACATCAGGAGGACATGGCGCTGCATCTCCAGGAGGCGCAGCGGCGTGAGCCAGCCCTTGCGGGTCAAACCTTTGACGCCATGCCGGGAAAAAAAGCTGGCGATGGTTTCCTCGCGCCGGTCCAGGATGACCTCGATATATTCATTGCGGGCCGCCCAGGGATCTTTGAGGTACCTGGCCCCCTCCTCTTCATAGACCTTGGCCAGACGGTCGTTCAGGAAATCAAAGGCTTGACGGAGAGGGGTGCGCCAGCGCTGATTCCAGTTTGGGGGGCCGCCGGTGGAGCAGCCGCAATCTTCCTTCCAGCGCCCCACCCCATGGGCACAGCTCCAGGAGCTGCCCTCCTGTTTGGGGCCCACTTCCAGTTCCACCTCCATCCGGGGCGGGGCCACCTCCAGAAACGCGGCATAGTTCGTCAGGGTAAAGCCTTCCTGGGGAATGACCTTTTCCAGGGCATAGGCCAAACCCAATTCCCCAAACTTATGGTGGTGGCCGTAATTTTCGCCGTCAGTGGCCACGTTCAGGAGCTGGGGGCGCGGCAGATCAGGCCGGAAGCCTTTCACCAGGCGGTTTACAAACGTCCTGCTGTCATGCAGGAGGGCTCCGAAGCTCAGGTCTGAAGCCACCCCGCCGTCGTAGAAAAAAACCTCAATATACCGGGACTCTTTCGGGTCTTTTGAGGAACCCGGCAGAAAACACCGGTAGGCCTGGGTGGTGTCCAGCGTTTGGGCCTCAACCATCTCCCAGGCTCCCCCTTCGAGGGGCCGCACCCGCCGGGCCTGGTACGGGGAAAGGATCACATATTTCATGCCGTGGGCCGCCAGGGTGGCTAGGGTAGAATAATTCACCGCGGTCTCCGGCAGCCACATGGCCTCAGCCTTCCTGCCAAAGCGATATTCAAAGTCTTTAAGGCCCCAGATCACCTCGGTTTCCCGATCCCGGGAATTGGCCAAAGGCAGAATAATATGATTGTAAGCCTGGGCCATGGCATTGCCGTGCCCCAGGCGGGTTAGGCTCTGGTGATCGGCGGCCTGCAACCGTTGGTAGGCAAAGGGGGCGTTGTCTGCCAGCCAGGCGAGTAAGGTGGGCCCAAAGTTGAAGCTTATTTTGTTGTAATTATTGACAATATCAAGAATGCGGCTGTCGGCGTCGTAAATGCGGGCGCAACTATTGGGAATGTAGCACTCTGTAGCAATCCGGGTATTCCAGTCATGGAAGGGGCGGGCGCTCACCTCTTCTTCAATTTTTTCGATCCACGGGTTTTCCCGGGGCGGCTGATAGAAATGGCCATGGATAACCACGTAGCCGGTGGGCTTGCCTTTGCTGGAGCGGGGATTGTCGGTCAAGGCGTTTTTTCCCGGAAGCAATGATTGAACATGAATTTTTCGGAATACCAAGCATCTTATTCCGGCACCGCCCCACCTGTCAACAGGAGCTTAGGTGCATCCAAGCCTGGCGATTTTCTCTTCGAAAAGATTATTGACAAAAATTTGAAAAATAGTAACATTTATAGGTTAGATTTTTTCTGGAGGTTACCTTGTTCGCCATTGTCCAGACGGGCGGGAAACAATACCGGGTCAGTCCGGGGGACATCCTGCGGGTAGAATACCTCCCCGGAGAGCGGGGAGACGAAGTGCTGATCGAGCAGGTGCTCCTGGTAGCCGACGGCGATGCCATCCAGGTGGGGCAACCCCTGGTGGCCGGGGCCCGGGTGGTAAGTGAGATTTTGCGGCAGGGCAAAGCCAAGAAAATCATTGTCTTCAAGAAAAAGCGCCGCAAAAAATATCGGCTCAAACAGGGCCATCGCCAACTATACACCGCCTTAGAGATTAAAGAAATTGTCGTGTGAGCGAAGAGGGGCTGAGTCCCCTTCTTGAGCAGCGCAGAAACCGGAGAAAATACCGTGGCACACAAAAAAGCAGGCGGAAGTTCCCGCAACGGCCGGGATAGTGCCGGGAAGCGCCGGGGCGTGAAAAAGTTTGCCGGCCAAACAGTCAAGGCCGGCAACATCCTGGTGCGCCAGGTCGGCACCCGTATCCATCCGGGAGTCAATGTGGGCCTGGGCCGCGATTATACCCTGTTCGCCAAAATCGACGGGGTGGTGGCCTTCGAGTCCTTCGGCAAAGACCGCAAAAAGGTCAGCGTCTATCCCACCACTTGAAGTCCTTCCCTGATGAGGCGGAGATCATCGTCCACGGCGGAGCCGGCGGCCCCGGCTGCGTGAGCTTCCGCCGGGCCCGCTTCCAACCCCGGGGCCGTCCCGACGGCGGCACCGGCGGCAGGGGCGGGGACGTTATCCTTACGGCCTCTCGTCACGAACGCACCCTGGCCTATTTTAAGCGGCGCAAAATCTTCCAGGCTGACAATGGACAGGCCGGGCAGGGACAGGACCGCGTAGGCAAAAACGGTGCTCCCCTGCTAGTCCCCGTACCGCTCGGCACCCTGGTGTATGAGCTGGACTCGGGCGAGCTCCTGGGAGAGCTTTTGCACGACGGCGAGCACCTGGTGGTGGCCAAAGGGGGCCGGGGCGGCAAAGGGAACGCGCATTTCGCGTCTTCGCGCCTGCGCTCCCCCCGGTTCGCCCAGTCCGGGGAGCAGGGAGAAAGCCGGCGTCTGCGCCTGGAACTCCAGATCCTGGCCCACGTAGGGCTGATGGGCGCGCCCAACGCCGGCAAGACCACCCTGTTAAAAGCCCTGACCGCGTCCCAGGCCCGGGTGGGAGACTTTCCTTTCACGACCCTTGCTCCACAGTTGGGGGTTATTTTCCTGGACGACCAGGAACCCCTGACAGTGGCGGAGATTCCCGGCCTGATCCGGGGAGCTCACCGGGGAAAAGGCTTGGGGCACCGCTTCCTCAGGCATCTCAAGCGCACGCTCGTCCTGGTGCAGGTAGTGGACCTGAGCCAGATCGATCCGGCCCAACCCCTGGCACCCTTCCAGGAACTGGAAGAGGAACTTAAGGCCAGCGATCCGGGCCTGCTGAGCAAACCTCGACTTATTGCCTTAAATAAAGTGGATCTTCTGCCTGCCGGCTTCCCCCTGAAGACGGTTACCGAGACCTACGGCGGCCTGGGACGGCGGCTGCTGGTGGTTTCAGGCCTAACGGGCGCGGGGCTGCCGGCATTACGCCGGGCCATTGCCGACGAAGTAGCACGGCTGGGACCGGCAAAAACTGAACTTGCATCTTCTGAACCTGATTTTCATGGAATCAAGCCTGCTTAATCCGCTATAATGAAGTGCGGGGAGGGTGCTAAGGGCCAGTGCCCGGAAAAATCAGCAAGCGAGTTCGGGGATGGAGCGCCGCCGCAGTTATCTCGAAAAGGCCCGGCGGGTGGTGCTGAAGCTCGGAAGCTCAGTCATTACCGCAGAAGATGGCCTGAACATGCCCCTTATCCAGCGTCTGGTGGGGGAAATCGCCGCGTTGCGCCAAGCCGACCGCCAAGTGGTCATGGTGTCATCGGGGGCCGTGGCCGCAGGGCTCAGAAAGCTGGGGATTTGCGTGCGTCCGACGGGCATGCCCCAGATGCAGGCCGTGGCCGCGGCCGGCCAGAGCAGCCTCATGCAGACCTATGAAGAGGCCTTTGCCGCCCATAGGCTCAAGGTGGCGCAGATTCTCCTCAGCCACGAAGACCTGGCCGCACGCCGCCGCTTTCTGAACGCCCGCAATACCCTGTTCACCCTCCTGCAGTGGCAGGTGGTGCCCATCATCAACGAAAACGACACGGTGACCACCGAAGAGCTGAAATTCGGAGACAACGACAACCTGGCCGCGCTGATCTGCAATCTGGTGGAGGCCGATTTGCTGATTCTGCTGACCAACACGGACGGCCTTTATGCCCGGGACCCCCGGGAGGACCCGGAGGCCCCCCTTTTGACTTTTCTGGAAACCACCGACCCCCGGTTGGAGACCGCCGCGGGGCAGCGCCCCAATGCCCTGGGCACCGGGGGCATGGCAAGCAAACTCCAGGCAGTAAAAAAAGCGGCTACGGCCGGGGTTCCGAGTCTCATCGCCAACGGTTTGAAGCCCGGCATATTGGGCGAAATCTTTAACGGCCGGGACGTGGGGACCTTTTTTCTGCCCCAGACCCACAGGCTCTCCAGCCGCCAGTACTGGCTGGCCTACAATGTGACCCCCAAGGGGGCTATCCTGGTGGACGACGGGGCCCGGGAGGCCCTGGTGCACAAGGGGAAGAGCTTACTGCCTGCGGGCATCCTCGAGGTCTTCGGGGGATTCCGCAAGGGCGCGCCGGTGAGCCTGCTGGACTCGGAGGGGGCCGCCTTCGCAGTGGGCCTGAGCAATTATTCCTCCCGGGACATTAACCGCATCAAGGGCAAACAGACCCAGGAGATCGCCCAATCCCTGGGCCACAAGGACTACGACGAGGTCATCCACCGGGATAACCTGGTGATCTTTCCGGAGTTCGGGGGTGGGTGAGGTTCGGATTTTGGGGAAGGGGGCTAAGGGTCAGGGACCCTTTCACCCAAACCCCCGCCCCCCATCCCATAAATGGGTTAGATCGTATGGTCAGCCGGGCCCGGGACTGGTTCAATCAGGCAGTGCGGGACCTGGAACAGGCAGAAGACTCCAGGGATGCGGGACGGCATGAGTGGGCTTGCTTTGCGGCGCAACAAGCTGCAAGCTGCTGAGAAAGCTGTGAAGGCACTCCACCTGCACCATGGCCAGGAATTCCGGGAGCACGTAATTGCTCGGTCTTTGCAAGAATTACCGGAATCGGTAACGGTCAGAACTGATCTCATTGAAAAGGCCAAGGTCCTGGATAACTTTTATATTCCGGCCAGGTATCCAAGCAGCCACCCGGCGGGGGCACCTTTTGAGCACTATGGAGCACTGCAAAGTGAAACGGCGCCGGCCTATGCCCGTGAGATCATTGACTTCACCCGTTCTCAAATGGCCTGACGCCGATAAGGTTGAGGCTTCGGTGCGTCGCTGGGCGAAAAAAGTCGGCCGGCAGCGCCCAGACGTCCTGCAGATCGGCTACTTCGGTTCCTGTGCCCGGGGCGACTGGGACGTGGGGAGCGATCTGGATCTGGTCATTATTCTGAAAAGCTCCGAGAAAGCCTTTGAAATGCGGGCCAGCGAAGGGGATACGGGAGAAATGCCGGTGCCCACCGATGTCCTGGTTTACACCGAGGAAGAATGGCAGGCGAGACCGGGTTTTCTATCCCCCAGGCTGACGTCGGAAATCGTCTGGCTCCCCTTATCATGAAGTGTGGTGGACAATGCCCACCCTGCACCATAAAAAATACTTGGCGCGGTGAAAACCTATGGATATCCCAAAACTTATCAAAGAATTTTCCGTTAATGCCAAAGAGGCTGCCCGGCCCCTGGGGAATCTGACCCGGGGGGTGAAGGACCAGGTGCTGCTGCGCATGGCGGCGCTGCTTCAGGAACGGCAGGCCGAGATCCAGGCCGAGAATGCCAGGGACGTGGAAAAGGCCAGGACCGAAGGGCTGGCCGCAGCCTTTATTGACCGGTTGACCCTGTCCGATAAGGTCATGGCCGGGATGGTCAAGGCCCTCGAGGAAGTAGCGGCCCTTCCTGACCCGGTGGGGGAAGTGGTGAAGATGTGGCGACGGCCCAATGGCCTGTTGGTGGGGCGGGTGCGTATTCCGTTGGGAGTCATCGGCTTTATTTATGAGTCCCGGCCCAACGTCACGGTGGACGCGGCCTCGCTGTGCCTGAAAAGCGGTAACGCGGTGATCCTCAAGGGGGGCAAGGAGGCCCTGCACTCAAATCTGGCCCTGGCCAAACTCATGCAGGAGGCGCTGTCCGAATGCAATATTCCCGCGGGGGCAGTACAGGTCATTCCCAGCGTGGCCCGGGAAGCGACCCTGGAGCTTCTGAAACAGGATGAACTGGTGGATCTCATCATCCCCCGGGGGGGCGAGGGCCTGATCCGCTTCGTGGCGGAAAACTCCCGTATCCCGGTCCTCAAGCATTACAAAGGAGTGTGTCACATCTTCGTGGACGAGGGCGCCGATCTGGACCTGGCGGAAACGGTGTGCTTCAACGCCAAGGTGCAGCGCCCCGGAGTGTGCAACGCCATGGAGACCCTGCTGGTCCACGAAAAGATCGCGCCTGCGTTTCTGCTCCGCATGAACCAGCGCTTTCGGCTTGCCGGGGTGGAACTCAGGGGCTGCCCGGCCACCAAAAAAATCGATCCCGAGGTCAATCCGGCTCGGGAAGAAGACTGGGGCTGCGAGTTCCTGGACCTGATTCTGGCCGAGAAGGTGGTGCCTGACATGGATGCCGCCATGAGCCACATTGCCCGATACGGCTCCAGCCACACTGAGGCCATCATGACCCGGGACTATGACCGGGCTCAACGTTTCCTGCGGGAGGTGGACTCCTCGGTGGTTCTGGTCAACGCCTCCACCCGCTTCAATGACGGGGGGGAGCTGGGACTGGGCGCCGAAATCGGCATTTCCACCAGTAAACTTCATGCCTTTGGGCCCATGGGCCTGGAGGAGCTGACCACCACCAAGTTCATCGTCTACGGAAACGGCCAGGTGAGGACGTGAGAGACTTGTGTGGGAAGGGGACCAGGGATTACGATCCTACCCCTCCCCCACGCCCCCTCCCCCAATTTCTTGGCCAGGGTTTTAAGATTTCCAGAGCCGTGGCTTTAAGCCCGGTTCTGGAAACAAATAAAGGGTTGGCAGAGGGGTGTGGGAGGAAGGCAGGAGCCACTGCTCCCTGGCCCACCCCCCACCAGACTGTCCTATGACCAAAAAGCCACAGAGCCTGGGGCTGTTCGGCGGCACCTTTAATCCCATTCATTATGGGCACCTGCGGTCCGCCGAGGAGGTGGCCGACGCCCTCGACCTCAGGCAAATCTGGTTTATCCCGGCGGCTTACCCTCCCCACAAAGCGCCGGCGGATGTCACTCCCTTTGAAGTGCGCCTGGCCATGACCCGGCTGGCGGTGGGGCGCCATCCCCGCCTGTCCGTTTCGGATGTGGAAGGCCGGCGGCCGGGCCGGTCTTATTCCATTGACACCTTGAGGCATCTGCGGAGCGAGTTCGGCCCCCACCGGGAACTTTATTTTATCCTGGGGCTGGACGCCATGCTGGACATAGCCTCCTGGAAGGATTATCGGGAGCTTTTTACCCTCTGTCATTTCGTGGTGCTGGACCGCCCGGGCTATGACCGGGACGAACTGGGCGAACTTCTCCGGCGGCAGGTGGAACCGGGCTTCCAACCCTTGTCTTCCGGCGCAGGCTTTCAGCACCCCGGGGGCCACCGGGTCGTGTTTTGCGCCACCACCCTCATGGATATTTCCGCCACGCGTATCCGCCGCCTGGTCCGCCAGGGAAGTTCCATCCGATATCTCTTGCCGGAGCGGGTGCGCCGATTTATACTTAAGAACAGGTTATATTAAAATAATAGGTGAGAACAGTAAGAAAAGCTCAAAAAACATCTCTGACCTCCGAAGAGCTGGTGGAATTAGCGACCCGCACCCTGGTGGCCAATAAAGGTGAGGATCCGCTGATTTTAGATGTGAGGGGTCTGTCCAGTCTCTGGGACTATTTCATCATCTGCTCCGGGGGATCCAAGCGGCATGTGCAGGCTCTGGCCCAGCATCTCCAGGAAATCCTGGGACAGGCCGGCGTCAAGCCCATGGGTATCGAGGGCTTGGAGGATGGTCAATGGGTTCTCCTGGACTATGTCGACGTGGTCATTCACCTGTTTATCAAGCCCTTGCGGGAATTTTACGACCTGGAGGGTTTATGGGTGGAAGCTGCCCGTCTGCCGGTCAAGGATGCGACTCCCAACCAGATTCAGGGGCAACCCCACGCCTGATGCCCAGGAGCGCCCATGATGAAGAAACCTGGTAGCTGGCGGCAGATAGTCTGGCTCTTGATATTTACCCTGTTATGGGGGACAACCCCCGCCGTCGGAGGTTTGTTCAGTTCTCTGAGCACAGAGAAAGAACGGGAGCTCGGAGAAGAATTTTTCCTCGAGCTCAATAATAATTATCCCATCTGCACCGATCCTTTTGTTTCCTCCTATATAAATCGCCTGGGGCACAAGTTGGAGGCCCAGCTGCCCCCCCACCCTTTCAAATACCGCTTTTACGTTCTGGATGACCCCAGCATGAACGCCTTTGCCGTCCCTGGCGGATACGTTTTCATGAATTCCGGGTTCATCCGCCTCATGGACAAGGAAGGGGAGTTAGCCGGGGTCCTGGCCCATGAAATATCCCATATTTACGCCCGCCACATGGCTCGCATGCTGGATGAGTCGAAACCTGTTTCCATCGCCACCTTGGTGGGAAGCCTGGCGGCAGTGCTCCTGGGAGGCCCGGCAGCCGCAGCCCTGTTGGTCGGCAGCCAGGCCGCGGGCCAGGCAGCCATGCTGAAATACAGCCGGGACCATGAACAGGAAGCTGACGATCTGGGCTTCAAGTGGTTGCAAAAAGCCGGGTATGATCCCCGGGACATGATTCTGGCGTTTAAGAAGCTGAATAAGCAGCGGTGGTATGCGGGGGGACAGCCTCCTATTTACTTGAGCACCCACCCTCATACCGATACCCGCCTGGTGGAATTGGCCAACCGCCTGAACATGCATGCAGATGTTCTTCCCAAGGACCATGACAACCAGGAATTTCAGTATTTTGCCTTAAAGGTGGACTCCCTCAGCGGCAGCCCCTATCAGCTTCTCCGGCGTATGACCCAGGCAGCCATACATGAGCCGAACAATCCGGCTTATCTGTATGGTAAGGCCCTGGCCTTAGCCAAGATGGATCATCCGGATGAGGCCATGGGAGCCCTGGAACAGGGGTTGAAACTGGATCCGGGAAACTACTTTATCCGCCGGGAAATGGCCATCCAATACTTTGAAAGGAACCGTTACCAGCAGGCCTTGTCGCTCTTCCAACGCTTGGCCCAAACTCAGCCTCATGACGAAACCGTCCTGTATTATCTGGGAAGAATTTATCAGGAACAGCGACAATTCGCTGACGCCCTGTCAGCCATGGAACGGGTGCAATCCCTGAACCCGGCCTTTGTGGAAGTCTATCAGAATTTGGGCACCTTGTACGGAGAGGAAGGGCAATTGGGGTTGGCCCACTATTATCTGGGTTTACACAGCCTTACATCACGGGCTTTGCCCACCGCCCTGTTTCACTTCAGGAAGGCCCTGGTCAATCTGCCTCTGAATGATCCACATTATGCCCGGGTGAAAGACCAGATAGCCCGTCTGGAAAAGATGAAGGTAAAGGTTAATTAGTCTTAAAGAACTGCAGGACGTATGATTCAGTCCTGACAGCCCAAAGGTTGAGAATAAGAACTGTTCGCCATGCCCATCTATGAATATCGCTGCCTAAGTTGCCGGAAGGTGTCTGAGTTTCTTCTGCTCAATGCAAGCTCGCCGTTTTCGCCGGTGTGTCCCCGGTGTGGGGGCGCCGAGATGGAACGGGTCCTTTCCCGGGTCAGGGTGCGACTTTCGGAAGAAACGAGGATGGAGCGCCTGGCCGACCCCCACCGTTGGGGCGGCTTGGCCGACGTGGATGAAAATGACCCTGCCAGCATGGCCCGCATGATGCGCCAGATGGGTCCTCACCTGCAGGAAGCCATGGGAGAGGATTATCCGGGGGAACTGGACCAGATCATTGAGGAAACCATGGAGAGCGGGGAAATGGGTGTGCCTGATGAGGCGGCGGGGGATGAAGATTAACGGCCTGGTCGCAGATTGTTAAAATTTCCCCGACTTGCCTGCTCCCAGAGGCCGCCAGACTCACCTTACCTTCTCGTCGAGGCCTCCCTCTGCCCTGGTGATTTAGCGGATTTGGTCTCAAATTTCGTTTTCTTCGCCTGAGGGTGGGCTGCCTGGTGAGATTCCGCCGGCTTGGCGGGAACCGCCCGGCAGAGGGCATAATATTGACCTTCGTTATCCTTCCCTTCCTTTAACACCACCTTTTCCCCCTGCTTTTGCATCTGCGCCAATTTGACGCGGGCCTGGGACAGGTTCCGGTACTTAACGAGAACGACCTGGGGAGTGGCAGAGGGGGACGCAGCTTTCCCGGCGGCAGCCTGTTCCTTGTCGTTCCCTTTCTTGGCTGAAGCTCCCCTGGTGGCCGCCAAGTCAAGGCTGTTCTGGAACTTTAGCTTGCCGGCCACTTCCCGGCGTATTTTTTCCAACTGATCTTCTTTGGCCTTGAGTTCGTGTTTGGTCGATTTTTTCTTAACCTGCTCCACCGGGTTAGGCGGCGCGATGATGTTCGCTTTTATGGGCTTCACGGGTGCAGGGACCGGGGTCTTCTGGATGGCGCGTTCGTGGTGAGGAGGTGTTTGTTCCGCCGGGGGTGCCTCCTGCTGGGGCGCGGGGGTGGCGAGGGCCACCACCGGGGTTGCGGCCTGAGGGGGCGGAGTGGGCTGGTACCAGATTTGTCCAACCCTGCCGGAGTCAGGGCCGAGAAGCCCCCAGTTGGACAACACCCGGTAAATATCACCCCGGCCGGCCATGGTTCCCAGGGCAAAGCTCATCATCACCATCCCGGTTACCCCCAGGCCGGCAAAAATAAGCTCCTTGATGCCCACCCGCATTTCCCAGGCCTTTTTGGCCCTTTTCCCGCGGCTCTCCCCCATGATTCTCCCCCCAGATCATGCGACAGCCCTACATTCTCTCCGGTTCGCTAACGCCGAGTATCCCCAGACCATGAGCCAGCACGGTTTTTACTCCCGATACCAGCCAAAGGCGAGCCTGGGTCAACGCGACATCCTCGGTAATAAACCTGTGGTTACGATAATAACTATGCAACCGGGAGGCCAGTTCCGTCAAGAAATAAGTGATGCGATGCGGCTCTAATTGTCGGGCCGCACCCTCCACCACGTCAGGATAGCCGGCCAGCAGTTTGAGAATATCCAGTTCCTCCGTCAGAGACAACAGGGGAAGCAGGGCGGGGTCAGGAGCGAACGTTATGCCCTGAGCCTCAGCCTGGCGAAAGACGCTGGCCAGCCGGGCGTGGGCGTATTGGACGTAATATACCGGATTCTCGGCGTTCTGCTGCTTGGCCAGATCCAGATCGAAGTCCAGGTGGGCGTCTGACCGGCGGGTAAGGAAGATGAAGCGGGCGGAGTCCTTGCCCACTTCATCCAGCACTTCCCGCAAAGTCACAAAGGTCCCTCCCCGGGTGGTCATGGCCACCGGCTCCCCGTGGCGCAGCAGACTGACCAACTGCACCAGGATGACATGCACCCGGTCCTTGCCTCCCAGGGCCTGAGCAGCAGCGAGGAGGCGAGGCACGTAACCGTGGTGGTCGGCGCCCCACAAGTCCACCACAAGGTCATATCCCCGCTCGAATTTATTCAGGTGATAGGCTATATCCGAGGCAAAATAGGTGGTGGCGCCGTTGGATCGTCTGACCACCCGGTCCTTTTCATCCCCGAATTGGGAGGCCTTGAACCACAGGGCGCCGTCAGCTTCGTATAGAAAGCCCTTGTCTTTCAGGACAGCAAAGCTGCGTTCCAACCAGCCCTGCGTAAAGAGGTCATTTTCACTGAACCAGCGGTCAAAGGTGACGCCGAAATCCTCCAGGTCCTTTTTGATGTCGGCCAGGATCAGGTCAGCGGCATACCGTCCGAGAGGCTGATAATCCAGATCGCCAAGCCCGGCGGGGGGAACACCACGCTCGGCCAGGTATTGCCGGGCCAGGTCTTTCATATAGTCGCCCTGGTAGCCGTCCTCCGGAAATTCTATTCTCTCGCCCTGTAATTCCCGTATGCGAAAGGCCAGGGACTTTCCCAGGGTATTGATTTGATTGCCCACGTCATTGATGTAGTATTCCCGCTCCACCTGGTAACCGGCCGCGGTCAGGAGCCGGGCCAGGGCATCCCCCAGCGCCGCACCGCGGCCGTGGCCAATATGGAGAGGGCCAGTGGGGTTGGCGCTGACAAATTCCACCTGCACCTTGAGGCCAGCGCCCAGATCGCAGTTGCCGTAGGTCTCCCCCAGGCGAAGGATTTCCGGCAGGACCTCACGCCAATAAGCATCTTCCAGGAAAAAATTGAGGAAGCCGGGTCCGGCGATTTCGACTTTCTGCAGGACATTGGCCGGTGCTGCAATGCCATCTTTGATGATTTCCGCCAGTCGGCGAGGAGGCTGTTTGGCCTGGGAGGCCAGAACCAGGGCCGCATTGGTGGCATAGTCGCCGTGCTCCGCCTGCCGGGGGGCTTCAATATCAAAGGCCGGGAGATTATCAAAGGTTATAGTGCCGGCCTTGCGGGCCCGGTTCAGGCTGTCAGTAATCAGATGACATAAGAGTTTCTTGGTTTGCATGGGAAAGTAACTGGTATGCCCGGAAGATATTATTCTTTGCCTTCCGTGGTCTCCTTTTTTACTGGTTTTGGTTTTATGGCGACATCCCGGGTGTAATCCAGGCAGTGTTGGCCGTCAAAAGTAAATCTTTTCACGCAGGTTTCCCGCCAGGCGCACACCACGCAAATGCTCGGTTCACCTGTATCCGGCTTTCTTTCCATGTCAGGCTCCCACAAAATGCCGGGGATTGGCGCTCCCCAGGGTGCAATAAATATCATAGCTGATGGTTTCGGCCCAGGCGGCCAGATCATCTCCGGTAAGGCGCTCGCCGCCGTCTGTCCCGAGGAGGGTGACCGGCTCCCCTGCGGCCACGTCAGGAATGTGGCTGATATCCACCATGGTCAGGTTCATACAGACCCGGCCGCGAATCGGAGCCCGGCGTCCTTTCAGGATGACCTCCCCCCGGTTGGACAACAGTCTCGGGTAGCCATTGCAATAACCCACCGGCAACACCGCCAGACTGCACCAGTCCGCAGTGGTGTAGGTGCGGCCGTAGCTGATGCTGCTTCCGGGGGGAAGGCGTTTAACCTGCAACACCTGGGTGGCCAAAGACATGACCGGCTTTAAGTCCACTCCCCAGGAATGCCCCGGCGCAGGAGAAGACCCATACAGGGCAATCCCGGGCCGGGCCATGCCGAAATGGGCTTCCGGCATCTTCATCAGGGCGGCGCTGTTGGCGATATGGCTTAGCGGCAATCCCCAGCCCTGTCCCCGGGCCGTGGACAACAGGGCAAGAAATTCTTGAAGCTGCTTTCTGGTGTAGGTCCTGTCGGCCTCATCAGCCGTAGCCAAGTGGGATATGAGCCCTATAACTTCAAGATGTGCAAAATTCCTGATACCCTCCAGAAAGGGCAGAACCTCGGGGGGATTGAGCCCCAGGCGTCCCATGCCGGTGTCCACCTTGAGATGCACCCGGACTTTCTTCCCGAGGGAGCGGCCGGCCTCCTCCAGGGCCTGGGCTACGTCCCGGCGGTACAAAACCACCTCGAGATCGGCGGCCACGGCTGCCTCGCTTTCCAGGGGCACGATGCCCATGAGCAGGACGACGGGAAGCGTAAGGCCAGCCTCGCGCAGAGCCAACCCCTCCTCCAGGGAAGCCACCCCTAAATACTCCGCACCGGCCGCGGCCAGGGTGCGGGCCGCGGGCGCCAGGCCATGACCGTAGGCGTCTGCCTTGACCACCGCCAAGAGCTTGGCGTCTGCTGACAAGCGCCGGCGCAACTGGAGGTAATTGTGGCGCAGGGCCGCCAGGTCAATGGTAAGTTTTACCAGGGAAGAGACCATCATGGGGAGTCTATCCGCTTTCCTTTACCCTTTCGGACGATAGTCTGCCGGGATTTTTTCATTTTGCGCCATCACCCCCGCCTCCAAGTCCAGTTTGTGCTGTTTGAGTCTCTCCTGCAGGCCGGGATTGTTTAAGGCCAGAATCTGGGCGGCAAACAGGGCCGCATTTCTTGCTCCGGCAGACCCCAAAGCCATGGTGGCAACCGGAACCCCAGCCGGCATCTGCACCGTGGACAGCAGGCTGTCCAACCCTTGCAGGGACGAACTGGGGATGGGCACGCCGATCACCGGCAAAGTCGTCTCTGCTGCCAGAACTCCGGCCAGGTGGGCGGCCGCGCCGGCTGCGGCAATGATAATCTTAAGGCCCCGCCCGGCCGCCTCCCGGGCATAAGCCTGGGCCTTGCGCGGGGAACGGTGGGCCGAGGCCACCGAGACCTCCACCGCGATGCCCCACTCCGTGAGGAGGGCGGCAGCCGGCTCAAGATTGGGCCAGTCCGAAGCGCTGCCCATGACGATGCCTATTTCGGCCGCTTTTTCTGACACGAGTTACCATCCCCTTTCTGATCGAAGTGGGCAAGGACTCAACTACCCCGGTGCTTTTTCCATGGCTTATTGCACCCATCTCAGTATAACCCTGAGTCACCCTTGGAGGTCGGTGGCCACCCCTTTTTCTCTAATACCAGCGGGCCAGGGTCAGGATGGTATCGGCGTAGGCCTCGGAATTATTGTAGGAGAGAATCGCCCGCCGCCAGGTACTGGGACTATCCTGGCGAAAACCGCTCTTTTTCAGGTAGTTGGCAATGCTGACAATAGCGTCGGCGTGCGTAAACAAATCCACCCTGCCATCGCCATCTCCATCCTGGCCACTTGCCACTAGGCTGGAAGGTAAAAATTGCGGATAGCCGATGGCCCCCGCCCAGGAGCCATAAAACTGGTAGGGGTCAAGTTGATTTCTCTGGCAATAACTCAGGAAAATCTTAAGTTCCCGGCGGGCCCAGGCAGCTTTCTTTTTAAGGCGGGGATAAAGATAACGGGGCAATCCAGTCACTTGGATGACTTCCGGAGTATCCATCACTGACAATGACGCAAACACATTGAAAACCGAGTGCTTTCCGGTAGCCTTACCCAGGCCGCTTTCCACGGTGAGTATGGCGACAATCACCCCCGGGTCTACTCCGTAGCGGTCCCGAGCCCGACTCAACTGGCTCTGGTGCTCTTTGGCATATTGGCGACCCCGGGCCACCACTTCGGGTTTAAGAAACTGGTCGTAATCTGCGGGCCGCTCTTTCCTCAGAGTAGCGATTTTGCGGACGATGTCAGGCAGAAATTGATTCCGCTCATCGGCAAAGACCTTGTCGACATAAGTTTTGTCCAAACCCTGCCTGATAAGTTGACTTTCCAGATCCACATAGGCTACCGGCGTCTGCGCCCCTGGCCCTAACCGCGGGCAAAGGCAGACAATGAACAGGACGATGCAGACTTCCCATTTTCTTGCCAGAAGCATCTCTTTTACCCCCAAGAAACGTGCTTCACGCTAACCTGAATCCCCCGTTTTGTCAAGGTGAGAGCCATCTTGGGCTGCCCTCCCCCCTTTGGAAAAAGTTTCCCGTGGAGATTGAAGAACCTGTTAAAATACATAGTGGAACAATCACCTACATCAAGTTTATTCGAGCGATCTCTTGACCAGAAAACCGCAACCCACAACTTGGCAGGGCGTGAAAGGGCCAGTTTATGCCGATTATCCTCTTGCTCCCCTCACGACCTGGAAAATCGGGGGGCCGGCACAGTTTCTGGCTGTGCCCCAGGACCTGGAAGATGTCCTGGCCCTCCAGCAGTTGGCAGCCCAGCGGGGATATCCGTTGTTCTTTCTGGGCAGGGGCTCCAATGTTCTGATTGCCGACGATGGGTTGTCCGGCATCACCCTGCACCTTGTTAAGAGCTTTCAGACATTGAAGATCCAGATTGATACAGTGCGAGTGGGCGCCGGTGTCGGTCTGCCCCGCCTGGCCAAAATCATGGCAGATTGGGGTCAGGGCGGTTTTGAATTTCTGGCAGGCATCCCCGGGACAGTGGGCGCGGCCGTTCGCCTGAATGCCGGGGCCCATGGCCAGGACCTGGGGCGGATTCTGAAACGGCTGTGGGTCGTTACCTCCGAAGGGGAACTCAAAGAATTAACCAGGGCAGAGATTAGTCCTGGATATCGAACTACCCGCTTGCTGGACCTGCCCCACTGGCTGGTGGTGGAAGCCGAATTTGTCTTCACGGAAGAGGTCTCCCCTGCAGAATTACAAAGGCGCATGCGGGAATTTCTGGCGGAGCGCCGGACCCGGCAACCCTCCCACCCGCGCACCTGCGGCAGCGCCTTTAAAAACCCTCCTGGTGGCCCGGCGGCAGGCCGTCTCATCGAAGAGGCCGGCTGGAAGGGAAAAAGCCTGGGTGCCGCCCAAGTTTCCCGGAAGCACGCCAATTTTATCATCAACCGGGGGGGAGCGACGGCTGCGGAGATGGTAACCTTGATGACAGCCATCGAAGATTCCGTTTGGCAGCGGTTCGGCATCCGGTTGAAACGGGAAGTTGTCTTCCTGCCCCAGGATATATACATATGATCTGGTTATCCCCCGCAATAAGCATTTTGTTCAGATAAGGAGATGTCATATGGTTCGTCGAGAAGCCTGGTATTTTGATGAAGCGGGTCCCAAAAATACACCGGCCTGTCTGGAACTTCTGGATAAGGCGGCGGCTGAGGGCTTTCAACATATGGTGGTGGCCTCCACTACCGGCGACTCCGGAGCCCAGGCCGCCCGACGGCTGGCCGGCAAGAATCTTAATCTGGTGGTGGTAGGCCATTCCGTGGGATTCAAGGGACCCAACATCGATGAATTCCTGCCGGAGCATTATGAAGAAATTACCCGCTTGGGAGGGAGGGTGTTGAAAGCCACCATTCTTACGCACTCCCTGGAAACCAGCCTGGCCGACCAGTTCAAGGGCAGCGCCCCTACCCTCCTCATCGCCAATACCCTCAGGCGGCTGGGTCAAGGCATCAAGGTATGTTGTGAAATCGTGATGGAGGCCGTAGATGCCGGGCTTATCCCCGAAGAGGCCGAGGTGGTGGCCGTGGGAGGCACTGCCCGGGGCTGGGATACTGTGGCCGTGATTAAGAGTGCGGCCTCCAAACGATTTCTCAAGTTGGCGATCCTGGAAATTTGGGCCAAACCCAGGGTATGAGGAACGGTATCTATACAGAACGAAGCAGAACGACATAATTTATTGGGCATAATCAGTCTCTCTATGACCTCTGCGTCTCTGCGGCAAAAAGAATCACCGCAGAAACGCAGAGGGGTTAGAAATGAATGGTGTTCACTTACCTTTATGTTTGCTGGGCATAAAGTAATCCCCGCTGGCACAGATTTTCCAGCCTGGGCCAGCGCAGGCTGAAGTCCGCGGCTATAATTTGCAAGAAGCTCTTATTTGTCAATAATCTCAGTTGCCTCCTTTCAGTCGCTTTTCTCCTTCTTGCCTCACCGGACCATGGGCAGGCATATGGTCACCCAGGTTTGTCCGGGCTGGCTTTCTATGGTGACTTGTCCTTTATAGGGCGCGAGCATTCGCCGGGTCATATAGAGCCCCAGACCGGCCCTTGGCTTTTCCTGAGTGCCCTTCGTGGTAAAGAACGGCTGAAAGAGTTGAGACTGTACCGAAGGGGGTATGCCCACGCCAGTATCTCCCACCCGTAAGACCCGGCAGTTGTTTTGGACGAGGGTGGTTATGGTCAGCAGGCGACGGGGACTTTCGGCCATGGCTTCCAGGGCATTGTCCACCAGGTGCCGGAAGCTTTGACTGAAATCCACGTAGTGTCCGTGAATAGGGGGGAGACCCGGCGTGAAGGTGAACTCCTTTTCGACCCGGTGTTTAAAGAAAGGGGTAGCCAGATACAGTTCCAGTTCATCCTGGAAAATCTGATTCAGGTCGAGATAACAGTACTCCTCCTGCCCTTCGTGAACGCCCTGAAGGGTTATACGGTGAATCATCTTACGAAGATTGTCTACTTCATGATGAAGCTTTTCGAGCTTCTGGCGCCGATACTCGTGCAGGGCCGCAAGTTCGGGGAAGGAAGGATCGTTAAACCCTGCAAGCAAGTTCGCCTCTTCGCGGGATTTCTGCTCCAAAAGTTCCAAATGAAAGGAGATGACCTGTAGGGGAGTATTCATATTATGGATGATCCCGCTGCAGCGGCGGCCTACGGCGGAATGCCGGTAATACCGCACCAACTCCGCCAGACAACGGGCCATTTCCTCTGTTTCCGGCGTGGCAGCAGGAGGTACGGTTTGCCTCAGGATCGCCTCATCCCTGGATCGAATTCTTGATGATTTGGCCATAATAATCAAAGCCTCGCAAAAATCCTTCCCTGTCAGCTTAAGGGCTTATTCCCGACAATTTTCTTCTGTATTGTTAGTTTTTATATGCATCTTTCATACCAGGAGAATTGATGCATTCGTAAAAAGTCCATTTGCCCCCTCGCTCCTGCCGCTCTCCTTGCGCAGGGGAGAGGAAATTGATGAATAATATCTATTAAGATAACCATCATCTATACGAGTGTCCTTCCTGAGATACCTTGACTTTTCTGACTTTTTGCAGAGCTGTCAAAAAATTGGCAGTTCAGCACCCATACTTTCTACAAAGTATAGGTTTTGGAAGCCAAGTATAGGCGTAAAGTATGGGTATTTAGCGAGCCTTTGGCAAGCTTCATTTCAAGGCTGAAGATTCTCTTTCCTTTCTGAATCATTCTCCGTTGGCAAGGATTTTGCAATTTGTGCAAGCACAGGTTGAACCCTGCGGCCACATCTTGCAAGAGGGTCAAGAGGTGTCCGGTTGTTCGGTGATCGGTTTTCTGCAGAAATATTTCTACCATACGCCCTGGCATGGGTGACTGGGCGGCCGGCGGCGTAAACGGAGGCTGGCATGAGAGACAGGTTCTCGTGGGGATCCTGTGTCAACCAGGAAGCGGGCGTTTCTAACCCGACCTGAAATCAAAAGTCTTTTTCCAGCCAGGGAGGACGAGGCGTGTATGAGAGGCTATGAGGGGCCAGGTTGCTTAGCAACTCAACAAATTTTCGGGTGAGGTCCGGATCGAATTGGCGGCCTGCCTGGGACTCGATTTCAGTTAGGGCCTCGGTGGTGGAATAGGCCTGGCGGTAGGGCCGATCGGAGCTCAAGGCATCGAAAACGTCTGCCAGAGCCAACAGGCGGCAAAGATAGGGAATGCCGGTTCCCCGGAGACCATAAGGATAGCCTTGGCCATCCCAGCGCTCGTGGTGGAGCAAAATCAGGTCCTTTTCCTGGGTCGTAAATCCCAAAGGCTCCACGATCTTCTCACCGATACGGGGGTGGGTTTCGATGACCGCCCGTTCCTCCGGGGTGAGAGGGCCGGGTTTCAGCAGGATGGAATCGCTGATGCCGATCTTGCCGATATCATGCAGATATCCGGCATTGGCCAAGACTTCCATTTCCTGGGGATTCAGGCCCAAAGAGCGGGCAAAGATCAAGGCGATGTTGGTGACGCGATGGGAATGATGACCGGTATAGGGGTCCCGGGCTGAAAGGGTGCGCAGGAGGGCCTTGACAGACTCCTGACGGAAGATAATTTTATCCCCGAAAGGGAGGGGTTTCTGGGAGGCCGAGGGTAATGCTCGGGCGGCCGGCACAATTCTGGGCTTAAGCCAAGGTCCGCTGAGCAGAATCCCTTTACTTGAGATCACGGGTGAGGACCTCTTGAAAGGATAACATGGTTAACGCTTAAATTAAGATGCGTTCTTTCAATATCTGAAATTCCTGCTCTGTCAACAATTTTTCCCGATACAGACTGAGAAGCCGCTCCAGATCGTGTTGATGGGGAGGGTCCACCTCCCACGGCAAGGGATAGCACCACAAGAGATTACGCAGGGGATCCGTCCTATCGTTAGTATGTGCCGGGGGTAAGTCGGCTTCGGGATAGTCGGCTTCCTGCTGTAATTTTGCCAGCTTGGCATTGAGTTCGTTCAGCTTGGCCAGCAAGCGGCGGTTTTCCTCCCGGAGATGGAGAAGACGGGCGGCGTTGGCCACCGCGACTTCGATCTCCTGGAGATTAAAAGGCTTGCGCAGATAATCATAGGCTCCTTCCCGGGTCGCCTTAAGGGCGCTGGTCAAGGAGGCATGGCCGGTCATGACCACCACCAGGGCCGCGGGGTTTTTCTGACGCGCCGCTCTCAAGACCTCCAGGCCGTCGGCCTCCGGCATTACGAGGTCGGTGAGGATCAGAGAATAATCGCGCCGGGCGAGAAAGTCCAGGGCTTCGCCCCCGTGTCGAGCCAGGTCCACGGCATACCCCTTCTCCCGCAAATAGCTTACCAGGGCTTCTCCCAGGTTGATATCATCCTCGGCTATAAGAATTCTGAGGACAGGTTTATCCGTGGACATTGACGATAGGGCTCCTTTTACAGGTAGAGTACTATGAGTCCAGCCACCCCGGCCAGGTTCTCTTCTTACTCAGCCTCTTTTCGGGCCACCAACCAAGCCCCATGACAGGCGTGCATCCGGGGGGAGGGGACTCTCAAAAAAGCGGCGCTGGACCTTAAGATCACCGCAACAGACAACCTGAAAAAGAGGTGGTTATTTTTCTTCTGGCTAACTTATCGGCGGTGGTTAAGGGGTCAATAAAAAATCGGCTGATTAATGAAAAAGGAAAATCTTGCCGATAAGGTTATTTTTTAAGCCACGCGGTATTTATACCCGGCAACAGACGTCATTGAGCACCATTCATCCCTGCGCCCACGGTGTCCCTGGGGTGATTTTTTCCCCTCCAGAGGCGCAGGAAGACTCATTTTGCGCCATTATTTATGTCGCTCTGGAACCGAAAATGGATTATATGGGAGGCAGAATCCACCCTCCACAATTCTGTTCGGAAAGCTCAGTTTAGAAAAAATCAGTGAGGTAGGGGTTATTGAGTTTTTCTGCCCCCAGGGTGGACGAGGCTTGGCCGCCATAGTCATGTCCCGGCCAGATGCGAGTGTCGTCCGGCAGCGGCATGATTTTTTCCTGCAGGGACCTGATGAGCTGGTCCAGGGAACCTCCCGGCAGATCGGTGCGTCCGGCGGCCTCCACAAACAGGGTATCGCCGGTGAAGAGATGGCCGGGCAAAGACAGGCAGATGGCTCCGGGGGTATGCCCGGGAGTGTGGAGGACTTGGGCCCGCCAAGCCCCCAGGGGCAGGATATGCCCGTCCGCCACGGGCAGGTCCACCCGGGTCAGGGGTGGAAAACCTTCCGCCTGGGCTTGGGCCTGCATCTCAGGGCGCCGATAAAATTCCCAGTCCAGGTGGTGCATGACGATGGGCGCCCCGGTTTGGGCAGCCCAAAGATCATTGCCGGCTGTATGATCGGCGTGGCCATGGGTATCGACGATCCAGCGCACCTGCCAGCTTTCCTGGTTTAGGTGCGCCGAGAGCGCCGGGGCCGGTCCCCCCGGGTCCACCAGCAAGGCCTCCCGACTGATCGGGCAGACCACGAGATAGGTGAAGACTTCCAGGGGGCCGGTTTTTTCGGAGAGAACGATCAGGGGCACTGAGGATTTCCGAGATCCCCACCGGGCTTACTTGTTAACGAGAAAGCGGAAGATCATCTGTTGGTTTCTCAAGGCATAAATTTCTGCCTTAGCGGCCAGGACATTGGCTCGTTCACTTTCCGCCTTGGCCTGGCGGCCATAGCGGTCCGCCAGTTCATTGTTCCCCTGAGCGAGATATTGTTGAGCCTTCTTTAAATTTTCCTCATAGGCTTTTTCCAACTCCTTAACCTGGGTCATGGCCTCTTCTTTTAACTTGTTGTTCTGCTCCTCTTGCGCCTTCTCAGCATCGGTCAGGTTACGCTCTTTCTGGGTGGGGCCGCATTCTTTCACCAGAACCGAAAATAAGGAGTTGGCCTCCTTGAGCTGGGCCTTGGCTTCAGCGGTATACTTTTCGTTCAGCTTCTTTTCGGCGCTGTCGACCAGCTTAACGGCCTTCTTGTAAAGAATGGCATGATCAGGGCCACACTTGGTTTGAAGGTTTTGAGCCTGGACTGCGCTGCTGCTCAGGAGCAACAGGGAGAGGGCCGCGAGAAGCCACAGGTAACGACATTTAACCATGGGTTTTTCCTTTGCTTTGTGGATATTAGTGAAGCTGGAAGGTCGCGGCGATGGTCCTGCGGAATCGGGCCGTCAGGGCCTTTGCCATTGGGACCCTATTCTACTCGGGAGCTCTGTACTTGTAAAGGAAAAAGCCCGAGTTTCCTGGGCTTGTTGGCAGGAGGAGGAGTAACGGCGTCGGTGACGGTCGCTGACTCCTTGGTGACATCGTGAGCAAGGCCGGACCGAATTTTCAAGACGGTGTCGACTTTTCGCCAGTCTATCCGGGATTCGAGCTGATAGCTCCGGGCCATTTTCTTGACATACTCGAGGTAGTCCATTTTCACATCGTAGATGTTTGGATGGGCCTCGAGATAGATATGCCCCTTGGGGGTCAGGGCCATTTTTACCGGTTGGTAGATAATTTTCACCGGGTCGCCCACGCTGACTTGAGGATATAGTTGGGCAATTTCACTGGGAAGCATGCGCATACAGCCGTGGGACACGGCATGCCCCACACTCCAGGGGGCATTGGTGGCGTGGAAACCGAGATTTTCGCCGCTTGTGCCTATCCAGTACTTGCCGAGAGGGTTTTTGGGGCCGGGGGGCACTTTTTCCAGGACCTTCCAGCCCATATCTTCCATCTCCTCCTGGATGGAAACGGGCACCGTCCAGGTGGGATTTTCTTCTTTGTTGACGATTTTATAAAGGCCGGTGGGGGTTTGCCAGGTTTTCTTGCCCACCGCTATGGCATAGCGGCGCTGATAGACGCCCATGTAAAACTGGTAAACCAGGCGTTCCGGAAGGTTCACAACCAGCCCGTCAGTCAGTTCCGTGGGCACGATATGGGTGGTATCGAACTTCAGGACGGTGCCGGGCTTCAGGAGGGTATCGACCTTCAGTTTGGTCTGTTTGGCCAGCACCCAGGGCCGCAAGCCCTTTTCCAGGGCCAGGAAGTTCAGGCTTTGTTTTTTTTCCACATGGCAGACCTCCTGGCCACCGGTGACCAGGTGGTAAAGAGTCTCCCCCTGGGCGGCCGCCAGCCTGGGGAAGATAAGGGTGGTCAACGTCAGAACCATGAACCAGAAAAAGCACCACATGTCAGTAATCCACCTCAGCAATAAAAGGAAAATGATCCGAGGGATAGTGACCGGAGTGATTATATCTGACAACTTCCGCTTTTGTAACCTGAAAAGGGGCCGTGACCAGAATCCAGTCAATGCGGTGCCCGCGGGGATGTCCATCAAAATTGTGCTGCGTGGGAGGCTCAGGGCCCTGGGGATGAAGGGTCCGCCAGGTGTCCTGAAGACGGCGGCCCGAACCGGTCAACTCCTGAAATACCGCAGCATCAGGGGGTTCATTAAAATCGCCCACCAGGATCAGCGGCTGGCTTTTATCCTGGAAGAATTCCCGGATGAGACGGGCACCGTGGAGGCGGGCCAGAGAGGAGATGTGGTCCAGGTGAGTGTTGCTGAAATAAAACCAGAGACCCCGGCCGGGTTCCTGGAAGAGGCCATACGTCACCATACGGGGAAAGGCGCTGCCCCAGCTAAGGCTGCGATGGACCGTGGGCGTTTTGGACAGCCAGAATTCACCGCTGTCCTTCACCCTAAAGCCCTGCCGGTAAAAAATAGTCGGGTATTGACAGGTGGAGTCCACCTGCCGGTGGGACACCAGGGGGAGATAGCCCTTGAGATGTCCCGTCAGGTAGTCAAGCTGAGGCACCGTGCCTTCCTGGGTCCCCACCAAGTCGGGGTTGACGGCAAGAATGGTGTCGACCACCACCTCCTTGCGGTAGTCCCAAAAGTTGGGACCGTCCTGGGGGTTGGCGAAGCGGAGGTTGAAGGTCATCAGGCGCATGGCGGTTTCAGGCAAACTTGAGGGGAAGGGGTTGCGGGAAGAACAGTTCCTGACATTGACGCAAAAAATTGGCGTCAGTCATGGAAGCCAGGTAATCCCGGACGATGGCCGCGGGCTGAGACTCGTTACAATAGTTTTCGTCCATGTTTTCCAGATATGCCGTCCAGATGGAAGAATGATGCCGCTGTTCAATAATATCTCGGGAAAACCGCTCAAAAAGATCAGTAAAAAGTGTCTCGATTTTCTCAGTTTCCCGCTTGATGCGGGGGTTGTCGTAAATGCGGCGGTAGTTGAATTGTTTCAGAGTCTTCAGGGCCTCGCCCACCTCCGGACTGTAGCCCACATAGTTTTTGTCGTAGCTGTGGCTGATCAGATCGCTGACCAGGCTGTAGACGATGGCCCCGTTGGTGCGGCCCAGCCTTTCCGTGACCAGGGGCGGCAACTCATCCCGGCGGACGAGGTTCAGGGTGATGGCGTCCTCCAGGTCCCGACCGATATAGCTGATGGTATCCGCCAGTCGGACCACGCAACCTTCGAGGGTCATGGGTTTGAGGGGATATTCGGGGTCAGCGAGCTTAAGGCGTATTTCTTCTTCGAAACGCCCAAAAGTCTTTTCCTGGTCGGGAGCCAGGCGCTCCAGATGGGTTTCGCCGTCGTGGCACAGGATGCCGTCCAGGACCTGCAGGGAAAGATTAAGGCCCTTGCCCCCTTTTTCCACCCGCTCCAGGAACCAGACGCCCTGGATACTGTGGAGGAATGGACCGATGCCATGCGCCAGGCAGAGCCTGGACAGAATGCGTTCGCCGTCGTGGCCGAAGGGCGGGTGGCCGATGTCGTGCCCCAGGGCAATGGCCTCGAGGAGGTCCTCGTTTAAACGGAGGTAACGGCCGATGGTGCGGGCAATCTTGGAAAGCAACTGGACATGCAGGACCCGGTGACTGATATGCTCATGCTCGATGAGGTAAAAGACCTGGGTTTTGTCGATGTAGCGGGTGTAGGCCTGGGAATGGAGGATGCGGTCGGCGTCTACGGCAAAATTTTGGCGGTGGCCTTCCTGAATGCGATCTTCAAAGCGGCGCCGGATGGCCTGGGAACTCCGGGTGGCATAGGTGCTCAGACGGGTTTCTTCCTGCCGCTCGAGTTCCCGGCGTAAGTCCCCCAAATTAATCACGGTTTCTCAATTCCCCTCGGGGTAAATATAGTACAGAAACCGGTAATTTTCAAGGGCTGCACCGAATTGAAGGCTGGATTTTCTGCCGCGCCTGTATTACTAGAAAAGAAATACCACAAGGCCACGGGGACGCCCCTCGTGGCAGGAGGGTGTTATGGTCAAGGTACTGTTGGAGCGCACCATCAAGGGGAAGCACGTGGAGGATATCGTGCGGCTGCTGCGCCAAATGCGGGTCCTGGCCATGCAGCAGCCCGGATATATCTCAGGCGAAACCCTGCATGCCATCAACGATCCCAATCATTATCTGGTGATCAGCACCTGGGAGTCCATGGACCATTGGCAGGCCTGGTTCAATAACGAGGAGCGCCGGAAACTTCAGGCAAAGATCGACTCTTACCTGGAATCGCCGACAACCTTGCGTCTGTTTACGTATTAATTCCCCCTTCGGTTTTTCCAGTTGCGGGATTTATTGGCACTCTCAAACACCATGGTGAGCGGCAGCCACACCCTCTCACTGCTGACACGGTACTTTTTCTCCAGATGGGGACCGGTTGCGATGTTGCAGGCCGGTTCCCTTTTCTTTTTGACTTTCTGCCGTACCGGGGAGGGTTCGCTGCGCCATAACTTCTTTATTTTTTTAATGAAATGTAAGAAACCTAAAATTTTTCATAAAGTTCCTGAGCAGGTTTTCCGAAAAAAGAAGAAAAAAGCCGGGAAGTAATTTCATGGAACTATGGCGGCCTCGGGAGCTGCAGCTCTGCCTGGGTCTGGGGCTGTTGCTGCTGATCCTCCTGTGCGGATGTCAGACCCCCTTCTCGAAGCCTCCCCTGGTGGGCATCATCCTCTGGGATCAGGATATTCAGTCCTTTGAGAATAATCTGCAGGGGGTCATCGAAGGACTGAGGGAAGAGGGGTACCTGGACAAACTCAATGTGCGTCTCCAGACCATCAATTCCACGGGAGATCGAAGTCGGGCGGCAAACGCCGCGGAAATATTCCAGAGGCACGGCGCCAGGCTCTTGATCACGCTGGGGACCGTGCCCACCCTGGTGGCCCTGGATGTCACCCAGGGAAGCCGCCTGCCCGTTGTCTATTCAGGGGTGGGAGCTCCTGAAGCCACCGGCCTGCAATGTCCATCGACCCCGGAGTCCCGCTTAACCGGAACCAGTATGGAGGTGCCGGTGGCCGAGCAGTTGAAAATATTTAAGCTGGCCAAGCCCCGGTTGCAGCGCCTGGGTATCTTATTCTGCTCGGCCACGCCGGAGGCCGTGGCCACCGGTACAGCGGCCGAGGCCGTCGCCCGGAGGATGGGGCTCAAGGTAATCCTGGCTAAAGTGACAGACGACCGGCCGGAACTCCTGGACCAAGCTTTGCAGACTCTGGAGAGCGAGGGGCTGCAGGCTCTTTTTTTGCCTACCGATCCGGTCTTGGCCAGTCCCAAAAACCTGGAGTCCATTTGTGCGCGCCTTTTGCACCATCAAATACCGGTGATGGTGCCGTTTGCCTCTTCAGTGAGGCATGGCGCCCTGCTTTCTTATCATGCGGATTCTGCTGAAGTCGGCCGCCAGTCGGGGAGACAGGCCGGGCAGATATTATCCGGCGCGGCGGTCTGGAACGTCCCCCCGGAGATTCCCAAAGTGAAACGTTTGACCTTGAATCTGACGATAGCTCAAGCCCTGGAACTTCCAGTGTCCAGGCATCTCCTCAGCCAGGCCCGGGATCTTTATTGACGGCTTCACCAGGAACCAGGAGGGCTTTTGGGTTTTCAGGACCAGGACATGAATGAATTTGGAAAAAGAGGATTGAGACAGCTGTGTCCAAGCACTTCGTAACCTTGCCGTTTTTCCAAAGCTTCTCTTCTAAGATCCTGATTCTGGGGATAGTTGCAGGAATAGTTCCCCTGGCCTCCATTCTGCTTATCCTGGGTCTGTTTTCCCAAAATCTGCTGCATGATCTGGAGAACACCATCTCTGACATTAAGGCTCAGGAGGGCAAACGGCTGGAAAGCTATCAGCACCAGATCATCCGCCAGCAGGTGCGTCAAAAAACCCTGGATGTGGCTCAGGACATTACTTTATATATAAAAACCCATCCCCGCATGACCTGGCAGGAGATGTACCACGACCCGGCTTTCCGGGAAATGGCCGCACAACCTGTGGGGACAGTGGGGGAAACTTTTCTGCTGGACGCCTCCGGGAAAAAAATCCTGGTCCACAGTGAGCCCTCCTACAAAGGCCAAACCTTGGAAGAAGCCTTCTGTTCCAAGGGAAAAACGAGCACGCTGCCCAGGCTTCAGTATAGCGGTTCGCCGGGTTTGCAGGAATTCTCCCTGGCTCCGGGGCAAGAGGAGAACCCTTCCTGCAACGGTTTTCTGGTGTCCATTTTAGTCAGGGCCGTCAAAGGGCCGGCACTCATGGTGGGCGCCTGGGTGGACCCGGAGGAAATGGACCAAATCACGTCCCAATCCCGGGCTATTTTCAGGACGGCGCTTAATCTGACCAAGGCACTCATCGAGACCCGCCTGGGCCAGTTTCGCCAACAGCTCTTCTTTATCCTGGCCGGACTGGGTTTTCTGGCGCTTGTGGCCAGCGTCCTTTTGGCCCGCCGGGTCACCACCCAGGTGAGGAACCTTAAGCAAGCCGCAGAAGCCTTTGATCAGGGCAATCTGAGCTGCCGCATCATCAATCCGGGGCGGGATGAACTGGGACAGTTGGCCCGCACGTTAAACCGCATGGCTGCAAGCTTAAATGACAACACCGTTTCCCGCCTGGAGTGGGAAAACACCTTCAATGTCTTGCCGGACCCGATCATTTTAGTAGATAGGGAAGCCCGCCTCACCCGCCTCAACCAGGCTGCGGCCCGGTTGCTCGACATGGTCCCCGAGGAGGCCAGGGGATGCCATGTTTCCGAGTTCAGGCCGGCAGGCAGGGGCAGTTTTCCTCAACAAGCCCTGGTCCAGGCCCTGGAGCAGGGAGAAAAAATCCGGCTGGAAAGTTGCCTTGACGGCAACTCCACCTTCTTGGTGACCGTGGACCCCTGCCGGGACCAGCAAGGCGAAATCAGCGGCGCCGTGTTTGTGGCCCGGGATATTACCGCCCTGAAGCAGATGCAACAAGAACTGGCCCGCGCCAGCCATTTTCTGGAGCAGCTTATCGAGTCGGCTCCCCTGGGGCTCACTTTCATCAATCCCCAGGGCATCATTGTCCAGGCCAACTCGCAGTTTTACCAGGAATTCGGCTACAGCCGGGAGGAGATCCTCAACCGTCATTATTCTTTTCTGTATGCCAGCGATGCGGAACGTCAGCAGGTGCTGGCGGAACTGCGGGCCAAGGGGGAGGTTTTAGCGCGCCAGGTGGAACTCCGGCACCGTGATGGACGATCGGTGCCGGCCCGCATTTCCATCCGCAAACTCTATGATAAGGATGGAGCGGTCATCGGTTCGATTTCCCTGGCGAGCAATATCTCTGAGGAAGTCAGCCTGCAGCGCCAACTGGAGCAGGCTCAAAAGCAGGAGGTTATTGCCTCTCTGGCCGGCGGTCTGGCCCACAATTTCAACAACCTCCTCATGATCATCATGGGCCTCACCTCCCTGATGCTTGGCAAGGTCCCCCAGGATCATCCTGCCTACACTGACCTTTTAGAGATTGAAAGCCAGGTGCGGGCCGGCCGGGAAATCACCCGGAAGCTCTTGTCCTTCCGCCGGGTCACGGATTTTGAGACCCAGCCGATGGATTTGAATTGTCTGGTGGAAGCCACGGCCGACATGTTCGGCCGCACCCGCCAGGAATTGATTATTCAGAATAAATTTGCCCCGAAACTTCCGGCCGTGGAAGTTGATTCCGGCCAGGTGCAGCAGGTTCTCATGAATCTGCTCATCAATGCGTGGCAGGCCATGCCCCAGGGAGGAACGATAACCCTGGAAACCCGGGCGGTGAATATAACGGACTGGCAGGACCAGACCTGGGACCTGGAGCCGGGTCTTTACGTGTGCCTGTCGGTGACCGATACCGGCACCGGCATGGATGAAGAGACCGTTCACCAACTGTTCAGCCCCTTTTTCACCACCAAGGGCCCCGGCCAGGGGAGCGGCCTGGGGTTGGCCTCGGCCTACCGCATAATCAAGAACCATCGGGGCGCCATTCAGGTCACCAGCCGACCCGGGGAAGGGTCCACGTTTACTCTGTTTTTCCCTGCCTCCTCGGCCCGGCCTGTGAATATTCCTGCGGAAGAAAAAAACATTATTTCCGGACAGGGGACCATCCTGGTGGTGGAAGATGAACCCACCTTACGGCGGGTGGCTGGGAAGCTCTTGGAAAAACTTGGATATCGGGTGATAGAAGCCTCCTGCGGGGAACAGGCGCTGGAAATTTTCGCCGAGCATCACGGCGACATAGACCTGGTTCTTCTGGATATGATCATGCCGGGGTTGGATGGTTTGCAAACCCTGGCGCGGCTGCGGGCCCTGAACCCAAGGGTGAGAGTCATTTTGTGCAGCGGCATGGATGAAACCAATGAAGAGGACCTGCCTGCCGGGGTGAGCTTCATCCCCAAACCGGTGCCCCTTGAAGTTCTCTCTCAAAAAGTGGCTGCAGCCTTAAATATAGGTCGGTAACGAGGACCTGCCCTTCCCTACGCTCTTGCTGCAAAAAATCCCCCCCGCTGAATACCGAAAAAGGCTAAGTTCCTTGCTTTAAATGCAATACATGATAGATTTAATATTTTAAAGTTACTGATAATCCCCTTTGCTCCGCAAAGAGAGCCTCTTGCGAGATTGGTTCTCCGTCAATCCTGAAGCTGCGATTATGGATTTTGCGAAGCAAGAGACATCATCGATTTACAATTTTCTTAATGACGGCACAGGAGCATGAGCACCTGGTCCTTCCTGGAAGAATTTCTTGGGTATCTGCGGTCCGAACGGCATCTGTCGGAGCATACCCTGAGGAATTACGCCAAGGATGTCAGCCGGTTTCTCGGGTTTTGGGAAAGGAACCAGCCGGGCCAATCCCTGCACCTGGCCACCTACCGGCACTTGCGGTCTTTTCTGGCGGCCGAGGCTCAGGGAAAGAGCAAGACCACCATGGCCCGGAAGCTCTCGGCCTTGCGCACCTTTTTCAAATACCTGCAGCGCCGGGGGGTGCTGGAGCAGAACCCGGCCCGGCTGGCCCCCACCCCGAAAGCGGATAAGCCCCTGCCCCGCTTCCTCACGGTGGATGAAGTTTTTCACCTTCTGGACCAGGCAGGGGGGGGGACCAGTTTTATGAGCCGGCGGGACCGGGCAATCTTGGAGTTGTTCTATTCCGGGGGGCTGCGCCTCTCGGAACTGGCCGGCCTGAACCTCACAAGTCTGGACATGAAAGAAGGGATGGTGCGGGTTTGGGGCAAGGGGGCCAAAGAGCGCCTGGCTTTTCTGGGGAAACCGGCCAGGGCGGCCCTGGCAGCCTATCTCCCCGAGCGGGAACAGTTATTGCAAAGGAAGGCCCTGACGGAAATGGCCCTTTTTCTTAATAATCGCGGCACCCGCCTCAGTTCCCGGGGCGTGGCCCGAGTCGTAGGGCGCTGGTCCCGCCTCGCCGGACTGCCGGGGAACCTGACTCCCCATGGTCTCAGACATAGCTTTGCCACCCACCTGCTGGAGGGTCAGGCGGACTTGCGGGCCGTGCAGGAGTTGCTGGGACATGCCAGCATCTCCAGCACCCAGAGATACCTGCACACCAACCTGGATTATCTCATGGAAGAATACGACCGGACCCATCCACGCCGTTGATGATGATAAGCGGGAAGCTGTGGCAGGCAAAAGGGAGGTTCGGCTCATGAAGCTGTTAGTTATTATAAGCACGGATGACGGTGAAACCATCTACAACGCCATGCGCCTGGCCAACGTGGCGGAGCAGAAGGGCGACGAGGTGGCGGTCTTCATGCTGGGCAAAGGGGTGTGCTTCGAGGCCAGCGGCAACGAATACTTCGATGTCAAAGGGGAAATCGATAAATTCGGCGGAGATTTCTTCGTCTGAGGGGTGTGTATGAAATCCCACGGTCTCGAGGGATCAAGCACGTGCCCAATAGGCTGGATGAACGATCTGTACGAATTGATCAGCGAAGCCGACAAGGTTTTGACTTTTTAACAGGAAGACCAGGAAAAGGCGCAGCAGTGGCAAAGGAATTTTCTCCGTGGCGGGGCACCACCATTCTCATGGTGCGCCGGGGCGATAAGGTGGCGGTGGCCGGGGACGGCCAGGTGAGCCTGGGCGAAATGGTCATGAAGCACCGGGCCAAGAAGGTGCGGAAAATCCACCATGGCAAGATTATTGTGGGGTTTGCCGGGGCCACCGCGGACGCCATGACCCTCTTTGAGCGTTTGGAAGGAAAGCTGGAGGCCCACCAGGGGAACCTCACCCGGGCGGTAGTGGAATTGGCCAAGGACTGGCGCACCGACCGAATCCTGCGCCGGCTCGAGGCCATGCTTTTGGCGGTGGATGCGGGCGGCGCCTTTCTGATCTCGGGAAACGGCGATGTGATCGAGCCGGACGAAGGGGTCATGGCCATCGGTTCGGGCAGCCCCTATGCCCTGGCCGCGGCCCGGGCCTTAATGAAACACACGGACCTGAGCCCCGCCCAGATTTGCCGGGAGGCCATGGAAATTGCCGGCTCGTTGTGTGTTTATACGAATAGTGAAATTGTTATTGAGGAATTGGAATAATATTCAAAATGGAGGACTGAAAAATAGGACCATTCAAGAATATTGACCAAATAAAATTAATAGTTGAGGATTTTCTAAAAGAAATAAGACGAATTTCAGGAAAAGAGATTGGTGCTCCGATAGTTAAAGAACCCTATCAATGCCGCGCGGTTTCCTTACGAACTCGTTGAAAAGCTTGGAAAAGAGAGGGCAGGTGTTTATATCTTTTGGGCAGAAGAGGAATTAGATGAATTTGAGGTTCTTTATGTCGGCACAAGTAAAGATATCACCAATCGTTTTTATAGCCATATAGGAACACAATATTCCTGGGATAGGCCTGGATCTAAGACCTTTTTTCCAAATAACTTCGCAGAGAAAAACCCTTGGGGCTTACCAAATATTAAGGAGGTTGTCCGCAAGGCAAATTTTAATGTCAATACAATAATCATTAAAGATATGGCGCTATCATTTTTACTAGAATCATTCTTGATATTTCTTCTAGAGCCAGAGATCAATATTCTCGGAAAACGAGAAATAGTTTTATTCGTCATGACTAACTAACTAAATTGAGCCGTGATAGAGGGCAAGCACTGCCCGCCATATTATCTATAAAAACCAGGACTTGGCGGGCGAGGCCCGCCTTGCACGGGAAAGCCTGCGGCTACATTTTTTGTCGGTTAAGGTTTAATTTATGCAAATAAAAAAATTGCTCACCGGTGGTGGGGATCACCTGACTCCCCGAGAGATCGTGGCGGAGCTGGATAAATACATCGTCGGGCAGGAAGAGGCCAAGAAATCGGTGGCCATTGCCCTGAGGAACCGTTGGCGGCGCCAGCAGATCCCGGAGCACCTGCGGGACGAAATCGCGCCCAAAAACATTATCATGATCGGTCCCACCGGGGTGGGCAAAACCGAAATCGCCCGGCGGCTGGCCAAGCTGGCCCAGTCACCGTTCCTGAAGATCGAGGCCACCAAGTTCACCGAGGTGGGCTACGTGGGCCGGGATGTGGAGTCCATGGTGCGGGACCTTACTGAGCTCGCCATCAACATGGTGAAGGCCGAAGAGCGGGAACTGGTGAAGGGCAAGGCCGAAGAGGCTGTGGAGGAGCGCCTGCTGGATCTGCTGTTACCCGGCGGGGCCAGGGAAAGCGCGGGTCACGGCGCGGAAGGCTTGGCAAGCGAGGAAAAACCAGATCTTCATAAACCCACCGGTTCCGTCCCGACCAGGGACGCCACCCGGGAAAAGCTGCGCGCCATGCTCAGGGCCGGCCGCCTGGAAGACCGTTTTGTGGATATCGAGGTGAACCAGCGAGTGGCCCCGACCGTGGAGATCTTCTCCAATACGGGGATGGAGGAGCTGGAATTTAATTTCCGGGAAATGCTGGGTAACATTCTGCCGTCCCGTTCCAAGCAGCGGCGGGTCAGGGTGTCGGAAGCCCGGGAACTGCTTATTCAGGAAGAATCGCAACGCCTGATTGACATGGACCGGGTGGTGGAAGAGGCCCGGCGCAAGGTGGAGCAGCACGGCATCATTTTTCTCGATGAAATCGACAAGATTTGCGGGCGGGATCACTCCCGGGGGCCGGACGTCTCCCGGGAAGGGGTGCAGCGGGATCTTCTGCCCATCGTGGAAGGCACCACGGTGACCACCAAGTATGGCATGGTGAAGACCGACCACATCCTGTTCATCGCGTCCGGGGCCTTTCACATGTCCAAGCCCTCGGACCTCATCCCCGAGATGCAGGGTCGCTTCCCCATCAGGGTGGAACTTCACTCCCTGGGGCCGGAGGAGTTCGAACGGATTCTCACCGAGCCGGAAAACGCCCTGATCAAGCAGTATCAGGCCCTCATGGAAACGGAAGGGATCACTCTGGAATTCACCCCCGAGGCCATCAAGGAACTGGCGGCTCTCTCCACCCGGGTGAACGAGCGCACTGAAAACATCGGGGCCCGACGTCTCCACACAGTGATGGAAAAACTGCTGGAGGACATATCGTTCCATGCCCCGGACCTGGGAAGGCAGAAGATCACCGTCACCGATACTTATGTCCGGGAGCGCCTGGCCGACCTCATTGAGGATAAGGATTTGAGCAGGTATATTCTTTAGCTGCAAGCCGTAAGCCTTCAGCTAAAAACATGCAAACTGAGACTTAGATCGTGCTTTTTGGGAGAATCAAACCCGGGACAAGACTCGCTGCCAGAGGTTCCCTATAATCAACCGGAAAAAAGCTTATCGCCTGCTGCTTAAAGCTGACAGCTCAAAAACATGACTACCGAATGGATTGCCAAGGCCGAAGTGTTACTGGAGGCCCTCCCCTACCTGCGCCGCTTTCAGGGACAGACCCTGGTGGTCAAATACGGCGGTGCGGCCCAACAGGACCCGCTTTTAAAGAAAGGCTTTGCCCGGGACATCACTTTGCTGCAGACCCTGGGGATTCATGTGGTCCTGGTGCACGGCGGCGGCCCCCAGATCGGCGAGTTTCTGAAGGTGCTCAATATACCGACCCGCTTTGTGGAAGGTATGCGGGTCACGGACCAGCGCACCATGGACATTGTGGAGATGGTCCTGGCCGGCAAGATCAACAAGGAAATCGTCAACCTGATCAACAGCGCCGGGGGCCGGGCCGTGGGCCTGAGCGGCAAGGACGGACGCCTGGTCGAGGGGCAGAAGTTGGAATTTTACCGCCCCCGGGAGGATGAACCCCCGGAGATCATCGATATCGGTCTGGTCGGGGAAGTGACCGGGGTGAATACCGACCTTATCCGGGCACTGCTGGATCAGCATTTTTTGCCGGTTCTTGCTCCGGTGGGGGTAAGCGAGCAGGGCGAAACCCTGAACATCAACGCCGACCTGGTGGCCGGTGCGGTGGCGGGGGCAATGGGCGCGGCCAAGCTTATCCTGTTGACCGACGTTTCCGGAGTGCTGGACCGTGACGGACGGTTGGTTTCCAGTCTCACGCGTTATCAGGCCGTAACCATGATAGAAAACGGCGCCATCTCCGGGGGCATGATCCCCAAAATCAAGTGCTGCCTGGAAGCCCTGGAGGAAGGCGTCACCAAGGCCCATATTCTGGATGGCCGGGTGCCTCATGCCGTGCTGCTGGAAATTTTTACTGACAGCGGCGTCGGCACGGAAATCGTGGCGTAAGTTTTTGCGGGGGATAAGGGCGGCACGCTCCCTTGTCCCTTCTGTTAATTCTTCTGGAGCGAACATGACTCAGCCTGATTGGAAGGTAAGAGCAGACCGGGTGGTGATGAATACCTACGGTCGGCAGCCCCTGGTCCTGGTCCGGGGGGAAGGATGCCGGGTATGGGACGACTCAGGGCGGGAATATCTCGATTTTGTGGCGGGCCTGGCCGTGTGCAACCTGGGGCACGCCCACCCCGCCGTAGCCCGGGCCGCATCCGAGCAGCTTTCCCACCTGGTGCACGTCTCCAACCTGTATTACACCACCCCCATGGTGGAACTGGCCGAAGAACTGGTGTGCCTGTCCTTTGCCGACCGGGTGTTTTTCTGCAACAGCGGCGCCGAGGCCATGGAAGGGGCCATCAAGCTGTGCCGGCGCTCTTCCACAGAACGGTACGGCCCCGACCGCCACAAGATCATCTGCATGTACAATTCCTTTCACGGGCGCACCTACGGAGCCTTATCAGCCACGGGCCAGGAAAAATTCTGGAAGGGATTTGAACCGCTCGTGCCGGGATTTGAGTTTGTCCCCTTTAACGACCTGGCGGCCTTGCAGGCGGCGCTGGATAACACCGTGTGCGCGGTCATCATGGAGCCGATCCAGGGGGAGGGGGGCGTTAACCTGGCCAACCAGGAATATCTGGAGGCGGTGCGGCGGGAGTGCTCCCAAAACGACATTTTGCTGGTTTTTGACGAAGTTCAATGCGGTTTGGGCAGAACCGGCAGGCTTTTTGCATATCAACATTACGGAGTCACACCGGATGTCATGGCCCTGGCCAAGGCCTTGGGGGGGGGGCTGCCCATGGGGGCGCTTTTGGCCACGGAAGAAGCGGCCCGGGGCTTTGTGCCCGGAGCCCACGCCAGCACCTTCGGCGGGGGGCCGGTGATTGCCGCCGCGGCCAAGGCCTCGCTGAATATTTTGTGCGATCCGGGTTTTCTGGAGGCGGTGCGGGAAAAAGGCGATTATCTAAAAGAAAAATTTGCGGGCCTCAAGAGCCGCTTTTCGGTGGTCGAAGAAGTGCGTGGTTTGGGGCTGATGTGGGGCATGCAGTTATCCCAGGACGGCGCCCCCGTGGTCACGGCGTGCCGGGAACGGGGTCTGTTGGTCAACTGCACCCAGGGGAACGTCATCCGGCTCCTGCCGCCGTTAGTGGTGGGACAGGAAGAATTGGACCAAGGGATGGAGATATTGGCCCAGGCCCTGGAAGTTACTTTTCATGAATAAAGATCTGCTCACTATTTTGGATTTGTCCAGAGAGGAAATCCTGGCGCTCCTGCAACGGGGCCGGGAACTCAAGTCCCTGAAGCGACAGGGACGGATGCACATGCCGCTCACGGGTAAGACCCTGGTCATGATCTTCGACAAACCCTCCACCCGCACCAGGGTGTCCTTTGAGGCGGGCATGGCGCAACTGGGGGGAAACACCTTGTATCTGGAGCGTGGACAGACCCAACTGGCCCGGAACGAACCCATACCGGACACCGCCAGGGTCCTCTCCCGCTACGTGGACGGGATAGTCATGCGCACCTTCGCCCAGGAGACGGTGGCGGAGTTGGCCCGGCACGCCGACATTCCGGTGATTAACGGCCTGACAGACACCCACCACCCCTGCCAGGTGCTCTCCGACCTCATGACCATCGAGGAGCGGTTTGGCACCGTAGACGGCCACAAAATCGCCTGGCTGGGAGATGGCAACAACATGGCCAATTCCTGGATTACTGCGGCCCTGCGTTTGGATTTTGAGCTGTATCTGGCCTGCCCGCCGGGGTATGAGCCGGATCAGGGCTTATTGCATATGGCTGCACAGGAAAAACGTCCGGTTCACCTGGGGACTGATCCGGCTTGGGCGGTGGCGGGGGCCCGGGTGGTCAATACCGACGTCTGGGCCAGCATGGGGCAGGAAGAGGAAGCCGCAGTCCGGCAAGAGGCTTTCCGGCCCTACCAGGTAAATGCTGATTTGCTGGCGGCCGCCGCGCCGGGGGCCATAGTTTTGCACTGTCTGCCGGCCCACCGGGAGGAAGAGATCACCGGCGAGGTGCTGGACGGGCCCCACAGCGCGGTCTGGGACCAGGCCGAAAACCGGCTGCATTTCCAGAAGGCGCTGCTGGAGCGGCTGTTGGGGTGAGAAATGATTTTGGGGGAGGGGACTAAGGGGCAGTGGCCCCTTACCCCCTCCCCCAAGCCCCTACCCCCAATCCCATAAGTGGGTGGCACAGGCTTTCCAGCCTGTGCGGAATGCACGGTGGGCACTTGGTCAAAGAGGTCCATGCCAACCTTGTCGATATGATGATTGACGCGGATAATTTTAAAAATGTAACCTTTCGAGGTCCATATAATTTCGAACCATTAGTTGCGAAAGAGGTTATTGAAACTTGGCGGAAGGCAGTGATAGTTATAAATGAATTATTTCCTGTACTTGAGCAATCATTTCGAAATCATATTGGAGTTCATGAACCTTAAAAATAATAAAGAGTTTAAGATGGACTTAGGATAAATGATAGCCTCAACATATAATTTAACAATAAGTTGGAATAAGACATGCCCAAAATTAAAAAAATCGTCTTAGCTTACTCCGGCGGTCTCGACACCTCGGTGATCCTCAAATGGCTCAAGGCAACCTATAACTGCCCGGTGGTGGCTTTTTGCGCCGATATCGGCCAGGGGGATGAGGTGGCCGAGGTGGCCGAAAAAGCCCGGGCCACCGGCGCGGACGAGGTCTTTGTGGAGGATTTGCAGGAGGAGTTCGTCCGGGACTTCGTCTTCCCTATGCTCAGGGCCAACGCCATTTATGAAGGCTCCTACCTCATGGGCACCAGCATTGCCCGGCCCCTGATCGCCAAGGGGCAGGTGGAGGTAGCCCGGAAAACCGGCGCCGATGCGGTGAGTCACGGGGCCACCGGCAAGGGCAACGACCAGGTGCGCTTCGAGCTTACTTACCAGGCCCTGGCCCCGGACCTGGCCATCATTGCGCCCTGGCGGGAATGGGACATGGCCGGCCGGGAGGATCTGGTGGCCTACGCCCGGACCCACGGCATCCCGGTGCCGGTGACTGCGGCCAAGCCTTACTCCATGGACCGCAATCTCCTGCACCTGAGCTTTGAGGGGGGCATCCTCGAGGACCCCTGGGCCGAGCCGCCGGCGGACATGTTTGTGCTGACCAGGTCCCCGGAAGCGGCGCCGGATCAGCCCCGTTATCTGGAAGTGGATTTCGAGGCCGGCGACCCGGTGGCGGTGGACGGCCAGCGCCTGAGCCCGGCACGCCTCTTGGCGCACCTGAACCACATCGGCGGCGAATACGGCATCGGCCGGGTGGACCTGGTGGAGAACCGCTACGTGGGCTTAAAGTCCCGGGGCGTGTACGAAACTCCCGGAGGCACGATCCTCAGGGCGGCCCACCTGGCGGTGGAATCCCTGACCCTGGACCGGGAAGTGCTGCATCTGCGGGACAGCCTCAGCCCCCGCTACGCCGAACTCGTGTATTACGGCTACTGGTTCACGCCGGAACGCTACGCCCTGCAAAGCCTCATGGACGAAGCCCAAAAGCCGGTGACGGGCACAGCCCGCCTGAAACTTTATAAGGGAAACATCACGGTGGCGGGCAGAAAAGCGCCCAAATCCTTGTATCGGCCTGACCTGGCCACCTTTGAAGCCGGTGGGACTTACCGCCAGGCGGACGCCACCGGTTTTATCCGCTTAAACGCCCTGCGCCTCAAAATCCGGGCGCAGTTGGAAGGGAAGTAATGATTGAGTGGCGGACCGGGGAGCAGCGCCCCCCTACCCTCCCCTCATGCTCCCCTCCCCACCCCCCTTCACTGGAAAACCGACCTTCTGCCCGTGCCTGGAATGGCCAGAAGCCTTGTCAGCCTTCCAGAGCAAAGAGTCGGGGGAAGGGTTGAGGGGCCACGGCGATGAACCAGGTGCCTCCTTTTGCCCGTTACCTGCTGGCGGTCGTCCTGTTGGGATTGGCCGGCTACATGGTCCTGCGGCCCCAAGGGCCTAATGCGTGGATCGGGGTGCGCCTGCCCTGGTCCCTGGCGGACCGGGAAATCTGGGACAAATCCTGGCTCCTGGCTGAGCTCATGCTGATGAGCATGGGGCTGGGGGCGCTGTTTTTCTGGCCGCTTTTCATTTTCTCCCTCATAGCCCTGATTGTCCTGGGTCTGTTGGTGCCGCCGTTTCTTTACTACCGCAAGTATGGGACCTGGCTTTTTTGGAAGGACCTGGGCTGGTGTGATTATCGTCCGGCGGCCCGTTGCCGCAGTTGTGGACATATCCAGAAATTGGCGAACGCTGAGGACCTGGCGCAGGAACACTGCCAGGCTTGCGGGGCGCCATTGGCCCCATGAGAAGGATTCCGTGAAGAAGAGCGAAAAAAAGGGGGAAATGGCATGGTCGGGACGAGAGGATTTGAACCTCCGACCCCAGCGTCCCGAACGCTGTGCTCTACCAGGCTGAGCCACGTCCCGACCTTTTATATAACTGTATCCCACGGAAAAATTAGGGGCAAGTTAAAACTGGCTTCAATCCGGTGGAGAAAATGAAAACGAAATTTCCCTGGACTTTTCTTAAACCTGCGACCCGGGTTTTTTTCTATGTTCTGCTCGCTTTACTCATGGCGGCGGGTGTGGGTTGCGGATCGACCAACTCCAACAAGGAATACAACGGCCCCGACACCGGGCCGGCCTATGGCGACCTGCTCATTGACGCCTCCATCGGGGACGCCAGCACCCTGATTCCGCCTCTGGCTTCGGACGCCCCCTCCCACGAGGTGGCCGGCTTGATCTACAACGGCTTGGTCAAGTATGACGGGGACCTGAACCTGGTGGGAGATCTGGCTGAAAGCTGGAACATCTCCCCGGACGGCCTCACCATAACCTTCAAGCTGCGCAAGGGGGTAACATGGCACGACGGCAAACCCTTTACGGCCCAGGATGTCCTGTTCACCTACCAATTAATGGTGGACCCCAAAACCCCTACCGCGTATGGCGGAGATTACAAGCAGGTAAAGAAAGCGGAAGCTCCGGATGACTACACGTTCCGGGTAACCTATGGTCAGCCCTTTGCCCCGGCGCTGGGAAGCTGGGGCCTGGCGATCCTCCCCAAGCATCTCCTGGAGGGCCAGGACATTACCAAGTCACCCCTGGCCCGTCACCCCATCGGCACCGGGCCCTTTAAATTTCGGGAATGGCGGACCGGTGACAAGATTATCCTCTCCTACAACCCGGACTACTTCGACGGGCGGCCATATCTGAATGATTACATCTTCCGGGTGGTGCCTGACATGGCCACCATGTTTCTGGAATTGAAGGCCGGCAACATCGACCGCATGGGCTTAACTCCCCTGCAATATAAGCGGCAGACGGACTATCCCAGGTTCCAGCAGCTCTTCAACAAATATAAATATGTCTCATTTTCCTATACATATCTGGGGTATAACCTGGAGGATCAGCGTTTCGCAGACCGAAGGGTGCGTCAGGCCCTGACGTATGCCATCAACAAGAAGGAGATCGTCGACGGCGTTCTTCTGGGTCTGGGTGAAGTGGCCACCGGGCCATACAAGCCCGGGACCTGGTTCTACAACCCCAACGTACGACGGTTTGCATACAACCCGGAGAAGGCCAAGGCGCTGCTGGCTGAGGCGGGGTGGCACCCCAATGCCGAGGGCATCCTGGAAAAAGACGGGAAGCCCTTTGCATTCACCATTCTCACCAACCAGGGTAACGATCTCCGGGTGCGTACCGCCGAGATTATTCAAAGGCGGTTGAAGGATGTGGGCATCCTGGTCAAGATTCGTACCGTGGAGTGGGCGGCCTTCATCAAGGAATTTATCGACAAAGGGCGGTTCGAAGCGGTGCTCCTGGGATGGACTACCGGACAGGATCCGGACATCTATGACATTTGGAACTCAACCAAGACCAAACCCGGGGAGCTGAATTTTATTCACTACAAGAACCCCGAAGTGGACAAACTCCTGGAAGAAGGGCGCCATACCTTTGATCGGGAGAAACGTAAACAGGCATACTTTCGGATTCAGGAACTTCTCGCTGAGGACCAGCCGTACACCTTTCTGTTCGTGCCGGATGCGCTGCCCACCGTCCAAAAACGGTTCCATGGCATAAAGCCGGCGCCGGCGGGTATCAGTTACAATCTTCCCAAGTGGTACGTGCCCAAGGGAGAGCAAAAATATACCATCTCGCCATATTAGGGGTGCCGGGCTCCGGGTGCTGAGAAGAGACAATCCGAGATCCAGAACCCGGACCGGTGGGCTCTTGTGGGCAGGGGTTCCTCCTCCTCGTTTCGGACTCTCTCCTCAATATCAACTTGCCGGGGCAGAAAATACCTCTACCTCAGGTTTTCAGGACCAGGTCGTCTACCAGGCGGTCGGTGAAGGCGAGGATGAAGTCGCGTTGTTGACGGGTGGCGTAGTCGATGCAGGAACAGCGCATGGTGTTCTTGCTGCGGATGAGGAATTCGACGCGCAGGAAATCGTCTCCCAGTTCAACGGCGAACCGGAAAGGCTGGCAGTCCTGATGCTCGAATTGCTCGGGGCTCAAAAGGTCCGCCGGCAGATCCACCCACCAGACATCATGCAGGCCCGAGGTTTGGGCATGTTCGGTGAGATAATCCCGGAGCCGGGTATAGTCGGACCGGCTGATTTCATCAAGCAGATATTGGCGCATAGCGTCTCCTTGGATAACGGCTGGCTTTCGTGCGGTGAGGCCCCCTTCATGACGGCTTGCTGCGCCGCGGGATGGGGAGGTATTCCACCGCCTGGGCGGCCCGGGTGGGCTGCGGGAAATAGCTCATCAGTTCAATGATTTCTTTGGGCATCTCGGAAGAGACGGGCAAGCCCAGGGCCTTGGCCACCTCGAAGGTGATGGGAAAATCATGGGTCCAGCGGCCCTCGGTGAGGATGCCCGCCAGTTCTTCGGCCTTGTCGGAGGGGAACTTGTCCAGCAAAAGCTCGCGGATGCTGTTTCTGACCTCCACGATGGCCATCTCTGCCTGATCAGCCAGGACCAGGGTTTTGTCCTCCAGGTGTTCCACCGGCTTTTTGGCCGCGGCCCGCAGGAGTGAAGCCGCTGGCAACTGGCCGATCTGGGGATCCACGGGACCCAGGACGGCATGTTCACACATGACAATCTCATCTGCTGCCAGGGCGATGAGAGTGCCGCCGCTCATGGCATAGTGGGGGACAAAGACGGTGACCTTGCCCGGACGTTTGCTCATGGCCCGGGCAATTTGCAGGGAAGCCAGAACCAGGCCGCCCGGCGTGTGGAGAATGAGATCGATGGGGATGTCCGGGTCGGTGAGGTGGATGGCCCTGATGACCTCCTCCGAGTCATTGATGTCGATGAACCGAAAAATGGGAAAACCCAGCAAAGCCATGGTTTCCTGGCGGTGGACCATGATAATCACCCGGGAGGAACGCTGTTTCTCCAGGCGGACCAGGCAGCGCCGACGGGCAAATTCTAAAGCTTTCTGCCGAAAAAGAGGCTGCATGGCAATAATGATGAGAAAAAGCCAGAACAGGTCGTTGGGCGTCATGTCTGATCCTCTTGGGAAGGGCTGGGGGCAAAGGCCGCGTCCATGGCCGCAAAACCCCAGATGGCCAGGAAGATGGCGGCAGGCAAATAAAACAGCGGCCTGATGAGGACATGCTTGATGAGCACTCTGAGATTTTCCGCATTGATGGCCGCAGGGTAAACGGAGGTCATATATTCCTGGGATAAGACCATGACGCCGGCCAGAAAAAGAAGGGCCAGGAGGAGATTGGCCGAAACCAGGAGAACTACGCCTTTTTTCCGGTCCTGCTTGTAAAGCTGGCCCAGACCGGGAAAAACGAAGGCGGAGAGCAGAAAGGGTTTGACAGCCAGACGCATGCTTCATCTTATCGAAAGGGGCGGAACCGGTCAAGACAGCAGCCGCACCGGCCAGGGTGGGGGTAATGGACGCCTTGCGTCTGCGGTTGCTTTTTTGGCGGGATGGGATAAATTTAATCGTTATTGTTTTGGAGGCCTGGATGGATTACAAAGCGACTCTGAACCTCCCCCGAACCGATTTTCCCATGAAGGCATCCCTGCCCCAGCGGGAACCGGAGATGCTGAAGCGTTGGCAAGCCATGGACCTTTACGGTCGGATCCGCCGGCAAAGCCGAGGGAAGCCCCCTTTTATCCTGCATGACGGTCCTCCATACGCCAACGGGCACATCCACTTGGGCCACGCCTTAAATAAAATCCTGAAAGACATCATTATCAAGTCCCGGCAAATGATGGGGTTTAACTGCCCTTACATCCCGGGTTGGGACTGCCACGGACTGCCCATCGAGCACCAGGTGGACAAGGAGTTGAAGGCGAAAGGCAAGGTCCTGCCCCAGGTGGAGGTGCGGGGGCGCTGCCGGGCTTACGCCGAAAAGTTCGTTAACATCCAGCGGGAAGAATTCAAGCGCCTGGGGGTGCTGGGGGACTGGGACAATCCCTACCTCACCATGAAGCCGCACTACGTGGCGACCATTCTTGCCGAGTACGGCAAGCTTTTTCTGAGCGGGTCCATTTACCGGAGCAAAAAGCCTGTGCACTGGTGCTCCACCTGCCACACCGCGCTGGCGGAGGCAGAGGTGGAATATGAAGACCACAGCACGCCCGCCATTTACGTGAAATTCCGTCTGGTGAGCCCGCCTCCGGGTCTGCCGGAGTTGGGCGCCGGAGGGCCGGTTTTCCTGGTCATCTGGACCACCACCCCCTGGACCCTGCCGGCCAACTTGGCCATCGCGGTGCATCCGGACCTGGAGTATTCGGTCCTGGAGGTGAACGGCGGCCGGTTGCTGGTGGCCGCGGAACTGGCCGCAAGCCTGTTGTCGGCCTGGGGCCTGCAAGGAAAAGAGGTGCTCCGGGTGTCGGGGCGGCAGCTCGAGGGGACGGTTGGTCAGCACCCCTGGATCGACCGGACCTCCCAGGTTATTTTGGCCGACTATGTCACGGTGACCGCGGGGTCAGGCCTGGTTCACATCGCGCCGGGGCACGGCCAGGAGGACTACGACAGCGGCCGCCGGTATAACCTTACGCCATACTCGCCGGTGGACGATGACGGCCGTTTCACCAAGGAAGTGCCGGAATTCCAGGGGGTGGAGGTATGGGAGGCCAACGCTGGGATTATCAAGCTTCTGCGCCAACAAGGGGCGCTACTCATGGTGGAGGAGACCCGGCACAGCTATCCTCACTGCTGGCGCTGCAAAAGGCCCATCATTTTTCGGGCCACCGAGCAATGGTTTATCTCCATGCAGGAAAACGGTCTCCGGGAAAAGGCGCTGGCCGCTATAGACCGGGTTACCTGGATTCCCCGCTGGGGCCGGGAACGCATTTACCAGATGGTGGAGCAACGGCCCGACTGGTGCATCTCCCGGCAGCGGACCTGGGGTGTGCCTATCGTGGCTTTCCATTGCCAGGGCTGCGGCAAGGTGCTTTTGACCCAGGAGATTCTTGACGTGATTATCGCCCGGGCGCGGCAGGAGGGTGCGGACTTCTGGTTTGCCACCCCGCCCGAGGAACTCCTGCCGCCGAATACCCGCTGCCCGGAGTGCGGGGGCGCGGCCTTCACCAAGGAAACTGACATCCTGGACGTGTGGTTCGACTCCGGGGTGAGCTTTGCTGCGGTGGTGGAGCCCAATCCCGAGATGCGCCTGCCGGCGGATCTTTACCTCGAGGGTTCCGACCAGCACCGGGGCTGGTTTCACAGCAGTTTGCTGGCCGCGGTGGGCACCCGGGGGAATGCACCTTACCGGGGAGTGTTGACCCATGGCTTCGTGGTGGATGGGGACGGGCGCAAGATGTCCAAGTCACTGGGAAACGTCATCGCACCCCAGGAAGTCATGGCTCAGTATGGCGCTGAGATTTTGCGCCTGTGGGTGACCGCGGAGGATTACCGGGATGATGTGCGCCTGTCCAGCAATATCTTGAAGCAACTGGGCGACGCCTACCGCCGGTTTCGCAACACCGCCCGCTTCATGCTGGGGAACCTCTACGATTTTAATCCGGAAAAGGACCTGGTCCCCGTCAATAACCGGGAAGAACTGGACCGCCTGGCTCTTTCCTGGATGGCCCAGCTCATCAGCCGGGTAAAGCGGGCTTACCAGGAGTATGAATTTCACCTGGTGTTTCACCGTCTGCACCAATTCTGTGCGGTGGAGATGTCCGCCATTTATCTGGATATCCTGAAAGACCGGCTCTACACTTCCAAGCCTGATGCCCCTGCCCGCCGGAGCGCCCAGAGCACACTGTACGAGCTTCTGGTGGACCTCACCCGGCTCATGGCCCCCATCCTTTCCTTTACTGCGGAGGAGGTGTGGGGCTACCTGCCTGGACCTGGCCGCCAGGAAAGCGTGCACCTGGCCGATTTCCCGGAGCCGGGTCCGGGCCTTCCCGATGAGGATTTGCTGGCCAAATATGAATTTTTGCTCAAAGTCCGGGACGAAGTCAACCGGGGGCTGGAGGAGGCCAGAAAGGCCAAAATACTGTCCACGGCCCAGGAGTCCAGTGTGAGGCTTGCGGTCGCGGACGCCGATCTTCTCGGGAAGTTGACGGCCAGCGCCGCAGAACTCAAGGTCCTCACCCAGGTGGCGGAACTTACCATCACTGACCAGCAGGCCTCTGGGGACAAGGCCTTGCCGGCCCTCGACCTTTCCGGACTTCAGATCCAGGTGGACAAGGCCTCGGGAGAAAAATGCGTCCGCTGCTGGTTTACTCTGGCCAGTGTCGGGCAGTCCAGCCTGCATCCCCAGATCTGTCAGCGCTGTCTGCAGGTCCTGGAGGGTTAGCGACATGTCTCGCAAGCTCCTGATTTTCTTGGTTATCCTGGTAGCTGGCGTGGCCCTGGACCAATTCACCAAGTTTCTGGTGGTGCGGGAGCTGGCTTTTGGGGACCAGGTACCTGTCATCACAGGCTTTTTCAATATAGTCCTGACTTACAACACGGGCGCGGCCTTCGGCCTTTTCGCCAACCTGTCCATGAAATTTGCCTGGGCCTTCTTTATCGTCTCCACTTCTGTGGTTATGGCCGTGGTGGCGTTTCTATGGTGGCGTTTACCGGAAAGCCAGGATCTGGCGGCAATAGGGTATAGCCTGATCTTTACGGGAGCCGTGGGAAATCTCCTGGACCGGCTGCGTTTGGGGAAGGTGGTTGATTTCCTGGACTTTCATGTGGGCCAATGGCATTGGCCGGCGTTCAACGTCGCGGACAGTCTGGTGTGCATCGGCGCCGGCCTGCTGTTGTGGTTTATTTTGCAAGAGGAACAACGCCAAGATGTATCCAATCCTGTTTAAAATAGGACCTGTTAACCTTTATACCTACGGCTTTTTCTTATCCCTGGGGTTTCTGGCAGCCATCCTGGTGGCGGGGCGGGAAGCCAAACGCACGGGCTTGTCCGAAGAACACTTTTACGACCTGTGTTTTTATCTCATCCTGGCAGCTATTGTCGGTTCCCGTCTCCTCTTCGTTATCGTGGACCCGCGCCCCTTTCTCCAGAACCCCTTAAAAATTTTCGCCATCTGGGAGGGAGGGCTGGTCTTTCACGGCGGTCTTATCGCCGCCTTGGCGACGGCATTTTTTTTTATCCGGCGCTATAAGCTGCCCTGGAAGGTTACTCTCGACGCCTTGGCGGTAGGCATGCCGCTGGGAGTGATGTTCGGGCGTCTCGGCTGCTTCATGGCCGGGTGCTGCTTCGGCAGACCCACTGACGTGCCCTGGGCGGTGCGGTTCACCAATCCCGAAACCCTCTGCCCGCTCAGGGTGCCGGTACATCCGGCCCAGCTTTACGAATCCATTCTCTCCCTGGGGATATTCGGGGTGGTTTTCTGGCTGAGAAAGCGGAAACGCTTTGATGGCCAGTTGCTGCTAACCTATTTTTTCCTGGCGGGACTGGCCAGGTTTACCGTGGAATTTTTCCGGGCCCCCACAGAGCTTGATCCCCGCGGACCGGATATCATTTTTCATATGCCCGCTACCCAGGTATTGGCTTTGGGGATTGCCGTCATCAGCGGCGCCATCCTGGTATGGGCCTGGCGAAGAACCGCGAAGCCTTAAGCTACGGACGGACCATGCATCTGAAACGTTGGCTCACCGCCCTCGTCCTCATCCCCCTTCTCATCCTGGTGATCCTGAAAGGGAGGCGGGTCGGCGTGGTGTTGGCTGTGCTGCTGGTCAACGGGTTGGCCCAATGGGAATTCTTGGGCTTCTTTCAGCAGAATGTGGATATGGCCCGAAAGATCAAAGCCATCATCCTGGGCTCCTTGTTGGTCTTGAGCTTCTGCACGGTCGCCGGTCCTCAGGGGCTGGCCGCGCCCATCCTGGTCCTGGTGGGGTGTTTATTTGCCCTTTTCCTATTTTACCTGATGAGTTACGAGCACATCCAGGAACCGGTCCGGGATTTGTCCATCAATACCCTCGGTCTGGTTTACATTCCGTTGCTGTTAGGGCATCTTGTCTGGCTTCGGTACATGGCCGAGGGCGAATGGTGGATGTTGTGGCTGCTGGCGGTGATCTGCAGCGGGGACACCGCAGCCTATTACACAGGCAAGACCTGGGGAAAGAAAAAGTTTTATCCTCTGGTGAGCCCCGGCAAGACTTGGGTGGGAACTTTTGGGGGCCTGGCGGCCAACCTGGTGGTGGGGATTGCCGTGGGCCGCTGGTTATTGCCGGGGCAAAGCCTGTCCTGTCTGGCTATAGTGGCTGCAATGCTGGGATGTATCGGCCTTTTGGGGGATCTCTTCGAGTCCATGCTGAAGCGGCAGGCCCAGGTGAAGGATGCCAGTTCCCTGTTGCCGGGCCACGGTGGCATGCTGGACCGCATAGATAGTCTCCTGTTTGCCGCACCGGCCCTGGTATATGCCAGACTGTTTCTCCTCAACATGTGACAGATGAATGGAGGCCTTCCCGGAATTCCCCTTGACATCAGGGATTCCGCCGCCATAATTAACAAGCAGGTGGGGATGTAGCTCAGCTGGAAGAGCGCCTGCTTCGCATGCAGGAGGTCAGGGGTTCAAGTCCCCTCATCTCCACCAACAATTTAGGCCACTTAGGTGGCCTTTTCTTTTTCCAAATCGGGTTCACTGAGTAGGTCACTGAGTAGGTTACCGTTTTCCAGCCTTTGGGCTCTATCTTTCAGGCCTCTTTCATGGATAATGGTGAAACAGGCAGGTGGGGAAAGCGAAAAGGGTTGGGAGGTTAATTTGTTCATCTAAACCAAAGTTCCCAATTGGAGAGAGCTTTGCGCCAAAGGTCAGCGGCACCCCACGTATCTTGGTCTAACGCAGGCGAAATCCTTTCAAATATAGAACCCATAAAAAAATCTATCCATATCCATCCAGCCATTTGTATTTCAGGAATAGACTTGGCCAGCCCCCTTAAATCCTCGCTTTTGCCAACCTCGTTTAAGAGATACGCCGGTGTTTCAATGTTGACAGCCTTTAATGAATTGCCGGAGGTTTCGAAAATGACAGTATCCCATTTAGGCCTTGGGGCCTGTGGGTCAAAAGACCCAGGGTCTTGAACGATTCCTGCTTCGATTCTAATCAAGATTGGAGATTTAATCTTCTGGGATGCATGTTCCAAAGCATGGCTGATTTTCTTTGAATTTATGTCTTTAACAAACTCATGCCAGAGCCAATCATCTTTTATAATAAGCCTCTTTCCAGCAGCAGATTCATAGGCTGGAGCAACACGTTGATCCAATCCCTTCTCAACATGTAGTCCACAAAAGAGACAGCCGTCAGGGGCACGGTCAGGGGAGAAGAATAGCTTACCGTGTTTATACGCCGGCCATTCCGCGCTGGGAACAAGCCACCAAAATGTGTGGTCGGGATCATACATGTTCCAAGGCCGGGCGGTGATCTTATTCCATCCCTGTTTCTCTAATTCTTGTTTGACAGAATACGCCGCTGAGCGAGCATTCGGGTATCCTAAACGCAGATTCATTGGATCAACTCCAAGGACGAATTTTGCGGTAATCTATCATGAATAAGGGCGCTTAGGTGACTTTTTCTTTTTCCTGGAAAGGCTCACTGAGTAGGTCTTCAAATTGATGGGAGTTTTCCAACCTTTTGGCTGCGTCTCTCAGGCTCTCATCGGGCTTGCGGAGATAAACCTCGGTGGTGCGCAGGGATTTATGGCGCAGGAAGCGGGAAAGGGTGGGAAGGGAGATTTTTTCCTTGTCGGCGAGCAAGGTGGCCACGTGGTGCCGGATGGCATGGAACCCGATGGGGCGGATGCCGGCCCGCTGGCACACCCCCTGGATCAACCTCTTGCGATCCTGAAAAGGCTTGCCGGTCTTGGGGTTGGGGAAAACCCATTCCGGGTGCCGGTCTTTTTTATTCCAGAGATCCCGCAGGACCTGGTAGAGGTCCTCGTTCATATAGAGCCAGTCGAACTCCATGGCCCCGTCTTTTCTCTTCCGGGTCCACAGCCTGATCCGGCGCTCGGAGAAGTTTATGTCATCCCACCTGAGGCGCATCACCTCCCCCACCCGGGCCATGGTGTGATAAAGCACCAGGAAAAAAGGCCGGTGGGGGCCCGCGGCCAGCAACAGGCGGGTCATCTCCTCCTGGGTGAGACTGACCCGGTTCGGCTCATCTACCGGCATCTTGGTCACATGGAAGAACGGGTTTTCCTTGACTAACCCCCGCTTCCAGGCCCAGGTTAACAGGGCGCACAGGTCCTTGCGGTGGAAGTTATAGTTGTAGTTGCTTTTTCGGGTCTGGAGGTACGATTCGATCAGGTGCGGGGTGATCTGGGACAGAGGCAGATTCCCCGTAAATTCCAGGAAATGCCGGTAGACATAGGACTTGTATTTCCAGGTCTTAGCCGCGAACTTTCTTTGGGCCTGCTCCAGGTATTCCGTCGCCAGACTTAAGAAGTCCCATTCTTTGGGCGCGGGCGACGAGCTCCGGGTCAACTCGGCCCGCTTCTTTTCCATGGCGGCCCGGGCCTCCACCTTGGTCTTGGCATGGCCGGAATACCTTTTCCCCAGCACCTGCATCTGCCAACGCCATCCCCACTTGGTTTTCCACAGCGGCACGGACTAAATCCTCCCTGAATCTCAGGCATTTCAGCCCCCCAGGATAGATGGGGCCGAAACGGTGTCTATGTCTATACACCGTATTCACGGAAATCTTCAAGAGCTCGGCTACCTCTCGAGGGGTCAACAGGGAAAGGGAATCATTCAATCTCAAGGGCATTCTCCTGACCGATAACGGTTGGAACTCCTAGCGGAAACGTTTGCCAGAAAATTCCTGGAGAGAATGATACCCCCATGCGGCATAATAGTCAAGTATAAATTACCGTATGCGTGTCTTTTTAGAAAGCCTTTTGGGGGGACTGGAGAATTATAGCCAAATACCGGTGTCCTGTTAGTCATTAATTTTTTTGACTTAAGGACCAGTTTATCTTAATATTTTTACCATCTGCGAGGGTTTCTGAGGCGAACTTTGTATTTCACCAACAGCAGTTCAATTTTCCCGGGAATGGGGTTTTAGTCGGTGGACTTGGCAGAGGATCCCCCACGTGACAGTGGTGTATACATATTTGTGAACTTTGAGGAAGGCAATGGACATGGCTACTGAATCTGCTGAATCAATTTGCAGCAAGATTCATTCCCTCCTTGATTTGCTTCCTCTCTTTACCGACCCTTCTCTAGTTCCATTCATTGATGGCCTCTATTTTTTTTATGAGAAAGGGGAATCAAGTTTCCATGGGCCAGAAGGCCGAGTAGTAAGGGTCGGTAATCATCCTCGGTCTGATGGCAACCTTATTGGGCGTCTCAGGCAGCACTATTTTGGTAATAAGAACGCAAGTGTTTTCCGGAAATTTCTGGGCGGCGCGCTTTTGCGAGCGGCAAACCAGAATCATCCCTGCCTCTCCCCCGGACCTGGTTTGGGCCATTGGGAGAAGCAGGATGCAAGAACGTGTGAAAGGTGTCAGCCGGTAGAAGTTCAGGTTTCGGCTTTATTTCAATCAAGATTCAAGTTTCGTTGTGTGGAGATCGTTGATAGGCATGAACGTAATAAGTTTGAAGCCTTGTTAATTGCCAGCCTCGCGACTTGCTCTGTCTGCCGACCTACCGCACATTGGATAGGATTAAGCGCCTATTCCTCTAAGATCCATAAGTGCGGCTTGTGGAATAGCCAGCATGTTAATGGAATGATTATGAATTCCAACGACATACAACGCTTTGCAGAACTCGTTAAAAATTCTTATAAGAAAGAATCTCTATGAGTTCACTAATATTAATTCCTTGTTGCAGTACAAAAAGATTAATTAATATTCATGGAAATGCTCAACCAATACGAGGTATTCAGCCCATGAGAAATCAATTATTACAATTAATAAGACAATGCCCTCATTTAGCAAATAGGATACCGAATCAAAAGGGAATACTTAACACTAATGCCCAAACAACACAATCTCTTCATCTTTACAACGGAAATTTTTATAAACTTACTTTTAATCATTTACAAGCTATATTGGCCGGTGTGCATCAAAATGTTCACGTGCTTATTGTTTCTGCATACTATGGAATAGTTAAATTGGACGAAGATATATATGTATATAATCTTGAAATGAAAGATAAGCTTTCTAATGGGACCAAAGTATATAGATTTTGGCAGAACAATCAACTATGGCAATTATTAAACAATTATATAAATCAATATAATATTTTATTTATTTGGAGCCTGCTTCCTGATTCTCAGCAATTTCCTTATCATCGGGTCTTTAGAGCCTTATGGAATAATATCAGAACCACCAATATTCGATGCTTTCATGTCAATGTACCTGGAGCAGCAAGTTCTACTGGATATAGGCGAGCTGAATGGTTAAGGGGAATACTTACTACTTATCCAAATTATTTAATCGGACAACCGAATTTACCGCCCAACCAGTTTATTGGGCTACCCGGGTGGACTTTTAACTATTCACAATGCTGATCCGTTTATGTTTGGCTGGGGATTTATTATTTTCTGCATCTTAGTCATTCTTTGGACTTATTGGAAAGAGAAGCGTATGTGATAACTATTACTATTCGCTAGTCCGAGGGTTATATGACAGACGATCTAAAAAGGCTACTTGATATATTCAGCAATGCGACAATATATCTCGTTGGACGTGAACAAAATTTACAAGGGCTTGAAACAGCCTTAGCTGATATTAAGGGAAAGTCTATTCCTTTTACGAGAACTCATTTAGAAATAATTCGAGACAAGGAAAACAAGTATTGGAATTTTGAGAGATTTTGGACATTGCCAGACATTAACTCATTAGACTTCTCTGAATTAGATAGGGCTATTAAAAATAAGTCAGAAAAAAAAGGGGCAATCTACATTTTGAATTCCCAGATAAAGAATATTGAGATTTCATCAATTATATTTCGATTTATTGACCCTGAGAATTACGGAATTATATCATCACCAGTGGAAAAGGTATTGGAATTAAAACGTGGTTTTAGCGACGAAGAAAATTATATTTATTATTTGGATAATTTAAAATTAATAAAAGATAGATATGGTTTTCATAAAATTGCTCATGTTGATATGGCTCTTTTTGTTTATAGTATCATTTTAGAGGGTATATATTCATTGGAGGGTGAACGCAAGGCAAAGGAATGGGCACCGCAAGAATGCATTGATATCGTTAAATATCATGAAAAAAATGTTGATATAATAAAGCAGATAAGGGCGGCAAATTTATTATCTCAGATATGGAATATTGAGAGCAAATTGCAAATGGCTGCACTATTGATAGAAACTGATTATCATTCTGCTGGATTACTAGCGTCGCAAGATTTGGAGAGGGTTGTTTTGGATTTATGCGAAAAAAATAGGATAAGTACCACTTGGCGGCAACCAAAGCATTTTAAAAAACTAACTAGTGAATTAGAATTCCATGGGATAATTGGTAGAGATATGCGCTATGAATTAGATAAGGCTTGGGATACTAGGGCTATTTGTGTTCATATTAAAGAACAGGATCAAAGAAAAAGTCTTACCAAGGAGAGGGTTGAACATATTATAGAGCTATTAGGAAAACTCTATGATATCTAAACAATTTTTTAAAATGACGTTCATTGTTATATAGGAATGTTAGACCAAACCATTCTTTTTCTCATTGCCCGCCGGCCCCTCGTATAACGGTTCCCGCACCCAACTGGTCCAGGACCAGATCACCCGGCCGATGACGATGTTTGGCATCCGGACTTTTTCCATGGCTATAGGCGGATAGTCCGGGTTATCCGACACCAGGACCCAGTGGCCATCGGTTTGGGAAACCCGCTTGACCGCGCATCCCCCTTCCTCGTCCAATCTTACCGCGTAAATGGCTTTCGGTAAAACATTGGTTTCCGTGGGGTCGATGATGACGATGGACCCCCGGCGGATGGTCGGTTCCATGGAATCGGCGTCCGGACGCAGCCGCACCGCCCTCAGGTTGTGGTGCTGACGGGCGCCGATCTCCGGCTTATAGACCCAAACCAGGTCATCCACGCAATCCCCCGGGATGGCCCCGGCATGGCCGGCGGCAATGCGGCCCTCCACCAGGGGAACGGCCAGATAATATTCCGGACGCAGGCCCTCCGGGACCTCTGGCTCGGTCCCCGCCAGGGCGATGATGGGTTGGACGGGTTGAAAAGCCGGCGGTTCCTCCCCGGTGAGGAGCCAGTCGATGGATTTCCCGAAAATCTCTTTGATCACCATCAGGCTGTCCACCGACGGTCTGGATTCCCCGGATTTCCAACGAGTTATGGCCCGCTGCACCCCCACCATCTGGTTAAACTGCTGTTGGTCCTTGATCCCCTTTTCCTCCAGGAGCTTCTGAACCTGCTCCAAAAAAATCTCTTTGGAAAACATCTTCTTAGCCATTATACCCATCCTCGGCTAATTTTTCTGCTTGACAATAGCCGCATGCGTTGATTATCTTTCCCCTGGATTTAATTACCACATACGGAAAGGATTATCCAGGAAAAAATGAAGAACTTTGAACAAACCTGGCGGATCAAGCGGCTCTTGGCTGAAAGAGGCGAAACCATCTCTTCACTTTCCCGCAAGCTCGACCGGCCCGTCGGCTCCGTGGCCAACAACATATACGGATACAGAGCCAACGCCAAGCTCCGGGGAGAAATCGCTTCCTTCCTGGGGCACCCGGTGAAAGAACTCTTTGAGGAGATGAGATAAGCACGCAGGAGATAACCACGCCAAAGGCGCCATGGAAGGAAATGCTAAGGCCAGAGAAAAAGTAAATGAGATGGTTCGAACACCAGGCGGACGCCGCGGACAACAAGAAAATCCGGAAAATCGAGGCCTGGGGAGCCCGGCTCCACCCGGAATACGGCGCCATGGCTGCAGTGGGCTGGTATTTCCGGTTGCTGGAGGTGATCGCCGGCCATGGGCAGTTCTTCCGCCTGCCCGATGATTACGGGGTGGACCTCGTGGCCCAGGACCTGCGCACCACCGAAGAGAACGCCATCCATTTTCTGGATTTCCTGGCGGCAATCAAAGCCATCGACCCGGAGGCCTGGAAGACTCGGGTGGTTTTCTGTCCCAAGCTGGCGGCCCGGGCAGCTCGCTACACCGACGAACTCATCAAAAGCCGGGCCGAAGAAATCTCCCAAAACGGCATGCCCATCAGCTATGAGCTTTTCAGGATCATCGAAGCCCTGGCCGTGCATCCCGACAAACGCAAACGGACCTATTATGCCAGCCTTCTGCACAGAATATGTGCAGAGACTGCGCAGGCTCCCGAACAAAATTGCCGGGGTTCTGCACAGAATATGCCCAGTATAAATGCAGAGGCTGTGCAGAATAGGGGAAGTGGCTGCACGGAAAACTGCCCACCATCACCATCACAATCACAACCACCTAGTAAACAGCCTAGCGGCTGTGTCGTCGAACCGGCTTCGCCGGTTGACGACGCGTCCATTTCTTCGAAGCCGGTTGGAAATATTGCCGAGGGTGGGGAGGAGAAAAGTGCTGCTGTAACAAGGCCTAAGTTTGGGCCTTCAAGTCTCGTGAAGCTCTGGAATGACTTGGGCTGCCGGCCCACGGTATCAGAGCTCACCGATGACCGCCGGAAAAAGGCCGGCCTGCGCCTGCGCAAGCAGGGAGATCCAGATTGGTGGAGAAGGCTCTTCGAGAAGGCCAAGGCGCTGAACAAGGCCTGGCTGACCTTCGACTTCCTGATGAAAAACGACACAAACAGTTTGAAAGTGTTGGAGGGCAATTATGACCGAGACTTCGACAACCGGGGCAACGGACGCGGAGCAAGGCCGGGTCAACCGGGGCAACGGACGCCCCGGGGCTATGACCAGCGGCGGGACCAATACGTCGTCGAAGTCCCCGATCCGGACTGAGGTGGAGGTCGATGGCGAAGGGCGGGGCCGTTGTCCAGACTGTGGTGAATTTGCGGTCGAGACCATGGTGAGCCCCTTAACCGGCAGCCTGGTCAGGCGGGGGCCCTGTTGTGAAAGTTGTCAGAGGAAAAGGGAAGAGGAGGAAAAGGCCAAAGCCCAGGAGCGAGCCCTTGCCCAGGCCCGATTCCGCCGGGAGAACATCGAGTCGCTGGTGGCCAGGGCCGGGGTGAGCAAACGCTATTTGGGCTGCTCGCTCGACAACTACAAGGGCAAGGTCCCGGAGCGCCGCCCGGCTTTCATCACCGGCCCGCCGGGGATCGGCAAGACCCACCTGGCGGTGGCCTATCTCCGGGAGGACCTCCTGGCTCACGGCGAGGAGCACTGCCGGTTCATCAGGACGGTAGACCTGCTGAAGGCGATCCGGGATTCCTTCGACGACCGCAGCGGCGACTCGGAAAAGCGGCTGCTGGACTACTACGGGGCCCGGGTCCCCTTCCTGGTGCTGGACGACCTGGGGGCCGAGAAGGTGAGCGACTTTGTGCTCCAGACTTTGTATGACCTGCTGGACCGGCGCTACGGGGAGTGCCTGGAGACCCTGATCACCAGCAACCTGACCCTGGAAGAACTGGCGGTGCATTACCTGGGCCATGGCGACCGCCTGGCCTCCCGGATCGCCGGCATGGGACCGACCCTGATCCTGCGGGGCAAAGACCGGCGCTGGCAGGGATAACTGACAGGAGGACGTGATGTTCGAAGCATTCAAAAGCGCGTTTGCCGCCGGCTGGGGTCTGATCGCCGCGGTCTTGTCCTTCGTCCTGATCGTGGGGCTGGCGGATTCCCTGAGCGGAATCGTCAAGACAGCCAGGAAGCGGCAAAGGATTAAACGGCGGTTGGCGGACTGACGGAGGGATGAGATGGACTGGCTGCTGAGTTTGTTGTTCTCAAAAGTCGGAGCGGTCCTGGCCGGCGCCCTGGGGGGCCTGGCCGTGTGGCTGCGGGTGGCTTGTTTGCGCCGCCGGGCCGAGAACGCGGAAGCTCGCGCCCGGAGCGCGGAGGCCCAGGTGGAAATCCAGAAATTGGAGGCCGACTATGCGCCCAAAATCGACCGGGTGGAAGAGGCTGGCAGGTCTGGGGACGCTGCTGCTGTGGCTGACGGCATCAACAGGATGTGGGGCGGCAAGGCCGACCCTGAGTAAACCGGCCTGGCCGCAGCCGGGCCCCCGGAAGGCCGAGGCCCTGGCCCACCCTAAAAGTGGGGAAGCAGGGGTCTGGGAACCCTCGTGGAGCGCGGCCAACGGCGTCAAATACACCCTGGAGCTGGAAAAGCGCAACCGGGAATGCGACCTGATCATCGATGCCCTGGGTAAGTGAGGGAGATGGAAGCCCGATTGGTCATTCCCGGCCAGCCGGCCACCAAGAAGAACTCCCAGGTGGCCCGCTGCGTCAACGGCAAGCCGGTGGTCCTCCAATCCAAGGCCTACCGGGCCTACGAGAAGATGGCCCTGAAGGCATTGCTTGCTTGCCCCCGGGTGGAGTTCGCGGGTCCGGTGGTGGTGACGGTGCATTACTGGCTCAAGGACAAACGGCGGCCGGACCTGAACAACCTCATGGCGGCCACCGCCGACATCCTGGAGAAGGCCAGGGTGATTGTGGACGACCGGGAGATCGTCTCCTGGGATGGCTCCCGCATCATGGGCACCAGCCCCAAACCCAGGGCGGAGATCACCATCAGGGAAGCGGAGCGGAGGTTATAGGGGATGGACTTGAAACTGGAGTTCTATGTGGGCATCCACGACATTGCCCAGTTTTTGGGGCTGCACTGGAAGACCTGCGCCCGCTACCTCCGGGAAGGGAAGATCGCCGCGGCCCGGAAAGACAGCCTTGGCCGCTGGGTACTCTCGAACCTGGATTACTACCGGAGCCTGAAGGATGTCCGGGAAGTCGAACCCGAAGCCTGAGCCCAGGGTCTATGCGGGGGTCAAGTGGGGGCTGCTTCAGCCCACGGTGATCCTGGTGGCCGAATACGCCCCACCCCCGGTGGACCACATCAAGATATTCAGAGAGCTTTACCACAAGGAGCTTTACCTGGACGAGTTCCTGGCGGTGGCCAGGGAGTGGCGGGAGGAGTTAAGGATCAGGAGGTTTTTCTGTGACCCCGGAGAGCCGGAGTTCATCGTCCGCATGCGGAAAGCCCGGCTGCCGGCGATGGCGGCGCCCAAGGAGCAGGACCTGGCCCGGAACCTGATCAAGCAGCGCCTGGCCAACACCCGGGAAGGGAGGCCCGGTGGCCTTAACATCGCCAGGGAGTGCAAAAACACCATCCCGGAGTTTTTGAAATACCACCAGCCTGAAGGGAAAACCAAGCCGATGGAGGCGGACACCCACGGGATCAAGGCCCTGCACTTCCTGGTGCTGGGTCTGAGCCTGGAGGCGACGCCGAGAGTAAGGTGGATTTGAAAAAAGAGGAGGAATAGATGGCCGTGATACCGTTTCCCAATTTCAAAGGCGCCGAGGAAGTGAGCGCCGAAACCATCACCATAACGCCGGAGCACGCCCTGGAAATCCTGGAAAAATACAAGGCGGCGAACCGGCCCCTGTCTCAGGTGCACGTCAACCGGCTGGCCGAAACCATGAAGAAGGGCGAGTGGCTGCTGAACGGCGAGCCCATCATCTTCGACAAGGAGGGCAACCTGATTGATGGCCAGCACCGCATGTGGGCGGTAGCCATGTCGGGGGTGGCCATCACGACCCTGGTGGTTTACGGGGTGGACAACGAGG
>Ga0078972_1001156_pt1 | contig 102229 bp, 84 predicted proteins | sample YelNatPaOPGAMG01_FD_67568 | JGI IMG/M metagenome (GOLD analysis project Ga0078972, IMG submission 67568) | Hot spring thermophilic microbial communities from Obsidian Pool, Yellowstone National Park, USA - OP-RAMG-01 (SPADES assembly) (version 2) | ecosystem: Environmental > Aquatic > Thermal... | reverse complement strand
TCATTGAAGCTGTTGTTGTAGTTTTTATATTTAAGATTTTCTTCAATGCGGGTGGTATGTTTTTCAGTTTGTTGCTACTGCTTCTTATGATTTCTACACTCTATGGCCTTGGTATCCTTGTTGCGGGCCTGACCATCGGTTTGAAACAATGGTGGGTGATAAGCGAGGCAGTATCAACTTTAGTCACTATCATTACACCAATTGCCTATCCCATTGCAATACTTCCGCTATTTCTTCAAAAGATTGCCTTATTCCTTCCCACCACCTATGGTGTGATAGGAATGAGATACTTTTTGCTTGGTGAAAATCTATTTATAACTGTTCCAGCTATTTTCTTTCGCCTTATGATAATGCTTGTAATCTGGATTTCTTTCGGTTTAATGATATTTCTAATAATGGACCGCTACGGAAGAAGAAAGGGCGTGCTGGCTCTATATTGAAGCATCGGAATTTCAATAATTCCAATACAATCCGCCAATTTTTATGGTTAGAATTCAGGATTTAACCGAGCGAAAGCGAGGTTATCTTATATTCCTACCGCAGCACTTTTTATACTTCTTGCCACTGCCACACGGACAGGGGTCATTTCTGCCGACCCTGGGGAGATCCTCATTCCGGGATTGTTCTTTTTTAATTTTTGGTTCTGCTTTGCCCGTTTCTGTCTTTTTCTCTCTGATTAACTTGTTAAAATGTTTGGACTGTTGATTGATAAAGTTGACCAATAAAGAACTGTTCTTGATATAACCAGCATCATCCAGAAATTGCACAAGGTTGGAAACAATTCCGGGAATTTCTTTACCCGATTCTTTATCAAACGATAATTTTTGGGGGGCATACTCAAGTAGAAAATGGTAGATATGGTCTTCGCTTAATTCACCAATTTCCTTATGTCGGTCAAAGAACAGATAGTCAAGGAATGCCTTTGAAAGATATTCAACAAAATCCTTCTGGGATTTTGATTTGACCTTTAATGAATCGGTAAATTCGCGTGATAGGGTATTGGCTAAGTGGACAAGTCTTTTTTCCCTTTTTCTTTCTTCTGCTTTTTTTTCTGCAATATCCGCAATTGTCATAGTGTAATTATTATATTTAAATAATTGACGATGTCAATAAAGAAAAACTTTGCGTCTGATAATATATATTATGTAAACTAATAGAAATTTTAAAAATTAGGTGATTACTCAATATAAACAAATTTACAACACGCCTCTCCCCTCTGCATTCTAAAGACGATGAAATAGACACCGGGGGTCAAGTCTTCTTCAATTAAAAAGCGATGATAACCGGGAGCGAGGAGTCCGTTGTAAAGTTAAGACACTATCTATGGAACAGAATGTATATCCATATCCATTACTGCTATCCACAACAAGCCAACTGAATTTTAAAGAGTCCAGAGGTAAAAAATAAGATAAATCAATCACCTCCCGACCATAACAACTTGTGATATAGGTCTTTAGATCAATCCATCTGTTCCCTTTTGTATTATGATAAAGCATCCGCACCTTATATTTACGACCGGCAGGATAATTAAAAAATTTGTAATCATATTCAAGCACCAACTTTCTGGCATCTTTCGGGATAGAAATAACCCGAGAAAACAATTCTTCTGTGGTTGGTCTTATCATAACATCTTTATCAGAATAATATGCATAATTACTATCGGGAAATGGACCCACATGCCAGGTAATTCCGTCATTATTGTCATCAATTACTTTCCAACCCGGGGGATTACGCCATTTTCAAAATTTTCTGTGAATAAATTTTGCCAATTCGTTAAAATGTTTTTTTGTTGATAATCCTGTAAGCCTGCAGATAATAATTGAATTAGTAATAATTGGGTCAAACTTATCTCCCATTGTTGCGAAGAAACTTCGTTACACAAAGTTCTCTCTTTGATTTCGAACATACCTCAGGGGCTTCGCCCCTGAAACCCCATTGGACAGGGACATGCCCTGTCCCTACATTTTTAATATCTTTTTCCTGTAGGGACAACCCTTGCCTGCCTGTGCTTTGGCAGTATGCATTGGCTTGAAAATCCAATGCCTTATAATATTTGGTCTTTAAAACTATTTAAATTTTACAAAATTAAATTATTTTATTATTCCATTATTATTTAATAATGGAATGTAGTAAAAACTCGAAATGTGAAATCAAATTCATAATTCTGTCCTGAACGATTTAGAAATCCCAACACCGAAATCTATTCTGCTACCAGGTGATGACCTCGTTTTTCTATTGACTTAAAGAAGCCATCAGCCCTCCGATAACATACAAAGCCAGGCATCCCCCAAGGCACATCCCCGCAGTTTGATATTGTGAATTTTTACCGGTGCCGAATGTGGGTGATGTTATTCCAAATGTAAAACCAATGTCAGGCACGGCGCCAAAATCTCCGGTGAAAATTAGACTTGCCCGGGCATTTGCCATAATCCTGAAGAAATAGGTTCTAAAGCCCAAAACACCGAAACCTCCGCTAAAAGCCATTCCATCGTCGGTCTTGCTGTCCCACCATTCATGTTTATAACCATCGTAGTATTCTACATGGTGAGTATAATGTTCAATCGTAATCTGATGAATTCCTAAACCACCACCAAGATAAAAAGAAAAATCACCTGGGGAAAGGATTTTGTGTAAAAGCAGGTCAAAATGGACACCATCTGCTTGTTTACCATTTCTAAAACCAATAAGGGCTTCACAGAGCAAATCTTTTGTTTCGTACGCCACTGAACTTTCTATCGTAAACATTTCGCCGGTTGATGTTCTTGGATATGCTCCATAGATGTACCCTGTCCTACCGGTTATTGTAGCAAACGGCTCACGGGTTTTAAATGATGGAACCTCGGTTTCAACGACCTTTCCCACTTCAATGGTTTGGGTTATCGGTTTTTTCTCAGTGATTGCATCAACAATGCGCGTGGTGAGCACATCCATCTCTTCAAGCACAGTCGTAGAAATTTTATCTGCAAACTCAACCTTTGAATCTGGGACATTTATAAATTGAAATGAAATTGTCCACTTTTGACCGAGTTGCATAATACTGCCAATAAGTGCCTTTTCGGCTCCAATCTCCCGGGCAACAGAACAGGCAGGTGCTGGTGTGTAGCACTGACAATCAGGGGGTGGTTCAATTAGATTAAAATTTCCTTTTACAGTAAAGGCATCTTTTATCAATTTTGTGATCACCGCATTGGTCTTTTCCTCAATACCGATTGGCTCAAAATTAAAGACCACAAGATTGGGAAGTGCTTGGGTACAGGCAAAACTTATGAGGAAATATAAGAATAGTAAGCATCTGTTCATCGCAACCTCCTAAAATAATGCACCCATCATCAGTGAGATAAGATAGATACCGAGGCATCCACCAAGACAGGTTCCCAATCCTCCTAAGTCCTTTCCGGTATTAAACTTATCTAATGAGGGCGTTGTTAAACCAAAGGTCAATGAAGCTGAAGGGATGGTTCCAAATTCATCAGTAAAGGCGAGGCTTGCCCGGACATTTGCCATCAGACGAAAGTAGTATGTTCTGAATGTAAGAAGACCAGCACTGAAATTTAAGGCAAGCCCATCGTCTGAACGATGATAGTAATAATCATAGACACTATAGTCTTCAAAATGGTGTATTCCAAGACCTCCCCCATAATATGTGGAAATATCTTTTGTTGAAGTGATTTTGTGGAGTAAAAGGTCAAAGAAAAATTCACCTGCCTCTCCCTTGCCCCGACCGCCGAGCAGTGCCTCGGCCAGAATATCTTTTGTTTCGTATAAAAGAGAAGTCTCAAATGTCAACATTCTCGGAACAAAACCTGTGGTATAACCAGCCCGAAAAGTCAATGATGCGAATGGTTCTCTGGTTTTAAATTGCGGCACTTCTGTCTCAATGACCTTACCAACCTCAACGGTCTTTTCAATCGGTTTTTTTTCAATGATTGCCTGAACAATCCTTTCTGCAATTACATCCATTTCTTCCAATTTGGTAGTTGAAATCTTATCGGAAAATTCTACTTGTGCAGTTGAGATGTCTATAAATCTGTAACTGATTGTATATTTCTCACCGAGTTGGATTGCACTGCCCCAAAATGCCTTTTCAGCGCCGAGTGTCTTGCCAATTGAGCAGACAACTGCGGAACTAAAACCTGGAATTTCGCCCTCAGGCTCAATGATTTCAAATTTCGCCACTGCTACAAATGCATCTTTAATTGTCCTTGAAATCGCATAATTTGTTTTTTCATCAACACCAATCGGCTCAAGTGGAAGGATTAGAATTTTAGTCGCCCCCTGGGCGATGATTAACCCAACATTGCTGAATAGCAGTAAATATCTCCACATGTTTACCCCTAAATATTTTACATATCTATTATAAAAAGTCAAGATTTATTTTTGATTGATTTTTATTAAGTATTGTATATAATCATCTGTGATTGGCACCATTACAAACACGGTTCTTGTTATTGCAGGAAGTGTTATCGGTTTAATTATTAAAGCCGAAATATCTGATAAGATTAAGAATGTAATAATAACCGGGCTGGGCATATTTACCTGTGTTTTAGGTATAAAGATGGGAATACAGATGGAAAAACCTGTATTTGTAATATTGAGCATTACCATCGGAGCAATTATTGGTGAACTATTACATATTGAAGAAGCAGTTGAGCAGATTGGCGAAAAAATAAAGAAAATCGTAAGATTTTCTGAAACGGAAAGGTTCAATCAGGGTTTTGTGACCGCAAGCATATTATTCTCAATAGGTCCTATGACTATCCTTGGTTGTATCCAGGATGGTTTATTGCATAAACCCGAACTTTTAATTACAAAGTCAATTATGGATGGTATTTCTGCAGTGATTCTCACATCAACCCTGGGTATTGGAGTAATCTTTTCTTCTATCGTTGTATTTTTATTCCAGGGTTCAATAACTCTCCTTGCCGGTCAACTCCATTTTCTTGGTCAACCCCATTTCTTGAATGACTTCACGGGTATCGGTGGGATACTTGTCTTTGCCATTGGCGTAAGATTATTAGGAATTAAAGACATAAAAGTCGGCAATTTCCTTCCCGCATTGGTATTGATAGTTTTATTTAAATTGATATTTTGATTCAGCCTAAAATTGTCATCAAGACTGTTATTGCTACCCGCCCGCAAAGTAGTGGAGCGGATTGACATAGAAGCAATCCCATCTGTGTGATGAATCACACCGCTACAATTATCCTGATACTCTGATATCCTGATAATCTAATATCCTTCTTCCTCCTTGCTTACAGAGTGGGGATGAGACAATTTTGCCGAGTAAACTCGCCTTTTGTTTCTCCCTGAATTTATTTTGAGGTTATCATTTCTTCTCCATCTGTTCTTTCCGTTTCTTTTTTATTTTTTCTAAAAAATTATTAAAAAACTGTAAATGTGATTTTTTCGGATTTTTGTCCTGCCCTGGTATTTCCGATTACCTCAAGTTCATACTTACCTAATTTTGGTTGCCAGAGAAAGGTTGTAGTATTCTTGCACAATGTATTACCATTCAGTTTGATACTGAAAGATTCAATTGTTGAATCTATGTGCACCTTAAAGGCGATTGCCTGATTCTTATACGGTATCTGGGGATCAAGTTTAAAGATATCACCATTCTGGGGATGCAAGATATGAATATTTTTGATGTATTTATCCACAGGGACAAGCCCTGTCCCTACGATGGGAATTTTGTCACGGACAGGGATAAACCCTGTCCCTACGATGGGAATTTTGTCACGGACAGGGATAAACCCTGTCCCTACACTACAATAATTGCAGGTATCTTTTGGTTCGGTTCCCAAGACAAAGAATTCTTCTACTACAGGACAATTTTTGCCTGGAATTAATCCGGTCTTTGCACAGATCTTTAACTGGATTAGTGATTTTGGCCTTTCAAAGGTCTTGGGGTATTTATCTCTGTGTAATTCAATCATAATATCCCTGAATAATGGCGCCGCACCAGAGATACCTGATACACCATTCATTGGTGAGCCATCAAAATTACCAACCCAGACACCGACCGTATATTTCTCGGTAAATCCCACACACCAGTTATCCTTAAAATTTTTTGTTGTGCCGGTTTTTACTGCACAGGGAAATGGTAGATTCAAAGGCGAATCATCACCAAATGCCTTTATCCGGCTTGAGTTATCAGACAAGACATCGGTGATTATATATGCCACTTCTTCAGAAAAGACCCTCTCCCCTTTTTTAGCCTTGCGATCTTTAATAAATTTATATTCAGACCACAACCCTTTATTGGCAATTGCCCTGTAGGCATTTACAAGTTCAATGAGTTTCACTTCTGCTCCACCCAGTGAAAGAGACAATCCATAGAAATTTGGTTGCTTATAGATACTACCAAAATGGAGGATATTTAAAAAGTTATAGAACTTTTCTACACCCAAGATATTAAGAATCTGGACTGCGGGAACATTAAACGAACAACCGAGTGCTTCCCTTGCCCTTACCAGTCTGTGATATTTATTACCGAAATTTCTTGGTGCAAAGATAGTGCCATCAGAAAGTTTGAATTCGGTAATTGTATCGTTCATTAAATAACTCATTGGAATTCCATTACATAGGGCAAGGATGTAAAGAAAAGGCTTTAAACTTGAACCAGGCTGACGAAGTGCTAAACATCCATTTACCTGTCCTTCATATTCATCAAAATAGTCTTTTGAACCAACCATTGCAAGAATTTCACCAGTTTTATTATCCAGCACCACAATTGCACCCTGATTAACATTATATCTTCTTAAATTTTTAATTGAAGTAAATAGCATTTTTTCCAAATTTTCCTGAAGATTTATATCAATTGTTGAAGTAATTGTTTCACTGTAATTAGTGATTTTTGACAGTATAAAATCAGTAAAATGGGGTGCTTTGAATATAGGTTTTTTCTTATACATCTGGATGGGTTCTTTAATTGCGTTATAGTATCTCGTTGAATCAATTATATTGTTATTCAAAAGTTTTCTTAAAATAAAATCCCTTTCCTTTCTGAGAAAACAAGCGTTTTTTAATGGATTATATAGACAAGGTGCCTTGGGGATTCCAGCAAGGATGCAGGATTCACTTAAAGATAATTGGGAGGCAGATTTTCCAAAATATAATAGAGAGGCCGATTCTATTCCATAGGTCTGATTTCCATAGGGTGCCCGATTTAGATAGATTTCAAGAATTTCCGCCTTATTTAAGTGCAACTCCAATTTTAAGGCAAAAATAATTTCAATAAGTTTAGTAAGGATATTTCTTTCTCTATAATTTAAAATCATCTTTGCCACCTGCATTGTAATTGTTGAACCGCCAGAATGAATTCTTCGGTATCTGAGATTTTCAAATAATGAACGGACCAGGGCAATAATATCCACTCCCTGATGGAGAAAGAATCTCTTATCTTCCCTGATGATGGTAGCCTTAATTACATCGGGTGAAATCCCTTTTAAATCTCTCCAGAGGCTTGTTTTATAATCCTTTGATAAAACTTCCCTGAGCAAAATTCCATTTCGGTCAGTGATTTTAAAAGAATTAAATTTGGGGTATAGGGAATTATGGTTAAAGGGCAGTGCAAAGAATAGTAAGAGCCCAATGAATAATAAAAAGATTAGGTAGCCAATAAATTTTCTCATCCCTTAAATTTTATACCTGTCCGGAAAAAAGTCAACTAATTTTGTGCGCTAAATCGCACTAGTACATTTTAAAAATGTGCATAAACATCAGTAGGTTAATAAATCGGTCACAATACTTAAAATTCTACCGAACCCTTCTGCACAAAAGAATGTTTTCTTTTATCTCAAATTCCACCGGTAGAAATTTCTTTACTACCCAGATATTTGTTTCCGTATGCCTTGTCAATTCGGGAATTTTTATCCGAACAGCCTGACCGCCTGCCATTACGCCCAGGGCAATGTAAGGAATTATCTGGTCCACCATCCACATATCCACTACGGAATTTCGGGAAATTATTTCTTTAAGGCTATTTGCTGCCCTCTTACCAATCTCTTCCGCTGGAATACCCCGCTCACCGAGTGCATCAGCACTGATGATACAATTTTCATAAACTGCAAATGCCTGGATAAAACATCCTGGAGAGTTTGTTGAAACATACTTGTATTTATAATCGGCCGCGGGATAAACCTTCCTGAAACCCTGCACGAGCCTCTCCCCTACTTTTGCATTTTTCAGATGTTCTGAGGCAATTGCAACTATTTCAATCTTTCTGAGTAAACCCGGTTCTATTAAATCGGAAACATTTACCTGGCCGGGATTGATACAGACCAGAACCTCTCCTTTACCCTTAGGATAGAAGCCGTGTCTAACTACCTCAATTTTGATTGAAATGCCCATATTTTTTAAGTAATGGCAGAATACCCTTTCATAGTATGTGATAGAAGGACTATTGGGAACTGCAGTTCCCCCTCTTATACGGAGCATCAATGGTGAATGGGCAAATATCCCAAGTGGCGTAAGGGTCTGGAGAAGGAGGGTGATTGAACCCGCGGTCTTTATATCAAACTCATAATTGCCACCCTTTATTTCACCGGGGATAAATTCTAAATTCAAAGAATTAAGTTCGGCTCCCCGCACCTCACCATTACAGATTTTTGAAGCGGCAATCACCCCGGAAAGGTGCTGGGGCTTTAGCCCTGGTTTTGGTCTGCCCTTTCTTATATTGTAGATACGAACCGACTTCTTTGTCAAACAGGAAAGGGCAATTGCAGAACGAACAATCTGTCCCCCACCTTCCAAATAACTCCCATCAATCTCCATCATCTTTAGATTAAATCTTTCAGAATTCCATCTGGCGAATATAATATAAATGGTTTCCGCCCTACCTTTTTCAATCTTTTTATTACATGGGGATAACTGCCGTTTGTCTCCAGAATGAAAAGGTATTTTGTTTTATCAAGGGAAGTAAGGAGAGACAAAATTGGGTCAAAAATCTCCATTATGTCCCAAGATAAGCAGAACGGACCAGCGGATTTTCATGCAAATCTTTACCGCTTCCTTCTATTGTAATCCTGCCGGTCTCAAGCACATAGGCATAATGGGCAATTGATAATGCCTTATGAGCATTCTGCTCAACCAGCAGGATACTTGTCCCTTCCTGATTTAATTCCTTTATGATTTTAAATATCTCATTTACGAGAATGGGTGATAATCCCATTGATGGTTCATCAAGCATTAAAAGTTTGGGTTGGAACATCAAGCCCCGGGCAGTTGCCAGCATCTGCAATTCTCCTCCGGAGAGGGTTCCTGCGGGTTGATTCAGTCGCTCCTTGAGTCTGGGAAATGATTTAAATATTCTTTCCATTGCCCTAAAGATCTTATCTCTGTCGTTTATTGTATAAGCACCAAGTCTTAAGTTTTCATAGACCGAAAGCGGGGCAAAGGGTTTTCTACCTTCGGGAATATGGGCAATTCCCAGGCGGACAATATTATGCGCCCGTAAACCTGTGATGTCCCGGTTCTCAAACAAGATCTTTCCTGAATTAACCCTCAAGAGCCCAGAAATTGCCCTCAATGTTGTGCTCTTTCCTGCTCCATTGGCACCAATTAGTGCGACAATCTCACCCCTGCAGACCTTAAATGATATACCCTGGAGGGCATTGATTGCGCCATAGGCGACATTCAAATCTTTTACTTCAAGGATTACCTCTCCCCTTTCCACCATTTCACCCTTCTTTGCCCAGATATGCCTCAATAACCTTTGGGTCATTCTGAATCTCTTTTGGATTGCCCTCGGCAATTTTCTCTCCAAAGTCCATTACTGCAACCCTTTCGCAGATAGACATCACCACCCTCATCTGATGCTCAATCAAAAAGATTGTGAGTTTAAAATGCTCGCGAATGAACTGGATAAGTTCCATAAGTTTTATTGTCTCCTGGGGATTCATACCCGCAGCGGGTTCATCAAGAAGAAGTAGTTTTGGTTCGGTTGCCAGGGCACGGACAATCTCCAACTTTCGCTGTTCACCATAGGGAAGGTTTCGGGCAATATCATATGCCCTTGATTCAAGATTAAATATTCTGAGTATCTCAAAAGCCCTTTCCTCAATCGCCTGCTCCTCTTTCTTAAACTTCCTGTCTCGGAAAATTGCGGAATAAAGTCCATATTTAATATGGTTGTGGCAGGCAATCTTAACATTGTCAAGAACTGTAAGTTCATTGAAAAGTCTTATGTTCTGAAATGTGCGGGCAATGCCTTTCTGACTTATCTGGTAAGGTTTGAGCCCGGTTATTAAATCCTTGCCAAAGAAAATGTCTCCCTGGTCTGATTTGTATATTCCTGTGACAATATTAAACACTGTGGTCTTGCCCGCACCATTTGGACCAATGAGCCCAATAAGTTCACCTGGTTTGATTTCAAAACTAAAGTTTGATACTGCCTTCAGTCCTCCAAAGTATTTTGTTAGATTAGTAATTTTAAGTATGGGTTCCATTTTGTGGTCTTAAAAATTTAAACTCCATGCCACCGCCCAAACCTTTCGGTTTGATTATCATTACGATAATCAATAATAATGGATAGATGACCAATCGCCAGTCAAGAATCTGGGGAGGCAGAATTACCCTCAAACCCTCTAATAAAAACGTCCAGCCGATTGCCGCGATTATTGTTCCCGAAATACTGCCGAGTCCGCCCAACACCACAATCAGGAGCACATCAATGGACTTGAGAAAATCAAAATTTGCCGGGTGCAAAAATGAATAGAGATGGGCATAAAGCACACCCGCCACCCCGGCAAATATACAACCAATGACAAAACCCAATGTTTTATACTTTGTAGTATCAATACCAACAGACTCCGCAGCAATGTCGTCTTCGCGGATAGAAATGCAGGCGCGCCCCGGATTTGAATAAACAAAATTTCTAATTACGATTATCGCACCAACCATCAAGAAAAAGGTCAGGGGAAAGACAGTAAACTTGGGAATTCCAAGCATTCCCCTTGAACCACCCATTACAGGAATCACCGCATCCGCATTGTCAAAGACAACCTTTACAATTATCCCGAAGCCGAGGGTGGCTATGCCTAAATAATCGGATTTCAATCTGAGAATGGGAAGACCGATGAGAAAAGCAACCAACCCAACAACCATTATTGCACATAAGAACCCGAGGACAAATGAAAAAATTCCCAATTGGGGAAAACATTTTGTAAAAAGAGCAGAGGTGTAGGCACCGAGCCCATAAAACGCAGCATGGCCCAAGGAAAATTGTCCGGTATAACCATAGATTAGATTCAACCCCAGCGCGGAGATTGTAATAATGAAGGCAAATTGAATTATCTGCTGCCAGTAAGGATTTAAGATACGGAGTGAAATTAAAATTGCAATCACAACATAAATTGCAAGAATAACCAGCCACAAATGTAAATTTCTTATCTTCGGCATAGGTAGATTTTAAAAAATTAGAAATTTTTGTAAATCATTGTTCATACCTTCTCTATTTCTCCTTTACCAAGTATCCCTGTTGGCTTCACCAAAAGGACAATTATCAAAATTGAAAAGGCAATCGCATCACGCATTGTGGATGAGATATAGGCAGAAGACATCGTCTCAACGATTCCCATAATCAATGCCCCAATCATCGCACCCGGAATATTCCCGATTCCACCCAGGACTGCAGCAACAAATGCCTTTAAACCGGGCATAATACCCATAAATGGATGAATCTGAGGATAGGCAATACCATATAGAACCCCACCTGCTCCGGCAAGTGCCGAACCGATTCCAAAGGTGAAGGATATAATTCTATCAACATCTATGCCCATCAATCTTGCGGTATCTTTATCATACGAAACCGCCCTCATCGCCATTCCGGTCTTTGTCTTCTGAACAATGAACTGTAAAAAGATAAGGAGAATGATGGAAACGAAAAAGACTAAAATCTGAATATTTGAAATACAGATATCACCAATTCCATAAATACAGACATCAAATGGCCTTGGGTAGGCAAGGTAATTTGGACCAAAAATAAACTTAAGACTGGAAAAATACTCCAAAAATAGTGAAACACCCATTGCGGTAATCAATGCCGAGATTCTGGGTGCATTTCTTAATGGCCGATATGCAATTCTCTCAATTGTAATTCCGATGATTGCACAACCGGCCATTGCAAAGATTAAAGATAGTGGAAATGGAAGGTGATAAAGGGAGAGGGCATAAAAACCTAAATAGGCACCAACCATAAAGACATCACCATGGGCAAAGTTTATAAGCCTGACAATCCCATAGACCATTGTATATCCAAGGGCAATTAAGGCATAGACAAAGCCGAGTTGCAGTCCATTTATCAACTGCTGGAGAAAATAGGACATTCAAATCATTATATACAAAATACTTTCAAAATCAAGGGGTATCAGGAGATGGACTGGATAAAGTAAAGGTTATCAGGATATCAGATGGCAACTTCCTGATATAATCAGGGTTTGTGCGGAAACTTTTTTATGCGAGATAATTCTCGCTACTCAACCAACTTCTGGATGGTCAATTTCGCCCGGCAAATTTTACAAAGTAGCAGGCCTGTCTATCTCCTATTTTTCAATCCCATTCACTGACTCTGTTTCTTTAATATTTGTCCCAAACCAGCCACCTAAAGAGATGGTAATTTCAGCATATATACATCCAGAAATTGGGTTTGCCAAAGATGAAAACCAACCTGTTTCTATTCCAGCGCACAACCAGGTTGCGCCGGCGGTTACTCTAAAATAGTGGGCATTGGCGTACCAGGCGGTTATTAGATTCACTGAAAGATTTGTATAAATGATAGGTAGGGGGAAACCATCTTTATTCCAGGTCGCACAAGGAATATAATATAGTGAAATGGGAAAATGTCCGGTTATCGGTTCTATTAGCTCAATCGGTAGGCCGTATGATTCAAATAAAGTTGTTCCAATACCAAATCTGTAAGGCAATCCAATTGCGAACTTCCCAAATCCATAAGATGTGATAAACGGATAGCCGATATGCCAATCAAGAATACTCGCATAGACCCAGGAACTTGCCTCATATTCTTTAGCCAAAAGGCAATTGGGCAGGGAAAACAAAAAGATAAGAAAAAGAAGAATATGTGGGGTGCGAAAAATCAACATTTTTTGCGCAGCGCAAGGAGTGTTGATTTTCTATGGGTTAACAGTTGCTACATATTCCTGCCCAGTTTTCGTATATTTTAAAATAACTGCACTTTTAATCGGATTGCCTGACTGGTCAAAAGAGATACTCCCGGAGACAGTCTTAAAGTCTTTAATCCCCTGCAATGCATCACGCACCTTTACTGGATTGTCTGAATCTGCCCTCTTTATTCCTTCAAGCAATAAAAGTGTTGCATCATAGGCAAGGGTAGCAAGGGCATCAGGGGTTGAGCCGTATTTCGTTTTATATTTGTTTACCCAGTTCTGAACCTCGGGTCTTGGGTCATCCGGTGAGTAGTGGTTGGTAAAAAATCCTCCCACAATAGCATCTCCAGCAATATTTAGCATCTCCGGGGAATCCCAGCCATCGCCACCCATAAGGATTGACTTTATGCCCAGTTGTCTTGCCTGCTTGGCAATCAAACCCACTTTGTTGTAATAATCAGGAAGATAGAGAATGTCTGGATTTACCTGCTTGACCTTTGTCAGTAAGGCAGAAAAATCCGTATCATCCTTCTGATAGGATTCATAAACAACGACCTCTCCCCCACCCTGAGTGAAATTATCACGATAGAATTCAGCAAGCCCCTTTACATAATCATTACCTACATCATAAAGAATTGCCGAGGTCTTTGCCTTCAAATTCTCAAGGGCAAACTTTGCTGCAACCTTTCCCTGGAATGGGTCAATGAAACAAGCCCTGAAGATAAAATCTTTCCTTGAACCGTCATCGCGGATTGTAACCTTGGGATTTGTTGAAGTTGGCGTTATCATTACCACACTTGCATCCTGACAGACCTGAGATAGAGGTATTGAGCATTTTGATGAAACCGAGCCGACAATCAATTTAACACCATCCTGATTTATCAATTTACTGCCTGCATTCTGGGCTTCGGTCGGGTCATTCTTGTCATCCTGGATAAAGGTCTTTATCTGTTTACCATTTATCCCACCATGAGCATTTGCCTCTTCTATGGCGAGCAAAAATCCATTCTTTGTAGACTCACCAAAGGTCTTCACATCACCGGTTAATGGAGAAACCAGCCCAATTTTTATCACATTTTCCTGCTGACTGCAGGATATTAAAAAGACCGAACTGATAATTATCCAAAAGAGTTTCCTCATAATGCCTCCTTATTTTTTAAAAACATAGCCTTCTTCCCGAATCCTGAACAGGCACTATTCTTTTCGGTACTTTTTCATCCCTTCTTCATATAAATCACCACCGTATGCATCATTGGCAACAATCACCGGAAAATCCTCCACCTCAAGTTCCCTTATTGCTTCGGCACCCAAATCCTCATAGGCAACAACTTTAACTGCCTTGATATTCTTGGCAATGAGTGCGGCTGCGCCACCGGTCGCCGCAAAATAGACTGCCTTGTATTTTTTCATTGCCTCCCGCACTTCCTTTGAGCGAACCCCCTTGCCAATCATACCCTTTAACCCAAGTTCAAGCATCTTGGGTGTATATGGGTCGCAACGACCAGATGTCGTAGGACCAGCAGGACCAATCACATAACCTGGTTTTGCTGGTGCTGGTCCAGCATAATAAACTATCTTTCCTTTCAAATCAATGGGCAGGGGCTCACCTTTTTCTGCCAGTTCAAAAAGCCTTTTATGTGCTGCATCCCTTGCGGTATAAATCTTTCCGGTGATAAGAACACTATCACCAATTTTTAATTTTAAAACCTCCTCATCGCTCAATGGCGTTTTAAGTTTGATTGGTTCTGACATAAAACCTCCTGTTTTTAGAACCATAATAACTTAATAAGTAAGAAGTGAGAAGGGAAAAAAACAATGTGTATTCTCATTTTTTACCTACTCTGGCTGTTTTAATCCCTTTTAAAGTATGTTTCGGATCTCTTCTGATTCGCGAAGTAAATATTTTATTTCTTCATTCATTACAATGTTTGAATCGTATAACAACCTTAACCAGTAGTGACTTTCTTTTGCTTCTTTAAAAGAGGTATTCAACTTATAGATAAACTCCCTTTTACTGAATGCACCACAGGCTTCTTCATAATTAGCATCTTTCACTTCTAACTTCTCACTTTTTACTTATATTATTGCCGTCTTATGCCTTGCTGCATGGCAATTTATATTTATTGCGACCGGAAATGAAGCGATATGCCTTGGAAAAACCTCAATGAAGACATCAAGGCAGGTAATTCTGCCACCGAGTCCCATCGGACCGACCCCGGTCTTATTTATCTTTTCATAAAGTTCCCTTTCCACATCCGCATAAAAGGGGTCGGGATTTCTCTCTCCAATATTACGCAGGAGAGCCTTTTTCGCAAGATATGCGACATACTCAAAGTTGCCACCAATGCCAATCCCCACAACTATTGGCGGGCAGGGATTGGAACTTGCCTGGACAACCCAATCAACCACAAACTTCTTCACACCTTCTATCCCGGCAGCCGGAGTCATCATTTTCACTGTGCTCATATTTTCACTTCCCCCGCCTTTTGGGGCAACTGTGATTTTAATCTTATCCCCAGGGACTATGGTTGTATGAATTATCGGAGGGGTATTGTCATTTGTATTTTTCCCCTTTATCGGATCAGAAAGAATGGACTTTCTCAAATATCCCTCGGTATATCCCTTTGCCACGCCTTCACTTATTGCCTGATTAATATCTCCCTTAACCCGAACATCTGCACCGTATTCAAGAAATACCACGGCAAAGCCTGTGTCCTGACAGATTGGAATCTGTTCATTACGGGCAATATCGGCATTTTTTAATAGTTGATTGATGATATCTCTACCCACCGGGGATTCTTCTTTCGCAAGCCCTTCTTTGAGTGCATTATAAACATCATCGCCCAAAAAATAATTTGCCTCTTTGCACAATTGGGCGACGGTATCCACAACTGTTTGATAATCAATCTCTCTCATTTTACCTCCTGAAGAACATAATCAGGGGTTTCACCCCTGAAACTCCATTCAACCCCCACCCTTCCTTTTCCCCGTTAAAACGGGGAGACGCCTTCGTCCAGAACCTTTGGCTTCGGACGAAAGTAGGGTGAGGGGGAATTTATTCTGTTTTAATCCGTTTTTATCCGTTTGAATCCAAAGTATTGGAATTATTGAAATTCCAATACTTTAAAATCTCTCTATTATAAATGATAAATTTAAAAAATCAAGAGACTATTTTCCAATGCAGAATTCTTCAAATATTCTATTTAAGATGTCTTCTCGCAATATTTTGCCAGTTAATTCACCCAATATATCAAGGCAATTGTGTAATTCAAATGCGATTATTTCTGGTGTCTGTTCAGACTGAATATTGTCCAGACATTGCCTAAAGTCTTTTAATCCTTGGATATGCCTTTCTCTCGTTATCAAAACATCTTCACGGTCTGCCTTCGGGAAAAGTCTATTTTTTATATTCTCTTTCAATAATTCAATATTGTCACCGGTCTTTGCAGAAACCTTCACTGCATCCGAAAGAATTTCGCTATCCCTTAAATTAAAATTGAGGTCAATCTTATTAATGACCAATATTTTATTTAAATTTTTTGCAAAATTATAGAGATAGGCATCCTGTTCATTCATTGGCTCTGACCCATCAAATGTTAATAAAACAAGGTCGGCTTTTTTCAATAATTCTTCGCTGCGCGAACTTGCAATCTTATCCGGACCAAATCCCTCCAAAAATACCCCGGCTGTGTCAACCAGTCTTATGAGAATTCCTCCTATTTCTATTTCTTCTTCAATAAAGTCCCTGGTTGTTCCGGGTGTCTCATGGACAATTGCGCGGTCATATCCTACCAGACGGTTAAAAAGTGTTGACTTGCCAACATTTTGTCTTCCCGCAATAACCACCCGGTAGCCATTTTTTAGTTTCAATCCCTGACTCGCCCCTTTCAATAATAAATCAACCTTTTCTGTTATTTCCTTTATTTTCTTTATTACTACATTTTTGTCAAAATGGATCTCCTCTTCTTCAGGGAAATCAATGCTTGCCTCAAGAACAGTAAGCAGGTCTACTATTTCTGAACTGATTTCATTCAAAACTGCAGAAAGTTTACCCTCTAATTGGTAGATTGCCAGTTTTCTACCTTCATCACAGGGAGCATTTACAGTCTCAAGAATTGCCTCGGCTTGAATTAAATCAATTTTATTGTTCAACAAAGCACGCCTGGTGAATTCACCTGGTTGGGCTAATCTTGCTCCAAGATTAATAAAAATTTCAATAATCTTTTGAACAATTAGAGGATTGCCATGACAAGAAATTTCCACTACATCTTCGCCTGTATAGGAATGGGGAGCAAAAAAGAATGTTACCAGAACATAATCTATTGTATCTTTGGTATCCGAAGCGACAACTTTACCATAATACACACGATTGGGTAAAAAATCATAAGAATCAGTTGAAGGGACAAATACCTTTTTTATTAAACTAACTGCATTATCCCCACTAATTCTGATAACGGCAATGCTTGAATGACCTGTTGGTGTAGCACAGGCAATAATTGTATCACTCACACTCTATTCTTTAGTGTCCTGTTCAATCTTCTCTTCAATTTTTTCCGTCTTTGGCGCAATGACCAGGGTTCTATTTTTTCCCTTCCCGATTGTATAGGTCTTTACTTCCTTAATTTCATTAACTGTATTTATTACGATTTTCTCTTGCCGATGGGTCATCGGGTCAAGTGCCATCTCTCGTCCGGTCTGAAGCACAATCCGGGCGATTGCCTCAGCCTTTTTCTTTAAGAAATTATTTTGCTTTGCACGATAGCCATTTATATCAACGAGCACTTTTATATTAGAATAAAACCTTCTGGCAAGCCGGGAAATTAAATACTGTAATGCCCATAAAGTCTCACCATTCTTGCCAATCAGAGGTGTATCAACCTGTTTCGTCTTGATATTTACAGTAAAACCCTGCTCATCCCTGATAACTGTGATGTTTGTTCTAAAGCCCAAATTACTGAGAAAGTAATTGGTTAATGCAATCAAATACTGACGAGGCTCTTTTATCGTGATTTTAACCTTCGTCTCCGTCTCATTTTGAGATAGAACTTCATAGGTTACCTCCTCTTTGGTAACCCCCAGTGTTTTTAACCCAAGAGCGAGTGCTTCATCAAGGTTTTTTCCAGTTGACTCAATCGTCTTCATTTAATGCCTCCTTTTATTTAAAAAATCAATTCTTTTGATTTAAAAATCTTTAACTAAAAAATTTTCTTTTTTATAATTAACTGTTCAATAAAAGACAATATGTTATAGGTAAACCAGTATAATTGCAGACCCGAGGGGAAATTTAAAAAGACAAATATCATCACCAGGGGCATCATAATTACCATAAACTTTTGCCTCGGGTCTATGGTCGTCATCAAAGATTGGATGAGCATCATAATCCCCATCCCAACAGGAAGCACATAATATGGGTCTCTCAGAGATAAGTCAGTAATCCAAAGGACAAATGGTGCCTGGCGAAATTCAATAGAGGTAGAAAGAACTTGATAGAGGGCTATAAATATAGGAAATTGAATAAGCAGGGGCAGACATCCCGAAAATGGATTGACTTGGTATGTTTTATAAAGATGCATCATCTCACGGTTCAATGCCTGAGGGTCATCTTTATATTTTTGTTGTAGTTTCTTTAATTCGGGCTGGAGCAACTGCATCTTCTGCTGTGAAATTAACATTTGCCTTGAGAGAGGAAAGAAAATAATCTTAAGGATAATCGCAAAGATGATGATGACAATGCCATAGTTCTTAAAGAGTGAATAGAAGAAATTTAGAATCTGCAAGATAACCCTTGCAATCGGATTCCATATACCGCCTCCGATAATCTGTTCGTATCCCTTCTCAAAGCGGACAAGTTCCGAGTATCTGATGGGAAGAAGCAGAGCCGAGATTTCTATATTCTCTTTCCCGTAGATATCAATGCCAAAGCGAAATGTATTACCCGAAACCCCGCATCCCAAGTATGCCTCATTAATTTCAGATTTTAAAGCAGATAGTTTATACAGTTCAGTCTTCTCAATCCCGCTGAGGTTATTGAGAATCAAAACAAAATATTTATTTCTCATTGCGAGCCATTTCCAGTTTGAATTGTATTCAAGTTTTTCTTTAATATTTTGTGAAATCTTACTGAATTTCTCATCCTGAATATAAACACTAAAATGGCGGAGGTCATCTGATTTATTCTTCGTTTCAGTTACTGCCAATCCATCTCTGACGCTCAAAATCTGCAATAAAGTATCAGCATCAATTTTGATTGTAAAACCGTTATCCTGATTAAAATGGTATACCTTTCGTATTTCTCGGGTGGCAAAATTTTTTGTAAAGACTAAAGAATCGGAATACAATTTATAATCAAATTGATAGACGCTATCAGAAATTATTGTGGTGAAGAGATATTTTTCAGGAGGCACAATATCTATTTTATAATTCCTTAAATAAAAAGATTTAATAGCACCACCCGCAGCAGAAAATACATATCTTATATTATCCTTTTCAACAACAATTGTATCAACCGATATTACTGGCACAATTTCTTTTTTCTTAAAAGAAATTGTATCCTCGGAAATGGGAATCGTGGCACGATGAGTAGGTTGTGGTTTGGTTATGTAACTCCAGACCAATAGGATTATTATGATAAAAAGGAAGGCTACCAGGAATCTTTTCTGTTCATCAGACATTCATTGCTCCTTAATTTCTTTTATTACCGGGTCGTATCCGCCTTCTGAAAAGGGATTACAGCGGATAATCCTTATAATGCTCTTCCAGATACCTTTAATAATTCCATAATGAGTAAGCGCTTGAATTGCATAGTTTGAACAGGTCGGTTCAAAGCGACAGACTCTGGGTAGACACTGTCCGAGTGTAAGTTGATAAAATTTGATAGCATCAATAAAGATTAAAGTTATGAAATTACAGGTGGAGTAAAAAAGATTCACTTCTTCCCCTCCTTGTTAAAGATAACGAATGCTTCAATTACTTCGGTTGAACTCAGTTCACCTTGAGCCAGAAATATTACCTGTAACCCTTCAAAAATTCCCTTATTCATCCGATATGCCTCCCTTAAAATTCTTTTTACCCGATTTCGTTTAACAGCCTGGCGAATTTGCCTGGAGGCAATAAAACCTGCCTTCTGTTTGAGAGCGGGTAAATATATAATTGTTAAGTTTTTAGAAAAATATCTTTTACCTTTTAATAATAAATTTTTTATCTCTCTTTTTCTAAGAATTTCACTTTTTTTCAGCCTGTATCTTTTCTTATTCAGATTTCCCGCACATTTACACAACCAGTCTTCTTCTTCCTTTCTTCCTTCTTCGGCTTAAGACCTTCCTTCCACCTTTGGTCTTCATTCTTGCGCGAAATCCGTGCGTCTTTTTTCTCTTCCTTCGGCTGGGCTGATAAGTTCTCTTCATATTTTAAATTATATCCAGAAAATGAAAAAAGTCAACTACTTTTTGGAAATAAAAAACCCTCTTTGCTATCTTAAATTCTTTAGTTCCAAGAACATCAATCAGGGGATTCTTCCCTTGAAACCATTCAGGACAGAGACAAGCCCTATCCCTACCATTATCGGGTGTTAGGCTTTAGCCGGGTGTTGGACTTTACTCCAAGCAAATTCCAGTCCTGAAACAACCCTGGCCTGGCGCCAGACCAGGAATCAGGATGACATTAGTAAAACCTAACATCCAGTTAATCGTAGGGATAACCCCTGTGGTTATCTGGTCTTTCCATCCGCGTAATCCATTATTTTAGCCGCTTGAATCTAAGGTATTGGAATTTCTATACTTCAAAAACTTATGAAATTTCATAAAGTTTTCACATCTACTTACGAAGTTGGTTTAAGCATTACATTTTTTTATCAACGATTTTATTCGCCAAATTGGGGTCTATCTTTTGTTATAGAATTTTTGAAAGAACTTCAATGAATCTATCCATCTCTTCTTTTGACCTCTTTTCCGTAACTGCAATCAAGAGATAATTTTCTAAACTTTTATCAAATATACAAAGTGGAACTCCACCAAAGATTTTATAGTCCAGTAATTTATCCACAATCTCGGTTGCTGGTCTATTCGTTTCAACTACAAATTCTTTAAAGAACTCCTGATTATATAATGGTCTAACATTCTTTAATTCTTTTAACCGATTATAAAGATAATGGCTCTTTGATAGACATTGTTTACCAACCTCAACTACCCCCTCTTTGCCCATTGTGCACAGATAGACCAACGAACTTAAAGCGCACAGTGCCTCATTTGTGCAGATGTTTGAAGTTGCCTTTTCCCGCCTGATATGCTGTTCCCTGGTCTGGAGGGTAAGAACAAAACCCCGATTGCCCTCAACATCCGTTGTTTCACCAACAATTCGCCCCGGCATATATCTCACAAATTCCATTTTTGTAGTAAAAATCCCTAAAAGTGGGCCACCGTAGCCCTGGGGTATTCCCAGACACTGTCCTTCCCCTACTGCAATATCAGCATTATATTCACCCGGGGGCATTACAATTCCGAGTGAAAGTGGGTCGATAATAGCAATAAATAATGCACCCTTGCTATGTGCAATCTCTGAAATCTCGGTCATCCTTTCCAGATTTCCATAAAAATTGGGATTTTGAACTGCCACACAAGATGTCTCTTCATCTATAATTTTTTTAAGCGTGTCTATATCCAAAACACCGTCAAGACTCGGACAGGTTACAATTTCCAATCCATATTCTTTTGTGTAAGTCTGAACAATCTTCCTGAAGAATGGGTGAACAAGTTCCGCAATAATAGCCTTCTTTCGCCCATTGATTGAATATGCCATATGGCAACCTTCCGCAAGTGCGGAACCACCATCATACATTGAGGCATTGGAAACTTCCATTTCAGTCAACTCGCATATTACGCTTTGATATTCAAAAATTGTTTGAAGTGTTCCCTGGGAAACTTCGGCCTGGTAGGGTGTATAGGCAGTATAGAACTCACTCCGGGAGATTATATTATCAACGATTGCGGGAATATAATGGTCATAAACCCCGGCACCGAGGAAGGAAACAAAATCTTCCGTGGTTAGATTGTAACCCACCAAAGACTTTAAGAGTTTTCTTACTTCAATTTCAGAACTTTTTGGGGGGAGACCAATCTCTTTTTTATATTGCAAATCCTCCGGGACAATCTCGTTGATCAATTCCTCAAAAGATTTAACACCTAACTTTTGAAGAATCTTTTGTTCATCACAAGGAGTGAGAGGTAGATAATGCATCAATGCCCCGCTATCAGTGCCTTATACTGTTCAGAAGTTAATAGGGTATCATACTCACTCGGTTCGGTAACCTTTATTTTGTAAAGCCAGCCCTCATTATATGGGTCTTTGTTTATGATGCTCGGATCCTTGATTACCTTCTCATTTACCTCAATCACCTCACCACTCAAAGGTGCATAGAGGTCACTTACGGCTTTGACCGCCTCAATTGTTCCCACCGCTTCATTCGCCTTTATTTTCCTGCCGATTTTTGGTGGTTCAACCATCACGATGTCAGAAAGTTCTGACTGGGCATAATCTGTGATTCCAGTAATTGCAATATCACCCTCTATCTTTGCCCATTCATGTTCCTTTGTATATCTTATTCCTTCAATTATGTTTGCCATTTAACCTCCTATTTATGCGTTCCATACTTATAAAATGGCCCGCTTATAACGATTACCTCAACAGGCTCTTTTGCCAAAACCTTCAGTTTCGTATTGGGCTCACTGAATGGCAGTTCCACATATCCCATTCCCATCCCCTTTTTCAAGGACGGCGAAAATGTCCCGGAGGTGACAAATCCCACTTCTTTATTACCATTAAAAATCTTTAGATGGGGTCTGGGAATACCTCTGCCCAATGCCTCAAATCCTACAAGTTTTCTTTTCAAACCTGCTTCTTTTATTTTCAAAAGTGCCTCTCTACCGATAAAATCGCCCTTATTCAATTTGACGACCCAGCCGAGTCCTGCCTCAAGGGGATTTGTGGTCTGGTCTATATCATTTCCATATAAACAGTACCTCATTTCAAATCGGAGGGTATCGCGGGCACCCAAGCCTATTGGTTTTATTCCGAAATCCTTTCCGGCCTCAAATATTATCTCCCATATCTTTTCTCCATAACGGGCATCAATGTAGATTTCAAACCCATCCTCGCCAGTGTAACCAGTTCTGGAAAGTAAAACATCCACACCGTTTATCTCGGTTTCTGTTGCCCAGTAGTATTTCAAATCCGCAAGGTTAAATTTAACAATCCTTTGCAGGACAATTTCCGACTTTGGTCCCTGAATAGCAAGTTGTCCAATCTCATCGCTTATGTTTCTTATTTCCACATCAAATTTCTTGTTCTTTAAAATCCAGGAAAAGTCTTTTTCGGTATTTGCTGCATTTACCACCAGCAAGATTCGGTCTTTAAGATTATAGACCAGCAGGTCATCAACGATTCCGCCATCCGGATAGAGCATCGTTGAGTATTGAACCTGATTCAATTGCAACTTTGAAACATCGTTTGTGGTAATATAATTGGCAAACTCTATCCGACCCGGCCCGGTAATTTCTATCTCTCCCATATGTGAAACATCAAAAACACCAACCCCATTGCGAACCGTGAGATGCTCCGGAATGATTCCCTCAAATTGGAGGGGCATTAAGAAGTTTGCAAATTCCACAATCTTCGCCCCATTCTTTATGTGCATTTCATAAAATGGTGTCTTCTTTAACATAATTACTCCATCACCTTGTAAGAACATACTTCAGGGGCTTTGTCGCTGAAACCCCACCCCTCACCTTATATCCTCTCCCCGTTAAAACAGGGAGAGGGCAGGGGTGAGGGGAATTTTATCTGTTTTTAATCTGCCTTTATCCGTTTGAATCCAGGGTATCGGATTGAAAATCCAATACCTTAAAATATATCAATCCTTCTTGCCAGAACCGCCTTTCCACGATAATCAGGAAATATAATCGGTGCCTTTCTTATTGTTTTAATTCCAGCATCAGCAAGCATCTTTTTATATTTTTTGAGATGCTCAAGTGTTAGTTTACCGAATTGAGGATTTGATTTCAAATACTGAGCGGTAGATATACCCGCTCTCCTGCCGAAGACAAGACAGTCAAGTGTTGAATTACCCATCAATCGGTTTTTGCCATGAACACCCCCAGATACTTCACCTGCAACCCATAGACCATCCACATTCGTTCTACCCCAGGGGTCGGTCTCAACGCCGCCATTCTGATAATGGAGTGTAGGGAAGACTAAAACCGGGTCCTTGCGCATATCTATATCAAATCTTTTGAACATCCTGAACATACCCGGGAAGGATTTTTCAATCGCACCAGGGCCATTCTTTACATCAATCAATGGTGTATCAAGCCAGACTCCACGCATTCCGGTTGGTGTAACAATCCCCTTCTCCCTTATATAGCATTCTCTTATAAAACTCGCTGCCTCAACATCTCTTGGTTCAAGTGGAAAAACAAATGCCTCGCCGTCAATATTTACTGGCTGGGCACCCATACCTCTAAGTTTTTCAGTAAGTAATAAACCAATTATCTGCTGTGGATATGCAGCACCAGTGGGATGGTATTGAACAGTATCTGTGTCCCGGAGTTTTGCACCGACACGATAGGCAAGAATTATTCCATCTGCAGTGGCACCATAATGATTGGTAGTGGGAAATCCTCTTATGTGTAATCTGCCAAAACCACCAGTTGCAAGGATAACCGCCTTTGCCTGGACAATCTTATACTCCCCGGTTTCAAGGTTATACAGAATTGCTCCGGTAACCCGATTTCCATCGGTCAAAAATTCAATCACCGGATAAAACTCAAGATAAGGAATCTGCCGGCACCTGAACTCATCCCTTAGGACACGCAACTCTTCAAGGCCGGTGTAATCCTTACAGGCATGCATTCTCAATCTTGAACCCCCACCAAATGCCTTTTCTATGAAGTTTCCGTCAGGGTCTCTATCAAGCATAGCACCGAGTTTACAGAGCCATTCCATAACAAAGGGTGCATCATTCACCAGTGCCTCAACAACTTCGGGTTTGTTTGCAAAATGCCCCCCTCCGATTGTATCAAGATAATGAATAACCGGTGAATCGTTTTCCCTATCGGCTGCCTGGGTCCCACCTTCTGCCATCATTGAATTTGAATCTCCATGCCTTAACTTATTCACCAGAAGGATATTTTCTGCCTTTATTCCATTGTCATTTGCAAGCAATGCTGCGGATGTCCCGGCAAGTCCCCCCCCAATAATCAAAAGGTCAACACTATAATCCGGACTGGTTATTGTAAACTTCTCTTCGTCTATTAGTGGATAAGATTCTAAAAGGTCAACAACCTCATTGGGTGCCAAATCACCTGCATTGGGACCAAATAGAATCTGCCTTTTTCCTCCAGGGGCATAGTCAGGATGGCATAATTTTAAAACCTCTTCCCTTTCTGCCATTGTCATTGCCTTTGGTGTATAGTCCTTACGCTGGGGTCTTGTTTTATTTACCACATCAATGAGTTTACGCATATATTCAGGATATCCACCGATAAATTTTAATTCTGCCATTTTACTCCTCCTACTCCTTCTCTATATCACGAGAAGTATATAATTTTCTTAACTCCTCAACAGGCATACTCATAAGGTTCTTTAATTCTGCATCAAATTTTCCTGCTTTTATCTCGTCCAATCTCTTCTTGAGATGTTCAGGAATTGAAAGTTTATACTTTCCAAATAACCTTCGGGCAAGTTGGGCATAATTGTACTGGGCGAGCTCAGCCGGGCATCTTATAGAGCATAATCCGCACTGAATACAATCAAATGAAATCTCAGCCATCCTTTCAATATCCCCCCTCTTACCACAGGCAATATATTCCATCACATCAATATCCTGGGGACAGGCTTTTGTGCAGGTATTACAACCGAGACACTTTAATATTTCTGGATAGACCTTCAAAAATGCCTCAATTCCGGGGCTCAACTGGTCTATGTCATAATTTGCCCGCTGGGCTGGAGTAAACGGAATCTGCACAAGATACATTCCATCCTCAGCCCGGGTCTGGCAGGCAAGCGCAGTCTTTAAACGATAATCACCCTCTATCCGATATACAGTGGTGCAGGCACCACAGAATCCCGCCCGGCATCCACAGGAACGGATAAATCTATATCCCGCAAATTCCATCGCCTGCATTATGGTCAGTCCCGCAGGTACCCGGTACTTCCTACCCATTATTGAAATTTGAATCCAGTGTTTAATATCCTTCTCATCAATCCCTGTTACTACCGACTTATTCGCCTCAGCAATTTCATCCATAATATTCTTTTTTTCTTCAGCCATTCAAAACCTCCTTTTTAACAGATGGTTCAAAATAGTCCCCCGTCTCAACCCCAACCTAATTACCATCTGTTTGTCATTATATCCAAAAAACCATTAATGTCAACTGTTGACTTTTCGTCGGAATTAAATATAATAACCATCTATGAAAAAAATTCAATTTTTTGCTAAATTTTTGCTCTCCACTCTCTACTTGCTACTCTCTACTCCTTTTGTCTTCGGGCAGGAAGGGGCGGAAGTCGGAATTCCGGGTCTTGAAAGACCGATTATCTCTGAAGAGTATATCCTAATGCCCGGAGATAAAATTTTGATCACAATAACTGGTGCGACAAACTACTCTTATACAACAGATGTAACCTATGAGGGAAAAGTTACAATAAATATGCCGGTTGCCTCCCTTCCTACCGCACAGGGTGTCTATGTTCCCCAATATGATGTCGTTGCGGCAATTCCCATTTACAACTTAAGCCTCAAGGCAGCCAAAGACTCTTTGACCAGGGTTTTTCTACGCTACTACAGGAATGTAAATGTTGACATCACACTCCTGAGTATGCGTTCTTTCGTCGTCTTTGTTGCCGGAGAGGTAAAAAATCCAGGAAGTGTTAGGGCATATCCGATTGACCGGGTTTCAGAGGTAGTAAAAAGGGCTGGCGGAACTACTTCAATTGGTTCTCGTTCAAAGATTGAATTAAGGAGAGGCGGGCAACTCGTGCAACTTGTCAATCTTGAAGAATTTGAGAAAAACGGTGATTTAACAGGAAATCCCTATGTTCAGGATGGGGACCTGATATATGTGCCCAAAATGGAAAAATCGGTAATTGTCAAGGGTGCGGTATTTGGGAAAAGGGGCTATGAATTGAGGGTTTCCCAGTTGACCGCGGCTATGGAAAGGGCAAGCGAAGGATTATACGAGTTAAATCAGGGTGAGAAAGTTTCGGACTTTATTAGTAAGGCAGGTGGTGTTACGCCCTGGGCAGATTTGAGAAGTGCTTATATTCAAAGGGGGGAGAAAAGAATAAGTATCAATCTTCAGGAAGTGCTTGCCGATGAAAGTAGTGAAAAGAATATTGAGATGGAAGATGGTGATGTTTTAGTGATTCCATCAGTAAATGCAATCGTCTATGTTCAGGGGCAGGTGGTGAATCCCGGTTCATTCCCTTTTCAACCGAATTCAAAGGCAAGCGATTATATTGGACTCGCTGGTGGACCACTTGCCGAGGCAAATATGTCTGCCGCTTATGTCCTGAGAGGCAGAAAAAGAATTTCAATCAAAAAGGATCCGATAATAATGGAAGGGGATAGAATCTTCGTGCCCAGACAGGTTTTCAAATTCTGGCAGGACTATGTGGAAATCGGTTCAGTTGTCGCCTCACTCCTTATCAGTTATTTAACATTGAGAACCACCACTGCAAAATAGTGACTATTGGGATAATAAGCACTGAATTAAAAATTCTAAATAATAATAAGCCCCAAATCAACGGAATGCGAAGTTCTGAATACCTCGGTTACTTAGATTGTTTAAGATTAGAATTTAGGTTTGAATTTTAAGGTATTGGATTTTCAATCCAATACCTTGGATTCAAAAGTATAAAAACGGATTAAAGCAGAATAAATTCCCCCTTTTGTAAAGGATGAATAAGGGGCTTTAGCCCGGATTATTCACAAGATACATCAGGGGGATGCCCCCTGAAACCCCCATCCCTCACCCTAACCCTCTCCCTTGGAAAGGGAGAGGATAAAGGTGAGGGTTGCCATAGGTTGTGCACTATCTTTGGCATTACGAATGTCCCTGATGTATCTTGTCCTTTTCTATAATAATGAAATTTTCCTTATCTGCTGTATAGGAATTTTTTGAAATTCCTATACAGTAAAATAGTATGAATAATTCGGGTTGGGGATTTTCAAGGGGAAAATCCCCCTGATGATATTCAACTTTGGTAAGACTCTCAGGGAGGTTTTATGCATTATCTCTTATTTTTAATCGCAGCAAATGATTCAGGTCAAACATCGGAAATTCATTTTTTTAATGTTACCCGCTTGAATGTTCTTATCGCACTAATAATTTATGGTGCCCTGCTTCTCTGGTTTATCTATCATGCCCGAAAGGGTAAACAATTGTTCATCCGCAAGATAAGCGGGCTTGAGGCACTTGATGAAGCAGTGGGAAGGGCAACCGAGATGGGGAAACCTGTTCTTTATGTGCCGGGTCTGGCAACAATTGATGTGATATCCACCATTGCCTCAATGAATATTTTATCTCAGGTTGCAAAGAAGACTGCTGAGTATAATACAACCCTGCTGGTTCCCAATCGAGACCCGGTTGTTTATACTGTGGCAAGAGAGGTAGTAAAAGAGGCTTATACCGACGCAGGAAGACTAGATGCCTTCAATCCGGATAATGTCTATTTCTTAACCCAGGACCAATTCGGTTATACATCAGCGGTATGTGGCACGATGGTAAGGGATAAACCTGCCACAAACTTATTTATTGGCTATTTCTGGGCTGAATCATTAGTTCTTGCAGAAACCGGGGCGACAACCGGTGCAATTCAAATTGCCGGAACCGATTCCATCTTCCAGTTGCCATTTTTTATTGTCGCCTGCGACTATACACTTATCGGTGAAGAATTATATGCAGCAAGTGCCTATCTTTCTCGTGAGCCATTGCTATTGGGTTCTCTTAAAGGACAGGACTGGGGCAAGATGATAATTCTTGCAATTCTTCTTTTGAGTTCACTTCTAGCACTGGTAGGCTGGGAAAAGGTTGTATTGCTGTTTAATATAGGATGAATATTCAATGCCTAAATACCTAAATTGCCTAAATGCCTAAAGATAAGAAAATGCCAGAAAAGATTGAAGTGTCTCCTATAAATTTTAGGTATTTAGGAATTTTGGACTTTTAGGTATTCTCTTTCTGGGAGGTTTTATGAAAAAACAAATTCCCTTACTTCTATGTATGTCTATGGGTTTTATAATGATTGTCCAATTCTTTATAGGCCATCCAATAAGCACCCAGGCGAATGAGCATATCAACCGCTGGGTTATTGTAGTTTCTGCCTTTAGTATTATTCTTGGCATAGGCAGTCTCATTGACCATCATACTGACCGGGTGAAGAGAAAGAGTGAAGGCTGGCAGTTCAGTATTGTTGCACTCTTCAGTCTTGTTGCGATGGCTGGGATTGGACTTTTTGGTGGCATTAAAAGTGGCACGGTCTTTATGACCATCTACTCAAATGTGATACTGCCACTCGGTGCCAGTATGTTCGCTATTCTTGCCTTCTATATGGCTTCAGCTGCGTATCGGGCATTCCGCGCAAGGACATTTGAGGCAACATTGCTTCTTATCGCCGCATTCATTGTAATGCTCGGTTTTGTTCCATTTGGTTATTTTATCCATCCCAAACTATCAGAAATTGCTGAATGGCTGTTGAAGATTCCAAATATGGCAGCAAAAAGAGGAATTATGTTCGGCGTTGCCCTGGGGGTGGTTTCAACCTCTTTAAAAATAATCCTGGGCATTGAACGGTCCTGGCTTGGTGGAGGAGGTAAATAATGAACTTTGCAGAAAGAATTGCAAAAATTCCCAGGCAGATTATCTATGTTATAATTGCACTTGCAATCATACTTCCCCTTGTTGTTCCCATCGGTATGGCTATAAATGTAATGCCCCAGACCCAGAAACTGATAGACGCAATTGAATCACTTCCACCCGATTCAAAACCAATTCTTATATCCTGCGATTTTGACCCCCAGTCAATGCCTGAACTCTATCCAATGCTGGAGGCACTGCTCAATCATTGTTTTAATAAGAATCTAAAAGTTCTGGTTCTTGCATTATGGCCGCAGGGCGCAGGAATGGCCGAGATGGCATTAAAAAAAGTTCCCGAGGTGTATAATAAGAAATATGGCGAGGATTATGTCTTTTTAGGCTACAAAGCCGGTGCGGCAGCAGTAGTTTTAGGACTCGGTGATAATTTTAAGAATGTATTTCCAGCGGATTACTATAATACACCTGTTGATTCATTTCCTCTTACCGCGCAGTTAAGGAATTATAATGATATAAGTCTGGTGATAAGTTTTTCTGCTGGAGATCCTGGATACAGGACCTGGTTAGTATATGGACAGTCAAAATTCGGATTTAAACTCGGAACCGGTGTGACCGCTGTATCTGCAGCAGATACTTATCCTTATTTGAATAGCGGTCAACTCGTTGGTGTCTTCGCGGGAATGAAAGGTGCTGCAGAATATGAGACTGCATTATATAAAAAGGGTTATAAATTGACCGCGCGGACTGCGACAAAAGCAATGGATGCCCAGTCATTAGGACACTTTTTCATTATGGTCTTTATCATCATAGGCAACATTGGTTATTTCTTTATAAGGAGGAAAAAGTGAACATTTCACAGGACATCCTGGTGTGGATTTCCTCATTACTAACTTTGTTTATCTTCTCCTTTATCTTTAAAGATAATCCGTTCTATCGTTTTGCTGAACATCTCTTTGTTGGAACTTCGGCTGGATATTTCATTGCCCTCCAGTATCACAATGTCGTCTATCCCAATCTCATCGTCCCGTTGTTCAAAGAAGGGCAACTTCTTTATGTCATACCGTTGATTCTCGGAATATTATACATCACAAGATTCATTCCCAATATCTCCTGGCTTGTCCGCATCCCTATCGCCTTTCTTTTAGGCTGGGGTTCTGGTGTAGCAATTCCATCGGCGCTGCAGGCTGATGTCATAAAACAGATTCAGGGAACGATGCTTACCAGAGAGATTTTTGAACGCTGGGACAGCGGACTCTGGGCAATAATCATACTTGTCGGAGTTATGGCAACACTCATCTTTTTCTTCTTCTCAAGGGAAAGAAAGGGTATAATTAAGCCGATCGCGAACTTAGGAATTATCTTTATAATGCTCGGATTCGGTGCCTCATTCGGTTATACAGTGATGGCGAGAATCAGTTTATTGATTGGTAGATTCCAGTTCTTACTTGGAGACTGGCTGGGGATAATAAAGTAAATCACAACTTAAATTTCTATTCCAGTTTCAAATATTTGTGAACCTGGGGAATGACACGGACATCCTTTAACCTCTGCAATGCCTTTTTCTGAATATCAAGTAGGTTTGGGATTTTTCTATTAAAGACAGGCTGGATCACAAGGGGGATATTCCTGTCAATCTTTTCAATTATTGAAATTGTCTGTTCAAGTTCCCTCGGGATAAGATTTTCATTTATCACCATCTTCACAAAGACTTCTTTTTCTTTTGCCAGGCCCAGCATCCCCTCGTGTTTTTTCCACATTCCCGGTCTCCCGGTTGCGGTAGGAATTTTAAAATCAAGAGAAACTATATCTATGTATTTGGCAACCATTTCATAGGCACCGGGCAGGGTTCCATTGGTCTCCAGATAGGTAATTTTATTCTGCCTTTTTAAGTGTTCACACAATTCAAGAAGAAATATGGGCTGGAGTAGCGGTTCACCGCCGGTAAGTGCCACAATTTCCTCAGTAATTTTATCAAGGATATTTTCAATCTCTACCGGGTTTCTAAATTTCTGATTATTGTAGATAAATGGACCCTCTAATTTCTGACATTGTGGAACATCGCAGTAATTACAGGAAAGATTACATCCTAAAAATCGCACAAATGTCATCCTCTGCCCCACCCTCAATCCCTCACCCTGGATTGAATTAAATATTTCCCGAATATAACCACTCATAAATTTCTATTTTATTGATACCCGAATCCAGCGATAACCGAATTCAAAATTTTTCACTTGCCGTGTCATCCTGAACTTGATTCAGACAAGGTTCAGGATAATAGAAAAAAAATTTTTTCTCTCAAACATCATCAAGGGGATTCATCACTTGAAAAACCCTTCATTCCCCCTTTACAAAGGGATTTATTCTGGTTTAATCCGTTTTAATCTAAAGGAACACCTTTTGCAGAAAACTTACCTCGGACGACCAAAACTTTTTAAAAATTCCTACTGCACCCATCTCACTTTGCACCTGACCATGTTTATTTTCTCAATTTCCTTTGTATATCGGTCCATTATTAGATTTGCAAATTCATACGGTTCAATATCGTAATCCTTCAGACCCTTGGTCTTTACTGGAGTATTAGTAGATGTAATGTTGATACCGAAATGGATGAGAGAGGAAAGGGGTGAAACTGTGGCAACGGATATAGAAAGTTTTGCGTCATCCTCATATAAATCTGAATTGACCCTCTTTACGAGAAGTTTTCCCTTTATTTCATTTATTGCATCACGAACGATGCAGGTAAGAAGCAGTTGTCTGAGAATTATTTTCTCAATATCCGTATCATAATGCTCCACGATAAAATGGAGCATATATTCAGAATAGATTGCCTTGCCAGCCTTTAAATCTTCAATATCAACCATCTCCTTTAATTTCACATCACAGGGTCCACAAAAGGCGATTATTGAATCACCCACAATTCCAAAGGTTGTGTAGGCAAAATTGCTCCTTAATTGTTCACCGGTATAGGCAATCTCGTCTTTGATAAGGCGGTATCTCATCTGTTTCCCTCCTTGTCAGTTATGCCCAGTTTTTTTCTCAGATAAGGCACCAATCCACCTTCGTTCAGTATACTCAGAATAAAGGAAGGCAGGGGAATAACCTCAATTATTTCATTGGTCCTCATATTCTTTATTATACCTTTTTTCAAATCAATTTCAAGGGTGTCTTTATGTTCAACCTTTTTTGTAATTTCGGGGGCAATTAAAATAGGTAGGCCAAGATTTATTGCATTACGATAGAATATTCTTGCAAATGATTCGGCAACGACCACACTTATACCAAAATACTTAAGACAGGTTGCAGCCTGCTCGCGCGAAGAACCGCATCCAAAATTTTTTCCGGCAACGATTATATCACCGGGCTTTGCGGATTTCAAAAAATCGGGATAGGCAAGTTCAAAACAATGCCTTGCCATCTCCTGCCGGTCGGTAGTTATGGATAAATAGCGACCTGGATATATATCATCTGTATTTATATTATCACCAAACTTATAAACCTTACCTTTTATCATAATCTAAACCCTTCCAAATCTCTTTCTTCTCCATTGAAGTGCATGAATTTAATCATTCTGGTTCAGTAATCTCTCCTTTTATCGCTGTGAATGCCGCAGTCGCCGGTGATGCAAGATAAATAAAGGATTCCGGGCTTCCCATCCTGCCTTTAAAGTTTCTATTGGTTGTGGATAAGCAGACTTCACCCGGGGCAAGAAGTCCCTGATGTGCACCAAGGCAGGGACCGCATCCGGGATTCAATACCAAAGCACCGGCCTTTAAGAATATCTCAATATATCCGGCTTTTAATGCCTCTATATAAACTCTCCTTGACGCCGGTATTATCAGAAGCCTTGTTTCCGGGTGGACAACCTTTCCATCAAGAATCTCCGCAGCAACTTTTAAATCCTCAAGACGCCCATTGGTGCAAGAACCAATGAGAACCTGGTTAACCTTCAAACCGGCAACTTCTTTGACTGGCTTCACATTGTCAACAGAATGGGGACAGGCAATCTGTGGTTTTAGGTCGCTTACATCAAATTCGTAAGTCTTTAGATATTCAGCATCCTTATCAGGGAGGATTACTTCAAATTTTTTATCGGTCCTCTGTTTTATAAACTCAATTGTCTTTTTATCCGGTAACACAAAGGCATTTTTTGCACCCATTTCCATAGCGAGATTGGTCAGAACCATCCTTGATGAAATACTTATTTCTTCTATTGTGGGACCGCAGAATTCTACGGATTTATAATCGGCACCATCAGCCCCAATCTCTCCGATGATATAAAGAATCAGATCCTTGGCTGAAACAAACTTGCGAAAATTTCCTTTTATAACCATCTTAAATGTTTCAGGAACCTTAAACCAGAGTTCACCGGTAGCCCAGACCCCAGCCATCTCTGTTCCCCCAATTCCTGTTGCAAATGTTCCAAATGCACCGTGGGTTGTAGTATGCGAATCTGTTCCCACAAGAACTTCACCAGGCCGACAATGTCCAAATTCGGGCAAAATTTGATGACAGATGCCCTCTTTCAGGTCATAAAAATGTTTTATTCCCTGTTCTTTTACAAATTCTCTTATTCTCTTGTGGGTGGCTGCGGTCTTTTCAGACTCTGCAGGAACTCTATGGTCAAAAAGAATTACAATCTTATCCGGATCCCAGACCTTTTTTACACCTATCTCAAGGAATGATTTTAACACCACATCTGCATTCTCATGGGACATTGCCACATCAACTTTTGCCATAACAATTTCATTGGGCACCACCCTGGGCCTTCCAGATGCTTTAGCCAGAATTTTTTCAGCAATCGTCATAAATGTGCCCCCGGACAGACACAAATATTGACACGGAGTTGCACGGGTATTTTTTCATTTATTCCCTTTGTTTTGGATTTGAAATTTGAGATCTGTTTGTAATTTGGGTTTTTGGGATTTGGAATTTATTAAGTCACGTTCCCATGGTCCATCATACTCCACTTCCTGTTCACACATTCTCCTCATTGGTTTCTCACGGGTCATTTCTTCATAGGCATGGGCTATCAGCCCCGCACACCTACCAAGCAAAAAGAATGCCTTACCCAGGCGCCAGTCAAAATCCATATCTGAAATGATGGCTGCAATTGCACCATCAACATTTACTGGCAGGGGCTTTGTCTTTGCAAACTCCGCCTCAATCGACTTTGTTAGTTTTATATGTTCTCTGGTAAGATTCAATTCCTCAGCAAGACTGAAGAGTTTTTTTGTCCTCGGGTCCTGGGTATGTATCCTATGTCCAAAGCCAGGCATATATTTACCCGCTGATTTTAGTGTGTTTAACAAGTCCTGGGCGGTCTTTTCATAACCCCAGTTTTCCTTTTTCATTTTCTTTACCCACTCCTGTAAGATTCTTGCTGATTCTTCAATTGCCCCACCATGGACATCGCCAACCGCCAGAATTCCTGCAGCAACCGCGGTGGGTAAAGGAACACCGCTTGAAGCAACAATCCTTGTGGCATGGGTTGAAGGAGGGGTCGTGCCATGGTCAACCGATGAGGTGATTATTGCATCCATCATCCTCGCCTCTTTCTCATCGGGCATTCTCCCTTTTATCAACAAGAAGAAAACTGATGAAAATGGAACATTTCCAATCAAATCTTCCTGACGATACCCTCTTGTTACAATATGGTTTGGCTCAATCTTGGAAATTGAGGACTTCCACATCCAACCTCCTTTTTCTGAGTGGCAACCATTCGGGCTGCAAACCTCAAGAGTGAAGTCATGGTTTGCATTTTTTGTGCGAAACAAGTTTTGCTACTCCAAATCACCACTTCTTTAACAAGAGTTATCAGGGGTTTCTTTAACTTTGCATTCACGGACCACGGCAAACGGTAAACGTGCCACGAATTTTTCCCCTTTTCGCCCTTCTTTGCCCCTATTCACCCATTCCCGTTGTCTTCTTGAGTCCCTTTTCTTTTACCCCTCAAGTTATCACGAATTGCCCTCAATTGCCCTTTTTACTAATCTCGGTATTTCACCCAATGTCTGGGCAATTATTGCACCGTTATTCTTCAGTGCCTCTATTTTGCTCTGGGCAGTTCCCATATTTCCTTCTATTATCGCCCCGGCGTGCCCCAATCTCTTTCCCTGAGGAGCAGATTTTCCTGCAATATATGCAATCACCGGCTTTTTTATCTGTTTGATATACGCTGCGGCAATTTCTTCATACACTCCACCAATCTCGCCTGCCATTACGACCGCATCGGTTTCGGGGTCCTGTTCAAATAGTTTCAAAATATCTTCAAAATTAGAACCCAATATCGGGTCTCCTCCCAGCCCAACAGAGGTTGATTCTCCCAATCCTGCGAGGTTTAAAGAGTTTGCAATATAGTATGTTACCGCACCACTTCGGGCAACGGTTCCTATTCTTCCTGACTGAAATGCAATCCTGGGGAGCATTCCCACAAGACACTTGCCAGGCGAGATCAATCCCGGTGTATTACCACCTATCACCACCACCCCTCTTTCTTTTGCCTTTGCACGGACATATAGCATATCGTGGATCGGGATTTTTTCGGTAATCACAACCACTGTTTTTATCCCGGCATCAATCGCCTCCAATATTGCTTCTTTCGCGAATCTCGCTGGAACCCAGACGCTTGAAACTGTGGCATCTGGATGTTCTTTTAGACATTGCTCAACCGTATCATAAACCGGAACTCCTTCAACCTTTAATCCACCTTTGCCGGGTGTTACACCACCAACAATCTTTGTTCCATATTCAAGCATAAATTTGGTATGGAGTGCCGCATTTGCACCGGTGATGCCCTGAATAATAACCTTCGTATTCTGGTCAATTAAAATTGCCATTTTCTCACTAATCTCTAAATCCTATTCATTGAATTCCTTTTGCCACCCGAACGGTCTCCTGTATAACATCTTCAATCGGCGTATCATAAGCATATACCTTTATATTTTTGAATAACTCCGGATGTTCATTTTTCGCCTTTTCAAATATTTTTCTGCCTTCTTCTTCCATATTTCCTGCCATACGCATAATCATTGGCTTTTGGGGTTTATTTTCTATCACATACTGCACAACTGCCCTTGCCCAATCATCGCAGCGGGAAATACCTCCGAAACGTGCACCAAATATTACCTTTACTTTTGGATTATCCATTAAAAGTCCAAGCATAGATTTTAATTTCTCCTGGGTGGGTGCACCACCAGAATCCATAAAATTTGCGGGCCTACCACCATAATGGGTTATCAAATCAAGTGCTGCGATTCCAAAACCAGCTCCTCCGGGAAACACACCAATATCGCCCTCAGGGTCAACATCGGCATAAGGAATACCCGCCGCCTTTGCCCGTTTTTCACGCTCGGTCAATTCACCAATCTCGTTCCGTGCAACTATCCCCATCTCTTTTAACTCAGGATGTCTGAACATCGCATCTTCATCAAGATCAACCTTTGCATCAAGGGCGACAACCTTTCTGTCTTTTGTTATTCCGAGCGGATTGATTTCAACGAGTTTGCAATCAAAATTTATAAACAGATTGTAAAGATTAAAGATGACATTCGCCAGTTCAGAGAATAATTCTCCTTGAAATTTTACTTCACCAGAAATTATTTTTGCTTGATATTCAAAAATTTTTTCCCCTGGATTAAAGTAATACTTTTTTATTTTTTCCGGGCTCTTTCTTGCTACCTCCTCTATATCAATTCCTCCTTCATTGCTTACCATTAACAATGGTTTATGCTCAATTCTATCAATAAGTGCAGCAATATAAAATTCTTCCTGGATATCAATCTTTCTTTCAATAAGAACCTTTTCAATTAAATATGGTCCGTATTTTTTTCCGATAAGTTCGTTTACTTTCTCAACCGCCTCTGAGCGATTATTGGCAAATTGAATAAAACCAGACTTCCCTCGGCCACCTAAAAAGACCTGTGCCTTGATAACCACTGGATAGACGACTTTATCAAGTTCACTGAATGAATCTTTATCAACCACCACACCATCCGGAACCGGAATTTTGTTTCGTTTAAAGAGCATCTTACCTTCATACTCATATAGTCGCATACAGGATTATATTGATTTTTTAAAAAAATTCAAGAGCGAGATGCAACATTTTTGTTAATGTAAAATTATATTAAATTAATGCTACAATATGAATAAAGAAAAAACAGAAAGATTGTTTGAGAGAGATTTTTGTTATTGACTTTTCATTTTAGATGTGTATAATTTTTAATCACTATGCAGAAATATAGAATATTAATTGTTGATGACGAGGAGATGGTGCGCGACGCACTCAGTGACTGGCTTACTAATCTCGGTTACGAAACAAGGGCCGTTGAAGATGGATTTAGGGCACTGAATGAGATTGAAATTGACAACTGGGATATAGTAATGGTAGACTTAAAGATGCCAAAGATGGATGGGATTGAAGTTCTCAAAAGGGTTCATAAAATAAAAGCCGATTTGCCGGTGATTATAATTACAGGGCATGGAACTGTTGATAGTGCAGTCTTAGCAATGAAAGAAGGCGCCGCGGATTATGTGATGAAGCCTTTCAATCCCGAAGAAATCAATATTATCCTTAAAAAAATACTTGAACATCAAAAGGTAGTCAAAGAAAATATTTTACTAAGAAAAGAGTTAACAAAGAGTTTTCAGCTTGATGACCTTATTGGCAAAAGTTTAAAGATGCAAAAGATTTACGAATTAATTAAGACAATTGCACCAACAAAGTCAACCGTCCTTATCCGCGGGGAAAGCGGAACTGGTAAGGAACTTGTTGCACGCGCTATTCATAACTTGAGTCCACGGAGCAAAGGGCCATTTATTGCCACTGCCTGTGGGGCTATGCCTGAAACACTGCTTGAAGCCGAATTGTTTGGGTATGAAAAGGGGGCATTCACTGGTGCTGTAAGTCAGCATAAAGGAAGAATTGAAATGGCTGACCAGGGAACTCTATTTCTTGATGAGATTGGTGATATAAGTCCCAAAACACAAGTTGACCTTTTGCGATTTTTACAAGTCAGGGAGTTCCGCAGGGTCGGGGGAAGTGAATTGATAAAGGTGGACACAAGAATAATTGCTGCAACTAATAAAAATCTTGAACAGATGATCAGGGAAGAAAAATTTCGTGAGGACTTATACTACCGAATCAATGTGATAACAATTGAGGTTCCCCCACTGCGCGAAAGAAAGGAAGATATACCTTTACTTGCCGAGTATTTTTTGAATAAATTTAAAATTGAGAATAGAAAGAATATTGAAGGGATAAGCGGCGCGGTGATTGAGCGGTTTATGGATTATGAATGGCCTGGTAATGTGCGGGAACTTGAAAATGTGATTGAACACGCGGTGGTCGTTTCCCGGGGAAATGAAATCGGCATCAAGGACCTGCCTGCGTATCTCTTTAAGAAATTATCTAACGGTAAGATAATTACAAGAGCCCTCAAACTTGAAACTGTAGAGAAAGAGCACATTCTAAATGTTCTTAAACTCTGTGATTGGAATATAAAGAAAGCTGCCCAGGTTCTTGATATAAACCGGGTTACATTATATAATAAGATGGAAAAATATGGATTGAAAAAAGAGAGAATTTAATGGTTTTTTTTCGGATTAATTCATTAAAGACAAAACTTGCATTGAGTTATATCCTTGCGGTGGGGCTGGTTGGTATTATCTGTTCAGCCATCGGCATTGTTACCATTAATCAGGGTATAATCAATCAGGCGCAGAATCGTGTTAGTGCAGACTTAAATTCTGCCGGTGAAATATATGACCAGTTTGCCAATCAAATCCAGTATGTATGCAGATTGACCGCCACAAGATTCTTTTTGCGGGATGCCATTGTAAATAACCAGAGTCAAAAAATCGCTCAGGAGTTAAAAAGGGTTCTTAATGCCGAAGAACTTGACTTTCTTTCCGTAACTAATAATAAGGGTTTAGTCCTTGCCCACGGTTCAAATCCTGAAATTAAAAATGACACATTCTTCATCCCTCTGATTGAATATGTCATAAAGGATAAAAAGTCTGCTTATTCAACCGAAATACTCAGCGGGGAACAACTTAAAAAGGAAAATCCTGAACTTAAAAAAAGGGCGGAAATAGAAATTTTACCGACAATGAGAGCAAAGTTCCAGCGCACTGGAATAGAGACCTCGGGCCTCACCATTATTGCAGCTGCGCCTGTTCTGGACGATAATGAAAATGTAATCGGAGTTGTCTATGCAGGAAAAGTGATAAATAACAACTTTGATATTGTTGACCGCATCAAAAACACAGTCTTTATGAATGAACAATATAAAAATAAAGATATTGGAACATCAACTATATTTATGAAAGATCTGAGAGTCTCAACCAATGTCAAGAATGTTGACGGCTCAAGGGCTATCGGCACGCTCATATCAAAAGAGGTCTATGAAGGAGTTATTGAGAAAGGACAAACCTGGATGGCAAGGGCATTTGTCGTAACGGACTGGTACATTACTGCATACCGGCCAATCAAGAATTTTCTTGGTGAAATAATCGGTGTCCTTTATGTAGGGATACTGGAAGCAAAGTATACTGATATGCGTAACCGAATCGTCCTTTTTTTCATCGGACTGACAATCATTGCGATGATTGCGGTTACTGGTTTTTCATACCTGCTCTCGGGAACAATTACCAAGTCTGTTGCTGAGATTGCAAAAGCAGCAAGAGAAATTGGAAAAGGCAACTTTCCAGAAAAGATAACTATCAAAACTGGCGATGAGATAGAAGACTTAGCAAATGCATTCCAGTATATGCTTGATTCAATAAAAAAACGGGATGAAGAATTAAAAAAATATGCCCAGCAGACCATCGCTGAGGCGGAAAGGCTCGCAATAATTGGCCAACTTGCAGCAGGGGTTGCCCATGAGATTAATAATCCATTAACCGGGATTCTTCTTTATTGTGATTTGATGTTGAAAAATATTCCTGATGACCACCCTTACAAAAAGAATTTATTGCGCATCAATAACGAAGCACAACGATGCAAGACAATTGTCAAAGGACTATTAGACTTTGCCCGGGAGAAAAAGCCCGAGATCAAAAAATCTTCCATTAATGAGTTAATTGAATCCACTTTGAACCTTCTTAAAACCCAGGCAATATTTCTCAACATTAACACGAAAATTGAACTTGATAGAAATCTTCCGCAAATTGAAATTGACCCCGGTCAGATACAACAGGTATTAATAAACATTATTATGAACTCAGTTGAAGCAATGGAGGGAAAGGGTGATTTAAGGATTAAATCTGAATTATCAGAAGACAAAAAATTCGTATGTATTTCCATTTCTGATACCGGTCCAGGAATAAAACCCGAATATCACAAAAAGATATTTGAGCCATTCTTTACCACTAAAGAGGCATCTCACGGTGTTGGTCTTGGACTCTCAATAAGTAAACGCATCGTTGAAGACCACAATGGGAAAATTGAGGTTGAAAGTGAACCCAATAAAGGTGCAAAATTTATAGTTAAACTGCCCGCATAATTCCGGAATGCACATAAGAACCACTCCCCCATTAATATTGACATTTTTCATTTTTTGATTATAATTAAAATGAAAATGAAAATCAAAGTCAAAAATAATTACGAAATTCGTAAACTTGAAAATTACAAAATGAAAAAGGGATTAAAGTCTTCAAGTAAGAGGGCAACAATTATTGAATATTTTTTAAAGCAGAACCAACACCTCAGCGCTGAAGAACTTCGTTCCCGATTGAAAAAATTATTGCCCGGCATTGGCTATTCAACGGTTTATCGCGCCTTAAAATTACTTTCAGACTGTGGCCTCGCCAAGGTCCGACATTTTGAAAAGGGCAAAACAAGTTTTGAACCGGTCCATAAAAAGGGACACCATGACCATCTCATCTGCACCCGTTGTGGCAGAATAATTGAATTTACCAATTATGAAATTGAAAAACTTCAGAAAAAAATTACAAGAAAATTTAAGTTTAAAGTAAAAGACCACAAACTGGAAATTTATGGCTTATGTCAGAAATGTTATAAGGAGGAGAGAAAAAATGGCGCTTCTTAACATAACTCAAATGAAATCGGGAGAAAAGGGGAAGGTAGTGGAAATATCCGGGGGTAAGGGTTTTGTTTCCCGTCTTGAGGCGTTGGGTATCACAATTGGTTCCGAAATAACAAAAATAAGCGAACAGATTATGCATGGTCCGGTAGTCATCAAGATTGGAAACACACAGGTAGCAATTGGCTATGGTATGGCTAAGAAGGTAATAGTGAATGTCCAACAGGCAATCAAAAAGATTCTTCTGGTCGGCAATCCCAATGTAGGGAAAAGTGTAATTTTCTCACGACTTACCGGCGTTGATGTAATTGCCTCAAATTACCCCGGGACAACTGTAGATTACTGTCGTGGGTGCACCGGGCATGGTGATAAAAAAATTGAAGTGATTGATGTCCCCGGAACCTACAGCCTTGAACCAACAACCCCGGCCGAAGAAGTCGCAGTCCAGATGCTGAATAGGGCGATTGAAGATAAAGAAAGTATCGTGGTAAATGTCGTTGATGCCACAAACCTGGAAAGAAATTTGAATTTAACGCTCCAGTTGCTCAAAAAAGAAATACCAATGATTATTGCCTTAAATCTCTGGGACGAAGCAAAACATACGGGAATTGAAATTGATGTAAAAAAACTTGAAGAAATACTCGGGGTGACAGTAATCCCGACTGTTGCCATCACTGGTGAGGGAATAAAAGAGTTGGTAAACAGACTTGATGAAGCGAAAAGGGGACAATACAAATTTAAGGATGAAGAACGGTGGCGGGAAATTGGAAAGATAATCAGTCAGGTTCAAATCATAAAACACCGGCACCATACATTTGCAGAAAGGCTTGGGGATTTAACCATCCATCCTGCAACGGGCATTCCAATTGCAATAATCTCTCTATTTCTCATATTCCAGTGCATCAGATTCATCGGTGAAAATCTCATCAACTATATTTTAGACCCATTATTTTATAATTTATACAAACCATTTATGATGCAAATATCCCGGCTCCTAAGTGGGGCAGGACTTATCCATAATATTTTAATTGGTGAACTTATTAATGGCGATATTGATTTTGGCCAGTCCTTTGGAATCCTCACGACCGGTGTCTATGTAGAATTTGCCCAGGTATTACCATATGTAATTGCCTTCTATTTTGTCTTAAGTTTTCTTGAAGACTCAGGATATTTACCCAGACTCGCAGTTTTGGTGGACAAACTTATGCACTTAATCGGCCTTCATGGTATGGCAATTATTCCGATGCTTTTGGGATTGGGGTGCAATGTGCCGGGGATATTGAGCACAAGAATCCTTGAAACAAAAAGGGAGAGATTCATTGCCGCAACACTGATGGCAATATGTGTCCCCTGTATGGCCCTTATTGCAATGATTTTCGGACTTATCGGCAAATTCGGAGCAAAGGGGATTTTTCCGGTCTTTTTTACATTATCTCTGGTCTGGTTTATCGGGGGGATTATTTTGAAAAAAATTTTTAAAGGTGAAAGCCCGGAAATATTTACTGAAATACCATCGTATCGTATCCCCTATTTACCGGGGTTATTCAAGAAAGTCTGGATGCGGATAAAGTGGTTTGTCTTTGAGGCAACCCCGTTTGTTTTGTTCGGTGTCTTTATTGCCAATATCTTATACACCCTTGGTGTATTCACTCTTTTATCAATGGTGATCGGCCCGATAGTGTTTCATATCCTCGGTTTACCGGCCGAGGCAACAGTTGCCCTTTTAATTGGATTTTTAAGGAAAGATATCGCAGTCGGCATGCTTGTGCCCTTAAACCTTTCTTTAAAACAGTTGATTATTGCCTGTGTTGTTCTTGCTATGTATTTTCCCTGTGTTGCGACATTTGCCGTATTCATAAGAGAATTGGGAATTATTGATACCCTTAAGGCGGCCGGAATAATGCTGGTTAGTGCATTCAGTGTGGGTGCGATACTAAATTTGATTCTATAGCGAAAGTATATGACCTCAATAATCCTTGGCTTTATCATTGCGTTTGCGATCATCGTGGTCATCGGTCAGAAAAACCTTCCTGTTGCTCTTTTCTGTGGTTCAATAATACTTGGTCTATTCACAACTTTCCCTCGCCATATTTTTAAAATATTCCTATCTACAATCACTGATCCATCAACCATTCTTTTGTCCATTATTGTCTTTTTCATACCGATGATCGGTGGAATTATGCGTGATAGTGGTCAGATGGATAATATCGTTAAAAACTTGCGGATTGGAAAGAGAGGCATTATGGCCATCTCACCAGCGATAATGGGTTTATTGCCTATGCCCGGTGGTGCGCTATTCTCGGCACCGATAATGGAAAAGAGTGGAGAAGGTGTATCCGATGATTTGAAAGTGGCAATAAACATCTGGTATCGTCACCTCTTGATCCTTATCTACCCATTGAGTTCGGATTTAATTGCTACAACCAAGATTGCGGGATTGAATATCTACAACGCAATTTTCCATCTCTTACCCGCATTAATAATCGCAACCATTCTCGGACAGATATTCCTGCTAAACCGAGTTCAGGGAAACATTTCTTATAAGGAATCATTTTCACTCAAAAATCTTTTGATTCCACTCTTTGTCATTCTTATTGCTCCATTTCTTGATTTTATTTTTAAAGCTGTTTCCCTATTTCCTATCAAAGAAATTGGAACCCTTATTGGTGTCACAACCGGTTTTATACTATCTCTGGTCTTTAGTCCATGGAAAGTCAACTTAAGAACTGTTTTCAACAAGATGAAACCATACAAATTTTCTTTGATCATCTTTGGAATTTTCTTTTTTTTGAACATTTTTAAGAACTCCGGAATTGATAAGTTTATTACGGCCGTGCCTTTCCCACCATTAATTCTCTGTATTATGGGCGGTTTTGTTCTCGCCGTTGGGACAGGCAGGGTCTTGCTACCATCTTCTATAATTTTCCCGATATTTTTGATTTCAAATAATGTAACCCCTATTGATTTTTGCCTTATCTATACAAGCATCTTCTTTGGCTATGTCATCTCTCCTGTTCACCCCTGCATAAGTGTGACCTGTGAATACTTCTCGGCAAGTCTCAAAGCTGCAATAAAACTTATGCTATCTCCAGCAATGATTGTTTTTGCAATAATTCTCCTGCTCGGCATCATTATCTCTCTGTAAAAAATTACTTCTCCAGTTTATTTGTAAGAATCTGCGCTATTCTCTTTGCCGCCCTGCCATCCCAGTATTTTGGTCTTCTTGGTTTATTTTGTTTTGTTCTGCTTTTTAAAATAACTTTGTTTGCCACCCTGAAAATTTTAGCGGGGTCTGTGCCAACGAGAATATTGGTTCCCTGGGTGATCGTAATCGGCCGCTCTGTATTCTGACGCAGGGTAAGGCAGGGAATACCTAAAATTGTTGTTTCCTCCTGTATCCCTCCTGAATCGGTGAGGACGATTGTTGCTTTATCCATAAGCGACAGAAACTCAAGATAGCCAAGTGGTTTAGTTACCATAATACCCTTTTTAAACTCATCATCGTAGTGGAGGAATTGAATATCAGCCAGAAAATTTTCGGTCCGGGGATGGACCGGAAAGACAATCGGCATAATCCGTGAGATATTACTCACTGCATTTAGGATTTTCTGGAATACCCTTTTATCATCAACATTTGAAGGACGGTGGAGCGTCAATATGCCATAACGAACCCTACCCAGACCGAGTTTTTCCCGAACTTTTAATTTCCTTGCTACAGAAAGATGTTTCACAAGTGTATCGATCATTGTATTACCCACAAAAAATATCTTATGCTCTACAATACCCTCGTGCAAAAGATTTTTGTTCGCATCCTTACAGGTTGTGAACAAAAAATCAGAAATCTGGTCTGTGAGTAGCCGGTTAATCTCCTCGGGCATTGTCCGGTCAAAACTTCTTAAACCTGCTTCAATATGGGCAACCGGAATGCACAATTTTGCGGCCGTCAGGGCACAGGCAAGCGTAGAATTTACATCGCCAACCACAATTACCAAATCGGGCCTTTCTCTTATCAACACTGGTTCAAAACGTTCCATTATAAGGGCAGTCTGCAGACCGTGCGTTGCCGACCCCACTTTCAGGTAGATATCGGGTCTGGGCAAACCCAGGTCACGGAAAAAAAAGGCAGACATTTCTTTATCGTAGTGCTGACCAGTATGCACAATTTTCACCCTGAATCTATCTATTTTTTTTAATTCATAATAGACTGGAGCCGCCTTCATAAAATTTGGCCTTGCGCCAACCACAATGATTATTTTTCTTTTTCTACATTCTGATTTCAACGAACCTTCCTTCTAAAATTACATTGCCGGATTTTATTGAGAAAAACCTTAGCGAATGTGAATCACATTTTGGACAAGACTCTGACCATTAACAACAAAACAAACAAAATAGACACCGGGTGCCACCTCTCTTCCTGTCCAATCAGTGCCATCCCAGACAACATCAGAGAACCGATGACAGGACTTAAATTCAGGATTCAGCACTTTTATAATTCGCCCTGAAATATCATAAATATTTAAACTCAACCTTTCGTGATACAGGGCTTTTGGTATTTTTATGGTCACTTGGTCAAAAAATGGATTGGGCAGGACTTCAAAGATTAAGGCGGATAGAGAGTTTCCTTTTTCTTTATTTATTCCAATAAGATTTCTAAATTTTACTGTGCCCCAGTCATAATAACTTGTAGAACTCAATGTTCGGCCCGTGATGACAACATCCCCAGAATTGGGATGAACTGCAATTGCCAGGCAGTAATCAAGGGAATCATAAAAATCATACATTGCTGACCATTGTTGATTACCAGCCGAGTCATACATAACCGCCACATAGTCATTGTATTCGGTGAGACCCCGGCTCGTGCCGCCAATATAGATATTGGCCGCCTGGTCCATCGCAATACACTTTCCGCCCACTTCATCTGAAGGTGTATCATAATTATGCGTCGGACCATCATATCTTCTAACCCACATTTCATTTCCATCCGCATCGTATTTTATCAAAACTATATCGCTTCCGGTACCAAGCCCCTGACTCTGACCAACCACATACACACAACCTTCATTATCAACCTTTATTCCATACCCACCATCTCCGCCACTGGTATCCGGATTATTGTAACGAGCAGTCCATAATAATGAACCATTCGCATCATATTTTATCGTAAAAATATCGGTTGATGTGCCGGTCCATCTTACCGAGCCAGTAACATAAACATTACCGGAATTATCAATTGCGATATCCCGGGCAATATCGGAACTATCAGTTGGACCGTTATATGTTCTTACCCACAAGGTTTCACCATTTTCGGCATTCAACTTTATTGTCACATAGTCATAAAATGTTCCCGTTGAGTAAGGATTTACATAACCCACCACATAGACATTTCCATTATTATCCGCAATTACCTTATGACCTTTATCATTATAATTACCAGAACCATTCAAACGAGAGACCCAGAGTTGATTACCGCTGGAGTCGTATTTTATCGTCGCAATGTCGTCCTGATAAGAAAAACCGCGGCTATATCCTGTCACATAGACATTTTCTTGTCCATCAACACTAATCCAGTGGGCAAAATCATAACCATTGCCTGTGCCATTATACCTTCTTGTCCAAACTGTATCACCGTTCGGTCTATATTTTATTGTGAGATAATCACCCGCCCCCGAACTCATTGTATATCCAGTAATGTAAATGTTCCCTGAAGGTCCGATAGTGATCGAACTTGCCCGTTCATTATAGGAACCTGAACTGGCAAAGTCTCTTACCCAGACCGTTTCGCCTTCCGGTGTATATTTTATTGTTGTCCAATCATCACCAGTTCCAGAATGTTCAGTTTTGCCGGTGACATAAATATATCCAGAATCATTAATTGCAATTGCATATGCCCAATCCGAAAGTGCGCCGGGACTCGACCATATCCTTGCCCAGACCGTATCAACCTGGGTTAGTAAAATAATTGGAAGTAGGGATAATAAAAATCCCATTGCACCTCCTCATAAGAGAGACAGGTTTGGGAATTACTCCTCTGTTTTTCGTCTTTAAAAGGAAATTACAAGTTAATTTCGTCATTAAGCCAGTATCCCTTTAGAATAAATTCATTTTTTAATTGTTAAATAGAGATTTATTGCGCCCATTGTGAGCGTCGCAAATTGGAGAATTCCCGACCAGTTTATGGTGAATCTCTTCCCCAAATATATCCAGTCGCCAGCCTTCAATTCAAAATTCTTTTCCTCCCTTCCCTTCTTCAATATCTCATCAAGATTCACAGTGAAAACCTTAACACCCTCGTTGGTATTCCTCACAACCCTTACCTTCTTTAAATTTGCCTGCTCTGTAGGTCCACCAGCAAGTGCCACATAATCGCTTATGCGCAGACCTCTTTGATAAGGAACGGTTCCCGGATTGACAACCTCACCGTAAATTGCAACATTAGAAACTGTTGGTCCTTTAAGAATCACTGAAACCAGAGGTTTAACAAAATATCTTTTTAGGCGCTCAGCGATCGTATCGGCAATTTCAGTTGTTTTAAGTCCCACCACATGAATATCACCAATCAGAGGAAATGTGATATTCCCATTGTGCATAACAAGCAAATCACGGGAAAGTTCCTCTTCACCCAGAATCACAATTTCAAGGACATCACCCGGTTCCACCCTGTATTCCGTTTGACCAATTAAAAATAACAAAGCAAGTTGGATAATCATACTTTAATTATATAAATTTAATTTGGATTGTCAATTACTAATTGCCCCCCATAAAAAAACTCTCCCCATCCGCTGTCAGCAGATGGGGAGAGGTATTGGTTATCAAGAATAGATTAGTGGAACATTATCAACTTTCCAGTTTTTCGGAAGTTTTGCGTTTGTAGTAAATAGAAATAGACACCGCTCGGTAAGAGATTACCCTTATTATCGGTTCCGTCCCAGAAGAAATTATGGGTTCCCCTCGGGCATTCCGAATCAAGAATTGTCTTCACAAGTTGACCGGTAATATCGTAAACCCTTAACTTAACGCGGGATGATTTGTTAAGAGTAAATGAGAGATAAGTCCTTGTAACAAATGGATTTGGGTGGGGAGCAGCAAAAATATCACCACCGACGGCGCCCGAGGCATCACTTTCTTCAATTCCATACCATATCTGGTCAAAGATGCTCTGTGCCGAATCTGCGTTCTCAAAGAGATTGGATTGAGATGTTCCACCAACAAAGGCAAAGGCGACATACTTCGTTTCATCTGGACCAAGACTATAAGGACCGGTAGAAACAACCACTGAATAGTCAGTATCAATCGGTGTGGAATAGAAGTGGAGTGTGCCATTAAGGAACTTATAGAATGTTGTATCATGCCAGATAGTGGTTTGTCCCTGATAACAGTAATTGGTATTATCAAGACCGCTAACATTTGCCCAGGTATAGGGATAGAGAAGTTTCACGCCCACATAAAGATTTGGAGAAGAAGGAATCCACATATAACCAAGCCGTCTGATTGTATCACCCGCAGCACGATTGTTATAAACCGCACCCATATCAAAGTCGGCGATGATTCCTGTATAAAGATTGGACACAGTGCCGGTTCCGGCATTCTTAATATCAAACAGCATTATCACAAAGTCATCATAACCAGGGTCGCTCCAGGCATATCCATGCTGGGTGACAATTATTCCCTTGGGTGAACTATGGCCAGAATCCGCATACATTGCCCAGGATTCCTGGTCAGAGATTGCTGGAGTAAGGGTATCAATCCAGCACCGGCCATCAGGAACAGTTGTGCAACGCCAATCCGTATTATTGGGACTTGAACCGGCATTGGGGAAGTGTCTGTCCACAACATAATTCGGTGCATTGGCAAGGCCGAGTGATGCATGAAAGAGCTGGTTGGTTCCGGTCTTGGGATAGATGAATCCGCTCCCGGCACCATTTACTTCAAGAAAACCAATCGCCCCTTGTTTCGTAACAGTGAGCACACAGTTGCCTTTATTGTGATTAACATAGTCATACCTCGGAAGCCCAACCACAATCTGGAAATTGCAATTTGTCGTATAATTACCATTATTGGAGACGAAATAGACGGTCATCGGAACAATTGTGCCCTGGGGTGTGGATGATGAAGCACTGAACTGGAAAAGTCCTGAGGCGGTTCCGCCGTTTGCGGTGATCGTTCCATAATTTGCAGTTGAATCAAGCAGAGTGATATAGGGTGATGTGGTTCGCAATGTTCCCTGACCATTCGTCGCATCAACTGAACCATCGTTTCTCAAAACCACTATAATATTCACGGTCTCTCCAGGGTCAACCCGACCATTATTATTTCCTGTCGCATCATCAATTGAGTTAGACTGATAAACAACATTGGGCTGGGCAAGTGTTCCGAGGTCGCCGGTAACAACAACTGCAAATGGCTGGGGTCCGTAAGGACAGTTGTTTCCACTAACCCGGACGGTCCAGTTACCGGGTGTTGGTGCATTTCTCCTTACACACTCTTCAACATTGAGGGTATCATAAGAACCACCGGTTGTTGACTGGCCACCTGAATAGACATTTCCCTTATACTGATTGCCATTGGGGTCAGTCACCAGAAGATGAAGGTCATTTATTAGTTTCTTACCGGCACCCGCAGTTGCTGGATAATCGGTCCACACCAGGACAACCCGGAAAGGAACTGAACCTGACTGGACATTGTAGATGTATTCAACATACTGACCTGTAGAAAGTCCAGTCTGATCATCAACAACTGCAAGTTTCTTTGTATCACCGGCAAAATATAGAACACTATCAAGGTCAATCCTACCCCACCCAATATTGTTATCCGGAACTGTATAACCGCTCATTGAGGGGTCAGCACTACAAATAAGCATTGCCTTAACCAATGCAGCTGAAGGATTAATTGAGTCTCCAGGATTCGGACTGCCTGAAGGATACCATCCTTCTTTAAAGTATTGACGAACCAGAACCCCGGCTCCCGCAGCCCCCGGCGAAGCCATACTTGTTCCTTCATATCCGACATACTGATTATCGCCTGCGCCATAGGCAGAGTAAACAGTCTGGGCAGGTGCAAGGATTGTGGGTTTAAACCTTCCATCGTCGGTCGGTCCACGGCTTGAATAGTAATAAATGGATTGAAAGTTTGCACCATTCTGACAGCCACCAACTGAAACGACATTCTTTGCTGCTGCGGGCGAACCAACGGTGTTTGAACCAGGACCATCATTTCCATTTGAAAAGAAGAGCAGGAAGTCTTTGTGGTCCCACATAAACTGGTCGGATTGGGCGCACTCAGCATCATAGGCGCCACCGGTTGATGAACCCCAGGAATTTGACATAATCTTCACACTGCCTGCTGAATTACCATTATAAGGCAGGATATAAAGGTCATTGAGATTGGGAAAGAGATAGACCGCGCCCTGTGAACCACCACCATCAAGGAAATAGATTCTTCCCTTGATTGCCATACCATCCCTTGTGGATGTTCCATTGAGGGTATCATCACCGGTAATTGTCCCGGCGGTATGGGTTCCATGATAATAATTTACTGGCTCATCACCAAAGTCTGCGTATCCCGCACCATAATTGTTTGCTGGTTTGTAGGCAACAATCTTTCGGTCATTGGGATAATCGCCCCAGGTTGTAATCCAGGTTGAGGCAGTGCTGCGGAATGCATAATGGGATGTTCTTATTCCGGTATCACAGGTGCTCATCAACTGCCCATTTCCCCTTATCCCCATATTCCAGACCCGGCGATTGCCACTTGAAGCGGTCTGCAAAATCCACTGAACATTGTCGTTATAAGTTTGCATCTTGTGCCAGGGTTCAATCCAATTCACCTCTTCAATCTTTGCAATCTCCGGCACCAATGAGAGGTCAATTTCCACATTTATTAGTTTATCCCATTTGGTTTCTGCGATATCGGTAATATTGCCGCCATTTTCTCTTAAGTATTTAAGCACCGGCTCCAGGGATGCATCGGGATAGAGTAAAATCCTTATCTTTCTGTAGGTATTGAGATTTCTGAATTCCTTCTGTCCGGAAATCTTATATGCAGGTTGATAGATTCCAATCCAGTCTATGAATTTAAGTTGACTGACTTCGTTTTTGGTCGCTTCATCCATTTTTACAATGAAGGCATAATTGGGAAGATAAGAATAGACCTTTGCCCCGGTCTTTTCTAAAACCCGGACATATTCAGGATAGACAGGCCCCTGGCAATGAACAATGTAGTAATCAGACTCTGCTACAATCAATTCCTTCGGGAGTGCGGGTTCACCTTCTCTGATGTTAAATTTAATTCCATTAGAAAAATAGACCCAGTCTCTGTCTCCATAGGGTGCGGGGCTGAACTGATGGATTGTTCCACCATCAATTATCCACTGGAGTTCTTCTGCACCCCAGAGTATCATCACCGCAACGCTCAAGAGAATAAAGCATTTTTTCATTTTTCCTCCTTTCTTTACCATCTTCATTATCTGCTTTATTCTTTAATTATGCAATCTCAATTTTTGTGTCACCTCCTTTCGTTTTCCTGGAATTATAAATTATATCTACCATCAACGAAAAATCAAGATTCAAAATCGCATCATCAACTGGACATAGGTATGATTGTGCAAATATTTCGGCGTTGGGAAATCACCCTCCATTGCCTCAACCAGGTAAAACCATAGATTTTTATAATGATATTCAAGTCCGAGATTTATTCTTCTTTCTTTAAAATTTCTATTCTGATTGTTGTAGTAAAACTGCCGCTGGGTCCCAAAATGCCAGATAAAATTTCCTCCTGGATATAATTCTAAATCCACGAGATAGGCATAAATATGCCGTTTGTAAAAAATTGTATCATTCTCATTCTTATAATTATAGGTCAAATATAAATTGGGAATCCATTTTTTATTTATTCTGTATGTAAATTGAATTTCGGGCAATTCTTCTAAGACGGTTTCATCATAATGAAAATCTGAATCGGTGAGAGACTTTGCTGACCATTTAAGGGTATTAAGTAGCCCAAGCCGGAATTTGCCGATGTCCTGCCAGAATCTAAAATACCAGAAATTTGAATACCCGCACTCAATATATGTAATTGGTTCATCAGTTGATTCAAGTCGGTATTTTTTGCCCAGGGATATTTCTGTCCTGAACCTGCCGCCTTTCCAGTTTTTATTCATTATTACCTTTATCTTCATTGGATAGTTTAAATCCTTATAAATTATCTTACCTCTCCCCTCTTCTGTGTGCTGAAGGGAGAAATTTCTATCAAAATCTTCAACAATGAAGAACATCTCCATATAATTTAGATAGTTTTCCCCCCAAAAATAGCCAACCCCAATTTCGTCCTCGCCTTTGTAATAATGGGTGGTGATGGATAAAAAGAGGCGCTGGTCATTTCTCAACTGGAAAAATGGCTGGAAATAGTGATTGGAGATATGTTCGTCATAGTCACCGAGATAGTGATTTTGATAACGAATTCCCAGAATCTGAGAAAGGTATGCCTCATAACGAAGTTGCAGGTCAATATACCAGTTCAATAAATCAAGGCATCCCTGACTTGTGCGAAAAACATTGGTTGATGAATCAAAGAAAACCTCCCAAGTTTGAAAATAGTGGGCAAGTTGTTTGTCAAGTAAATACTGACAGTTTGAATCTTCCGGGGCATAGGCATAGGCAAAAACCACACACGTCAGGAAAAAAATGAGAATGTCATCAAAGCCACACAGTCGGGTAATAAAACATTGGCCGTTGAATTTGCTGATTTTTTCTTTGTTCAGTTTCATTTTCCCTTTTTTGTTTCGCGTTTCACATTACACGTTCCACGAATCCACTCTTGTTTACCCCTCTTTATTTAGTAGCAAGTAGAGAGATAAACATTTGAGCCATTTAGCCCTTTTTGAGCCTTTTTGCCCTTTTCTATTTCCGTTTCACGTTTCACGTTACACGTTTCACGAATCTACCCTTTTTTTCATCCTTCTTCACCCTTCTTTCCCCTTTCTTGTTGCCCTTTTCTTTTATGCCTTCAATCATTCCTCCACTTGCTACTTGCGAATCCAGTTATCGCTGGACCCGGGAAAGATATATCTCTCCAAACAACTCATTTTGCTCAACCTGTGCATATCCCTCTTTAACGACTTCCAGCATTCCAAAAAAATATCCTACCGCCAGTGGCACATTATTCTTCTCCCTCAAAACTTTAAGGAAATCTACCCTTTGTTTTTCCTTTAGTAAATTTTTAATATCTTCAATGATTACACCAATCGGAACTTCCTGCCTTTTCATCAAGAGTTTTGTCTCTTCTGTGGGTCTGAGACTGCGAAAGGCAAGAAGTAAACTGCTGAGGTCTTCTTTTTCCAATACCTTTGTTGATTCAAGTTTGGAGAATCTTGGAAACTGTTTACTAAATTCCGCCTCCATTTCGCCAAATGCCCGGGCGATCTCTTTATATTTTTTAAACTCCTCAATTATCTGCATCAGGGTAATTGGCTTTACCTCTTCCTCGTCTAAAGGAGTCTTGGGAAGAAGGGAGCGAACCTTCAATCTAATCAAAATCGCAGCCATTAAAAGAAAATCTGCCGCATCCTCAAGGTCTTCCCTTTCAATTTTTCTCAAATAATCAAGATATTCTTCAGCAACCTGGGCAATGGGAATATCAAAAATATCAACCTCTTTTTTGCGCACAAGATAAACAAGCAAATCAATAGGACCATAATAAATTCCTATGTCAATCTTCATACAATTATTTTATTCATAAAAATTGTAGAGTCAAGAACTCCTGAAATCTAAATCTTTTCAACTGATACCAGAAAGAGCAAACGCTTTTTATTTTTCTTAAATTTCTCTTTGCTGTTTCCTGACCGCGTTTTATCAGTTCCTCTATTGCCTGAAAATCTGCCCAGTGGAATTCCTCTACATCGGGGTTTATTATCAGGTCAGCCCGGGAAAGTATGTGCTGGTCAAAGTGATATTTCATAAAGGCAAGCGAACGCTGGGTTATTCTGTATCCAGTATCCGGCTTGCTATCAAACCTGGGTAGTGAACCAAGATATACTGCGATCACTGTCTTTGCACCAAGTTCCTTTAACAAATCAACCGGAATGTTATTAATGACCCCGCCATCAACCAGTACTCTTTGTTCTTTAATCAGAGGTGGAAATATCCCGGGGATAGCACAGGTCGCCCAGATTGCCTCGGCAAGGAGCCCCTTTTTAAACACCACCTCTTCCCCGGAATTTATGTCTAAGGCACTGCAGACAAAAGGGATTTTCAAATCATCAAATGTATAATTTGAAAAAAGGTTGTAAAACAATTGCCTTGTTGCATCAATCTGTGAATGAGACTTTTTAAATAATAATGCACCAAAATAGTATTTTTCAAAAACCTTTTTCTTAAATCGCCTCAAGATATTGCTATCTTCCGTGTAAAATTTATCAAGACCAAGGGTCTTGAATTCTTCGGATTCAATGAAGGAACGGCTTAAACTGTGTAATTTTTCTATTGAACCAAAAAGGCAATAAAGAGCACCAATTACGGCACCAATTGAATTGCCCGCAACAAATTTTACTTTTATTTTCTCTTTTTCAAGAACATCAAGGACACCAATATGGGCAAAACCCTTTGCCCCTCCACCACCGAGCGCAATTCCTAAATTCATTAAAAAATTGGGTTCTAAATTTTAAAATGTGATTCCCATATCTTTCACCAATGTTTCAATCTTATCAAGGGTATAATCTAAATCTGCCTCTGTATGCTCAATGGAGATTGTAAAACGGATACGTTCTCTTTGCCTCTGAACAATAATTCCTTCCTTAAAGAGTTGCTTGGAAAATTCTTCTGCCTCATCGTTGTTGTTGAATATCACTACAATTATTGGCGTTTCACTCTTTGTCTTGAGACCGACCTGTTTGAGACGATTGATAAAATACCGACTGTGTGTCCATAGTTTCTGGAATGCAACTTTATTCGCCCTTTCATTCATAATCAGGTTTAAACTGGCGAGGTTCGTCTCTACCATAAATTCAGGCAGGGGTTTGTAGATTCCATTGATGTTCTCCATAATCTTGTTAATTAGATATTTCTTTGCCCCGAGATATGTTCCAAAACCACCAATAAACTTATCAAAACTGCCAATTTCAATCCCAACATCATCATATAGATAAAAAAGGTCAACAAATCCCCTGCCATCTCGGCCTAAAAGACCGAAAGAATTCAGTTCATTGGCGATTATCAAGGTGCCAGATTCTTTGGCTAATTTGACCATTTCATTTATTGGTCCAAAATAGCCAAGCCATTCATAAAGGCCATCAATTATAATTGCCTTTTCGCTATGAACCGTCAGCAACTTTGCCAGTTGTTCAAGATTTTCATGGTGATAATATTCTACATTACGAAATCTTAAGACCGCACTGATACTCGGTGATGTCTCATAATCAATAAAGAAAACAGTTCTCGGCTCAAAGATTGAAATTAGGGCAAAAATTGCACTGACCTCATCCGGAAAGAAAATCAGTGATTCAATCTTTTTCAATTCACTCATTTTCTTTTTAAAACTTTCCATTGATTCACTATCATTCAGGGAAGAAGCCAAACCTGTAGTATCAAAGGCATGACGGGCAGTTTCTTTTAGGTATTCATTATTCCTTAAGTTACGAAAATCAAAAAGGGAAAAATTTATATACCTCTTATTATCGTAAACAAACACCGGCTCGGCAGAAATAAATTTTGTCGATTCATCGGAAATTTTAAAAAGATGGGGTTGATAGGGTTTCATACGACGCTCCGGCCACAGCACTTCTTATATTTCTTTCCACTCCCACAGGGGCAGGGGTCATTTCTCCCGATTTTTTTCCCGACCACAATCGGTTTTTGCACAGCCGGCTTTTGTTCCGATGCACCGGGCTTTGACTCAATCTGTGGTTTATATTCCTGAGTCCTTACCGGCCTTCTTTCTACTGGTCTGAAACCTGCCCTGAATACAAGAGCCGAGACATCACGACCAATATCGCGTAAGAGTTCATCAAACATTCTAAATGATTCCTGTTTATACTCAACCAGAGGGTCCTTTTGGGCATAAGCCCTTAAGTTTATACCTTCCCTCAGATAATCAAGTGCATAAAGATGGTCGCGCCATCGTAAATCAAGGGTTCCCAAAAGAATGGATTTCAGCATCTGTAAAAAAACTTCTTCACCTAAATCCTGCTCACGGAATTTCAAACGCTCTTTTGCCTTCTCTAAAAGTAAATCAAGTAACTCCTCCTGATTCATCCTTTCCATCTTCTCTTTGGGAATGTAAAAATCAGTCAGGAATATATTGTTGAACTCGCCTTTAATGCCTTCCCAGTCCCACTCTTCAGGTGGGGTTTTGGGGTCGGTGTATTTCAGGATAATATCTTCTATCGCCTCTTCAAAATTCTTTAAGAGCATCTCTTTAAGGTTTTCAGCCTTCAAAATCTCATCGCGCATCTTATAAATCACTTCCCGCTGTTTATTCATTACATCGTCATATTCCAGCAGATGCTTGCGAATCTCAAAGTGGTTTTCCTCCACCCTTTTCTGGGCATTGGCAATTGCCCTGGTCACCAGAGGATGGGTCAGGGGTTTCTGGTCGCCACCACCAAATCGGTCCATAATATCAGCAACCCGGTCTGAACCAAAAATCCTCATCAAATCATCCTCAAGGGAAAGAAAGAATCTTGACGAACCGGGGTCTCCCTGTCTCCCGCTTCTGCCCCTTAATTGATTATCAATCCGGCGCGACTCGTGTCGTTCAGTTCCGATAATGTAAAGACCGCATGGCACTTCTTCAAAACATTCCTTTTTCTGTTCATGAGTGCACTTGCTACAATCGCCATCAAGACACTTTATACAGCATTTGTCACATTTCACAACCCCGGGTCCCAACTTAATATCAGTTCCCCGCCCTGCCATATTTGTTGCAATAGTAACCGCACCTGGCTGACCCGCCCGGGCAACAATTAAGGCTTCACGCTGATGATGTTTGGCATTAAGAACCTCATGGGGGATACCCTTTCTCTGTAAGAGTCGGGAAAGAACTTCAGAAACCTCAACCGAGGTTGTGCCAACCAGAATCGGTCTTTTCATTGCATGCCACTTTACTATTTCATCAATGATTGCATTATACTTCTCACGCTTGGACCTGTAGACAATATCCTCATAGTCAATCCGCCGGACTGGCTCTTTGGTTGGAATTTCCACAACATCAAGTTTATAAATCTGCCAGAATTCATTTGCCTCGGTTGCTGCAGTCCCGGTCATACCGGCGAGTTTCTCATACATCCTGAAATAGTTCTGAATGGTAATTGTGGCAAATGTCTGGGTCTCTTCCTGAACTCTTACCCCCTCCTTTGCCTCAAGTGCCTGATGAAGCCCATCCGAAAACCTTCGCCCTGGCATCAATCGTCCTGTAAACTCATCAACAATTATCACCTTTCCGTCCTGAACTACATACTCAACATCCTTCTCAAATAGTGAGTATGCCTTTAGGAGGGCTCTCAAATTCGCCAGTACCTCACTCTTTTTTGCATACTCCTCATAAGCTTTCTCTTTGGCAAATATTTTCTCCTTTGGCGTCAGACTTTCATCCCGGTCAATTTTACCAATCTTCTCACTCAAGTCAGGTAAAACAAACATCTCCGGATTGTTTGGGGCAATAAGTTGTCTTCCTTTTTCGGTCAAATCTACAATATGAGATTTCTCATCAATCACAAAATACAACTCCTCATCAATTTTTGAAAAATTCTTTTCCCTTAAGAAATTTAATTCGGTATCCTCTATGAGCCTTTTTATCCCGGTTTCCTGCTCCAATTTCAATAACTGCTTATTCTTTGGCGCACCCCGCCTTGCCTGTAGTAATTTTATCCCCGCTTCTTTTTCCTTTCCCTCCTCAAGCAATTTTTTTGCCTCCTCAACAATCCGATTAACCAGAACCGTCTGATGGTGATTCAATTTCTGAACTATGGGATTCAGTGTATCAAACCCCTTTGTTTCACGCTCTACCGGTCCGGAGATAATTAAGGGTGTCCTTGCCTCATCAATTAAAATACTGTCCACCTCATCAACAATTGCATAGTAATGTCCCCTCTGAACTTTATCCTCAAAACTCCAGACCATATTATCTCTCAAATAATCAAAACCGAACTCATTATTTGTGCCATAGGTGATGTCACAGTTATAGGCAACTTTTCGGGCCTCGTTTTCCATCCCCTGCTGAAGCACACCGACTGTCAAGCCCAATGATTCATAAACCGGACCCATCCACTCCCGGTCCCTTCTGGCAAGATAATCATTAACAGTCACCAGGTGAACACCCCGACCGGTCAGGGCATTGAGATAAAGGGGCATCGTGGCAACCAGAGTTTTACCCTCACCGGTCTTCATCTCAGCAATTTTACCCTCATGGAGAACAATCCCGCCAATCAACTGGACATCAAATGGAACCATATTCCACTCGGTCTCAATCTCCACAACCGGCCATTTCTTGCCCAATAGTTGACGGCAGGTCTCCTTGACCAGAGCAAATGCCTCAGGCAGGCATTCATCAAGTGGCTCTCCATCCTTGACCCTTTTTTTCAATTCTTCGGATTTCTTAAGGAGATCAATACCTTTGATTTTTTCATAAATCTTATTGATTTCATCAACAATTGGCCAGAGCCTCTTCATCTCGCGGTCGGTCTTTGTGCCAAAGATTTTTCCTAAAACTTTCTGAAGCATATTATATTATTATTATATCAAAGAAAACCGAAATGTCAACAATCCGATTTAAATTAAAAATAATCTTACCCGCCAAGAGGTGCGCCGTGTTACTCAAATACCCGAAAAACAGCGACTCGCTGGTTATATTATGCGGGAAAGTAGTTGCTCTGAAATAAATATGCCGGAGAATAATGGAATCTGAATCGGGTTTTTGCGAAAAGAACCATTTTATCTGGAATAAAAATAAAAAACCTGTCTGTCCCGTCTTTCATTGTGTTTACCTTTTCTTTTATCCCAGCGTGCGGTGAAGGTATTAAAAAATGATAATATAATCAACTTAATGTCCAAAAGTAGGCTCATATTATTTATATATTCAAGGTCCAGTTCAATCTTTTTATATGGGTCATCAAAAAGATTATATACCTGAGCAAGACCAGTTAATCCCGGGTGCACCGAGAGGCGCTTTTCAAAACCTGAAATTTTTTGCTCAAGAAACCTCTGTTCCTCAATTGCAAGGGCTCTTGGACCAACAAAACTCATATCTCCTTTCAGGATGCTCAAAAGACTCGGTAATTCATCAAAGGCTGTTTTCCTGAGAATTCGCCCCACCTTTGTTATTCTCGTATCGTTCTCATAGGTCCATACGGGTCCGTTTCTATCTGCGTCCTTTACCATTGAACGAAACTTGAATACCTTAAAAATCCTTCTGTTCTTTCCCATTCTTTCCTGGCTGTAAAAGATGGGAAAACCGTCCTCAATTAAAATCATAACCCCAATCAAAAACCACAGGGGTAGGGAAACGATTATACCTGTAAACGAAAGGACAATATCAAATGGTCTTTTCAGAAAAAGGAACCTCATACTTTACCCCGAATCAAAAATCCTTCTTTAACCTCTTGTTTATCCGTTCTATAAGTTTCTCACAGGCACTCAAAACCAAAAAAATCTGTGAACCCCTGAATCTCTTCTCCACAATTTTCATCTTATGATTATACATTAGAATTGAAAAAAGTCAATATTAAATTGTAGAATAAAGTTTTGAAGAACGAATTTTAAATTCTTTTGTTTTTTGGGAAAGATCCTGCTCCTGATGGAATTAACTTGGCGCTGGAGAAAATTGGGAAAATTTTTCACACAAAAAGATTTTCAAATCTCAGAAAAAAATTTCTCTCCATACTTATTGATAAAAAAATAATAATGAAGTTATTAAAAAGACAGGCGATTCTCTTCAAGCAGAATCAAGATGAATCTGAATGCGAGCAGCTAAAAGTTTCTCAATTTCACCAGGTGCAAAGAAATCGGTCCTTAACTCCTCCCAAAGCCGCTCGGTAATCGCACGAACACAACCTAACCCGGATTATTCATACTAAAAGTCATTGTGCCTGCCTTACTCCTTCTGTCATTGAACCTGCCTTACTCCTTCTGTCATTGCGAGCCTGCCTTACTCCTTCTGTCATTGCGAGCCCGCCGAAGGCGGGCGAAGCAATCCCATCTGTTCTTGTGAGGAACCAAACGACGAAGCAATCCCTGAAATGACCGATAACAAATGAGATTGCTTCGCTTGCGCTCGCAATGACAAAAAACAGAATGTCCCTTCACCCTTCTTTTTAGTAGAAAAAGTAGCGAGTAACAAGTAGCGAGAAAAGAAATAAAATTCTTTCTACTCTCTACTTGCTACTCGCTACTGACAAAGGAAATGTAACTGAGAGGACTAAGGTGAGGGGTCCAAAGAAAAAAAACAGAGTGTCAAAAAATTTTGCGCTTGAAAAATGGCGCAAATCCGCTTTAGGATTGCATTTGAACGAAATTTACCAAAAATAGTATGAATAATTCGGGCTAAATTCCCCTTATTCCCCCTTTACAAAAGGGGGAATTTATTCTGTTTTAATCCGTTTTTATCCGTTTGAATCCCAGGTATTGGAATTATTGAAATTCCAATACCTGAACATAAGCAAACCAAAGATTGGAGCCGGATGCGCTCAGGTAAGAAACAATGCTCAATTTCCAATTTCAGAATGTCCGAACTAAGGCAGGTCAATTTCTTACTTTTTATTAAGGTAAATAACATTAACGGTGCCTGCGCTTCAAACACCCTGGATACCTGGGACCCTCCAAATCTCTTCTCTGCAATCTTCATACCCTATTTTATCAAATTCTCTGACCACCTCCACCACCTCCACTTCGTAAGTGGAAGTAAAGTTTAAAAATGAGGGGTGAAAAGTGATGAAATTTCATATAGTTTTCACTGCCACTTACGAAGTGGAAGTGGAAATTTTGGATTTTTGGTAATGTAGAAATTACCCAGGGCGAGGGCGTCGAGGCTGGAGTGGATAAAAGTCTCAAGGGCATCTTTGGGTGAGCAGACGATCGGCTCACCGTGTAAATTAAATGATGTATTTAAAACCCCTCCCACACCCGTAAGTTCTTCAAACTTCTTCAATAACCGATAATACTTCGGATTCCATTCCTTCCTTACAATTTGTGGCCTGCAGGTCAAATCATAAGGATGCAACCCCGCGAGCAAATCGCTATGTGCCTTCGTTTTTGTTGGAAATGCCATAATCATATATGGTGCATAAAATCCCTTAGGATTAACAATATAATCATCTGCCCTCTCCTCAAGGATTGATGGTGCAAATGGCATCCAGAAATCCCGATTTTTAATGGCTTCGTTTATCTTCTTGATAACATCACGATTTCTTGGGTCTGCAAGAATGCTACGATTTCCCAGTGCCCTTGCTCCAAATTCCATCCTTCCTGCAAATCTACCAATGACCTTTCCATTTGCGAGTTCCTGGGCAATAAAATCTTCGATATTTTCCATTTTCTTAACTATTAGTCCAGAAAATTTCTGCAGCACCTTTTCAATCTCATCGTCTGAAAATTCCGTGCCAAAATATATTGGTCCAAGCGGTTCAATTTCGCCATCAGGTTTTAATTCCAAATATTTCACCAATGCTGCGCCAATTGCAAGCGACTCATCCCCGCAACTCGGGAAAATAAAAAGATTTTCAACTTCAGGAAGATTTAGAATCAAATTATTCGCCTTCACATTCATAAAACTACCACCGCTCAGCACCACATTTTTTATGCCTGTTTTAATAATACAATTTTTTGCCCATTCAGTGATTATCTCCTCAAAAAGCGTTTGTATTGCACTTGCAATATTATCAAAGCGATGTCCCTGTAAATCCTTCTGAAATTTACCAAGATATTGCCATTTCCAGTGCCCTGATACATTCTCAAAACACATAGAATCTGTATTCAATCGAAAATACTTTTTGAAGACATCATAAGTCTTTTTTGCATATTCTTTTTTTGCGTATGGCGCCATTCCCATAACTTTATATTCGTGGGACATTGGTTTCATACCAAGATACTGGGTAACCTGGGTATATAATTCGCTGATTGAATGATAATGTGAAATTTCTACAATTCTTTTTATTTCTTTTTTTTCTGCTATATTAACCGATGCTGATACCGCATCCCCTGAACCATCGCTTGTCAGAACCAGATTCTTACTATGATTAAACCAGCAAGTCAGGTGTGCAGTTGCAGCGTGTAAAAAATGGTGCTCATAAAAAGAAGGCTTCGTCTTGAAACCAATAGTTAATAATTTATTCTCAATCTCTTTCTTATTTCTCAACAAAGATAAAATATTCTGGGTAGGTTTAACCATCTTATTACTACCCAAGATTCTATGAAAACCCATTCTGCTTAATGCACCAAAAAACCTTTTATAAAAATGGGGTCTATAATAATTTTGTGGTAATGTAGGCTTCATAATACCTGCAATGCCTATGCCCTCAATATCTTCAGGCATCACTCCAGCAATGCGCAGGCATTCCTTAATTGCCAGTTCTGGAAATCCTCCCCATTCCTTTATTCTATTCAATCTTTCCTCTGATACAACTGCTATAATCTTGCCATCTTTTACTAAACACGCAGTTGCCGTATGCCCATCATGAATCCCCAAGGTAATCATTGTATTTGCCTCCTGATAATCCTCTGATTCCATATCTCTTTAATCAAAATACTTAAAAATATCCAGATATTTTTTAATATCAAGACCATTCTGGTATGGTCATATATTGAACGCCAGAACCACTCAAGTCCTATTCGTTGAATTATTAAAGGTGCGCGCTTTTTAAACTCTGCAATAACATCAAAAGCACCTCCAACTGCTATGATTACATTTGCATTGAGTTTACGATAAAAATCGTATATAAAATATTCTTTTTGTGGCATACCAAGGCCTACAAAGAGAATATTGGGTACCTTATCTGATATATCTTTGACTACCAAATCATAATCTTTAAAATAGCCATCGTGATAGCCAACAATAGAAATATTCGGGTATTTTTTTCCAATGTTCTCAACGCATAATCTAATAACTTCGGGTTTTGAACCTAAGAAATAGAGCTTAAAATTACAACGGGCTGAAAGTTTCAATAATTCTTCAGTTAGTTCAACGCCGGTAATCCGCTCTGGAATCTTATTCCCGATTATTCTGGATGCGAGGATAAGAGAAAATCCATCAGCAATATTGCAGGCACTATTTCTAATACATTCAGCCAATTTCTTGTCCTTCTGCATAAGTGTTAGTTTGGACAAGTTCATCGGTATGATATACCGACCTTTTGAATCCTCTTCTATCCATTTTTTTATCGTACTTATAAGTTCTTGCTTACTTATTTTTTCTATTTTACAACCACCAATATAGACATCCATATTCTTTATGGAAAGACTACGAAGTTAACTTAAGACAGATGCTTAATGCACAAAATGCCCAGGCTTGGGACCAGCGGAGATAGGGGATTTTATTTGTGAAGAATTTGTGCTTTTGATAATAGAAATATCCCTTCCTTTCATCCCACATATTCTTCATCATCCAATCATAGACTCTCTTGCATAATTCCATATCTGAGCCGTATTCTTTTAATTGTATTAGAGTAATAATCGCCTGGCAGGCACTGTGAATATCAAGGGGATAGATTTTATTATAAAAATATTTTGGTGCGCCATCAGGCAGAAAGAAATTTCTTTGATAAAATTCAAGACCCTTTTTGATATTTTCATCAAAACTATGGTCACCAGTTGAAGATGCATATATCTTGAAACTTTCCAGCACAAAACCCGTATGAAAGTTATCAATTCCGGTCTTTCGGGCAGTTTTATCCTCGCCATAATACCAAGAGCCATCTTCTTGTTGATGCTTTGCAACATATCTTAATGATTTCTGCGCATTTTCAAGCAATATCGCTTCTTTAGTCTTTTCATAAACCATTGCCAGCAATGATGATGCAAGGGCAGTTGCATTGTGGACAAAATAATGGTCTAAGGGAGAATAGGAAAAACAAAGTGAATCTCCATCTTCAAAGCGGTTTAAGTCTTTAAGAATAAAATCGCAGGAACTTCGGGCAATATCTAAATATCGCTTATCTTTAAAAATCTCATAAGCCTTAATAAATGCCCTGCTGATAAAACTGGTATTGACTATAGTTGGCGTTCCAGCAGGCAAAAAAAATGCCCGGCTCTGCCAGTCAAAATTATATCCCCAGCAATAACCAGAATATCCCTTTGCAGGATTCTCCTTTAACCAGTTAAGAACCGCCTTTGCTTTTTCTGCATATTTATTTTCTTTTGTATTCTCATACAAATTCAAATATCCTATTGCAATAAGCCCCATCCCTTTAGGATTAATACCTTTTTTTATACCAAGAAGCCATCTGAAATTTATCGGTAATCTTTTAATAAATTGCTGGGCATACAATCGCAATTGCGGGATACCGAAACAGAGAAATTTTAAAATCGGACTATTTAGACCATCATAGGGGTCGTAGCCGGTGTATGCAATTTGCTCTATTAGGTATTCAAGATTCGTAAGGATAGACTTATCTATATGCTCTGTCATTGATTGATAAACTGCATCATAGTCATGACTTAATTTGCTTTGACTGTTTGCGGGCCAATGAACTCATTTCCACTTATTGCTCCATACTAAATCAGAGTTTCAAGACCGTCAAATATTCATTTGCCAGAGCCTATTTCAGGTATGGAAATAATCTTCTCCGCACTGAGTGCCTCATTTATCGCAAAAGTGGCAATGGTGGCTTCAATTATATTTTCAAACGACACTGGAGCAGGTTTGCCATTCTTTATCGCCTCATAGAATGCTACAATCTCATTTCTATATCCCTTATCCTGTGATTTTTTTATTTTCTTTATATTACCTCCGGATGAAAGAAGCAATTCTCTAAAATCATCAATAACACAGACCTTATTACCCCCAAAAATCTCTATTCTCTCTTTTGGAAAGTCCTTATCACCCACTGCAAAATAACTTATTGTGCCAATAGAACCATCCTCGTAATAAAGGTTTATCACAGCATCGTCTTTTGATTTACCAAGTTGCCAGGCAAATACACTCTTTAACGGTGATTGAATAAAATAACCAATTAAATCTACAAAATGGCAGACCTCACCGATGATTCTGCCACCACCTATTTCCGGGTCAAGTAGCCAGTGCCCTTTAGGCAGAACACCCGCATTCACACGGTAATTTATTACATAAGGACCTATCTTCTTACCCAAAAACTCCTTTGCCTTAATTGTAAGCGGGGCAAAACGGCGATTGAATCCAAGCATAAGAATCGGAGAACCGAGGATACGAAGAGCCGAAGCATCGTTTCCTCCTTTCTTCGTTTCCTCGTTGCATCCCTGCCTCGTTTCCTCGTTGCATCTATTATATTCAGCAATAATCGTATTGAGTTCCTCTTGATTCAAGCACAGAGGTTTTTCGCAGAAGACATTCTTACCTGCTTTGAGTGACTCAATTATAATTGGGGCGTGGAGATTGTGCCTTGTGGCGATGAAGATGGTTGAGATAGTTTTATCGCTCAATAGTTCATTATAGTCAGAAGTGCAGTATTTAAAGCCATATTTATTTGCCACACTCTTTGCAAGTGCACCCTGTATATCTGCCACACCAATGAGATTCACACCCTCATATCTTAAATTTGGTAATAGACAACTCCGGGCAAAGTTGCCAGCACCGATGAATCCGACATTAATTGAAGAAACGGAGAGACGAAGAGCCGAATAAACGGAGAGTTTTTGAGAAACGAAAATGTTTCTTTCTGAATATTTTTTCTCTATATCATATTCAAATAGGACACCGAGGAATCGTTCTTGGGTTTTTCCGAGAATCATATCATACGCCTTCTGGGCATCGTCAATCTTGAATTTATGGGTTATAAGGGGCTCAATATTCAATTTTTTCTCAGACATAAGTTGTAATACTGCCTCCATATTCCTCTTTTCTGTCCACCTCACATATCCTATTGGATAATCAATTCCCTTTTCTTCATATTCCGGGTCATATCTTCCAGGCCCATAGGAGCGCGATAAAAGAACACTTAATTCCTTACGATAATATGGCTCTCTTGGAAAATCAATCTTTGCCACACCAACGAGCACAATCCTTGCCCTGTCACGGGCAATCTCTGGAGCAAGCAAAAATGGCTCGTTTGACTCTGTCGCTGCGGTGATGATGATGGAATCAACACCAAAGCCATTAGTAAAATCCGAAATTCGAAATCCGAAATCCGAAACTTTAGGATGCAAGACTAAATCTGCACCACATTCTTTTGCCAATTTTATCTTTTCTTCATCAATATCAATGCCTATCACTTTACAACCTGATGCCTTTAAAATCTGGACAGTCAATTGACCAAGAAGTCCCAATCCAATCACTGCAACTATCTCACCCACTCTGACATCTGCCTGCCTTATTCCCTGTAATGCAATTGAACCAAGCGTAGTGCAGGAAGCCCATTCAAGAGGAACATTATCCGGCACCTTTGCGCATAGATTCTCGGGCACAAGAATTACCTCACTATGGGTTGCATAGCCTGCGCCTGCACAGGCAACCCTATCCCCTGCTTTTATTTCCTGGACACCTTCTCCAACTTCAGCAACAATTCCTGCACTGCTATAGCCCAGAGGCGTTGGCATTTCCAATCGGTCCATTGCAGTCTTATAAGCATTCCACAAACCCTGCTTCTTTGCTAAATTCAAAATCTTCTTAAAATCTTCTGGCCTTGACCTTGCCTTTTCAATGAGACTCTTTCGTGCAATCTCAATACTTGCCCGCTCAGTCCCAGCACTTATCAGGGAAAATGCATTCTTGACCAGAACCATTCCCTGCCTAATCACCGGCACCGGCACTTCCTCAACCTTCAACTCCCCGGTTTTATAATTTTGAATAATCTGTTTCATTGTCTTCACCTTTTTATTTAGTTCTATTGTTTATATCAATTTGTAATCAGTTATACTAATAAAACTACCCACCCGACCCAACCAGTATCAAATCAACTCAACTCCGTTCATTATTCAAGAAGTTTTTCGCCACTTCGTAAGTGGAAGTAGGTTTTAAAAACGATAGGCAAAAAGTGATGAAATTTCATATAGTTTTCACCGCCACTTACGAAGTGGAAGTAAGGTTATTCAAGAATAAGATGGTTTATCTCCTTTATTGAATTTAGGTAATCCTTCCGAATCTCAACAAACTCCTTATATTCCTCTGGTTTGAGGTCAATATATTCTGAAAAACTACAGAGCCTATCAGACACAGAGTGAATATATTCCCGGTATGAAGAGTAATACCAATCCTCGGGTTTTCCAACAAGATTATCAACCACAGGATTAAGATGGATATACCTGGTTAGATGCAAAAGATACACATTATTATCAACCAGGACACTTTTGAATCTCCCCTGCCACAGCGGACCTTTCCGTTCATTTTTCAGATTAAAATATCTGGTATAACTATCAAGTAAATTCTTCAAAAAAATCGTAATACCGTTGTCTAATAATTGTTTCAGAACTAAATGGAAATGGGTAGGCATTATACAGTACGCAATAATCTGAACGAGACACTCAAGAGATTTTATCTTTTTTTCGTAATAAGAATTTCGGTCGGGGAATCCCTCATAAGCAGAAAATTTTACAGGAACTGACTTGTGGCGGTAAAACTTAACCATCTCAATGAATCTTTCATACTCCCGTTTGTTTCGGAAAACCCTAAAACCGGCAATACTCTTTGAGAAAATATGATAAATTTGTCCGTTTATCAATGGAATTTTTCTCATAAAACCCCCTTTACATTACTCCACTTCGTAAGTGGAAGTAGGTTTTAAAAACGACAGGCAAAAAGTGATGAAATTTCATATAGTTTTCACCTCCACTTACGAAGTGGAGGTAGGTCAAGGGAAATCGGGTTGGTTCCATCACTATCAATAAAGGTGCGAAACCAGATTTCAAGGGTTAAAAATGCCCAGATACGCAGGGCATTATCCTCTTTCCCGGTTCTATTTTCATCAACTATTTTTTTCACATATTCGTAATTAAGATAGCCCCTTCTTTTTATGACCTTTTCACTCACAAGTTCCTCAATTAAGGGATTCAGGTCCCGGGCTATCCATGACCGTAGTGGTGCACCAAATGGTGCCTTGGGACGACGGATTATTGCCTCCGGTAAAACCTTTTTCATTGCCCTTTTTAGAATATACTTTTGTGCAAAATTTCTAATCTTTTCCCAGGCAGAAAGATTAAATGCAAATTCAACAATACGGTGGTCAAGGAATGGCGGCCTCACCTCAACAGAAGCGGCCATACTTGCCTTATCTGTATAAGTGAGATTAAGGCAGGGCAGATACATCTTTGTATCAAGATAACACATCTGATTTATAATATTTTTGTTTTTAATTTCTTTAGCAAATTTGAAAAATTGCCTTATTGGAAACAATCCACAATAATCAATCTGTGAATCAAAATTGAATAATTTCTTTATTTCATAATCTCTATAATAACTTGAATTATTGATATAACTCAATAGACTATTTGGTGAAGCACTGCGGGCAAACCATTTCGCCCATCTTATCAACCGGTAACCTTTTGATGCACTTGCCACTGAAAGGCGGGAAAGAATACCCTGAGCCAATGATTTGCGAAATTCGGCCGGCAAAAGGCGAAAGAAATTGTCCACCCTGACTGAAAGGTATTTTCTATACCCACCAAATATCTCATCCCCACCCATACCAGAGAGTAAGACCGTAGTGCCATTTTCTTTTGCAGATTTACAGATTAAATAGGTATTGATTGCCGCCGGGTCAGCAATAGGTTCATCAAGATGCCAGATTATCTGTGGCAGAATGTTCACAATATCTGGTTTAATCATAAATTCACGATGATTGGTTTCAAAATAATTGGCAACGAGTCTTGCATATTTGCTATCATCAGGCATTGCCTCAAAGGATTGGTCTTTTTTAGAAAACGCTATCGTATATGTCGTGACAGGTTGATCTGTGAGTTCAGTCATCAGTGCAACGATTGCACTTGAGTCAAGTCCCCCACTTAAAAATGCACCAAGTGGAACATCACTAATCAATTGAAATTTTACACTCTCTTTTAATAATTCGTATAATTTTTCCGGCGTGTTATTATTAAAATCTTCTTCTTCAGTAATATGAATGTCCCAGTATTTTTTTATTGATATTCTATCTTTTTTATAGATGAGATAATGCCCGGGCAATAGTTTAAAAATATTTTTTAGCATCGTCTTTTCATTGGGAGTCCATAATAATAATAGAGTGGAATAAAGTCCGTCCGGGTCTGTTTCCCTTTTGACATCGGGAATTTGTAGGATGGACTTTATTTCTGATGAGAAGATGAATTTATTATTCACGAGAGTATAATAGATTGGTTTTATTCCAAGCCGGTCACGGGCAAGAAGTAAAGTCTTTTTTTGCTCATCCCATAAACCAAAAGCAAACATTCCATTGAACTTGTGCAGGCACTCCACACCCCATTCTTCGTAAGAGTGAATAATTACTTCAGTATCGGTATTTGACTTGAAGGTGTGACCCCTATTTTTGAGAATTTCTCTCAATTCCTTAAAATTATAAATTTCACCATTATAGGTTATCCAGATAGTTCCATCTTCATTACACATTGGTTGATGCCCGGCAGGAGAAAGGTCAATGATAGAAAGCCTGGTATGACCAAGGCCGACATAAACCGTCGGGCGTAAATCGTAAATCGTAGAGCGGGAATATTTCTGGGCATTGTATACCGCATATTGTTCGGTGTTTTCATTTATGAAAACACCGAAGTCATCCGGTCCACGATGAGTCATAAGTTTCGTGGCTCTCTTCAAACACTCCTGGTCAATCGGTTCTTTAGAGACTATGCCAAAGATACCACACATTTTTTACCCCAAAATAATTGTTTCAAGATACATCAGTCCGTCAGGCAACTTGGCGGACTGAAACCTCTTAAATCCCTCTTGTATCCCCCTTTGCGAAATGGGCATACAAAATTGTAGTTGCTCAATTTATTGGGCATTGTCCGATAAATCGGACAACTACATTTATCTTTCCGCATAGTGCTCTACCGAAGGTTAGGCAGGGGAGCGAAGCGACGGAAGCAATTATTGAAATTTCTATACTTGAACATACTTCAGGGGAATTCTTCCCCTGAAACCTCTACGGACAGGGACAAGCCCTGTCCCTACATACCTCTTATTTTAACAGAAAAACGATAACAAACGTAAGAGCGTTTTTAGAGTTTATAACAGAGATATCGTATCTAATTTAACTTTTGATATGCGATGTTTCTTGTTTTGTAAATATAAACAAAAGACCAAAGGGATAAGAAACACTAAAGTATCTGGCCCCACCAAGTCCTACAAATCCAGCGATAAACCAATTGATTATAAATAGAACCAAACAAACAGTCTCAAATGGGCAAAATACTAACCGAGTTAATAGCAATTTCCGTAAAAAGAACAACAATAAAAGAATATTGAATAATAAATATATAGTAGAAAAAAAAGCTGCTTTTGGAAAATTTTTATATAAGAATAAAATACCTCTAATTGCTATTATAAATTTAAATTGCAGGACATTGTCCATAATATTCTTTCTCAGATGGGAATCAGTATAATCATAGAAATACAAAGCAAATGGATAAATAGCGTTATTAAAGAAAGCCAGAGTCATACTGCGGATTGTATATACAGTGACCTCTTGCGGCGAAATGAGAAAAAGTTTAAGTGCCTCATGCAGAGCACTATTTGTAATATCGGGAGAATTTTGATATGCCCAATACGCACTTAATTCCTTTGCTTTTTCAAGATCAGGTAAAGGATATTTTTTATAAAAATTACCTTTATTGTATATTAGTGTAAGCCATTCAATTCTTGCTTGTTTTATTGGAATATTATACTTCATTGAATAAATAATTGGGGCAGTATACAAACCTACGTTAAATTCATCAATGTTAGAAAAAAAGTAACGATTATATTTCATTTTATTACGCATACACCAAGGGAATATTAGAAATAAAAAAACTATTCCTAAAACAAAATATTTAACGATAGTTAGTTGTTTTCTAATTAAATGAAAGAATAAATAAATAAATACAATTAAAAAAATGACAATACCAGATGGTCTTACATACGATGCCACAGCCAAAATTATTGTTGATGTTATATATCTTTTATGCTGAAATAATAAGTAAAAAGAAAAAATAGCAAGGAAAATAAAGAGAGGTTCGGTGAAAAGGGATGACTCATATAGTGCGAACGCAGGATTTAAGGCGTATAACCCAAAGCCTAAATATGGTGTAATTTTATTAAAATTTACTTTAAGTAGTCTATAAATAAAATAGGCAGTCAAAAGACCAAGGGAATAATTTAGAATAATTAATCCCAAAATGCCAAATTGATAGCCGAAAATCTTCAAAAATTCAGCTATTAATAATGGATAACCGGGTGGCCGTATACTTGTTGGGAATCCCGTTCCCTGTATAAAACTTTTAGCTAAATCGTAGTAACCACCGGGGTCGCCGAAAGAAATAGCAAGCAGGGGTTTTTGTAATAGCCGAACAAAGAAAAAAAACCTTAAACAAATACCTAATGCCAATAAAAAAATTAATTTTCTATCGGATGTTTTAATAATAAAATTCCTTGCTTTTTCCCAGATTTTTTTGAACAGATTTATACGGCGACAAAAGAAATCTTTAATAGTAAACATACTTTAGAATTTCTCAAATGGCACCAATTCATTCAAGTGCCATTCTTTGCTGTATCTGAAATTGGAATATGCTTCAAAAAATTTCTTTGTGCCAAAAGGCTCTTTAATGAAATGAGCACCGCAGATATGGACATTCCAGAAAGATTCTATCTCTTTTATTTTCTTATTTTCCATATTTTTCAATCAGGACAACAAGAATTTCTTTCGCATTCTCGCTAAAGGTTTTTTCACAAAAAATTGGTCTTCAACCAAACTTCCTAAGTCATATCTTATGCCTGCATTATCAACCTTTATGACAATTTCTAATAACTTTAGCCGAATCCAGCGACAAGTAGCGAGTAGAGATAAAAAGAATTAGCGATTTTATCGCTTGATTGGGTATTATAAGAAAACCTGCTTATCCCATTTTTAATTTTCTTCAATTACCATACTTTTTTATCTCGTTTAGAACATCATCAAGGGGATTTTCCCCTTGAAAACCCTTAACCCGGATTATTCATACTAAAAGTCGTTACGAGCCCGAACCAAAGGCGAGGGCGTGTCAATCCGCCACGATGCCTGGAATTGAGGAGGGAAGTAAAGCAACAGAGTAGCAAAACTTGTTTTGCGTCAAAGAGTCTTATGTTCTATTCTTGCTACCTGCTACTCTCTACTGCTATCAGAAGAATAAGACGGAGACCGAAATCTGCTACTCCAGAAGGAAATTGGAGAGGGAAATATATCTTGCTCAAAAGATTAAGGCAACCCTCACCTTTATCCTCTCCCTTAAAAAGGGAGAGGAAATGAAGGGATGAGAGGTATTGGAGTAGCGAAACTTGTTTCGCGTCAAAAGATGCAGACCAAGGTCTGCTACTTCAGAAAAATAATGACCAGGTATAAGGTGCTTCAGCGTCGTTAAATAACACAATTACCAAAACTTTCGTTTTGCGCTTTGTTATATTTCTGATAAGACTTCTTTAAAAACCCTGCCCAGCCGGTCAATAAATTTATCTTTTGTATAATACTTTAAAAACCGCTCCCGGCTCTTTTCCCCCATTTTTCTACGAATTTCCGGATTTTTCGTAAGATAGATAATTTTTTCGGCAATCAGCGCCGGATTTTGCTTTTCAATAATAAACCCATTTTCACCATCAATCACCATCTCTTTTATACATCCCATATCGGCGGTGATTATCGGTAAACCCGCGGACATCGCCTCAATTATCACCCAGGGCTGGCCTTCGGCATAGTAATAAGTGGGGAAAACAAAAATATCCGACGAAAGTAATAATTCTTTTTTCGCCTTGCCCTTAACCGGGCCATAAAATTTTATAAATCCTTCCAGGTTATTTTTATGGATATAATCATTTACCTCTCTATAAACACTCTCAGCATCGTGCCTTTCTCCGGCAAAGACAAATTCAAAAGATTTACCCTCTCCTATCAAGGACGGGTGGATATCCTCTTTTGCCTTTGATTTATTTCTCATTAAGCCATAATTTTGAATAACAATAGGGACTGATTTTATGACATCAAAGAAACCCTTTGTAAGAAGCAAATTTGAGAGGAATAGAATTCTCAACGCAGAACTATTCGGAAATTGACAATGATTGACACTGAATTGGTTTAATTTGCTATATCTCTTTTTTATTGCCCTATCAATTTCCTCATCGGTGATGTAATCTTTCTCAATACCATTAGGAACTACTGCAATTTTTTCAGAGGGAACAAGCCCCTCAAATATATACCTGAGGGTTTCGCCAAGCACAATTGCCCTATCCACAAATTTACACGAATTCTTTATCACTAATTTCACGAATGGATTACTATTTTCATACAATCTGCGAAAATAACCACCGCGAAGATGTATAATCACACGTGCACCAAAGATTTTTGAAATTCCGATGAAGGCAACATCCCTTAAGTATCCTTTAACCGTCTGACAGATTGGAAGATATACAATGTAGGGATGAATTTTAATTAAAAGAATGCACAGTTTAAAAATATGGAACAGGGCGAGGCAAATATTTTTAAGGTCTAATTTTCCAATATTTGTCAAACTTCTACGGTCTGAGGTATCAAGGTGGACTATGTGAAACCAATTTTTCAATTCCGATTCAATTATCATCTTCGTCGCAACACTCGGACCGATATAGGGAGGGGGGGTGGGACCGACTACAAGAATGGTCGCTTTGCGACGGTCATAGGCACTATGTTCGGTGCTGATTACTTCAGAACGGTTTTGGTTCATTAGCAGGAACGGTTTTGGGTATTACGTTCGGATTTTTGTAGAGAACGAATTGACTTTTTTAAGCGTGATAAAAGGATGCGAACCTTGATAATACGGTTTAAATAATGTTTGTAGATTTTGTTATCAATGTAGTTGTTATTCTTCGCCTCTATTAGATGATTCTCTGCCTCATCATTTGAAGTTAGAGCCATTTCGTAGTAATGGTGTTTATCTTTCAGGGAAGACTTCCTAACCCGAATTATTCATAATATTTTTGGTAAATTTCGTTCAAATGCAATCCTAAAGCGGATTTACGCCATTTTTCAAGCGCAAAATTTTTTGACACTCTGTTTTTTTCCCTTTGGACCCCTCACCTTAGTCCTCTCCCCGTTAAAACGGGGAGAGGGAAGGGTGAGGGGACACTCTGTTTTTTGTCATTGCGAGGAGAGAGTTTGTAGTGGTCAAGCTTGCTTGACTTCTTTATGCCGAGTAAACTCGGCCACTACATTTTTTATTATGTGTTTATGCCAAGACTTCAAGTTTTTATCGTGGTTGGAAACCGCTCTCTGTTTTTTTCCTTTTGTCATTGCGAGTTCTTTTCTCCCTTGTCATTGCGAGGCAACGAAGTTGCCGAAGCAATCTCATCCGTTTTTTCTCTGTCATTGCGGAGGTTTTCCCTCTTCTTGTCATTGCGAGGAGCGAGATTCCTCTCCTGTCATTGCGAGTCCTCGCCCATTATCAATGGGCGGGACGAAGCAATCTCGTCTGTTATCGGTCATTTCAGAGATTACTTCGTCGTTTGGTTTTTCACAAGAACAGATGGGATTGCTTCGCCCGCCTTCGGCGGGCTCGCAATGACAGAAGGAGTAAGGGGGGCTCGCAATGACTTTTAGTATGAATAATCCGGGTTAGATCCTTAAAACTCTTAATTTTATCCATATAATTATTACCGTTACAAAATCAATACCGCCTTTGGGCTCAATACTGGGCGTAGCACTATTACCGCAATGGCTTGATGCTATTGCTTTTTTGTGCTGATAGCACAAAACCTACAATACCCCACAAAAGCCACTGGAAGGATGGGTAAAACATTGGGTAGAAACCCATTGCAAACATTACATACATAATTATTACAAATAATCCGCTCAAGAATACCGGGTCTTTGTTTTTGATATAATTATGAATAATAAGATAAGAACTCTGAATAAGAAGCAGAAGAAATACAATAAAGCCAAAAATGCCATTATGCCAGAGGATTCTTAAATAATCGTTTTCTGGATTGGCAGATAGTTTTCCCCCTCCAAAAAATTTGTTTATCACTGGCACTCCATTGAATTCATCCATCCCCCCAACCCATCTTCTATATCTACCCATAAAAAGTGTATCAGGAGACCATTTATCAGATTTTAAGATTAAAATATCTATCTCTTTACGAAATAGACTACCCGCCTCGGTTTTGAATGGATTGATTGAAAAAAATAGAATAACACCGCCAACCACAAGTAATGCGGGTAAAATCTTTTTCCTTAATATAAACCATAAGAGAAATATTAGAGGCAGAACTGTCCAGCCTGCCTTGGTGTAGGACTTGTAGACGATTATTATAGAGAGTGCAATTAACGGATAAAGCAAAAATGGGGTAATCTTTTTTAGAACGGGTTTATTGATTAAATTTGTGCTATTTGTTAGTAAGGGAAGGGCGCAGATAATCGTCTGTAATGCATAAAAGGGAAAATTAAAGAAATCGTGGTAAGGACCTTTGACTCGGGTAAGTTCCTCTGAAATTCCAGCGACCGAAGTGCGGGGTATTATTGAAAAAAACTCAAATAGCCAGATGAGAATTACGATAATACCAGAAAGAATAAAAGTAGAAAAGACAAAGTCCTTATCTTTTTCAAAATCAAAGATGTTAAAAAAGAGAATTAAGATTGAAAAACCGGTGAAAATCCTCAAGAAGTATTCAACTTTGCTCAAAAAATCGCGGTCTGAAATTATAAAAATACTGACAAAATTCAATAAGAGAAAAATTATCCATAATGGAGTGAGTGGACAACCAAAAATCTTGAAGCGATTTTTAATTATGTAGATTATACTGAAGATTACAAAAAGACCGGCATAAATTTTGAGAAAATTTATGTTCAAAATAAAATAGTAACCCCAGGTGATATCAATTATTGGCTTGGCAATGATAAGTCCAGCAATTGCCCATCTGGGATATTTAAAAAAGGCAATTCCTAAAACAATCAGACCAACCGTTGCCGGGATAAAAATAGTAGGAACGATGTTCATATAGTGCTCATCTGCGGACATTTAATTAGCATATCAAGATAATCCTCCACTCTTATTGGCAGACCAAATCCTGAATAATTTCAAAATCCTATAGACCAAAATTTAAAACATTTGAACTATGGTTTGGGATTTTGAAAATGTATCTGCATTACAAAATTCTATTTATTACTTAAGAATTAGCTTTTCCCTTTGCTCTCGCATTTTGATTTGGGTCAATGCGATACCCCAGAGTCCCCAGAAAAACCATTGAAAATCTGTATAATATGTGGGAGTAAGACCAAAAGAAATTAATACAAAGGATACCAATGATAAGAATGCAATAAAATATAGATTTTTATAGAACTTATTTTTCTCAAATATAAAGGACAACAATAGTCTCTTGAATAACAAAACATATATAGTAAGATGCAATACTAAACCCAAAATACCATAATCTAACAGAGCTCTAAAAAAATCATTATGTTCCCAAGCAAGGCTCCTAATACCGATTATCTTTTGAGTGGGTGTATAATTTTGATATCGAGCCCAAAGTTCCTGCCAGAGACCCACCCGCCCGGTAAACATCACTGCATCACCAAATTTCTTTCTCACTTCTATATCCCTTTGAATTCGCTTGTAAACACCAGAGGTTTTAGTAAAAAATATTAAAATTACTATAACTGCGGTAAAGATAGATATTAACCGACGACGATTCTTATTAAATGCGGAAAATAAAAATAACACTACCGCCAGAGTAATTGCCCCCATCTTAGAATATGTGCGATAACTGAGAAAAGAAGCACAGCCTAAAATAAGATAAAATAACCAGTTGCTTATATACCCTTTAAATCTCTCTTCATTGAATAGAATCATCAAAACAAAAATAATTACAGGAAAATAGATGGCGCTAACATCATGATAAATACCTGCTATTCGTTGCAATTCTCCATATGTCTGAAAATGAAGACGCCCTGTAAAGATTTGATATACACCTATCAACAATGGGAAAGTCGCACCCAATATCCAGATTTTTGAATATAGTTTTATATCTTCTTCGGTCTTGAATAATAATGGAATAAAGAAATAGCAGGTAATCCCATTCAATAGCCTTAAGAGTGAGTATATTTCATCAAGGGTGTAACGAGTTTGAGTAATAATGGTGACTATCGCACCGGCGATTACTTCAATTACAAATAAAAAGATAATTCCAAAATAGGGAGATTTGCTAATATCTATTTTGTTTATCAACAAATAAGAAATAATAAACAAAGGAACAAATGCACCGATGACCCATAAAATATTCACATTGCCTAAAAATCTGATGTCATACATTCCATTTATAACTTGTTTGGATGCAATCAGGAGTATAAAGAATATTTTGGGGTATATATAGGCAAGGGGAAAAAAGGCAAGAAAGATTCCTGCACCAAGACCACCAATACCCATTGTTGTGTAAATTATAAAGGCCAGAATCGCAAAGGCAACTGCAATGAGATTGTGCCTTAATTTAATGTAGTCAATAAGTTCAAAGAATTTTAAGTTTGCTTTTTCAACTAAACTTTGCATAATAATCCCTTTGAAAACTCCTTAAATCCTCCTTATTCCCCCTTTGCGAGAGGGGGATATAAAATTGTAGTTGCCCAATTTATTGGGCATTGTCCGATAAATGGGAAAACTACATTTATCTTTCCGTATAATGCTCTAACCGCAGGTTAGGCAAGGGAGCGAAGCGACCGAAGCAATTATTGAAATTCCTATACTTGAACATACTTCAGGGGCTTTGCACCTGAAACCCCGCCCCTCACCCTTCCCTCTCCCCGTTAAAACGGGGAGAGGATTAAGGTGAGGGGTCCTTTTTGTATTGAAATTTTCAAATTCCTATACCGGAACATACTTCAGGGGCTCTGTCCCTGAAACCCCTACGGACAGGGACAAGCCCTGTCCCTACAATTTGGATTGACCGCACTTGTGCGGTCATGAGACCACAAGTGTCATTCCAATGTTTTCGTAGGGACAACCTTCATGGTTGTCCGTTTCTTTTCTATAATGAGAAATTTCATTATTAAGTATAGCATTTTTTCAAATTCCTATACCGGAACATACTTCAGGGGCTTTGCACCTGAACCCCCGCCCCTCACCCTTCCCTCTCCCCGTTAAAACGGGGAGAGGATTAAGGTGAGGGGTCCCTTTGAACATAATCAGTGGTTTCACCCCTGAACCTCCCACCTCTATTTAATACCATATTATACAAAAAACTCGGTTATTTGTCAATAGTTATTTACAATTGGAATCCAATCCGCCACACTGCTTGGCGGATTTCAGGGTCAGCATGACAATGAACGCTTATTCACCACTTTTTCAGCAACCTCCAAGTATCACAAATAAAGATTCTTCAGGCTTCTGGCGACCTCGGAATGACACTCCTGTCTGTCATTCCGAGTGAAACGAGGAATATAAATGAGATTGCTTCGCTCACGCTCGCAATGACACAAGGGTGGAGATTGCTTCGCTTACGCTCGCAATAACGGGAGGGGATTGCTTCCCTGCTTTCGCAGGGACCATTTCGCTCCTCGCAATGACAGGGGAATGAAAAATCCGTTGTCTGCGACAAGTTTTTATAAAAGTAAATCCTACCTGAATTGTCTTTAAGACAACCAGAAGCCCGGAATATAGGTGACCTCGTTTCTCTCAAAATCCCCCATATGAGCAACATAACCGTTTTTAATTCCGAATCTTTTAATAAAACTCATTAGTCCCCGATGAGAACGGGCTTGAAATTTAACTTCAATAGGAAGGATTTTACTACCCCTCTGGTAAATAAAATCTACTTCTGTCCCATCTTTTGTCCGCCAAAAAAAGATATTCTCCGCCTCCTTTTTTCTTTTAATCAAACCCCCAAATATGCAATTTTCAAGAAGAAGTCCTATATCACTACGGGATAGCGAAGGGCTTAAATCACCAATGAGATAGTTGCGCACTCCATTATCAAGCCAATATATCTTATTTGCCTTACGAACCTCAATACGCAAGTTTTTAGAATAAGGGCGGACCAAAGATAAAACAAATGAATTTTCAAGAATAGAAATATAGTTCAATACTGTAACTCGTGAAATACCAATCGCAGATGCTAATTCAGAGACATTTATTAGGGAGCCAATTTGAGACGCCAAAATCTTTACCAAATTGTTAAATTTGGTAATATCACCAATACTAAATAAACTTCTAATGTCTTTATATATGTAAGAGTTTACAATCTCACCAAGAAATTTTCCCTTTTTTTCAAAACTATTTTCCAAAACCACTCTGGGATATCCACCAAATATTAAAAATTCATTATAATATCTAAGGAGGTCTTCTTTAAAAAAGTGCGTGGCATCTTTTTCCTGGTCAAAAGGTTGAACTGGCAAACTATCAGCAAAGGTTTTTTTTCCCTTAAAAATAAGAAATTCACGAAAACTTAGTGGATATAATGTAAATATCAATTTTCTACCCACAAATGCATCCTGAAATTTCATCTTTATCCCCAGGGTAGATGAACCAGTGCAAATAATTTTTATTTTATCGGAATAATGGTCAACCACGAGTTTTATAAATTTTGAAGGATTTTTCATATAATGTATCTCATCTAAAAAGATATAATTCTTCTTATTAAAAGAAGCACCTATATAGGATAAATATTCTATAAGATTATCTGGACCCCTTTCCACTATCTCAAGGTTCCTTGCCTCTTCAAGGTCCAGATAGAAAACATTCCCTCGGGATTTGAGACTTTCCATAATAATTTTCAGAAGTGTCGTCTTTCCTACTTGCCTTGAGCCAAAAATTATGATTGCCTCTGGGTCATCAAGATAGTTCATTATCTCTTTTCTAATTTCTCGGTCATAAAACAATTATTACCTCCGTTTAACACCACCATTATACAAAAAACTCGGTTATTTGTCAATAGTTATTTGCAATTGGAATCCAATCCGCCACACTGCTTGGCGGATTTCAAAGCCAGCATGACAATGAACGCTTATTCACCACTTTTTCAGCAACCTCCAGTATCACAAATAGAGATTCTTCGGGCTTCTGGCGACCTCAGAATGACACTCCTGTCTGTCATTCCGAGTGAAACGAGGAATATAAATGAGATTGCTTCGCTCACGCTCGCAATGACAGGAGGGTGGAGATTGCTTCGCTCACGCTCGCAATGACAGGAGGGAATTGCTTCCCTGCTTTCGCAGGGACCATTTCGCTCCTCGCAATGACAGAGACGGCGGGGATTGCCACGCCCGCCAAGCATCGTGGCGGACTCGCAATGACAATGCGTATGAATAATCCGGGTTAGGTTTTTTCTAATACATACTTTACTGCTTCAAGAAATCCCTGTGCCGACTTCTCCAAAGTAAACTTCTCTTTAATGGTTCTTTGGGCACATTCACCAATGTTTTTTCTCAATTCGGGATTTTCTATTAAAATTTTGATTTTCTTTGCCATCTCTTCTATATTATAAGGGTCAACAACAAAGCCATTTATCCCGTCCTGAATTAAATCATAAGTAGAACCAGCATACTTTGAGGCGATTACCGGTAGACCGACTGCCATTGCTTCATTTAGTACTAATCCCCAAATATCGTAAGTTGATGCAAAAATAAAAATATCAGCAATGGCATAGAAATCAACTACCTCTTCTTTCTGTTTGTAACCCCAAAACCTAACATTTTTCTCCAAATTTAGCTTTTTAACAAGTTGTTCTAATCTTTGTCTTTCGGAACCATCACCAACAATATGGAGACTAAAATTACTATTACTATGGTTTTGTTTTACTTTTCTTAACGAGTGCAAAATACTTCCTATTCTTTTACCCTTAGTTAAATAACCAACCGTCAAGATATGAATCGTATTTTGAGATAATTTCAATTCTTCAAATATTTTGTCTTTTTTGGCTTTCATCTTTTCTACACTTTCTGAAAAATATTCTGTATCCACAGCATTCCAGACATAAAAAATAGGTCTTGTGGAATCTAAACTCCTTAAATATTCACCCGCCTTTGTTCCGTAGGCGATAAGGGCAGATGAATATCTTATCAGTATCTTTCTCAAAATCCTCCGAATAGAGTGGGCAATCGCTTTTGAGTCTTTATGCACCATAAATGTTGCAATTACATCGGAAGAATATATGGCTTTTCTTTCAACCTCCCCGGACCAGATTATATAAGGAACTTTTGTAAACAAATGATATAAAAATATAAAGATTGTTGCGAAGGAAAATCCGATAGTAATGATAATTTTCGGCTTCTCTTTTAATAAAACATTTATAAGATTAAAGGGGATGAAAAGATACGACTCTTCAGAAAATCTAATTTTCAATGTTTTCAAAATAGAATAGTCAAATTCTGCATCATTAAGCGGATTTTTCCATTTGCGACGGCCATAACCCTTCGTGTAGAAAATAATTTTCAACTCAAAATTATTTTCTTTGAACATTCGGGATAAAATATTAAACAGTGGCACTCTATACGGCGTCGGCGCATTGGTTATCAATAGGACTTTCAACATTTTCTTTGCTTTTTTACAAGAACCATTATCCCGCTATATTTCAGCGCGGCTATTTCCAATAATTGAGAGAGTTGAATTGTAATATCATCTAAAAGCAAAATAAATTTAAGAAGTGTTAAACTTCTGGGGATTATATTACGAAAATAATCTTATTAAAATCAATCTAATTGGCGAATATTCCCTTTTTATTGAGATAATTTCCCCATCATTATGTAAATATTGAAAGAGTTTAACTTCATTAAGTTTATTTTGCATAGGTGCGATTTTTTCCTTACCTGTTGATAAACAAATTTTTTTAACAAATTTCACAATCAGAGAATTACTATGTCGAGAGAAACCAACGGGTTCATGTAATACTAATAGTCCATTGTCTTTAAGAATTTCAAAGAGTTTGAGAATGTTATCTCCAAGGGATGGCGTATGGTGTAAAACGCCGAACGAAAGAATTATATCAAAACTCGCTGTTGAAAAGGGGAGTTCTTCTACATTACATTGCACAAATGAACCTTCTCTTATTAGTTTTTGCCCAATTTGCAAGGCACTAAATGTGAGATCTGAGCCAATATATTGATAATTATATTTATCAGGATCAAGTAGTGTTTTGATGGTTTTAAAATTACCACCACCTATTTCTAAAATTTTTGTTTTGGTGCTGATAAACTGTTTTATTCTTCTAATTAAAAATTTCTCCCGGGGATATAAACGGTCATCGGAAATAGAAAACTGAAAACTATTACTCTTTGCTGTTAGTTGCTGTTTAAATTTCTCTTCCCAAAAAGTGAACTCTCTTTTTTCCAGAGAATTCTCCTTAGCCATTTACTCCTCTGCTTAAATATAGATACTGACGATAAGCCCGTTTTTTTCTAAGCTCTATAAATCGGGGCCTTACCTTATTTACCCAATCATCAACCGGATTATTGAAACAGCCAATATTGAGTTTAAAATCCATTATTTTATAACACACCTGCTGAAGGAATCAAACGGTTTAGCATACCAAAAGTTATTAGGGCATTTATATCAAAAAGCAAACTAAAATTTCCATCAAGAAATGACTGCCAGATTTTTTGGATTCCTTCGCGGTTGAAAATCTCGGAAGGGAAGGCGGATTCATCATTAAAGAGCGACTCAATCATATTGCGATATCTTTTATCCCTACGGTATAATTCATATAAAAGTGGCCAGGAACCGGCAGTTGGAATAACTGTTGAATCTTTTTTTCTTTTTCTATAAATCGCTCTTCGGACTTTTCCTAATTTTGGTCTGATTTGCTTTGAAAAATCTTTTACCCATCCGGGAATGAATACCGGCAAGAAATTATTGGCATCAGGAATCAACAACAACTCCTTTTTTAAGTGCCATAGAATCCAGTTATGAAGAATACCTTTGCCCCGAATTTCAGCAGGAATTTTCAGAGATAAATCATTCAAATCATTATCAAAAAAGATATTTCTCTCACTGGCAAGGGGCCAGATGCAGGTAATCATATTATAGGTATAGGTCACACTTACATCAATCCATCTTAAATATGTATCAAATCGGTCTCTATCATCTTCAGAGACATTCATTACCAGTTTTGCTGAATCCTGAATTGCAGAAAGATAGGAGTCTATAAGGGATTGGTGGAGATTACCTGTAAAGATGCTGGATGCTGGATACTGGATACTGGATGCGGAATGCTGGATGCTGGATGCTGGATACTGGATACTGGATGCGGAATGCTGGATGCTGGATACTTGATGCTTGATGCTGGATAATGGATAGTGGATTTTTGAAACAGAAGGAATGAAATTGGTAAGCAAATAGGGCAACCGTTCGGGGGTGAAAGTGAATGGGGTGCCTTTGGGAATTGAAAAATAATGTTTGTTTAAATTTTCCAGAAGGTCACCAAGCAAAAATGAGGCATCAGGATATTTTGTAGCAAATTTTATTGTGGGAACTATAAAATGGGTATGGACAAAAAGATAATTCCCTGAAGTTATCAATGCGGAAGCCTTCAATGTATCCAGATACCAATATGGTGAGCGGATGATTATCTGGTGATTCAAACCAAGACTGCGCGCAACCAATTTTGCAACTCGGGATTCAAAATTTATTGACGAGCACAAAGTTATTGCATTTAGACCATCACCAAAGGTTCCCGCGACAATCCTTGAATCCAGACCGCCGCTTAAAAAAAGATAAGGATTGGTCATGATTTTCCTGTAGCATCTAACCGATGCCTTTAAGGCACAGGCAAGACGATAACCCCACTCTTTCGGCTTTACAGAAAAATCTGGATTATATCTCCGTTTATACCAATTTATCAAGTATCTGCCATCAGGCATCAATGTTATTTTCTGACCCGCTATTAAAGCAAAAACTTCTTTATACAAACTCTTTGCCGGTATATGCCTTGAATTAAAGAACAATGACCATAATCCAGCCGGGTCAATATTTGTTGAATTTTGTCGCATTGTAACAATAGATGATGGGAAGTTGCCAATAATCCACACCTTTCCATCTTGAGAGAACCAGACCGAACGGGAGGCAAAACGGTCGGTGAAAGCGGTCACAAGATTATCTTTAGCATTATAAAATATTAGACTCCAGGAGCCATTTATCTGGTCAATAATTTCATCACCATAACTTTGCCATAAATCCAGTATCTTTTTCGCTGTCTGTTCAGAGTCAGAACTGACAGAACCATATCTACCAAGGTCGGTAACAGCACCACATAAAAGAAGGGCGTTGCCTGCGCTGTCGGCTACGACATAGACATCGGGGAAGTCGTTGGATGCTGGATGTTGGATGCTAGATGCTGGATACTGGATGCTGGATACTGGATGCTGGATGCTGGATACTGGATACTGGATGCTGGATACTGGATACTGGATACTGGATGATGGTTTTTCTCGCCAGGACCAGAAGATAATCTTAAAGGAGGCTGGATACTGGATGCTGGATACTGGATGAGTTATAACATTCAATCCTGGGACATTTTCAACGCTGAAGACCCGTTTGAAACGGTTCAAGCGCTGGTCTAAATCAGTTATTTTACCGAATAAGACGAGCCAACCGGACATAGGTGCTTGGGATGATGGATACTGGATGCTGGATGCTGGATTTCATTTTTGCGATTTGTGCCCAGATTCAACTGATTTTATGAAATTATTGACCATCTTGCCGAGGTGTTCATATTCTTTATAAAAATATTCATACCTTTCTCTACTCTTTAAAGATTTAGTTTCATATAGTGTATCTAAGTGGTCTATTGTTTCGTCACACGAAGCAAGGGAATATGTAAGGAATTTTATAAATTCCTGTTTATATCTTCTTCTACCAAAACCTTCAACGATATTAGTTTTTACAGATTTACTAGACCGCCTTATCTGAGAACCCTCCTCAAACATTTCAAACTTTGGCAATTCTTTTAAAGTCATCTCGTGTATCTCAATGGCTAACTTATGTGCTTTTTTATAAATCTCTAAATCTTTGTATCTTTGATATGCCATCTTGCTTTTTAGACTAATATCTAAAATCCAGTATCAAGTATCCAAATCTTCAACGCCATCCCTTAGGCAATTTAAACATTAAGTTTGGGGCCTTTATATCATCAAAAGACAAATCAACATTTACTGCGCACAACCGCCATCTTTTCAGCATTCTTGCATTAGCAATCGCAGGAATCAGTCGGTAATCAATGCCCATAATTTTACATCCAAGGGCATCAACAACTACTGGATTGAATCCGCTAATTAAAACTCCACAGGGCTTTGGGGTTCCGCCTATTGGGGCATCGCCTTCCTGTCCGATTATTCCATCAATTATGTAGAAGAATCTTCTTTGTGGTGAATCTTGCATAACACCATTCTTATCCGCATAAACTGCAATTCTATTTATGTCAAGGATGCTACGCCAGATTGTATCATTTCCTTTCCAGTTGCCGTGTTCAATTTGCTGACCAACAATTATTTTATTTCGGCGCAGGAAATTTATAACTGACCTCACCCCGGGGAATTTATGAATATGTAATAATTTTCTTAAACTCCGGTAGATTTTACGACTTTCTACATAATAAGATGCCGGATAATTCGGAAATGAATCGCCATCAGGTGGTGGACCCGGACGGTGGTGAGGGATACTGACCTTGCCACCAACGATGCCAATAAGATTTTTTAAACTCAATGTTACCCCTGCCTTGCAATGGGTCTTCAATTTCGCAACATTTATGATAACATCTGCGGAAAGCACTGTTTTGGATATAATATATTTATGCATCCCGGGATTATGATAACTATCGGTCATACTCTTTTTCTTCAGAAAAGGGTCAAGATGGTCAATAGTTTTATCTTCAAGGGTATAATAAGAAATATTGGAGTTGGCATCTAATTTGGCAAAACAACTATCTTTCCCTAAATCTATTGTTATATAACCCAGTGGGTCGCCAGATGATTGAATTTCTACAGGTTCTCCCCCGCTTCCTTCTTTAACTATTATAGGTCGTAAATCAATTACTTTTAAATTTCTGTATCCCTCTTCTTTTAAGACTTCTACCATCTTTCTTATGCCGGTAATTTCCATTATTTTTTCAAAATCAGCAGGTTCAATTGGATTATCGGCTATAATTATTGAACCTTCACCCTGTAATGCCTGATATACATAATCTATAATTGGTCGTATGATAGAACCATGGACAATTGTGCTTAGTATGAAATTTCCTCCCACATAATGAGAATCTGTCACAAGATTTGGCTTTATTACGACCTTATCCCCGGGTTTAATAAGAGCCTTAAATGGATTCCATTTATCGGTGCCGTAGTTTTCTTTATCCATACCCAATCTCTGCAAAACATCTCTCACCATAGGATATATTCTATTCTCTTTATCAATATTTTTAATAAAAGGAAGTTCTGGATATTTTTCTGGAGGGTCAAAGGGGATTTTTTTATAATAATTATTTATTTCAGGAGAGTGGAAATATCCTGCGCTATTAGAAAATAAAAAGTTATTTTCCATTTCAAGATATCAGTTCATCAATGAGTTCAAGCCAACTTCCTCTAAATCGCTCATAGGTAAATTCTTTCGCAAATTCATAACCCCTCTCTCCAATTTCCTTTCTTAGATTTTCATTTTCTAATAATTGCTTTACTTTACCTTTTAAATCCTTAAAATCTCTGCATATAATCTGTCCTCCACCAGACAAAAGTTCAGCCATTCCTCCCATACCCGAACCAATAACTGGTGTTTTACAGAGCATCGCTTCGTGTAAAACGCGACACCATCCTTCAAGAAGTTGTGACATCTGTATTACAATTGTTGAGCACTTTAATAAACGCAAGTATTCACGCCGCTCAAGTGATAAATGAGGAATAGAACTGTGCACCGCTTTTCCAGCAGTTGCAATAAGATGAACATCTAAATCTTTAAGTGCATCAAATGTCTCTTCCACCCCTTTGCCTTTTCTTAATACACCGATATAAAGAATAGGTTTATCATCCATTAGATTGTATTTCGTTTTAAATTCGTCTAATTCTTTTTGTGTAAAATTAAATTCTTCAACATCAAAAGAATTGTAAATTATTTTGGTTTTTTTATACCCCTTATTCTGAAACCAATTCTGCCAGTATTTTGAAACAGTAACTATTTTATCCATTCTCTTTAGATTTTTAAAAAAAAGTGGAATATAATAAGAATCAAAAGTCGGAAACTTACAAAATTGATGAACTATTGCAATATTCCTTGCTCTTCGTCTAAAAGGCGTAAGTGCTATAGGTAAGTGTGTTCTTATGTTTATATCTCCATCCAATTTCAAATTGGCTAATTTTTCAATAAACCGGTATTCATTCATCATTCGCTGAATGATATTACTGGAATTCTCTCTTCTTATCCATTTTAATTCAAAATCGAAATTTTCTGATAAAACTTTTGTAGCTAAGTAATCGTAATACGAGCCTCCTGTAGATGTATTAGCCGAATATGGATAATTAGTAGTAGTTATCCATTCTATTTTTATTGTCATATCTTATTTAAAACCAGCGCTCTTAGTAGCTTATTTATTATGGCACCGACATTCAATCTCATATCGGGAATGTCTTCGCCATCCAACATAAAGGTTGCGATTATCCAATTTAAGCCTGATGAATTAGCAACATCAAGCACCCGCCTTTGCAGAGAATCAATATTATAAATCCGTGCAAAGTGTCCATCAAAATCTCCACCCGGCAAGGTGGCGGTTTCATCAATTAGCAATTCTGCTTCTTTATCAAATTTATGATTATGTTTTACATTCCAGCACTCAATGTATTTTTCTGAAATGAAGAGAGGTATAATAACTGCTCTGCCACTGGGTTTTAGTAATCTCGCAATTTCTTTGATAAAAAGTGAATCTTTATTTTCTTGAAAATGCTCAAATGAATGATGACAGGAAATTTTATCAATAGACTTATCCGGTAGGTCAATATTTGATACATCACCCCCTACAAACAAAATTCCATTTTTTTCGGTTGATTTGTGATAAATATGGTCTTGCAATATCAATTTTGCAGGATGGTAAATATTTTTTATCGCCTGTAAATATTTTGATGTTCCACCAGCCGCATCAAGAACGACATCCTTTTCTGTTATCTCAAGCAACTGGCTTGAAAAGAAGAACTCCAGAGTTTTTTTAGGAGGATAAGAAAAATTTTTATATTCGGTTAGTCTACTTTCATCAACCCAGTTCCAGAATTCATTTGAAGTCCGATTTATATGCAATATTTTACCAGCAAAGAAATTTAACAAATAGTTGTCTGAAACAGGAGTCGCTCTAATATTAAGTTTTATATTTCGCTTCTTAGTATTTATTATTTTCTTTTTTAATCTTCTAACTAAAGAAAAAATCATAATTACTTTTGCCTCCTTAAATTCGTGGTCACCGTGGAAACAAATTTTGCCACTCCAAATCCCCGTCTTTAAACAAGGGTGCCAAGGGGATTAGGGAAATTTTTTAACCCTTATTAAAAGGTCGTTCATCGCTGGATGGTATCGCGTCACATATCAAAATGAAATCCCAAATTCCAAGCACCAAATCTCAAACAAATCCCAAATCCTAAATCACAAATTCAAAACGAACATCATCAAGGGGATTCTCCCTTGAAAACCCTAAATCCCCCTTATTCTGTTTTAATCCGTTTGAATCCAAATTATCGGAATTATTAAAATTCAAATACTTCAAGATACATCAGGGGGATGCCTCCTGGAACCCCCATCCCTCACCCTAACCCTCTCCCCTGGAAAGGGAGAGGATAAAGGTGAGGGTTGCCATAGGTTGTGCACTATCTTTGGCATTACGAATGTCCCTGATGTATCTTGTCCTTTTCTATAATGAAATTTTCCTTATCTGCTGTATAGGAATTTTTTGAAATTCCTATACAGGAACATACATCAGTCCGCCACATAACTTGGCGGACTGAAATCCCGCCCCTCACCTTTATCCTCTCCCCGCCACAAAGATTGGCGGGGAGAGGGTAGGGGTGAGGGGGAATTTTTCGGTCTTAATCTATTTTTATCCGTAACAGTTTAGTTTCTCCCCAATTATCTTTATTATTTTTGGAGTAGCAGTCCGCCAAGGTTCGTGGCGGATTGGTCTGCGTTTTTTGGTGCAAAACAAGTTTCGCTACTCAATCTTTTGGGAAAAACTTGCCTCTTACCCTCAGAATGACACTCCTGTCTATCATTTCGAGTGAAACGAGGAATCTCAATGAGATTGCTTCGCTTACGCTCGCAATGACAGGAGGGTGGAGATTGCTTCGCTTACGCTCGCAATGACAGGAGGGTGGAGATTGCTTCGCTTACGCTCGCAATGACAGAAGGGTTGAGATTGCTTCGTCGCTTCGCTCCTCGCAAAATTCCAGGTTCTTCATCTTAAAGCATAATAATGCTCAAATTTGAGCAATTTTGAGCATCAGGGTGCTCATTTTTGATATATAAAATTTTTAACCAAATCAACATCCTTATTACCCTTTAATCTTCGCAAGGCAATCAAGAGACGCCATTTGAGATTCAACACTGAGAGGAACGTCAAAACGAATATAAATAACTTGTAGTTTATCTTTTCTTATACAATTGCTTAATCATCATTTCGTATCTGTCTACAATATCATTTATGTTAAATGTCTTCTCTGCGAATTCCCGAGATGTCTTACCCATTTTAAGACGCACATCTTGATTCCCTAACAGAAATTTTACATCTTTAACTAATTGTTCAAAGTTCTTTGAATGAATTCCAATATTATACTCGGTTAAAATATTGTCAGGATTTACATTAAGACTGATGACAGGCGTTTCATTCAGCCAGGATTGAATAAAAGTATTGGGCAAACCTTCTCTACCAGCAATAGTGGTATTTACATATATGCTTGCTTTTCTGAACCATCGGTTAGTTTCTTCAAAGGGAATTTCACCAATGTATTCAAAGTTTGGTAAATCTTTAGCCTTTGAGAGCACAGAATTAAGATAATCTTTTTTTGCCTGTCCACCTATCATTATGAATTTACAATTTAATTCTTGGCATTGTCTTGCGAGTTCTATAAATAGTGCAGGCTGTTTCCTTTTTGAAATTCCATTCAACCATAATACTATGGGGGGATTATCTTTTTCAATTTTGCCTTTTGCAGGGATATGGCCTGATCTTATTATAATTCCATTCCTCCCATAATTTTCAAACAATTTCTGCTTCTGATAATTATTTTGAACTATGCAAACATCGGCTAATTTAATTCCTAAATTAAAAAGGATTTGATTTATGATAGAGTCCGATAATAGAAGAGTTTTTTTTATGAAGTTACCGGCATAGCCTTTGAAATGATTTAATTGTAATTTGATAAAATAATTTTTTTCTAAAGTTGCATCTTCTGAACATGCCCAGATGAATTTACCTCCTGTTAATTTTGATATAATTCCAACTATACCGGTATAAGGAGAAGCCATACGTTGATAATAGATTTGGTATTTGAGATGTGAGATATGGGCAAGTATCAAAAAAAAGTTTAGAAATTTGAAAATTTTCAGGTTCTTTAATTTTCTTTGGACCTTTATCCCTCCTACTATTTCTTCTTCAGGAGTATTTTTATTTAAGTTTCCGCAAAGATAATAAACATCATATCCTCTTTTTGCAAGTTCTCCGGCAATAAGATAAGATTGAATCTCAGCGCCTGCAGATTTCTCTCTATAAAAATAAGGCATTATAAAACAGATTCTCATTTTATACAAACAGCATATATATTATTATGAGCATAATCAAATTGAGAAAATAATTTCATGATTCCTTTTGATTCTTTGTAAGTATTCTCGGTGAAATAGTTCTGAATTTGAAAGCCTATTTTTTCAATAAGTGTTCTAAATTCATCTTTACTTTGCAAGTTACAATGCGCCTGTGTTAAAACCCATTTATTCCTGCTTTTTCCGGTTTTTATTATCCATATAATTTGTGCTATTGTTATATCAATTAATTTTACATATAATTTTAAAATTGATTTCGGTAGCCAGTAGAATGGGAATAAAAAAATAAATAAACTTCTGTGTCCAAAAATATAGTTATATTTTGTAGGCCAGGTATGAATAACTAAAAGACCACCTTTAGTCAAAACTCGCCTACATTCTTGTAAGGTCTTCTTTAAAACCTCGGGCAATAAATGCTCAACAATATCGCCGGCTATTATAACATCAAAGGTGTCATTTGCAAATGGTAAAAACGAAACATCGCCATTTATAAAATAGCAGTTTTGTAAACCCTGTGATATTGCTAAATTTTTCCCTGTAATTACCATTTTTAATGTATAATCTATACCCATTGTAAAATTCCCTCTTTTTGCATATTTAAGTGCATAGGTGCCCACTCCACATCCTAAATCTAAAATCTTTTTATTAGTAGCATCACCAACCAAAGCAAAAATTTTATCAATTCTCCTTTTCCAATGTGTTTCAGACCAATTAAGATATTTCTGTAATTGTTTTTCAACCTCTTCTTCATAAAGACTTTTAATTGTATTCTCAGACCCCATTATTCTGCCCCCATAATTGTTTCATAAACCAATTTATACTGAGGGGAAATTTTTTGAATATCCCAATGTTCTTTCACATAATTATAGCCTTGATGACCTATCATTTTTCGTTTTTCTTTATTTCCAATCAATTCTGCTATCTTCTCTGCCATCTCTTTTTCATTTTTAACAATAACGCCGCCACCGCTCTCATTAACAACTTCTACTGCTCCTCCACTATCAGAAAATACAAAAACCGGTATTTTGAAAGCCATTGCTTCAATAGTTACTAAAGAAAAAGCTTCATTTTGTGAAGGGAGAATGAATATATCCATTACTGGATAAAAGTTATAAACATTTTCTTGAAATCCTGCAAAAATGATATCTTTATCTATTCTTAAATCCTCGGCATATTTCTTAATGTTTTCTTCTATTTCTCCTATTACAAGGAGTTTTACTGGGATATGTGGAAAAAGTTCCTTGAATTCTTTGAAGAATAGAATAAGTCTATCGTTTCTTTTTGTGAACGCTGAACGAGTTACTGTTCCAACTATATACTCTTCATTAGAAATACCAAATTCTTTCTTTATCGCTTCAGGCTGATACGAGGAATTCAAATTCTCTATAGTTATCCCGTTTGGGATAACTACGATTTTCTTCTCAGGGATTCTGTTAAGTCTCATTGCTTCTCTTTTCATATAATTGGAGACAATAGTGCATTTATTTACAAATAGCCTTGGATATAAAGAGTAAACAAAAAATCGCTTTAACAGCCGGTTTACTCCTTTCAGGGATACTTTGCCACTTTTTACTGCCTCTTTAATGCTTTTTGTAGCACCCCTTCTGCCATGAATTGTATAGACGCAGGGTTTCTTTGCTATAATTGTAGCAAAACAGATTTTCGGTGATAATGCATGCAAATGGATTATATCATTTTCTCTCATCAAACTAACCAGTTCTTTGAAACCATTAAATTTTTTTATTATAATGCCACCATTTAAAATTTCCCTATAATAATGTGGTTCAGCAGTCTTCAATCCGATTGATACACGGAGTTTCTGATCTTTGATTTGCTCTTTCACCAAGTTGGTAATTAGTCTCCCATATCCACCCCCCAATTTTTCTACAATATGAATAATTTTAATTCTTTTATTCATAATATGTCTTTGAGAGTCTTCTCATAATCGGAAATTATTTTATCTATATTATATTCTTTAATCGCAAACTCCCTTGCCCTTTTACCCATTTCTTTCCTTTCATCAGAGTGTTGTATAAGGTAGCGAACATCTTTAACCAACTGCTCAAAACTCTGTGAATGAAAGCCGATATGATTCTTTTTTAGGACATCATCGGGGTCTACTAAAAGTGTAACAACTGGAACCTCTCTTAACCATGCCTGAACCATTGTGTTTGATATACCTTCTCCTTCTCTCTTACTAGTATTAACTAAAATGGAAACTTCTTCGAGTAGAGCATTGCTTTCTTCCAACGATAATTCCCCTCGGTATTCAAAATTAAGTAAATTCTTTGCAGAATTCAATACCCTATTTAAATATCCTGTATCCAGTGTGCCCCCAGCCATAATAAATCTACAATCTAAATCTTTACATTTTTGGGCAAGATTTACAAATATCTCAGGTTGTTTCACTGGAGAAAAGTTAGCTAACCATAGGATTATGGGAGGATAGGTTTTGGGTTTCAGTCTTTGTGGAACAGTGTGACCAGATTTTATGATAACACCTTCCTTTTTAAAATTCTGATTTAATGCCTTTTTCTGTTTCCAAGTTTGGTTTACTATTAAGTTGGCTCTTTTTATCCCCCACTCGTAGATTCTATCATTAAGGAAAGATTCGGGCAGAAGGAGGAGTTTTTTAAAAAAAATCCTTCTCTTATTAAAGAGTCTTTTTATATGTTTTCCTTTATCGCAACCATCCTCACCATTGCTTGCCCAGACAAATTTTTTGTTGTTAAACTTGGTAAACCAGGCAGATACCCCTGTTAAATAAGAACGCCCTCTATTATAAACAATATCAGGATTAATCTCTTTCAACAGGCGTAAAATGTTTGGAGTATTTAATAGTGGCGGATATCTTCGTAATTTATACCAATGGACATAAATACCATCTATGTATTCTGCTTTGCCAAATTTATTTACCTGCCAGGTGCCTGCAACATAATGAATCTGCCATCCTTTCTCCGCAAGTCCTTTTGCGATGAAATACATCTGAACCTGAGCACCGTTAATGCCTGTTGAGGGGTCTTTTAAGAATGCATCGGCAAGAAAGCAAATCTTCATTTTATTCTCTTCTGCAAAACCAGATAAAACAAAGAGCCGTTTTTAGGGATTTTATTAACTAATTTCACCTTTGAATTTTCAGGATTCGTCTCCACTCCTTGAAGGCTGTAATACCTTATAAAGCTCAGTCAGTAAGAGAGGTGCAGCTTTAATATTCGCAAGATAAGACAATACTTCTTCTAATTTGCTCAAAAATCTTTGTACATCTTGAATAGTTTTATTGTAAGGGCTTGCTCCAGGGATTACCTCTACACTATGGAACATCATGTTTAAAACTAATGGTTTATTGGGTTCATTAAGTTTGCGAAATCTTTTGATGAGGTGTATCATTTCTGAAGTAGAAGACCAGGTGGGACGAAGCCAGATTGTTCCAAAGAACCGTTTCCAGATTTTCTTAGTTGTGTGTTTCTTCTTTAAGAATGAGAAATGATTTCCAAATTTGGGATTTAAAAATTGTGGTAGTATTGTAACCGGGACTTCAAGAACTTTTGAATTCCCATAAATTGTAATATCTTTGGTTGATGGGAAATATGGATTAACAGGGGCTTGCAGAAAATCAATAGTTCCTGCTGAGTCTCTCCAGATTGTAAATGGAGTAACACTTGAATCCACTAAATAACCTAATTCCTCCAAAAATTTTATAGTTCTGCCGCTTGCTCCAAATCTACCTGCACGAAAGGACTTAGGTTTATATCCAAATTTCTCTTCAAATAATCTTGTAAGATTAGAGAGTTTAGCAAACTCAATTTTTGCTGGATAATAACATTGGAAATCAGAGGTCATTATGGGATTATAATTTTTATTCGGTTCAATAAATTCACCGTGGAGATGGGTTCCTAATTCAATCTTATCTTGCATAGATAAGGATTTTAATATAGAAACACATTTATCATTCATTATGACTTCTGGGCTTAAAAGATAAGTAGGTTTAATCCCGTATTTATTAAAAAGAGGCTGAAGTATATCAGGAATTCCTTTGAGAACTGATTCAAACGAAATAAGCTGTTTTATTTGCCAATTTTCACACTTGTCACACTCTACATCAATTGTAATAACAAAGTAAGTTTTATTTTTCATTTACTTTTTAAAGACCTACATGCAGCTTTATACGAATGACGCCATTTATTAATAAATCGAGAATAACGAGTCAGAGTGTTAAAAATATTGATACGATAGTTCCAGCGGAAATCTTTAGTGAAATGTTCTTTATATTCAGAGGCCCCTCTCATAAAATTAAACTCTCTTAATTTTTGTTCGAAAGCATACTTAATGAGATTTAGTTGGTGTATTTTGCCGGGAGAAAATTGAGAATATTTCATATCAAAACTAACATTCCAATGATAAAAGGTATCCTGGGAAATAAAATCTATACTGTATGCAGCAATTTCTCCGTTAAACGCAGTGATTGAGACAATGCATAATTCTTTTTTAAGCATTGTCGGAAGGACTTCTTTTAAGAATCTTAATTCTTGTTCATCTTTAAAAGAAGTTGTTCTACCAAGCGCTGTTTGGCGAGTGTTATACATCTCAACAAATTTAGCAAAATATTTTATTAATTTATCGCTTCCAATTTGTAAAAAATTACTCTCAATTTTATTACGAGATAACTTATTTAAAGTTCCTTTAAGGCTATGGCGAGTCTTTCCACTTATTGATTTCTTATAATAGTCTTCAAAATTAATAAATTTGGTTAAATCAATGTAATAACAAGGGGTCTGCTTTTCAATTGAATAGATTAAATTATATGCTTTGCAAATCCTTTCACTTATAGCAAGATATTTTGAGGTTTCAGGAACATTTCGTAAAGCAATCTCGTCCCATTTTTGTCTTTTTTGAGAAGAAATCAACAGTTTGAATATCTCTTCAATTACTGAGCGATTTAATCCATCAGCAATGATAAAATCAGCAAAATCTGATAATCCCTCACCTATAAAGGATATCTCTCTTAATGATAATATCCCTTTAATTTTTCTTCTTTTTATCATTAAAGGGACTATACCTATTATCTTATTGTTTTCTTTGGCTGTTAAAATAAAAAGTTCTCTATCTTTACCAAAATACTTCCACCAGGTGGAGAGCCATTCATAAGTTGAATGAGGATTATTTATATGGCTATTAGAAAGTAAAGTATTCCAAAAGTGCGATAGACTATCAAAAGAATTGGCAATTTCTATTTTCATTTTATTTTGATTTGGAAAATTTCCTCACGAAATCAATTATCTTTCTGATTGGAGATAAAAAGCCATAATTACCTGTCCTTAATTGCTCTTTATTTAAGAATAAAGAAAGAATTAATGATTTTAAGGTCTTTATACAAAAATTATATTTTAATGCTTTAACCAATGTTTTTAACCCGCTACTCTTTTCACCATTTAATATCTGATAATATCCTAATGATTTTAAATGTTTTCCATAAATTTTAGGACATAATCTTCTTACCTCTTCTCCATATTCTTTTAAGAAAACACTCATAGTTAGAATAATCCTTGGCAAAAGTCTATATTCAATAGGCATAGTTGTGAATCTATTTTTATGCTCACTATGTTCTATATACAGATTCTGGGGTATATAGTACATTTTTGCCTTACGGCGCCATTTATTTAAAAGTATACTTTCATTTCCCCACAATCGCTCATCAAATCTATCATTGCTTATCAATCTTCGATCTATTATTTCCCAAAAATTTCCATGAACTTTTCCACAAAGCATATCCTTATAATTAACAAAGCCTTCTTCACTTATACCATAGCCAGTTGGCTTCTTCGTTTGAGAATCTATTCTATTGAACATTATATATTTAATTCCTTGTGAAGAAAGTTCATCAAACTTATTTATTGCAATTTCCAGAGCCTCTGGTAGCAATTCATCATCGGAACCTACGAAGGTAAAAAGTTTACCCCCTGCTAAATCAAAACCCCTGTTCCATGCAGCCAAAACACCTTTATTTTCCGATAGTTTGGAGTAGCAAACTCTTTTATCTTTTAAAAAAGGTTTAACCACTTCCTCTGTATTATCCATAGAACCGTCATCAACAATTATCAATTCAAAATTCTGATAAGTTTGGTTCAAAACACTTTTTATAGCCCGGGGTAATAAATCGGCCCTATTATAAGTTGGTATGGTTATTGTAATTTTAGGATTTCCAAGCATAGATTTATTCACTTGTTATATTTTTTACACAAAATAATCTAAATGCATGTTTAGGATGTCTTCTTGTTAAAGGTGCTATTCTTTGAGAGATATCCGAGAGTCTCCGCCTCAAAAAGGTTGATTTAATAGCAATGCATCTTTTTCACAGTGACTTAAATTCACCCAGACCATACACCTCAAAACCTAAATCCTTAAAATCTTTGATGCTCCATGCACTTTTATGTTGTTGATAAGGATTTCCATCATATTCATTCTGGGGATAATAACCATTAGGAGTTGATAAGATAATCTTTTTTCTTGCTATCTTCTCCATCTTCTTGATTAATTTATACCCCTCTTCTTTTGTTAGGTGCTCAATTACTTCTAAGCAGACTACCGCATCAACAGATTTCTCTTTAAATTCAATTTCATTCACATTCCCTTTTATATACTGATGATGGATAATTTTCTTTTTACTTTCGCTCAAATAAGGTTCAAATATATCTACGCCGATAGAAAAAGGAAGGGATAAATATTGTAGTTGTGAATGGCTACCGCAACCTAATTCTAAAACAATATGACAATCAGAAAGTGCAGCCTCTAAAGGATTTATTAGAGAGTCAACGGGTAAGGGGAATATCTTTCTATATAGAGATTTAACCCACAATCTCATTCTTATCTACCCATCAATAAAGAGAACTGTTTTCTAATCAAGGGATTAATCCCATAATTCCCAAAACGGTCAAAAAGATATGTCATTCCCCAATAAATAAGTATACCTGCAAAAATCAATGCGATGAAAGAGATAAGGTTAATAGAATCAATTATCAGGTATTTCAAAAGAGATAATGATCCTAACATAACCGTTGTTCCCATAAGTGGTAAAGAAATCAGTTTTATTAACGGCTGTATACTACACTGGATAACTTTTGTAACTTTATAGAAAACAAACGACAAAACAATCAATGTACTCAATAAAACAGCAAATGAAGTTCCTACAATACCCCATTTTATAGTCAGTGGATAGATAAAAATACCCAATATAATGAGTTTTGCTATATCGAAATAAGTATTAATCTTTGGTAATCCAACTCCATTAAATAAAGGAGGCGTGGTTTCAAAAATAGAATGAACTATCCCCCAAATTGCTAATACTTGCAGCGCTGGAATAGTAGAAATCCATTTTTCCCCCAAGAAGAGTTGAACGAAATCAGGCGCCAAAAAAAAGATACCACCTCCGATGGGAACCGAAATAAAAGAAACAAGTTGCAATGTTTTTAGATATCCATTTTGTAATTGCGATAACTTGTCCTGTAATTTGGAGTAAGCGGGAAATGTAATCTCGGAGACAGTATGGGTAATTTCTGTTGCAGGAAGACCCGCAATACGATAGGACATTTGGTATAATCCCAAAGCCGTTGCCCCAAGTAATTTTCCAAGAAAAATGTCATCACCATGGGTTATAAAAAACACAAGAATACTTGAGCCAAAAATCCATTTACCATAATTAAGTAGATTACCGGCCTTTTCTTTTTCAAACCGAAAATGTGGCCGATAAGGATGCATAAAATAGGATATTATTACCCACACAAAGTATTTGGCAATCCAGCCAAAAACAAGGGCCCAAGCATTTCTGAGTAGAACCGCCGCGGTGATTGATATTCCGATATCAAAAACCATAGGAATAAATACAAGAAAAAATTGCCTTTGGAATTCCAGCTCCTTTCTAAAGAAAACGACACCCATATTCCCCAATCCACCCAACCAAGTAAATGCTGCAAGGACATATATAATTGAAGTAACTTTTGGTGTATTGAAAAAAGAGGCTATGTAAGGCGCAATTATAAAAAGAATAAAGGCCAGAACTAATGCCCTAATCACCTGGATTGTCCATGCTGTATCAAGATAATCTTCTGTATTCTCTTTCTTTTGAACGAGGGCGGATGTAATCCCGAATTGAGAAAAGGTCTCAAGAATACCCATAGTTAGCATTGCGATACCAAAAAGGCCAAAGTCTTCTGGAGCAAGCAATCTTGCTAAAATGATGGTGCGAATAAGCCCGAAAATGCGCTCGGTAATTCGTAATCCAAAAACCCAGAGACTCCCACGAACCACCCGCTGAGAAAGGGTAGCATCAGAGGAAGAAAAGAGAGATTTATAATTCATTCTGATCTTTCTAGTCTGTCTGGTTTCATAGAATAAAGCCACAATTTATCTACCAACTTCTTGAATTTTCGTGTCACCTCTTTTTTAATTGTTTCATCAATTTCGCCAATTTCACCAATAACCAGGTCTTTAAGAACTGTGGCAATTTTATCAAGTTTTATAACAGAATCCACTTTTAATCCTATTTTCCAAAACTTGCTGAATGAGATGATACTACAACATCAGTCTCAGATGGAATTGAAGGATTTTTGAAGAAATAAATGACATAATAACATCGCTCTCACCTTCATATATTACCAAGGCTGGTCGCATTTTTGAAGCACTCAAGTCAGTAAAAGGAAACGGAACAAGAACAATCTTACCTGTCATTCTCCTCATCGGTATTTGACCTTTATATCGCTTACTTTGTAAATATCTGGCTCTGACTCATACAATTTCAATAATGCAGATTCTGAAAGTTTCATCATTGAACCCATTTCCTTCTCGTAAATTAATCGGTCTAATTTCTTTGAAATTTCAATCAGAAAACGCTTAATATCTCTTACTTCGGCAATAATACTGAAAGTTTTGCCTGGCATAGAACCTCCTTAAAAATAAGTATAGCAATAAAAAGGACTTTGTCAATTGGCTGTTCCTTCGCTACGCTCAGGACGATTCAGGATACAAGATACAGGATACTTCCTTGATGCACGATGCATGATACAGGATTCAGGATAAAGAATACAAGAATGGAGTAGGCAGTAGCCAGTAGGCAGTAGGCAGTGTAAAAAGATTTTGGACATTTATGCATGATACAAGATACAGGATTTTCCTTGATGCATGATACATGATACATGATACAGGATACAGGATAGAATATCGGCTATAAAGAGCGTTAATCGTTGGACGGTGTCGCTGCCCGTATCGTGGTTCGGAAGTTGGTTATTAGGTGGTGAATAAAATTTGTTCAGGAAATGGTGAATTTACTAACTTTTAACCAAAATTTGCGAAGGCTACCGCCCTTGTCAGTTACACGAGACTGAAATCTCTACTCCAGACTGACCGCAATGGATCAAACATAATTTCATTATGTGGTAAATTTTATACATTTTGGGAAAAAAATCAAGAGGAAGGGATGAGAGAAATGAAATTAGATCCTGAAATAAATTCAGGATGACGCAATTTATTGAAGACCTCTTTTTCAGTAATATCCAACAACCTGGCGGTCTCCCGGATAGTAAAGAGAGAGCGGAAGAGAAGATAGTAAGATAGAGGAGATGGAAGAGAGAGAAAAGAGAGTTTTTTAAGGCGGAAGGTCTTTAAGGCGAGGAGAGCGCATAATTAATTTCGGATTGCGAATTGCGACAATTTAACAGATAAAAACAACATTCCCAAATGCACGGGACTAAAGTCCCTACTCCAGAATAACGACATTTCGGATTTCGGAATGCGACAATTTAAAAAAAGAAATTTGAGAAAGGCATTTCGGATTGCGAAAATGACATTGCCACACAACCTCTATAGTAATTCTAAAAGCTGCTCTTCGGTTAGACCTGCTTTATGAATTGCATTTTTCAATAAACCAATCTTCAATTCTCCTTTATTAGGAATAGTAATGATAATGCCGTTGGGCATTTTTATGTTTATGTGGTTGCCTTTGCCAGGCCTTTGAACACCACCAGCACGAATAAAAACACGAATTGCCTCTCTCGCCTTAATACCCCTTAACTGTCTTCCCATTCTTATTTGCTAAATAACAGGATATGGTTATTTAAATTTCAATATGGCTCATTACTAAAATTTGGTCTTTGGGAGTCTTTTTGCCC